>OUNM010964371.1_pt1 | contig 10214 bp, 7 predicted proteins | sample 1769961 | NCBI WGS metagenome assembly OUNM01 (sample SAMEA3914820, study PRJEB12502) | metagenome | biome: forest; material: soil | place: USA | collected 2012-03-12 | depth 0.3 m
GCCGGGCGACAACGTGTCGATCGAGGTCGAGCTGATCAGCCCGATCGCGATGGAAGAGAAGCTGCGCTTCTCGATCCGCGAAGGCGGCCGCACCGTCGGCTCGGGCGTCGTCGCAAAGATCGTGAAATAGGGAGCTTGTTCCTAGGAGTGTAGCTCAGTTGGTAGAGCGGCGGTCTCCAAAACCGTAGGCCGGGGGTTCGAGTCCCTCCACTCCTGCCAGCATCACACGTGAATTGGACGAAGAGACGAGATGGCAGACGGCACGAAAAAGACGGCAGACGCGACGGGCAAGGATTTGCCCGTGCGCCGTCGCACGAATCCGCTCGCCTTCTTCGGCGAGGTCCGCCGCGAGGTCTCCAGGGTCACGTGGCCGAGCTGGAAGGAAACCTGGCTCACCTCGCTCATGGTTTTCATCATGGTCGGCCTGACCATGGTGTTCTTTTTCGGCGTGGACGCGCTGCTTGCCTATGGCGAGCGGCTCTTGATCGGGGCGGCGGGCTAAGACGATGAGCGATGCTGGAACCAAGACCGTGAACGCCAACGCCAAGTGGTACATCGTCCACACCTATTCGAACTTCGAGAAGAAGGTGGCCGAGGAGATCAAGCGCCAGGCCAAGCTCCAGGGCCTCGACGAGGAGATCGTCGACGTCGTGGTGCCGACCGAGGAAGTGCTCGAAGTGCGCCGCGGCCAGAAGGTCAAGGCGGAGCACAAATTCCTTCCGGGCTACGTGCTGCTGCACGCCCACCTGACGGACCACTGCTACCACCTCGTCAAGAACATCGCGAAGGTCACCGGCTTCCTCGGCCAGAACAACAAGCCGATGGCGCTGCGTCAGGGCGAAGTCGACCGCATCCTCAACCAGGTCACCGAGGGCGCGGAGAATCCGAAGTCGACGATCACCTTCGAGATCGGCGAGCAGGTGCGCGTCGCCGACGGTCCGTTCACCTCCTTCACCGGCACGGTGGAAGAGGTCGACGAGGATCGCAGCCGCGTGAAGGTCGCCGTTTCCATCTTTGGCCGCGCAACGCCGGTCGAACTCGAATTCACCCAGGTCGAAAAGGTCTGAGTGATCAACCGCGGGAGAGCCGGCCAGGCTCGCTTGCACCGCAAACCGCTAAGGAGGCGGACGTAGAGTGGCAAAGAAGATCACCGGTTACATCAAGCTGCAGGTGCCGGCAGGCGCGGCGAACCCGTCGCCGCCGATCGGCCCGGCGCTCGGTCAGCGCGGCCTGAACATCATGGAGTTCTGCAAGGCGTTCAACGCCAAGACGCAGGACATGGAGAAGAGCACCCCGATCCCGGTGACCATCACCGTGTTCTCGGACAAGTCGTTCACCTTCGAGATGAAGACGCCGCCGGCGTCGTTCTTCCTGAAGAAGGCGGCCAAGCTGACCTCCGGCTCCAAGAGCCCGGGCCTGACCTCCGCCGGCACCGTGACCCGCGACCAGGTCCGTCAGATCGCCGAGGCCAAGATGAAGGACCTCAACGCGAACGACGTCGAGATGGCGATGCTGATGATCGAGGGCTCCGCGCGCTCGATGGGCATCCAGGTGAAGGGGTAACCGCCATGACCATTTCCAAGCGCTACAAGAAGGCCGTCGAAGGCGTCGATGGCACCAAGGCCTACGGCGTCGAAGAGGCCGTCAAGCTGATCAAGAGCCGCGCCACCGCCAAGTTCGACGAGACGATCGAGCTGTCGATCAATCTCGGCGTCGATCCGCGCCATGCCGACCAGATGGTGCGCGGCGTGTCCTCGCTGCCGAACGGCACGGGCCGCAAGCTGCGCGTCGCCGTGTTCGCCAAGGGCGCCAAGGCCGATGAGGCCAAGGCCGCCGGTGCCGACATCGTCGGCGCCGAGGATCTCGCCGCCGAAGTCACCGCGGGCAAGATCGATTTCGACCGCTGCATCGCGACGCCCGACATGATGGGCATCGTCGGCCGCCTCGGTAAGGTCCTCGGCCCGCGCAACCTGATGCCGAACCCGCGCGTCGGCACGGTGACGATGGACGTCACGCAGGCGATCAAGGACGCCAAGGGCGGCGCCGTCGAATTCCGCGTCGAGAAGGCCGGCATCGTGCAGGCCGGCGTTGGCAAGGCGAGCTTCACCGAGGACGCCATCGTCCAGAACGTGAAGTCGTTCGTCGACAGCGTGATGAAGGCCAAGCCGACCGGCGCCAAGGGCGTCTACATGAAGAAGGTGTCGCTCTCTTCGACGATGGGCCCGGGCGTGAAGATCGCGCTCTCCTCCGTCGGCGCGGGCTCGGCCGAGTAAGGAGTTTTCGCGGCGGTCCGCACCACTTGTCATCCCCGGCTGAGCATCGCGAAGCGATGCGAAGGGAAGGGGACCCAGGTGGGAGAGACCGGCGCGGTGTTGAATACCTGGGTCCCCTTCCCCTCGCGGCTTCGCCGCTCGGCCGGGGATGACAGGCGAGTAGATTGAAGAATTTCCACGGACGATCGTGGGAACTGTCCAAGACCACCGGAGTGCTTAGGCACTTAAACGTCCGGTGCAGACAGGGAAGAAGCCGAAATTCGAAGGCTCAGGCTTTCGCATTCGGGTTTGAACCTGGGGCAGGAATTGAGTGTCACAGGCGGTGGTTCGGATCGTCACGGATCGCCGGTTGAGTGGTCTACGGCCTCAAGTAGCGAAGCGGTAGGCCATAAAAAGGAGAAGCAAGTGGACAAAGCAGAGAAGACTGCGGTCGTCGAAGAGCTGAACGGCGTCTTCGCGAAGGCAGGCTCCCTGGTTGTCGCCCACTACTCCGGCATGACGGTGTCGCAGATGAACGATCTTCGTGGGCGCATGCGCGCCGCCGGGGCGTCGTTCAAGGTTGCGAAGAACCGTCTGGCGGTGCGTGCGCTTCAAGGAACGGCCGTCGAGGGCATCGCGCACCTCTTCAAGGGCCCGACCGGCATTGCCTACAGCAATGATCCGATCGCGGCTTCGAAGGTTGCGGTGGCCTACGCCAAGGACAACGACAAGCTCGTGATCCTCGGCGGTTCGGTCGGAAAGACGGCACTGGATGCGGAAGGCGTCAAAGCCCTCGCAACCCTGCCGTCGCTCGACGAGTTGAGAGGCAAGATCGTGGGGCTGCTCGTTGCGCCCGCCACGAAGATTGCCGGAGTCATCGCGGCTCCCGCAGGCCAGCTGGCCCGCGTCATCGGCGCGTATTCCAAGAAGGACGCTGCGTAGTAGTCGGCGCAATCTCAAACAACCAATCAAACTCGAAACAAACCAAGGAACTAGAAAATGTCGAAGATCGAACAGCTCGTTGAAGACCTTTCCAGCCTGACCGTGCTGGAAGCCGCCGACCTCGCCAAGCTTCTCGAAGAGAAGTGGGGCGTTTCGGCTGCCGCGCCGGTCGCCGCCGCTGCCGGCCCGGCCGCCGCGGCTGCCGCCCCGGCCGCCGAGAAGACCGAGTTCACCGTCGTCCTCACCGACGCCGGCGACAAGAAGATCAACGTGATCAAGGAAGTCCGTGCCATCACCGGCCTGGGCCTGAAGGAAGCCAAGGACCTCGTCGAGGCTGCCCCCAAGGAAGTCAAAGCCGACGTGAACAAGGACGAAGCGGCCAAGATCAAGAAGCAGCTCGAAGACGCCGGTGCGAAGGTCGAGCTCAAGTAAGGAGGCGAGGAGGGTTGAATAACCCACCCCGCGTGCATATTTCGTTCTGCCCACCCCCCTTCCGCGATTCGCTCGCGGGAGGGGTCGGTGGCGTTTGCCATTGGTTTTTCAATTAGTCGCACCCAGTCAGCGGTCAATTAAGGCCGCAAAAGGACGCAAAGCATGACCCTCTCGTTCACCGGACGCAAAAGGCTCCGCAAGTACTTCGGCAAGATCGCCGAGGTCGCGGAGATGCCCAACCTCATCGAAGTGCAGAAGACCTCTTACGACCAGTTCCTCCAGGTCGATAAGCTGGAAGACGGCACCCGCAAGGACGAGGGCCTGGAGACGGTGTTCAAGCACGTGTTCCCGATCAAGGACTTCTCGGAGTCCTCGCTCCTGGAATATGTGGATTACCACTTCGAAGATCCCAAGTATGACGTCGAGGAGTGCCAGCAGCGCTCCATGACCTATGCCGCGCCGCTGAAAGTGACGCTGCGCCTCATCGTGTTCGATGTGGATCAGGAAACCGGCGCCAAGTCGGTCAAGGACATCAAGGAACAGGACGTCTATATGGGCGACGTTCCGTTCATGACCGAGAACGGCACCTTCATCATCAACGGCACCGAGCGCGTCATCGTCTCCCAGATGCACCGTTCACCGGGCGCCTTCTTCGACCACGACAAGGGCAAGACCCATTCGTCGGGCAAGCTGCTGTTCGCCGCCCGCGTCATTCCCTATCGCGGCTCGTGGCTCGATTTCGAGTTCGACGCCAAGGACATCATCCATGTCCGCATCGACCGCCGCCGCAAGCTGCCGGCGACGACGCTTCTCTACGCGCTGGGCCTGACCCAGGAAGAAATCCTCGATTTCTTCTTCACCAAGATCGTGTTCAAGCGCCAGAAGGACGGCTCGTGGACCACGCCGGTCGAACCCGGCTGGATGCGCAACGCCAAGGTCGGCTCGGACTGGAAGAACCCCAAGACCGGCGAGATCGTCGCCGAGGCCGGCTCCAAGATCACCGTGCGCGGCATGCGCAAGTGGACCGAGGACGGCATCAAGCAGATCGCGCTGTCCGAGGAAGAGCTGTTCGGCCGCTACAGCGCGCTCGACTACGTCAATCCGAAGACCGGCGAGATCTATGTCGAGGCCGGTGACGAGCTGACGGCCGAGAATCTCGAGACCCTGCACGATGCGGGCTACAACGAGGTCGAGGTCATCGCCGTCGACGGCATCACCACGGGCGCCTATGTCCGCAACACGCTGGCGGTGGACAAGAACCACTCCCGCGAACAGGCCCTGATCGACATCTACCGCGTCATGCGCCCCGGCGAGCCGCCGACGCTCGACACCGCCGAGACGCTGTTCGGTCAGCTGTTCTTCGACGCCGAGCGCTACGACCTCTCGGCCGTCGGCCGCGTGAAGATGAACATGCGCCTGAACCTCGACGCGCCCGACACCTACCGGACGCTGCGCAAGGAAGACATCCTGGCGATCCTCAAGGCGCTCACGGAACTCCGTGACGGCCGCGGCGAAATCGACGACATCGACAATCTCGGCAATCGCCGCGTGCGTTCGGTCGGCGAGCTGATGGAGAACCAGTTCCGCGTCGGCCTGCTGCGCATGGAGCGCGCCATCAAGGAGCGCATGTCCGCCGTCGACATCGACACGGTCATGCCGCACGATCTGATCAACGCCAAGCCGGTGGCGGCCGCGGTGCGCGAGTTCTTCGGCTCGTCGCAGCTCAGCCAGTTCATGGACCAGCAGAACCCGCTGTCGGAACTGACCCACAAGCGCCGCATGTCGGCCCTTGGACCGGGCGGTCTCACCCGCGAGCGCGCCGGCTTCGAAGTGCGCGACGTGCACCCGACGCATTACGGCCGCATCTGCCCGATCGAGACGCCGGAAGGTCCGAACATCGGCCTGATCAACTCGCTCGCGACCTTCGCGCGCGTGAACAAATACGGCTTCATCGAAAGCCCGTACCGCCGCGTGAACAACAAGCACGTCACCGACGAGGTCGTGTACCTCTCGGCGATGGAAGAGGCGAAGTACACCATCGCCCAGGCCAATGCGACGATCGACGGCCGCAACCGTCTGACCGACGAACTCGTCTCCTGCCGCAAGCAGGGCAACTTCGTCATGACGACGCCCGACCAGGTGGAGTTCATCGACGTTTCGCCCAAGCAGCTCGTCTCGGTCGCCGCGGCGCTCGTGCCGTTCCTCGAGAACGACGACGCCAACCGCGCCCTCATGGGCTCGAACATGCAGCGCCAGGCCGTGCCGCTTCTGCGTCCGGAAGCGCCGCTCGTCGGCACCGGCATGGAGGAGGTGGTCGCCCGCGACTCCGGCTCCGCCATTGCTGCGCGCCGTGCCGGCATCGTCGACCAGGTGGACGCGACGCGTATCGTCATCCGCGCCACCGAGGAGCCCGATCCGACCAAGCCCGGCATCGACATCTACCGTCTGCGCAAGTTCCAGCGCTCGAACGCGTCGACCTGCATCAACCAGCGTCCGCTGGTGAAGGTCGGCGACGTTCTGCGCAAGGGCGACATCATCGCCGACGGTCCGTCGACCCAGTTGGGTGAGCTGGCGCTCGGCAAGAACGCGCTCGTCGCGTTCATGCCGTGGAACGGCTACAACTTCGAGGACTCCATCCTCATCTCCGAGCGCATCGTGCGCGACGACGTCTTCACCTCGATCCACATCGAGGAGTTCGAGACGATGGCGCGCGATACGAAACTCGGTCCTGAGGAAATCACGCGCGACATCCCGAATGTCGGTGAGGAAAACCTCAAGAACCTCGACGAAGCCGGCATCACCTATATCGGTGCCGAGGTCGTTGCGGGCGACATCCTGGTCGGCAAGGTGACGCCGAAGGGCGAAACCCCGATGACCCCGGAAGAGAAGCTGCTGCGCGCCATCTTCGGCGAAAAGGCGGCCGACGTGCGCGACACCTCGCTGCGCGTTCCGCCGGGCGTCACCGGCACCGTCGTCGAAGTGCGCGTCTTCAACCGTCACGGCGTGGATAAAGACCAGCGCGCCATGGCGATCGAGAAGGCCGAGGAAGAGCGTCTGGCCGAAGACCGCGACGACGAGCTCGCGATCCTCGAGCGCAACATCTTCGCGCGCCTGCACGAGATCCTGCTGAACAAGACCGCCGCGCACGGCCCCAAGGGCATGGCGCCGGACAGCAAGATCACGCAGCAAGTGCTCGACGCCATCGCCAAGCATCAGTGGTGGCAGATCGGCTTGCGCAACGAAAAGTCGATGGCCGAGATCGAAGGCCTGCGCCAGCAATACGACGAGTCCAAGTCGCGCCTCGACAAGCGCTTCGCCGACAAGGTCGAAAAGCTGCGCCGCGGCGACGAGCTGTCGCCCGGCGTCATGAAGATGGTCAAGGTGTTCGTCGCGGTGAAGCGCAAGCTGCAGCCCGGCGACAAGATGGCCGGCCGTCATGGCAACAAGGGCGTCATCTCCCGCATCGTGCCGATCGAGGACATGCCGCATCTGGAAGACGGCACGGCGGTCGACGTCGTGCTCAATCCGCTGGGCGTGCCTTCGCGCATGAACGTCGGCCAGATTCTCGAGACCCATCTGGGCTGGGCCTGTTCGGGCCTCGGCCGCCAGATCGGCGAGACGCTGGACAAGGTCAAGCGCGACGGCAAATACGAGCCGCTGCGCAAGCAGCTGAAGGCGTTCTACCACGACGACGAGCGGCTCAAGGAGCTCGACGAGGCCGGCATGTCCGAGCTCGCCGAGAACCTGCGCCCCGGCATCCCGATCGCGACGCCGGTGTTCGACGGCGCCAAGGAGAAGGACATCGTCGACATGCTGGAACAGGCGGGCCTCTCCGGCTCCGGCCAGATGACGCTGTATGACGGCCGCACCGGCGAGTCGTTCAAGCGCCAGGTCACCGTCGGCTACATCTACATGCTGAAGCTGAACCATCTGGTGGACGACAAGATCCACGCCCGTTCGATCGGTCCGTATTCGCTCGTCACGCAGCAGCCTTTGGGCGGCAAGGCCCAGTTCGGCGGCCAGCGTTTCGGCGAAATGGAGGTCTGGGCGCTCGAGGCGTATGGCGCCGCCTACACGCTGCAGGAAATCCTGACCGTGAAGTCGGACGACGTCGCCGGCAGAACCAAAGTGTACGAAGCGATCGTCCGCGGCGAAGACACGTTCGAGGCCGGTATCCCGGAATCGTTCAACGTCCTCGTCAAGGAAATGCGTTCGCTGTCTCTCAATGTGGAGCTCCTCAATGGCTGAGACTTTCGAGACTGAAGCAAGATCGCACCGCCGCGACGCGGCGCGCGCCAACCAGGAACTGGCCAACGTCTTCGCGGCCGGCAAGGAAATCCCCGCGTTCGACCGCATCCGGATTTCGCTCGCCAGCCCGGACCAGATCCTGCGCTGGTCGCACGGTGAGGTGAAGAAGCCGGAAACGATCAACTATCGTACGTTCAAGCCCGAACGCGATGGTCTGTTCTGCGCCCGCATCTTCGGACCCGTGAAGGACTACGAGTGCCTGTGCGGCAAGTACAAGCGCATGAAGTACAAGGGCATCGTCTGCGAGAAGTGCGGCGTCGAAGTCACGGTGCAGAAGGTGCGCCGCGACCGCATGGCCCATATCGAGCTGGCGTCGCCCGTCGCGCACATCTGGTTCCTCAAGTCACTCCCGTCGCGCATCGGCCTGATGCTCGACATGACGCTGAAGGACCTGGAACGCGTCCTGTATTTCGAGAACTACATCGTCATCGAGCCGGGTCTCACCCCGCTCAAGGAGCGTCAGCTCCTGACGGAAGACGAGTTCTACAAGTCCCAGGACGAATACGGCAACGACAGCTTCACCGCCGAGATCGGCGCCGAAGCCATCCGCAAGCTCTTGATGGCCATCGACCTGGAGAAGCTGCGCGACCAGCTGCGCATCGACATCTCCGGCTCGAACGGCGGCGAGAAGCAGAAGAAGCTCGTCAAGCGCCTGAAGGTCGTCGAGGCTTTCATTGAATCCGGCAACCGCCCGGAATGGATGATCCTCACCGTCGTGCCGGTGATCCCGCCGGACCTGCGCCCGCTCGTCCCCTTGGACGGCGGCCGCTTCGCGACGTCGGACCTCAACGATCTTTATCGCCGCGTCATCAACCGCAACAACCGCCTCAAGCGCCTCATCGAGCTGAAGGCGCCGGACATCATCGTGCGCAACGAAAAGCGCATGCTGCAGGAATCGGTCGACGCCCTGTTCGACAACGGCCGCCGCGGCCGCGTCATCACCGGCGCCAACAAGCGTCCGCTGAAGTCCATCGCCGACATGCTCAAGGGCAAGCAGGGCCGTTTCCGCCAGAACCTGCTCGGCAAGCGCGTCGACTATTCGGGCCGTTCGGTGATCGTGGTCGGTCCCGAGCTCAAGCTGCAGCAGTGCGGCCTGCCCAAGAAGATGGCGCTCGAGCTGTTCAAGCCGTTCATCTATGCGCGCCTCGAAGCCAAGGGCTTCAGCCAGACGGTCAAGCAGTCCAAGAAGCTGGTCGAGAAGGAAAAGCCGGAAGTCTGGGACATCCTCGAAGAGGTGATCCGCGAGCATCCGGTGCTGCTCAACCGCGCCCCGACGCTGCATCGCCTGGGTATCCAGGCGTTCGAGCCCGTGCTGATCGAAGGCAAGGCGATCCAGCTGCATCCGCTGGTCTGCACCGCCTTCAACGCGGACTTCGACGGCGACCAGATGGCGGTGCACGTGCCCCTGTCGCTCGAAGCGCAGCTGGAAGCGCGCGTTCTGATGATGTCGACCAACAACATCCTCAGCCCCGCCAACGGCAAGCCGATCATCGTGCCGACGCAGGACATCGTGCTCGGTCTTTACTACCTCAGCCAGGAACGTCCCAACGAGCCGGGCGAGTACAAGGAAGACCCCAAGACGAAGATGCCGTTGCAGGGCTTCTACAACGACATCGCCGAGATCGAGCATGCGCTCTTCGCAGGCACGCTCACGCTGCACGCCAAGATCAAGTGCCGCTACAAGACGGTCGATGCCGACGGCAAGCCCGTCACGCTGCGCGTCGACTCGACTCCGGGCCGCATGATGATCGCGGAGATCCTGCCGCGTAACCCGAAGATCCCGTTCGCCCTGGTGAACAAGCTCCTGCGCAAGCAGGAGGTGTCGCACATCATCGACGAGGTCTACCGCCATTGCGGTCAGAAGGAGACGGTGCTGTTCGCCGACGCCGTGATGGGTCTGGGCTTCCGTGAAGCCTGCAAGGCCGGCATCTCGTTCGGCAAGGACGACATGGTCGTGCCCGACACCAAGACCAAGCTGATCGACGACACGCGTCACCGCGTGCGCGAGTACGAGCAGCAGTATCAGGACGGTCTGACCACCGACAAGGAGAAGTACAACCTCGTCGTCGACGTGTGGTCCAAGTGCACCGACCTCGTCGCGGCCGAAATGATGAAGGAGATTTCCGAATCCAAGATCGACCCGAAGTCGGGCCGCATGGAGGAGATGAACTCCATCTACATGATGAGCCATTCGGGCGCCCGCGGTTCGCCGCAGCAGATGAAGCAGCTCGCCGGCATGCGCGGCCTGATGGCGCGTCCCGACGGCTCGATCATCGAGAC
>OUNM011352677.1_pt1 | contig 10214 bp, 7 predicted proteins | sample 1769961 | NCBI WGS metagenome assembly OUNM01 (sample SAMEA3914820, study PRJEB12502) | metagenome | biome: forest; material: soil | place: USA | collected 2012-03-12 | depth 0.3 m
CACGCGGCGCGACGACTTTCGCATCGTCGAGTTCTCGGTTCAGCGCGATCACGTGCACATGCTCGTCGAGGCCGAGAGCGCCGCTGCGCTCGCCGCCGGCATGAAGGGGTTCGCGGTGCGCGCCGCCCGGGCGATCAACTCACGCGTGCTGCGTCGTCGCGGCAGCGTGTGGGGAGATCGGTACCATCGTCGCGATCTCGAGTCGCCGCGCGACGTGCGAAATGCCGTCGTCTACGTGATGAACAATCACTTGAAGCATCACGAATTCGAGGATGGGCTCGTCGATCCGTTCTCGTCGGCGCAGTGGTTCGAAGGCTGGATGCACAAGCCGGATCCGCCGGAGGACCCATGCCCGGTCGAGCGCGCCAAGACATGGCTGCTCCGACGAGGGTGGCACGACGGCATCTGGTATCTGCATCGCGGAGAGCTCCCGCGAGCGCTCCGCGCGGCGACGCGCTTACTCGATCGCTGAGTCGCGAACGCCGACAGGATGAGCGCCGCCAGTCACGGCGCGCGCACGTCGGGACAGTCCCCGGGTCCCGTCGCGCGCGCCGCGCCAGGCTCGTCGTGAAGCGAGCGCGGACGACGACGCTGGAGAAAGAGAAGAGAGACACGCGCCACGACGCTCCGACGACGCCACGGGGAGCTACGCGAGGCGACGGAGACCGACGCGGATGGCGAACAGGCCCGCCGTCACGCCAGCCGCCGGGGTCGGCGGTTCAAGCGATCACTTCGCGGATTCTTCGCGCTTCGCGTCTTCCGCTGCGGCTTCGTCGGCGGTCGCTTCAGCGGCCTTCGCGTCGGCCTCGGCGGCCTTCGCCTTCGCGTCCGCATCGGCGGCCTTCGCCTTCGCGTCCGCATCGGCGACCTTCGCCTTCGCGTCCGCATCGGCGGCCTTCGCCTTGGCGTCCGCATCGGCGACCTTCGCCTTCGCGTCCGCATCGGCGACCTTCGCATCGGCGGCCTTCGCCTCGTCGGCCTTCACTTCGGCGACCTTCTCGTCCGCATCCGCGGCCGCCTTCGCTTTCACGTCCGCCTTCGCTTCCGCGTCCGCCTTCGTCTCCGCGTCCGCCTTCGCTTCCGCTTTCGCCTCCGCGCTCGCGCTCGCGCCTCCCTCGGTCGGCACATCCGCTGCCAGCGCCGGCGCAACCTGCGGCCGAGCCCACGGCTCCTTCGCGGTCTTCAAGACGAAGGCCACCCAGGCGACAAGCCCGACGATGACCGCCGCGGTGACGGAATAGAGCACGGTGGCTTCGGGCATCGCGCCCGCATCCTACTCATGCGACCATGCCCGCGTGAAGTCCCTTTCGGGCCGGCGACGGCCTGCGAGCAAGCCCCGCGGTCGCACGAAGCCGCGCCCCACGCCGGCCACGCGCCCCACGCCGGCCACGCGCTCCACGCCGGCCGCGCCCGCCACGCCGGCCACGCGCCCCGCGCGCCCCACGCCCACCGCGCGCCCCACGCCCACCGCGCCCGCCACCGCGCGCGCGCCTCTCCCCGCCCTCGGCGCCGCCCGCGCACGCATCGACTCCCTCGACGACACGATCCTCCGCCTCCTCGAAGAGCGCGCCGACGTCGCGCGCGAGGTCGCCGCCGTCAAACGCGCCGCACAGGTCGAGGTCTTCCACGATCCCGAGCGCGAGCGCCAGGTCCTCGAACGCCTCGTCCAGCGCGGCGCTCGCTTCCCGCCCGACGCGATCCGCGCCGTCTTCCGCGAGGTCATGAGCGCATGCCTCTCCGTCGAGGAGCCGCTGCGCGTCGCATACCTCGGGCCCGAGGGCACCTTCTCGCAGATGGCCGCGCGCCGTCTCTTCGGCCTCCAGGCACGCTATCGCGACTGCGCCACCATCGAGGCCGTCTTCGAGGCCGTCCAGAGCAACGACGCGGTCTACGGCGTCGTGCCCTTCGAGAACTCGACCGAAGGCGCCGTCAGCATGACCTCCGACGCGCTCCTCGAAGGCGATCTCCTCATTCGCCAGGAGTACGTGCTCCCCATCTCGCACTGTCTCCTCTCCCACGCCAAGTCGCTCTCCGAGATCAGCGAGGTCTACTCGCATCCCCAAGCGCTCGCGCAATGCCGCATGTGGATCGCGAAGCACCTCCCGCGCGCGCAGGTCGTGCAGACCACGTCCACCGCGGCGGCCGCGCGCGAGGCCCACGAAGGCGGACGCGCCGCCGCCATCGGCGCGGACATCGCCGCCGAGCTCCATGACGTTCCGATCCTCCGCTCCGGCATCCAGGATCGCCGCGAGAACGCGACACGCTTCGTCGTGCTCGCTCACGAAGATGCGCCGCCCTCCGGACGCGATCGCACGACGCTCGCCTTCGGCGTGCAGCACCGTGAAGGCGCGCTCCGTCGCGTGCTCACCGATTTCGAGAGCGCGGGCGTGAACCTCACGCGCATCGAGTCGCGCCCGAACCGCAACGCTCCCTGGCAATACGTCTTCCTCGTCGACGTCGAAGGCCATCGCGCCGATCCCGCGCTCGCCGCTGCGCTCCGCGCCGTGAAGAAGAGCGCGGCATTCCTCAAGGTCGTGGGCAGCTACCCTCGCGCGGACGCCAAGCGAGCACGATGAACGGCGCGCTCCGGTCGCTTCGGTCACTCCTGATCGGCCTCACGCTGTTGCTCGTCGCCCTCCTCGCGAGCGGCTGCGCGCCCCGTGTCGCCGGTGCGACCGACATCGAGCTCACCTACGAGTCAACGGTCCCGCTCGACGACGACTCGTCATCCACCGCCTTCGGACAGGACGTTCGCGCCCTGGTTCTCCGGAGACTCGGCGCCGCCGGACCTATCGGCGCCGACGTCACGCAGGACGGAAAGCGCCTCAGCGTCGTCGTCGACGAGGCACTCGCCAGCGCCGCCGACGAGATGATCACGTGGTCTGGCACGGTGCTCCTCCTCGAGCCAGACAGCGCGCAGCTCGGAGCGCCGCGCGATCTCACCGGGCTCGTCTCGAAGACCGAGACGCTCGCCGACGGCACGATCGCGCACTTCTACGAGGGCTCGCACGCCGACATCACACGCGCGATCGATCAATGGATCACCGACAAGGACCATCGCGTCGTCGCCGAGGCGCTCTGGTCGACTGCGCGCGGCTCGAGCGAGCCCCGTTATCGAACACGCGTCGTGTGGACGAGGCCGCTCGGTGAGCTCGGCGACGGCATCATGGTCGGCTGGGGCGACAAGGGCGGCCTCCGCCTCCGCGCGCAGAAGGGCACGCCGGCCGAGGGCGCGCTCTCCACGGCGTACGAGCGTTCGATCGGCTCGCCGCGTGGCGAGGTCCTGGTGCGCGGTCGCACGTCGCTCGGGCGACCCAGCTTCGATCGCGACGCTCTCCACCTCTCGTTCGGCACCGGCATCGAGGCCTACGCGCGCGCGCAGGACGAGAAGCAGATCCTGACCACACCACGCCTCCCGCCGCTGAAGCGCGTCGGCGCCGTTGGCCTTCCGCCCAACGACGCGCTCGCGACCGCGTGCTTCGTCGTGCCGATCCTCCTCTCGGTAGCGTGGCTCGCATTCATCCGACGCTTCGATCGCGCGCATCCCGAGCCGCTGTGGCTCGTCGCGATCACGTTCGTGCTCGGCGGCATCTCCACGATCCCGGCCGGCTTCGCCGAGCTCTTCCTCGTGAACCTCTCGCCGTGGCTCGATCCGCGCATCGTCACGTTCGGCGGACAGCTCTATGCGCTGCCGCTCGCGTTCGTGGTCTTCACGCTCGTCGTCGGGACCTGCGAAGAAGGCGCAAAGATGCTCGGCGCGGGCTTCGCCGTGCGCCGTCGCGAGTTCGACGAGCCGGTCGACGGCATCGTCTACGGAATGGTCTCGTCGCTCGGCTTCGCAGCGGCGGAGAACATCCGTTACTTCGCGCTCACGCGCCTCTCGGCGCCCATCGTGATCGCGCGCTGCTTCATGAGCGTGCCGGCCCACATGTTCTTCGGTGCGATCTGGGGCTACGCGCTCGGCGCGCGCCTCGTCGAGCGAAGGCCGCGCGTGCTCCTGTTCCTCGCGCTCGCCGCGGCCGCGCACGGGCTCTTCGACGCGCTCCTCTCGACCGACGGCGGCGCCGTTCTCGCCGTCTTCCTCAACGTCGTGCTCGCGAGCGTCTTCGTCGCGGTGGTGAGGCGCTCGCTACGTCACGGCGTCGTCGAGGATGCCGTGCGTGCGATCCTCCCCGAGCACCGGCGCCTCTATCGCGTGGGACGACCGGCGCTGTTCCTCGCGTCGTCGGTCGCGCTGCACGTCTTCGCGTTCGGCATCGTGATGCTCGGTGGCTGGTATCAGCTCTCGCGTCACAGGCCGGGCGCCGCGTTCGTCGTCGGCTCGAGCCTGATGCTCGCGCTCCTCGCCGTCGCGGCATTCGGCGTATCGGCGACGATGCCGCTCGACGTCGCCGTCGACGATTACGGCGTGACGTTCGCCGGCGCCGCGCGCGCGTGGTCGCGGATCCGCCGCTTCGTCCGCAAGGGCGATCGCATCGAGCTCGACTGCGACGGCGGCCCCATCGTGCTCGGTCCCGGAACCGAGGCGGTGATGCAGGAGCTCGGCGCAGCGCTCGAGGAGCAGCTCGGTGACGGAGCCGCGGGCCGGCTCGTCACCCTCGAGAGCGCGAAGTAGCGGCGCCGCTACTTCGTTACTTCTTCGCGCCGCCGTCCTTCGCCGCCGCCTTCGCGCCGCCGTCTTTACCGCCGGCGCCGCCGTCCGCACCGGCGTCCGCGCCGACGATCTCCATCAGCTCCACCTCGAACTTGAGCGCGGCCTTCGGCGGGATGGTCGCGCCGCTCCCCTTCTCGCCGTACGCCATCTGCCACGGGATGGTGAGCGTGCGCTTGCCGCCGACCTTCATGCCTGGGAGCCCCTCGTCCCAGCCTTTGATCACCTGGCCCTGCCCAATCGTGACCTGGAACGGATCCTTGCCACGCGAGCTGTCGAACTGCTTCCCGTTGAGGAGCGTGCCCGTGTAGTGGACCTTCACGGTGTCGCCCTTCTTCGCCTCGGGACCCGTGCCGACGACGTCGTCGACGATCTCGAGCTTCTCGGGGCCGGGGGGCAGCGGCGGCGCCTCGGCCGGCTTGAACTCGCTCTGCGGAGGCTCTTCGACGCGCTTCGAGCAGCCCGCCGTCGCCCCCGCGAGCACCAACAAAGCGCTCGTCACATAGATGAACGACGCAGGAATCGACCCCATTCGTGAACAACCGAGCACGGTACGCATGTGCGACCGATTACCACGAGCGGCGCCATGTTTGGTGCGTCCGGTTTGCTCATCCGTCGGCACTGGTTAGACTCGGTATTCACGGCTTGTCCTTCTGCGGGGGTCTTTACCATGCGTGCGCATGCACTTCGTCGTCTCCGTCCCACCCAGCGTGGCTTCACGCTCGTGGAGATGTCGCTCGTCGTGGTCGTCGTGGCGATCCTCGCCGTCCTCGCGATCCTCGGTTACCGCCGTTACACGACCACGGCGAAGAGCGCCGAGGCCAAGCAGGTCACCGGCGGCATTCGCATGGCGCAGGAGGCGTACAAGACGGAGAAGGGCGTCTACGTCACCGTCTCGTCGAGTGACACCTCGTTCTATCCGGCGGCCACGCCGGGGAAGTTCGTCACCGCGTGGGGCGCACCGTGCACGAACTGCGTCGACCCGAACGCATGGCACAACCTCCCGATGGCTCCGCCGGCGCCGGTCATGTTCGGCTACGCGACGGTCTCGAACTTCGGTGGCTCCTCCTCGGGTGCTGGCGGCGCCGCCGCCGCGGCCTTCGCTCCGCCTCCCGCCGCTGTGGCGCCGCTGAGCTCGACCGATCCCTTCTACGTCACCGTCGCGTGGGGCGACACCGACGGCGACGGCATCCCATGCACGATCACCAGCTACTCGACGTCGAACCAGCTCCTCGTGCAGAGTGAAGGTGAATGACGAGCGAGACGCCGCGCAATCCGTCGATCGCGCGTCTCCTCGCTTCTGAGCCTCCCCGCCTCGGGCCGTTCCGTTTCGTCGCGGAGCTCGGTGAGGGCGGGTTCGCGCCCGTGTTCCTCGCATCGGAGGAGTACGGCGGCACGGAGCTCCGCACCGTCGCGCTGAAGCTGTTCGCCGTCGACGACATGGTCGGCGTGGGCTCGGGCACCGCCGGCGCGCGATCGCTCGCCCGCGAGCGCATCGTCGAGGAGGCGCGCGCCCTCTGTCGCGTCGAGCATCCCAACGTCGTTCATTTCTTCCAGCTCGTGGAGGACGACAGCGGTGACGTGCTCGGCCTCGCCATGGAGCACGTGCGCGGCCGATCCCTCGCCGATCGCCTCGACGAGGAGCGCGTCCTCCCGCTCGACGCCGCCCTCGAGGTCGGCGCAGCGATGGCGTCGGCGCTCGCCGCGGTGCACGCGGCGGGGCTCGTCCATCGCGATCTCAAGCCCGGAAACGTGATCGAAGCGGGCGGCGTCTACAAGCTCATCGACTTCGGCATCGCGACGCGCGCTCGACGTGGCGTCGCAGCCGTCGACCGCGCGCCTTCCGTCGCACGCCTCTCCCGCGCTCCCGCAGCTGGCCCGGCGTCGGCGACCGACTCCGCCGTCATCGTCAGCGTGCCCGGCGCGCTCCTCCCGCACGACCCGCACGGCGCGGCGGTCCTCCAGTCGGGCGCGACCGCGGTCTCCGATCAGACGATTCGCGCCGCTGACGACGACGGCACCGGCACGGACGCGATCGCCGGGACGATGGGGTACATCGATCCGGTCTGTCTCGGAACCGGCGAGCCGGCGGACGCCACGAGCGATCTCTATGCGCTCGGCGCCATGCTCTACGAGTGTCTCACCGGTCGGCTTCCGGCGAGCGAAGGTGCCGCCCCCGAGTCGATCACGCGTATCAAGATGACGATTGCGCTCGGCGTCACGCCGCCGCCGAAGGTGCGCGAGCTAGCTCCCGCCGTTCCGGAAGCGGTGGGCCGACTCGTCGATGCGCTCGTCACGCCCGGTCGCAAGGAGCGACCGCAGCGCGCCGAGTGGGTCGCTTGCGAGCTCGAACGACTCCGTCGCGTGGAGCGCGGCATCGCGCGCAAGCTGCCGGCGGAAGGTCCATTCCGCGGACTCGAGGCCTTCGACGCGCGGCATCGTGACGTCTACTTCGGACGCGCGACCGACGTCGCGAGCGCCGTCGAGCTCCTGCGTTCGCGCGGCCTCGTCGCCCTCGTGGGACCTTCGGGCTCGGGCAAGAGCAGCCTCGCGCGCGCCGGCGTGCTCCCGGCCGTGCTCGACGGCGCGCTCGGTACGTGGCCTCCGCAGTGGACGTCGGTGGCGATGTCGCCCGACGCCTACCCGCGCGCGGCGCTCCAGCATGCGCTCGGCCCGATCCGCGGGGCCAAGCCGCTGCCCGACGATCCCGACGAGCTCGCCGCGCAGCTCGCGCGCACCGTCGAGGAGACGTCGGTCGGGATCATCGTCCTCGTCGACGCCCTCGAAGAGCTCGTCACGCTGACGCCCGCCGACGATCGCGGTTACCTCGCGAAATTCCTCGCCGCGCTCTCGTCGCGACCCATGCCGGGCCTGCGCTGCGTCGTCACCGCGCGGCGCGATCTACTCGATCCGCTGCTCGGGGAGCCCGGCCTCGGCGCCGCGCTCACGCGCGCCGTGCAGCTCGTGGTCCCGCTGTCGGCGCCGGCCTGGGCCGACGTCGTCGACGAACGACTCGCGGCGTACGGCTTCTCTCTCGAGGACGAGGCGATGCGCAACGACCTGGCGCGCGAGCTCGCGAGCATTGCCGAGGCCATGCCGCTCGTCGAGTTCGGTCTCGCACGACTCTGGGAGCAACGCGATGTCGGCCGTCACATCCTCTCGCGGCAGAGCCTCCTCGCGATCGGCGGGCTCGCCGGCGCGCTCGCGCGGCATGCCGAGTCGACGCTGAGCAAGCTCGTCGAGACGAACGGCCCCAACGCCGGCGCGGTGGCTGGCTCGCTGCTCCTCGCGCTCACGACTCCCCACGGAACGCGCGCCATCCGCACGCAGGCCGAGCTGGCGCGCGAGGTTCCGGATCCGCTGCGCGAGCAGGTCGCGACCGCGTTCGAGCGCGCGCGGCTCATCGTCGTCGAAGACGGACGCGTCACGCTCGCGCACGAGGCGCTCATTACGCGCTGGCCACGGCTCGCGACGTGGGCCGCCGCGGCCCGGCGCGATCGCGAGATCGCGCGCGACGTCGAGGAAGCGGCGAAGCGCTGGCACGCCGAGCCGAACGTCGATCGCTTGATCCGCGGCCGCCCGCTGCGCGATGCGCGCGCCCTCGAGAGCGCCCGCGGCACGCTGCTGTCGCCGGAAGCGAAGGCCTTCGTCGCCGCCTCCCGGAAGAACGAGCTGCGCACGTCGGTCGGCATCATCAGCCTCGCGTCATCGGTGTTCGTCTTCGCGGCCATCCTCGCGGGCGTCTACTGGCAGAGCACGCGCGAGTCGCGCATCGCCCAGCGCCGCGCCGAGGAAGAGAAGGTCGAGCTCGCGAAGATCACGCAGACGCTCATCGACGCGCGCAACCGGCCGCCCAGCCAGCAGCAGCGCGACATCCAGCAGCTCGTCATCGAGAAGCACGCGTGCGAGAGGCAGCTCGCGCGGTGCGAGGGAGACGCCGGCGCCGACAAGTGATCGAGGAGAGGTGAATCAGTGACCGGGCGCGCCCGGCTGCACCTGCACGCCGAGGAACGCGCCGACGCCTTGCAAGAGTGCCTCGAGCTGCTCCTGGCTGACGCTGAGCTGCGAGCGGATGTGCGTGCCGTCGGCCGTGACCTTCGCGTTGTTGAGGAGGCCACGCGTCGCCGCACGCACCACGAGGCTGTTCTGACGCTTGATCAGATCGGTCAGCGCGTCGGCCGAGTCGGTCGCCGCCTCCTCGTCGGTGCAGTCGCCTTCCACGAACACGTCGGCTCCGCCGTCGCTCGCGCGCGGAACGATCCAGAGCCGTAGCTCCTTCAGCGATTGGCTGAATTTCAGGTTCGGAATCGAGATCTGCTTCCACGGGTCCTTCACCGTGAGCCGCATCGCTTCGCCCTGCCGAACGCGTGGCGAGATCGGCGCGCGCTTCAGGACCTTCGCAAAATCGGTCGCCTTGTCCTTCGGCACGATGGTCAGCACGTGCGGCTGAACGCGCATGAACACGCGCTCGGCATTGTCGGCATGACCGAGCGACGCCCGCACGCCGGGCACGCCCGCATCGAACGCGCCGCCCTTGTCGTAGCGCTTCGCGATCGACTCCACCGCGACATCGACGACGTCGTCGGGCGCGGAGTAGTGCACGATCACGGCGTCGCGATCGGTGTGGATGAGCGACGGGCCGTAGACGAGGATCCAGTCGGTGTCGCGGATCGGATCGACCGCCGTCTGCGAGCCCTTCATGAAGTCGTTCCACTGCGGAATGCCGTAGAGCAGCGGCCCCATGCGCGCACCGACCGGATTGGTGCGGATGACGGCGATGTTCACGAGCAGCGTGACGTTGATGGTGCCGGCGCTGATGAGACCGGCGAGGCCGATCATCGCGCCGGGATCGCGCGGGCCCGTTGCGCCGGGCGGCGCGCCTGAATCGCCGGACGCGACGAGACCACCCTCGCCTGCCGCATCGCCTTCGCCGGCGTCGGTGGGCGCGCCGCCGTCGGTGGCGGCCGTGGTCGGTCCGCCGTCGATCTTGATTGGGGCAATGCCTGCGTCGGCGGCGAGCGCCTCGGCATCGGGCGCGGAGGCGTCCGGCTTCGGCTTCGGTCCGGCGTCGCGCTTTGCCTTGATGCCGTTCGGATCGTCCTCGGGCGGCGGCGTGCTCTGCTCCGGCGGCTGCGGCTTCTCCTCGGGCGGCGTCTCCTCGCCGAGCAGATCGATCGGAATGGTGAGCTCGCCCTCGGGATCCTTCATCTCGAGGCCGGAGCGGTCGGGGAAGAGCCGCCACGGCGCGACGTACCAGTGGAAGATCAGCGAGATGAGCGACGCGACGCTGAGCGCGATCCGGATCCGCCGCTTGCTCCAGAAGCGCGCCGGTCCGGTCTTCCGCGCCCGCGCCTGCGCGCCTTGCTCGGCGGAGAGCGTCGCATGCGGCGCGGTCGGGGCGATCTCCGCCGCACCGATCCTCGGATCTCCGCGAAATTCGATGGCGGACGGGCCTCGGCGACGGTGCCCGAGGCCGTGCAGCCTTCCCGGCAGCCCCGAGGACGGGGGAGGATGCGTCTCCCTAGCCACGCCTGACCCCGATCACGGACACACGGTAGGACGA
>OUNM010033713.1_pt1 | contig 10210 bp, 13 predicted proteins | sample 1769961 | NCBI WGS metagenome assembly OUNM01 (sample SAMEA3914820, study PRJEB12502) | metagenome | biome: forest; material: soil | place: USA | collected 2012-03-12 | depth 0.3 m
CGGGGACGACGGCGGGGACGACGGCGAGGACGAGGAGGAGGACGACGACGACGAGCCGCCGCAACACTGCAGCCTCATCGTTCTGCACTTTCGCTTTGACCCTGTGGACCTGGGTAGACGTATCAAGAAAGTAAAGACGACACTCCGCTTCTCGGCCATCGACGGGCGGGACGACGCCCCCGTGGTTGACCGCATCTCGGCGGACGGATTCTATTGGATCTACCCCACCTCCCAGAAGGAGACGATCACCTTAGCGGCCGGCGGCAAGGCTGGAGGCAACGTGTTTGGCGCCGAGGTGGGGGCGGAGCTAAAGCGGGAGCGGGTGGTTGAGAGGGAGGTCTCGCACGCGGGGACGGTCCGGGGCGCCATCCAGACCCTGGGCGCCAACCAGTGGAAGCCGAATGCTGCAACCTGGACGTTGATGGAGAACACCGAAGACAATTCGGGCGTGCCCGTGAGCCTGCGGGTCAGCATACTCGTCAAGCGCAAGCCGCATGTTGATTTCCAGGGGCACTTCTCGATGGAGGTCACGCCCGACAACTTCACCCAGGCGCAGACCTGGTTCAAGTCGCGGCCCAGGGACGCCCCGGTTCTGTATAGAGTAGGCAAGAAGCCCACAAACAAGCTGCACCAATACGTCAAGGAGACCGTCGATGGCGACAAGAAGTGCAGGCTGGTCAACAACCTGGGCCGGCTGGACTTGGACGGCCGCGAATTCACCGACATCACCTTCCGCACCGTGTGGCAGGATGCGGAGAAGAAGAGATGACCGGGGCCGGGTGTTCCGTCCCTCAGACAAACGTCTTGCCTTGGTATTGATTACTGTGTAATTGGGCCTATTCTCGTTTAGTTATTAATTAGCGTCTGCGACTCGAACGCCTTCTCTCTTGGTCTGTGTCACCGTAATGCGCCCGGCCTTGTGATAACCCCTCATGCTGTTGGTTCTGGGATGACGCTCAACATGCAGACCGAGGATGCTGCGGCCCTCCTGCATGTACCTTTCACGTCTCAACTCTTATAGGTCGGCAAGGCGCCCGGCCGCACGACATGCATGAAACCGGTCTCATTTTTCGAGACCACTGACCTATGTACCTACATGTACTACATGCAGGGTCCGTGTCTGCCTTCGAGGGCAGACCAGGGTGAACTTCACCGGTTACGATTAGGTCCCAAGCCACTCAAGGCTACCTCCACACCCTCTCCACCCTGTTCATCTCCCAGGCTGCTTCGCGATGCAGGGAGGTCAATGAGAGAATTAGCTTCTTACCCAACACCCCGACTGAGGTGTATTTCCCCCTGGTGGTGGGAAGACTGTGCGTGTAGATACCTCTCCCAAAGTCACTCAGGCCGTCCGGTCCCTCATCGCTTGCTTTTCTCACTGTTCATGCCCCGCTCAGCGCCTCTTTGAGCGATATGGCTTCTTTCGGCCTCGAGACGTTGAGCCTGCTGAGCACGGAAGCCACGGATCCGAATTCCGCTGCGTCCATTGAGTAAGCCCCTGACCAGAGATAGCTCCTGACAATTGCTTGGAATGAGGCTCACTGTATATATCAACAGCATTGTTGCCATCCACGGACTCTGCGGCCGTGAGGATCGCAGCTGGACCGACGTCGGATGGCACGACCGGCTGCCCTCCTTTCCCAGCGGCTCCCGGCTTTCACTCTAGAGTTACGATGTCTTCGGCTCCAACGGCGGCGTCCTCACGCGCAGTGGCGCAAGCGACGAGGCGACCAAGCTTCTTGACTCCCTACTGGAGCTGAGGAGGAGAGACTCAAAGGTAAGGGACCTTGACAGGAGTGGCTTGGGCTGTGATAAAGCCACGGAGATGCTGACCTCTTCTTGTGGCTGCTTTCAGCGCATCGCCATCGCATTCGTCGGCCATGACATTGGAGGCTCCCTAATCAAAGCGGTAGGTTATAGGTACCCAGAAGGTCAGGCAGATCGGCCAGCACCGCAGCTGACCAGCAGTGGTAGGTGGGCATCCTGTCACAGCAAAAGAAGTACGAAGACATTTACATGTCGATTGACAAGCTGGTCGGTTTATTCTGGATCTCTCTCCATCATGCAGGCTGAAACAAGTGCTTATAAGCCAGCAAGATCTTCCTCGGCTGTCCTCACAACGGGCCTAAGTTAGAGATCCAGGCCGGATGTGCCGAGTTGCTCCTGTCCCATGATGGGACAAGCTTCTCTGATGCATGGCGGTTGGCTGGGCCTCTGGCGGAATGGGTGCTTGAAACGAACGACACATTTGCGGAAACAAGGCTGCCAGCAATGGTCCCCATGCTCAACTACGTCTCGTCGCATCCGGACCGCACAAAGAGGGTAGGTTGGGGTCTCAGCCTGCATGAGTTTGACCTCGAACTCAGTTTCGGGACTCGCTAATACTTATATTATCGACTTGCTATCGGTTCAGATCTTTCATCGGCTCGTTGCCTCCATCAACGTGCCACTGTCTCCAGAGAATCTGGCTCGCGAAATAGGTCACCGCGAGTTGCTCAAGGATTCCCCTTTCCATGATTTCCTATCAAACGGTACGTTCTTATATGTGCGCTCCATACCTCGGCCGCTGAGACTTTGTCCAACCTGGCAGACTGGCATCGTTCCACGCACCCGCACAGCTTACCCCCACGGACGCCTCCGCGGTACCCTCTGGGGATCCCGTCCGACCTGCCCACGAGCAAAGACGACCCGCAGTGGTCTCTTGCTCTGGGAGACCTTCAACGGTGGATGGCGGCTGACGAGGCCAACCTCTGGCTCGTCCACAGCCCCGGCGAGGGCTCGGCCGAGACAGCGGCGCGGCTGTACGGTTTGGCCAGGGCAATTTGGAAAGACCCGCTCAACGGCCGGGTCCGGTCCGGCGGCAACGTTTTCGTCTTCGACTCAACCGATTGTCGGTATAATTCCGCCGAGGCTATGCTCTTCACCATTTTGACCGAGCTCCTCAACTGGCGTCTCATTCCCGCAGCGAAGGCTATCGTGGATGACGGTCTAAAGTACCTCGATGTCTGCCGTAACCCACGCATGGAAGATTTATATGTGGTCTTTGTCAACATCATCATCGAGATCCTCGCCAACGCCAGAGCAGAGGGGAGAGAGATAATCTTTGTGCTCGTGCTGGGCAACTTGGATGGCACGATTCGGAACGGCAGCTGGCTGTTTCGCATGCTTCTGGAGACCATAACGGACAGCGACCTGAACCTCAAGGTGGTCGTCACCAGTGCAGATCCTGAATCCCTCACTTCCCAGTTGGGACCCGTCAAGATATCTCGACCCGCGTGGGCCTCGTCCGCGAGCGAGAAGCACAGTACTGCCATGGAAGAAGGAGAAACGAACGGCCAGCAGGACAACAAGGCCGAGGAGGAGCAGCACGGGCGCATTTCGCCCACGCCCGTCTTCAAAGATGTCCTTGTCTTGGTCCAGGACCAGCCCCGGCTGCAAGGCCGCATCGACACGCTGATCCTGCTGGGGCAATCCTGTGCGGGAGACGCAGAACTATGGCAGCTGGTCACCAACTGGCTGAAGCTCGAGCATGCGCAACCCCCAGAAGAAGGCGAGTTGAGCGCTTTTCTGAGTCAGTTGATACCGGCAGCGCCAGAGAAGATATTCCAAGCCATTCTCGCCTCGGTGCCTTCTCCGACACGACCCTGGTTGACCCGCGCTTTGGGACGCGTCTTGTTCGCCTTCCGGCCGCTGACCCTTTTGGAGTTCTCGGATCTGGATGATCTAGGAGGGTTCAATGGCATGGCCGAAAAGAAAACTGTGGAGCGAGACGGCCAGGGCATCCTGGTGGTCCAGCGTCAAGAGGTCCGGCTCGCGCATCCCAGCCTTCGAAAGTACCTTGAGACCGCGCGGGACGGCGCCCTTGGAGGATGGCTTCAGCTGGCGCCAGAGCCCGCAATCCACAAACACCTTACCGAGTCCTGCTTGAGCTACCTGACGTCCGCCTCAACACGCCGCCTGAGGGAACATCGCACCTCGGAAACGGGAAGCTGGCACACGGCATTCGAGCGCCGGGACAACTTCTTGTCCTATGCGGCGAAGTACTGGCTCCGGCATGCCATGCTTGCTGCCGAGGAACACGTGTTCGAGACACAAGCCTGCAAGCGCTTTATGGCTGACGAGGAGGCGGTTCGGCAGTGGACCGTCCTGTACCGGGCATTGTCACCGCCTCCGGTGAGGGATACAACGCTGCCGGCTGACGCTCTATCGAGCCTCGCCATCTTTGCAGAGCATGGGGCTCAAGACTTGTTGACCTGGACGATGCAAAAACATCAGAAGCTTGGGACGCCCGGGCTTGAGACTGCTTGCTTTGCCGCTTTGGTGGCAGCCGCTGAGCAGGGTAACATCCAGATGGCCAAGGACACGAAACTCATGGAGACACTCCCGCCAGAGGGCGAGACGCTCGACCAGCTGATCCTCGCTGCGCTGGAAAGCGACGACGCAACCGTGTTTCCTGAGATATTCAGCATGGCACGTCAGTACCCCGACAAGACCAGCGACACACACCGTCTGCTTGCCCGAGCCGCATCCCTCGGCCGCACGGCAGCGGTCAAAGACTTGCTAGGCACTCTGAAGCTCTCCAAATCAACCCCTGTCGACACGTCGGATAGGCTGTCTGCGCTGAGCTATGCCTGCCAGCGCGGCTCTGTCGACGTGGTGGATCTGCTCATCCGCGAAGGGAGGGCCGATGTTCTTGCAGAACTCGGGCAAGATGGGAGACCTGGGACGACCCCAATGCCGATCAAACTGGCGGTGAAGCTTGGACGGCTGGATATTATCAACTCTCTAGTTGTATCCGTGATCCCACACCCACCGCGGGATTCCAAAGCCGTTGAGTTCTACCGTTGCGTAAGCAAGGAGTCCAAACGGTATGGGCGGCGTAAGCCTGTTCAGAGCGCTCTGGCCGAGATGAAGCGTAGACTATCATGGCTGAAGTCTGACGGCGCTGAGGATAACGCGTCTCCCGGGCCAACCGAGAGCGGTGACACTGCCGATCTGGTGGACTATCTGGCACGATATATTATCGGTCAGGAACAGTACAGTGCGGCCGTCATGGATGGGATTCGGGAACACCCCTACGACGTCCTGGACGTCCTGACTGGGGCAACGTATAGACTCAGTGAAGATGAATCCGCAACCGTCTTTGGGGAGTGGATGGGAGAGGCCGCGCGCGGTAACAACCTCAAAGTCGTCAAGCTGGTCTTTGAAAACGGAGCCAAATCGCCATGGGCAACAACCGAGGCTTTGAATTCTGCCGCAACCACGGCCTTCCGGGCGGCGCTTGTTCATGGTGATAACGGGGTGCTTTCAGGTTGCATGCCTTACCTCCTCGAAAAAGGAGCCGATATCACAAGCAGAGGCACTGATCTCCGGACGCCGCTGTTTGCTGCAGCCTATTCTGGCTGGCACAAGGTGGTCGAGACTCTCATCGCAGCCCAGGTCGACGTCAACGCCAAGGGGGACAACGATTGGTATCCTCTCCACGCATGCTACGACAATGCCGCCATCACGCGCATGCTCGTTGCGAAGAATGCCGACGTCAACAAGCTCACCGAGGACGGCTCAGAAATGACAGCCCTCGCCTTTGCCGCGCGATGGGGAAAAGGCGACGTCGTCGACGAGTTGTTGAAGGGAAACCCCAGCCGCCAAACCCTCCAGGTCAGTCTGCAGGAGGCCCTGAGGAATGGCACGCCCCAGATGGCAGAGAAGCTGTTGCCATATTGCTCGGATGCTTCCTATCTGTCGGATATAGATGGCTACTACTACTACATGCATGTCTGGTATTCCAACACGAAGCTGCTAGAGCGGCTGCTGAACTACCCGTACCGAATCGACCCCAACAAAAGGGACCGGAACAGCCGCACGGCGCTCCACTACATATCGTCGAGTACGAGTGTCGACATGGTAAAGATGCTGGTCACATGCGGTGGCGACATAGAAGCGACCGGCGAGAATGGGGACACACCGCTCATCAAAGCCGTGTTCTTCGCCAACCAGGCAGTCGTACGGTACCTCGTCGAGGAAGCCAAGGCCAACCTCAACCTGGCCAGCCCGTTTTGGGGCGGCGCGCTGCACGTGGCCTGCCTCACGTCGGCGCCCGAGACAATGCGCCTGCTCCTTGACCACGGCGCCGTCGTCGACACCAAGGATCACGTCGATCGCACCCCGCTCCACTTTGCGCTCTACCGCACGCGGGAGCATGTCGATCTGCTTCTCGGCAAAGGGCTTAGTCTGGATGCGGTCGACATCTTGGGCCGTAACGCGTTGCACATGGCCGTGCTGAGCGGACGGTTGGATCTGGTCCGGTTTGTTCTGAGCGAACGGCCCGGGTTTGTGGTGGGTCGTGCCTTGGTCCCTGCCCCTAATCATAGAAGAATAACGTTTGGCTGACATGACTGAAACACACAGAATCAAACGGACGCCCACGGTTGGACGCCGCTGCTCTGGGCGTTGCGGGATTCTGACTTGTGGGGGGTCGAGAGGGGCGACAAGAAGGCCATTATCCAGGAGCTTCTTGATAAGGGGGCGCAACGCCTGGTGCGTGGCCGGGGGCGTGGATCCGGACGTGGATCGGGGCGTGGATCGGCTCTGGACGCCCTTGGCGCTCGCAGCATACCACAGCTTGGGCGAGGACGTGGTTGCGCTCTTGATGCCCACCGTTGAAGACCGGACGAACATGAGCGACGAAGACCGCAAGGACTGGGAGTCTCGCGGCAACGTGCGAGGTGTCTTGAGAAGCGGCGGATTTTGCGATCATTGTTTCCTGGTAAGGATTTTCCTTGTGTGTGAATGCAGCCAGGTTAATTAGCCCGAGAAGCGGCGGAGCCTTGAGACACGGGTTGCTGAAGCAATTCAACGGTTGAGCTGACCGCTAAGCAGACTTTTCACGGCTTGTATTACAGCTGTCTGGGGGACAAGTGCGACGCGGCTTTCTGCTTTAGTTGCTCCCTGTCGCGGCACAAGATTCACCCAAGCGGCGAGGGTCATGAATTTAAACTTGAGGGGGAAGAGGAGCCAATAGCAAGGGACGAGTCTGGACTGGATGGTAAGGGCGATGACGACGATGTTACTGAAGTTCACTTAGACGATGACGAGGCCAACGTAGATGAGGAGGATCATGATTTTGATGATGAGGACGATGAGGACGATGAGGACGATGAGGACGACGAGGATGAGGACGAGGACGAGTAGGCAATAGTGCTGACGGGACTGGCAGCGCGCAGGATGACTGAGGGTTAGAACAGAACCAGTCGATTCATACTCTAGGAATAGTAGGTAGTGGTGGGATGGGGTAGATTGTGTTAGGACCAACGGGGATACGGCCCTCACTGCAGCCCCTGAGTTTGGGCACCCACAGGGGGGCAAATCTGTGCAAGACCTATTTCTTTGAGTGCCCAACTTCCCTACTTTTACGTCAATCAAGACATCCGTTCTGGAATCATTGTCAAATCTCTTTCAGTGCTTCACAGACGGTTACGCAGTATATTCCACAGCGTGCCTTCCAGCTGTTCCAACAAGTCGTGGGGGTTGAGTCTGGCGGCGAAGCACCATGGAATATTGTACACGTCGGTGGCGGGCATATGGAAAGACAACAGGACGTTGATATTTGTTGGATTAGCTTCTGGGCAGTCTTATATAGTTAGAATTTTGCGCCGTGTGCTTGGTGGCATGTCGATGTGGGTTTGGTTTCGGTCGGAATGGGGAGGGGGAGGGCTAGCAGCGCGGTGAAGTACCTGTCTTTGAGCTGCCAGACACCCAAACTGACTCTGACTGAGGAGTAAATGGCTGTGCTTAGACTAATCATATGTTTGTAGGTGAGGAGCGGGAGGCTATTGGTACCAGACCAGACATCCGACTGAGCGCGTGGATGTCAGGGGTAAAAGGCGAAACGGTTTCTCTCATAATACCATGGCCAACAGCAGAGTACCCCGTCAACTGCTTTGGCCCCTCTTCTGGGGAATTTACATAACTTCAAGACCGAGTGAGACCGAGACATCCACAAATTTCTACTCGCGAGGAGCGCATGGCGTTTTGCCCTCCCCTGGGTCCCTCCCTCTGATCGTTTGATGACATTCCGGGCCCGCACCACCGCTGTCTCACATCGCGTCAACCCAACCCTTTGAAGGCATTGCGAATGCGACGCGACCACGCGCTGGCCATGGAATCGCGACGTGATCGCAATGCCCAGACAGGTTCAAATAGCCTTGCTGCTGCCCGCCCACCACGGCATCGAGACTTGGACAACAGCGACCAGCAGCGTCGCGTATTGCTTGCTTCGTCTTGCATTCCACTCTTTTACTCCGGCTTCTACCCTTGACGATCCCATCGTTTCTGCCGTCGTCCCCTCCTTTTTCTGACGAAGAGCTGCCGTCCGTCACAATGCGACTCCAGGCCCTCGTGGCGGTTGCTCTCCTGAGCATCGCCAACGCCCAGGGCTTCTTCGGCTCGCTGACGGCCGAGCTCGGCGCGTGCGGATCCGATAACTTCGTTAGTCTCGGCTGCTTCCCCAACTTTCTGTTGAATGCCGGCGTCTTCTTCAGCTTCACCCCCCAGGGGTTCAACCCCTCGGAGCCGTCGCTGAGCTTCCCGGGGTGGGATCCGGGCAGCCCGTATAACAACACCGTCACGCCTCGTATGCCACCCAATTTCTTTCAACAGAAATCATAGCTGACACCGCCAACCAGTCAACTGCGCCCGCGCATGCCGCGGCTACGGCTTCAAGTTCGCCGCCCTCCGCGACAACTCGTGCAACTGCGGCATCCAGCTGCCCGCGCTGTACGTCGCGACCGGCGCGGCGCTGTGTAACGTTCCCTGCGGCGGCGACGCGAGCCAGACGTGCGGCGGCGCGTTGGACGCGCAGATCTACGTCGACCCGACGTTTGCTGCCAACGCGCTGGTGCCCATCACCAACTCGAACCCGGGGCTGGCCTCGTACTACCGCTACCTCGGCTGCTACAACGCGCCGAACGGGTTCCCGACGCAGGATGCCAGGGCTTCGGTGCTGACGGTGGATATTGATGCTTGTTTCAACTTGTGTGCTGGTCTGGGGTATCCGTTGGTTCATGGCGCGCCGGAGGGGTGAGTTCTGCCGAGTGTTGATTGTGGGGGACTGGACTGATATGCTTGGGTGTAGTGGCCAGGTTCGCTGTCTCTGCGGGACGGCGTTTGGTCTCAACGCCTTTCGTGTGCACGCCGAGCTGCTCCCTACTCCGGGACTTTGCAACACGGCGTGCAATGCCCCCTCTGGGTCAGTGGCCGATCCCGATATGCTCCCCGCTGACGTACTGACGAGACATGGTCTAGCATCTTCGGGGGCTGCGATGTCTCGACCGGCCGCTGCTGTGGCGCCAACGATGTCTACCCCGTGTATATCAACACCGAGCTCCAGGGTTGCTTCACTCCCTTGATCCCCGGCTTCAAGCGTCTACTCGGCGACCTGCTGTACGAGTGTGACAGCACCCCTAACGCCTTGACCGGCCCGCCAACCGTGTTGAGCCAGCCGCCTTACGACCCCAGTCTGGTGATCCAAGGAAAGGCGGCCTTGATCCGGCGTCCCGTTGTCCCTGTACCGGGCGGCAGGACATACTATCTTTGGGGCTGCTTTGGGATCCCCGCGCTGGGCCCGATCAATAGCGTTTTCAATCTCCTGTTCGGCATCCTCTTCGCAAACATCAGCCCGGCCACGCTCGACAGCTGCGCTGCCCTCTGTGATAGCAGGGGCTACGATGCCTTTGGCATGGTGAACGGCAAGTAAGTTGTTGACCCCCCTTCCGTCTCACAATCGTCGCGGAATCGTGGCTGATACTATGGGCAGGGACTGCTACTGTGCTCCGTCAATTCTCCTCGGTCTCTCAGTCGACGCCATGGGGATTTGCAGAGTCCCCTGCCTTGATGCCGACAACATCTCGTGCGGCGGTGCCACTACGCCTATTGTATACAGCACCAGCGTGGGGGGCATCTTCCCCGAGCTATCTATCCGGCTTTCGCTGCCAATTCCAGAGTATGAGTGTAGTGCGAAGAGTGAGCTATGCCAAGTGTATTGACTTGCCTTGATTCTCCTCCCGCTGACACGTGTAGCAACCTCGACCAAAACGACCACGACTACCACGACAACACGCACCACTACCACCACTACCACGACCTCGACCTCGACCAGCGTCTCTACAACCAGCACCACCACGACTGGGACGTCTACGACTAGCACCACCAC
>OUNM010140665.1_pt1 | contig 10210 bp, 11 predicted proteins | sample 1769961 | NCBI WGS metagenome assembly OUNM01 (sample SAMEA3914820, study PRJEB12502) | metagenome | biome: forest; material: soil | place: USA | collected 2012-03-12 | depth 0.3 m
GCAAAAACAAAGAGATAGAGCGGTTCGCCGTTTCCGTGAAACGGTGAAACGCTCTAGGCAGGCTCAAGAGGCAAAGCCGCGAACCAGCGCGACAAGGGCCGCCTGATTGTGGACGTCAGTCTTTTCGAACGCGCTTTTGAGGTTGTGACGCACCGTGCCGGGCCTGATCGCGAAATGCGCGGCAATGACATTGACGCTCATGCCATCCGCCAGAAGGCAGACGATCTCGCATTCGCGCCGCGTCAGGCCGAATGTTTCGATCAATGCAACCTGATCGAATTGGAGGGGCGCGCTCGGCTCCTTGATGAAGATGACGACGCGCGGCGCCCGCAACCCCGGCTCCGCGATGCCGAGCCGCCATGCGGGCATGATATCGATGAGCAGTGGCAAGCGATGTTCGCGGCGCGGCAGATGCAGCCTTTGTCCGCGATCCGCTGGGGAGATCGTCGCCATGGCGATAGCCCTGCGCAATTGCTCGGTGAGTGTTGGTGTCGCCGCCTGCAACTGGCCCGCGACCTGGGCTAGCCCCTCGCCGCGGCTGAGAATCCGCGTGGCCTGTGCGTTGACGATGAGCGAACGGCCTGTCGCGTCGAGCACGATCGCCGCCTCGTCCAATCGTTCGATGATTGTTGTCAGTCCCACTGCTTGTTCGTTGCTGATCCGCAGCCTTTGATGCAGCAGCTGGGCGCGTGTCAGATGCGGGACGAGTTGCTCCAGAGCCCGGTTTTCACCTTGCCCGAACCCGCCTTTCTGCCGGGGGCGGCAGACCCACATGCTGAGTGGCAAGCGCAAGTCGTCATGCCATATGCCCGTTGCGTAAAACGTGCCCAGCGGCCGCACGATTTGATTGTAGTAGCCGCTTCGCTCGAATTCGGTGTCCGAAACGGCTTCGCTGCTGCTGAAGACCGCGGCACCCGGCGGCAAAGTGGCGAGGTGCGAGTTGACCAGAGGCGCCAGCAGTCTGGAGGCTTCCGGCGACAGCAAACGCTCGAGGCCGGCATCATCCATCCCGGTCTGTGCGATGAACGGGGCCGCCGACATCGGCTGGTTGTTCATCACCAGATGGGCCTGGTCGGCGCGAAGCAAACCGGTAATGCCCGCAAGCGTGGCTGCCCACATGCTTGGGTCGAGAGCCGCCTGGTAGAACATGTCGATGAGGGCAAGGGCTTCAGCGTCCAAATCTTGCCCCTGCTGGCCGCATTCCGAAGACCTGATCCCTGGCGAATAGCACGGAAGCAAGTGGCGACGCGAGATGTGGCGCTTGCACAACACCGTGAACCAGCGGTTGAAAACACTGCCCATATGGGCAATGCGGTCACGCCAAATTTCGCGGATCAATGCGTGCAAGGGCGCCGGCTCTCTCAGGTCCGGCGGCAAGTCCATTGCAGCGGGGTGGTTCGTGAAGAAGATGTCAACACCGGTTCGTGCGCGGGCGCCCGAACTCTTGCCTGCCGGCGGCGCATCGGGCGGCGCGTTACGCAGCCTTGCGCTGGCCGCTGGCATCGTTGCAGCCGTGTCGTTCGCCGCCGGCGCAGCGTCAGCCGGCGACTATGCGGCGGGCGGCGGCACCATAACCAGCGGCGGCGATGCGACCGCGCTTGGCGACAGCGCCAACGCGACCGGTGCGCAGGCAACAGCGGTAGGCGCCGACAGCACCGCGACCGGCGGCGGCGCAACCGCAACGGGAACCTCCAGCAAAGCCAATGGCGCGACGGCGACAGCCATAGGACAGGCCAGCGGAGCGACAGGCGACGATGCCACGGCGGTCGGCGCAAACAGCAGTGCAGACGGCGAGAGCGCCACGGCGGTCGGCGCGGCCAGCATCGCAAACGGCGCCAACGCATCTGCGATTGGCCAGAACAGCAACGCGACCGGCGCCGACGCCACCGCAACCGGCATGGGCGCGGTTGCAAACGGCGGCGATGCCGCAGCGATGGGGCAGGCCAGCACGGCGACGGGCGCGGCCGCAACCGCGCTTGGAGATGGCGCCAGCGCGACCGGAGATGCGGCAACCGCAACCGGCGCCGACAGCACGGCGAATGGCGGGTTGGCGACCGCGACCGGGCAGGCCAGCAACGCAACCGGCGCCACCGCGACCGCAACCGGCGCCCGCGCCACCGCCACCGGCGACAATGCGACCGCGACAGGCGAGGACGCCACTGCGACCGGTTTCTCAGCGAGCGCGATGGGCGCCGCCAGCACCGCGACCGGTTTCGCGGCGACCGCGCTGGGAACCGCCAGCAAGGCCAAAGGCGACGCAGCCTCCGCGACGGGCGGGTATTCCACCGCGACCGGCATCGCGGCGACCGCAGTGGGAATCGACAGCATTGCGAATGGCGACGCGGCCACGGCGGTAGGCGAACTCAGCGAGGCGAATGGCACCACCGCGAGCGCGTTCGGCCAGGTCAGCCACGCCGATGGCGACCATACCACGGCCATCGGTGAGGCCAGCCAGGCGACAGCGGACGGCGCCACCGCGCTCGGCGGCGGCGCTAGCGCGGCCTATGCCAATTCCACCGCCATCGGCGTCGGCGCCACGACCACGGCCGCCAACCAGATGTCGTTCGGCACGACGTCGAACACCTACCGGATGTCCGGCATCGGCTCGGCGGCGAGCCTCGCCGCGCAATCCGGGCCGACCGCGTTGGTCACCACCGACGCGGCGGGAAATCTTGCCACGGCGGCTTTCAGCCCGCAGGACATCACCGCGCTCCAATCCAGCGTCGGCACCTTGCAGACGCAGATGAAACAGGCTTTCGAAGGCACCGCTGTCGCCATCGCCATGGGCGCCAGCGCCCTGCCCTCCGACAAGCGATTCGCGATTTCCACCAACTGGGGCAATTTCCGTGGCCAGAACGCCATCGGCGTGGCCGCGCAAATGCGCCTGACCGACTATGCCGTGGTGAATTTCGGTCTGGGCGGAGGATTTCAACAGGGCGGCATCGGCACGCGCGCGGGCGTAACATTCGCGTGGTGAGTGCCCGCGCAACCGTCTCGCTGCGTCTGGCCGCTCTGGCCATGGCGCTCGCCGCCTCTTGCCATGGCGCCCGAGCCGAAGCGCAGGCGCCGAGGCCGGCACAGATCGACCGCAACGGCGTTCTGATCCTGATCCGGTCGGCGCTGCTGGCGCTCGACGAAGCCAACAAGACCGGCAACTACACGGTTCTGCGCGACCTTGGCGCCCCGGGGTTTCAAGTCAATACGGCGGCGCGGCTCGGCGATATCTTTGCCAAGCAGCGCAACGAGAATCTGGATTTGTCGGGGGTCGCGGCAATAGATCCGCAGCTCTCCGTGCTGCCGCAGATCGAACCGGACGGCCTGATGAAGATGGCGGGCTTCTTTCCCTCGATACCCGCGCCGGTCAATTTCGAACTCGCCTTCGCATCGGTGAACGGGCAATGGCGGCTGTTCGGCATTTCGGTCGCGATCGGACAGGCAACGCCGGCCATGCAGCCCGCCGGCCCGCAGGTCGCCGAGGCCAAGAAATCAGCACGGGTGACGAAACGAAGACAACCGCCCCCGGCTACGCCAGCCAAGCAGCCGTGACAGCGAAAACAGCGGAAACGGTTCCGGCCGAAGAAAGGGCCTGACCCTTCCTAGATCAGGATGACGTTTCGTTGAATCGCCATCCTGATCTAACTCTTTGTTGGAGCATGATCTTTTCCGAAAACCGGTTCCCACTTTTCGGGATTATGCTCTAATCCGCCGCCGGCAGCCGCCGCATGGTGAATTCGATGACGTCGCCTGGCCGCTCGAACCAGCTTTCGATCTCGGTCCAATAGGCCTGCTTGGGGAAGCGTTCGAACCACTCCTTGGCCTTGAGGCGCGCATCCGGGCGCGGCAGCACGAAGGTCTCGCGCAAAAAACCGTCGCGCGGCTGCTTCTCGCGCTCGGCCCGCGAGCGCTCCAGCCTCTTCCTCAAGCCATCCAGCGGCGGCCTTGCCGGGGTGCGCACGAAGGAACTCCTTTGCACCTGGATCAGACGGGACTTGACCCTTGCCCCCAAGAGATTAGGGATCGCGCGCGGAAAAAACGAGTCATTTGTCGGGCAAGCAAGCCCGTCCCCCGGGAGACAGCATTTGGAACGACCAGACATTCCGGTGGGCCTGCCGGCCGACATCGAGCAGAAGAAGATGAAGGCCCGCCTCTGGTTCGAGGCGCTGCGCGAACGCATCTGCGCCACTTTCGAGCAGATCGAGCAGGACCTCACCGGGCCGCAGGCCGCCTGGTCGCCCGGCCGTTTCGACAAGACGCCCTGGGAGCGCGACCAGGGCAAGGGCGGCGGCGGCATCATGTCGATGATGCGTGGCCGTGTCTTCGAGAAGGTCGGCGTGCACACCTCGACTGTCCATGGCGAGTTCTCGCCCGAATTCCGCAAACAGATTCCTGGCGCCGAGGAAGACCCGCGCTTCTGGGCGAGTGGCATTTCGCTGATCGCGCATCCCTGGAATCCCAACGTGCCGGCCGTGCACATGAACACGCGCATGGTGGTCACCACGCGCCAGTGGTTCGGCGGCGGCGCCGACCTGACGCCGGTGCTCGACCGCCGCCGCACCCAGGACGATCCCGACACGATAGCCTTCCACCGCGCCATGCAGTTCGCCTGCGAGAAGAACGCCGCGGTCGCCGACTATCCGAAATTCAAGGCCTGGTGCGACGAGTATTTCTTCCTGCCGCACCGCGACGAGGCGCGCGGCATTGGCGGCATCTTCTTCGACTGGCTGCATTCGGACGCGGACAAGGGCGGCTGGAACGCCGATCTCAATTTCGTCCAGGATGTCGGGCGCTCATTCCTCGTCGTCTATGCGCATCTGGTGCGCGGCAATTTCAACCAGAACTGGACCGATGGCGACCGCGACGAACAGCTCATCCGCCGCGGCCGCTACGTCGAATTCAACTTGCTTCACGATCGCGGCACCATCTTCGGCCTTAAAACCGGGGGCAATGTCGCCTCGATCCTGTCCAGCCTGCCGCCCGAGGTAAAGTGGCCATAACAATGCGGTGAGCTTGGCCGAGGGTCGCATTGAGGTCCCATTCGCCGAATCTTGGCAGGCAATGTGGCGGGCGAGATTTCTTTTTCGTCTAATATCCTTTTGAAAGAATTAGGTTATTTAAGGTCGCCGGGTCGGGAAGCGCCGGCGGTTCATCTCCCTTGAGCCGCGACCCGACGCGACTTGACGGCCCTGATCGAGAGGGGTGCCTTGCTAGAACGGTGCCCGCAATTTCCAGGAGAGCATGCCATGCGCAAGCTTATTGTGACTGCAGCAGCCGCTGCCTTTCTCGCCTCCGGCGGCGCCGCCTTCGCCGCGGTCAAGCACACCACCGGCACGGTCAAGAGCTTTGACGGAACGGCCATGAGCCTTGTTCTGGACGATGGGTCGACCTTCACCCTGTCCAAGGCCTTCAAGGATCCGGGCATCCAGGCCGGCGAAAAGGTTCGCGTCTCATGGGACATGAGCGGCAAGAACAAGGTCGCCGAAGCGGTCAAGATCATGAAATGACGGCCTTGCGCTGAATGTCCAGTTCTCAGGCGGCAGGAAAGGCGGGGCGCTGTGCTCCGCCTTTCTTTCTGACCGGGACAGGGAGACTTTCGATGCAACCGAACCGTTCGACAAATGTTATGGTAATCCGCCAGAGTAGCCGGGAGAGCCGGGCTGCCGCTTCGCTCCCAGGCTGCCAAGACAAACATCAGGGCTGGCCGGCCAAAGGTCGAACCATCCCGCGCTAGGAAAGGAAGAGCCATGAAGGAATTCCAATGCGGATCGCTGGTCCCGGGTTGCGACTGGCACACGCGCGCCGATGAGGAAGCGGAGGTCATGCGCCGTGCCGTCGAGCACATGCGCGAAACGCACGGCGAGACAGTCATCCGCGAAACGATGATCGAAGCGATCCGCTCACGCATCCAGAAGGTGCGCGACGCGGCCTGAAGCCAAAGTCGATTGCCGTAGGGACGAACCAGTGCCCGAACCGGTTGCGATGGCTTGCCGACGCGGCGGAGCCCGCTGCTCTCCGGCGGGCTGAATTTTGCGAGAATACTTATATTCGAATTATCTTATTTAAGTCCGCGGTAACGGACTTGATGCCATCCTCGGCCGAACAATCCGGCTGCGGAGCTGTCTGATAGAGCTCGTCACCCCGCCGACCGGAAATCGGGAGGGGCGACGTGATTTCGCGCATGCGCGAAAAGTCCGGCAGAAGAGGCGGCCCGCGCGGGCCGGCGCTGCTTTTTCTGTGCGCGTTCCTCGGCGCGTCTCCGGCGGCTGCCCAGGAATGGACCACATCGCTGATCGACATCCACCAGGGCTCGCCGCTCAGCGACCGTGCCAGAGGTCTCGGCAATGGCGGCTATGAGTTGCAGAGTGGCAGCTGGGTGTCGTTCAGCCAATGGTACCACACGAATTGGGTCGATATGCATGTCGACCTCATCACACAGATCACGGAGAACACCGGCATCCTGTGGGGATTCGGGACCGGAGAACGCGGCGACAAATACAGCGTCGAGCCCAGCCTCAAACTCGGCTTTCTCACCCAAATACATCCAAACCCGAACAGCACCCTGTCTCTGTCCGTAACCTCGACGATCGGCGGAAGCCTGAACGAAAAGCCCTGCGTTGCCGACTACGGCGATCTGGGCACCTACAGCGTCAATTGCCGGCTCGCGGCCGGTGAGATGGCGCCTGAGGAGACGCTGAAATATCTCGTTAACGCCAAGCCTGAGAGCATGCATCTCTGGCTGAATTACCGTGTCATTTTCTGATTGCCAGGAGGCTGCAAATGAAGAATTCCCGTCCCGAAATTAGCGCTCGCCCGTCCGGGGTCTTCTATGGTTGGAGCAGGAGCATGTCGGTTGGTCACCTGAAATGCGGCCTTGCCGCCATCATCCTTGCCCTGTCGGCGCCTATCGCGGCCGCGCAGGAAGTCCTCGACGCAGACGAGATAGCCGCACTCTGCCACGGCGGCGACGGATCCATCTGCGTCAGCGCAACGATGCCGACCGTGACGACACAAGCGGTGCAGGGACTGCAAAGCTGGATGAGCCCCGACGTCGGCGCCGCATGGGCGGCGGGCTACAAGGGCAAGGGCGTCACCATCACCATCGTCGACGATTTCAGCAGTTCCTCGCGCTTTTCCGGCAATTTCGGTGTCGGCAGCCAATACCAGCGGCACGGCGAATGGACCCGCGAAGAGGCGAGCATGGTCGCGCCGCTGGCGACGATACGGTCGAAGGACTTCACCACCGGTTCGTCCGTTTCGCTGGCGTCGGGCCTGAACGTGCTGAATTTGAGCTACGGCATGTACGCAAAGTCGGGCTACAGCACGAGCCAGATTGGCTGGGCCCCCGAGGAAGCTTCGATCATCAACGATGCCGCCAGGGGATTGGCGGTCGTGTCGAAGGCGGCCGGCAACGACTCGGTCGCCGTCGGCGGTGTCGTGAACGGCCAGCAGGACTATCTCGACCTCGCTTTGGTCGGCAAGGCATCGGCGATCTTCGTCGGCGCGCTGTCCTCGAACGGCACGACGTCCAACAAGGCCCAGCTTGCCTGGTATTCGGATTACGCCGGCTCGAACGCGCAGGTGCAGAGCCATTTCCTCGTGGTCGGCGTTGCCGGCGACAAGACGGGCCTCTACGGCACGTCGTTCGCCGCGCCGATCATTTCCGGCTACGCCGCGATCATCGGCAGCAAGTTCACCAAGGCGAACGCCACTCAGATCACCAACGACCTGCTCAACACGGCGCGCACCGACACGCTGGTCAACTACAATCCTGCCGTCTACGGCAAAGGCGAGGCGAGCCTTTCGCGAGCCCTGGCCCCCGTCGCGATCAAATAACCTGATGCCTGTCGCCAACTCGGCTTCGGCGCGGCCCCGTGTAGGCGCTCGCCGAAGCGGGCAGGCATCGATCAGCTTTGAAGTGCCTGGGTGGCGCGTTCGAGCAACGCGCCGCGGTCGAGCGTGAAACCTGATTCGACCCATTCCTTCTCAATGTTCTTCAGCGTCGCGCCGAGCTTCGGGCCGGGCAAGGCTCCGAGGTCGGTCAGGTCGGCACCCTTGATCGGAAATACCGGCTTTTCCCATCTGGACGTGAAATTGAGCAGGCGCGAATAACCGCCGGCCTCGATCATCGCTTCATTGTCCTCGACGGCACGTGCCCGCGCGGCGGCAAGAGCAAGCCGCAGACGATCGAGGAAACCGTTCCGATCACCGAAATATAGTTTTTTCGCCAGTTCCGTCTCGGTTGCTTTCGAGTTCGGCGCAACAGTCAGTGCCCAATGCCGCAGGCGGTCGGCCTCCTCGTTGGAAAATCTCAACCGCTCGGCAAGCGTCTTCATACGTACTACATCCGGCGGCACGATCGCTTCCAACCTGAGCATCGGATCAGCGGCCCAGCCGAGGTCTTTCTCGGTCCTGACCAATCCGTGAATGGCGTCGATACCCCATTTCTCGCTTTCCGGCAGCACGGCGGTGAGCACGCCGGCCTGCCGCATCCACAAAAGGGCGCGCGACGGATCGGCGGCGCAAAAGAGTTTCTTCAGTTCGGACCAGACGCGTTCGGCCGAAAGCTGGCCAAGCCCGTCCTTCAGCCTGGCGCAGGCCTTCAACCCTTCCGCATCGGGCCGTCCGTCGCCATACCAGGCAAAGAAGCGGAAGAAGCGCAGGATGCGCAGATAATCCTCGCGGATGCGCGCTTCGGCGTCGCCGATGAAGCGCAGCCGCCGCGCCTCGATATCGGCGATGGCGCCGACAAGGTCGACCACCGTGCCGTCGGCCTCCGCGTAGAGCGCATTGATGGTGAAGTCACGCCGCTCGGCGTCCGCCTTCCAGTCGCGCCCGAAGATCACCTTTGCCCGCCGGCCGTCGGTCTCGATATCGGCGCGCAGCGTCGTGACCTCATAGGGCTTGCCACCGGCGATCACGGTGATCGTGCCATGCTCGATCCCGGTCGGCGCGGTCTTGAAGCCGGCCGCCTCGGCGCGGCGGATGGTTTCCTCGGGCACCGTCGTGGCGGCGATGTCGACGTCCGCCACCGGTTGGCCGAGCAGCGTGTTACGCACAGCGCCACCGGCCACGCGCGCCTCCTCGCCGCCCTCTTTCAGCGCCACCAGCAGCCGCTGCAGGTGCTTGTCGTCCAGCCAGTCCGCCTTCCCCAATAGAGTGACGCCGGCGCTCAAGTGTATAGTCTCTCATAAAGGGTGCGGATGATGCCGGCGGTGACGCCCCAGATGCGCTGGTCGCCATAGGGCATGTCGTAGAATACCCATTCGAGATCATTCCACATGCGGCTGTCACGCTGGTGGTTGGCCGGATCCATCAGAAAGCTGAGCGGCACTTCGAAGGCCGCGTCGACCTCATCGGCGTTGAGCGTCAGCGAAAAGCCCGGACGCACCACCGCAAGCACCGGCACGATGCGGTAGCCGCTGCCCGACACATAGTCCGGCATGCGGCCGATGATCTCGATGAAGTCCCGCTCGAGCCCGATCTCCTCGAAGGTCTCGCGCAAGGCGGTGCCTTCCGGGCCGGGGTCGGTCGGGTCGATCGTCCCGCCGGGGAAAGCCACCTGGCCGGAATGGCTGCGCAGCCTCTCGGCGCGCTTGGTGAGCAGCACCATCGCGCCTTCGGCCCGATCGATCACCGGGATCAGCACCGCGGCGTCGCGCAACTGCTTGATGTGTTTGAGCCTGGGATGGCCGGGATTGAAGCGATGGTCGCCGAAATCGTCGCCGGGGATGACCGCGGCCTGCGCCGCAACGCGGGCGCGAAAGTCGGGAACAGAAAACGGCGCCGGCGTCACCTGGTCCATCACGCGCTCAACCGCTTCAGCTTTTCGGCCGGCATGATCGGGTAGACCTCCCCGCCGGAGCGCACGGCAAACATTGCCTTGCCGTCGATGTCGATCTCCTCGCCATGTTCGACCAGCTCATACATCACCGGCCGCGCCACCAGCGCCTCCAGCCGTCCGCGCACCAGCACATAAGGCTTCAACCCGCCGGTCTCCTCCTCGTCGACAAAGCGCAGCGGGTGTCCTGGCCCGGCCGCAACGACATCGCCGACATTGGTGCGGAAGGTGATGACCTGTCCGTCGCCGGTCCCCGAAACGTTCATCTCGACCGCGATGAACGGCGCATCGGCGACGCGGATGCCGACCCGCTCGACCGGCGTCACCAGATAGGTCCTGCCGTCCGCGTCCTTGCGCAAGACGCTCGAAAAGAGC
>OUNM011162928.1_pt1 | contig 10207 bp, 12 predicted proteins | sample 1769961 | NCBI WGS metagenome assembly OUNM01 (sample SAMEA3914820, study PRJEB12502) | metagenome | biome: forest; material: soil | place: USA | collected 2012-03-12 | depth 0.3 m
CTGGTTTCAGTGACGGTGGCTCAGCGGGAGGTGTCACTGGTGGTGAGAGGTACTTTTGAAAGCGGCCGACACTGGTTAGTGCACTGGATGGAAGTTCTGCATGCTGTGTCGCGATGCAGAGGGCTGGGGGCGATGGATGTGTGATGAATCTGATGATGCCGGGCCAGGCCTGAAGGACGGTGTGGTGGAGGAGCAAGGCTCCGTAATTCTGCAGAGACTTGGAGAGTTGCAGGGATTGGCCGCAAAACCGGGCTCATACAGTATAGATTACAGCAAAAGACTCAATGATGGCACTGTATTGAATACAGAATCCTCAATCTGGAACCTGGCCTGGCATCGGATTTATTCCGCCCCACAAAACACTGAATATTGCCCATAACGTTTCCTCGAGGACAAACTGCGTCGGCGAACCCCTCGGATTTCTGCCGGCGGGAACAGCATTGTCTGGCGTCAGAGACGATGGTGCTCTCCGTCGCTAGGTAAGCCGGGATGGGCTGGACCGAGGCTGCGCTGTGGAAATGCTCGCGTGTGACGAGGCACGTGTGCTCTGTATCAAAAGCACAATCCTTTCTTGGAGTATAGGTCGCGGGCAGTAGATTCCGCGCGCTTGGGATCTTGCACAACTCCGTACACAGTAACCTCCATCGAGTAGCACTGTAACCTCTCCCATCCGCTGCAGTCGCGTGAGGAGTTGACGATGGGAGTTCTTGAAACACCCAGCAGCCCGCCCGCGAAGGCGTGGCGGGCCTGGGTGAAGGGGCCGTGCGCTTCTCTGGTCAGGCAATGACCCTGGTCAAGCTCCGGCAACAAACAGGGGGGTTGGAGTCGTGCTTCAGCACGCCCGTTTGCGCAGGGAACAGCTCTTGGGGGTTTGGGTCTCGCTGCAACCACAACAGCGACCGCATAAAATTGGCCCGTATCCAGCCTCTTCTCCTGCACCACACACACCGCCGCGCCGTCCCGCCCAGCGCAGCCCTCACCGCAGACGGAGCCCGTTCTAGCACGCCGACAACACCGGCCACAATCGGCCACACCGACCGCACCCCTCTTGGAATCGCCGCGACCAACGGCCGATAGTCAATCATGTGGTCGGCAATTGGGCGTTCGACTGCGCGGCAGGTCCGCGTCGGCGGCAGGCTGCCGATCTGCACCGCGACCCGTCTCACGGCGCAACTCACCCCTCGTACGGCGCCCGCCATCCCGAGCGGCATCCGTGTCGCCGCCGTTTTTGTGAGAGGCTTCGCCGCGGCCAAGGGGGCGGCCGAGAAAAAGCCGGCTGCGAAGAAGGCCACCGCCAAGAAGACCACCGCGACGACAACCGAGAAGAAGAAGACAGCAAAGGCTCCCGCCGCAACGAAGACAAAGGCAAAGGCAAAGGCGAAACCGAAGCCGAAGCCGAAACCGAAGCCGAAGCCGAGACTGAGGATTCCGAAGAAGGAGTTGACGCCCGAGGAGAAGACCAGGCTCAAGATTCGCGAGCTGAAGAAGGACTCGCTGGCGAAGGACGAGCCCACCTACCTCCCCATGACGAAGTGGATGGTGTTTGCGTCGGAGCGGTTGAAGGGGACCACTCACAAGTGCACAATCATCATACCCGAGATCGCGGCCGAGTACAAAGCCTTGCCCGCCGCAGAGCTTGAGGTAAGCCGGATGGCGGGGGCACCCTCACGTCCCAGCTTCAACCCGACTGGAAACTGACCACACCCATCTAGAAACTCGACGCCCAGGCGCAGCTGAACAAGATCGCCAACGAGGCCACTCGCAGCAAGTGGATCGCCAGCCGCCCGGCGCATGAGATTCACAGGGCCAACCTGGCCCGCCAGCACCTCAGGAGGTTCAATGTCCGAACCAAGCACCTCGTCCCCGACGATCGTTACCCCAAGAAGCCCATCACTGCTTGGGTGTCCTATGTCAAGGCGCATTTCCACGCTCCTGCTGTCGTAGGCGACCCTGCCTCGGTCAAGTTCGCCAAGTTGTCCGCCCAGTGGAAGCAGCTCAGTGCCGAAGAACGCAAGGTATGTCTCATTACCACATACTGTCTGTCGATCCCAAGCTCGTCAAATGGCTGACATGTCTTGATTGCTTCCAGCCGTACGAAGAGGTATCGGAAAAGGACATCGCCAGGTTTAAGCAGGAGATGGAGGAGTATCAGCGGCAGCAGTCCGGCCAGAGCTAAAGACCTACAGCGTCTTCTCTGCCAAGAAATGACCTGCTCGGCCATTTGTACATTATGAGTGCCGTCTCTGGAGGGGCCTTTGTCTTGTCGCGTGTTTGACCGGATGTCTGGGAATTCCTTGAGCTGTTTGTGCAATGTTCGTGTACTGAAGGTATGGTTATTCTCACTCTGCAAAAAGATTTAGCTGCTTCTTATGTGCTGCTGTTGGAGACATCCAAAGAGTCCATGCATTCTGTACAGTGTAACGCCCCAATCCGGCGCGCCCCCCCTTCTCCAAGAAAAAAAAAAGGAGAAAAAAGCAAAAACCCTGCTGTCCAACGCCCCGCGATGTTCCAAGGGATATCCGCCATCCCGCCATGCAGAACCAAGCCACCGCCGCCACCCAATAAATGCCCCAACCCAACCTCCAAGCCAACAAAACATAATTACCACAGTACCCAAATCCAAAGCGCCCATCCCCCCTCCCACCGATCAACTTCCTCACTCACCCGACCGCGGTCCCCGCCCTCGCTCCCATAACAACAACCGCCCCCCCGTCCGCCGCAATCCACTTCGTCCCTGTGTACAGCACCCTCCGCTTGCTCATCAGGTATAGCACCAAGTACAAATGCCCGACGACGCCGCCCCAGCAGTACACGCGGATCCACGAGAAGTCGCGATCCCGGCGACACGTGGTGCCCCACCCCGCCGCGCCCTTGCGTACGTAGGCGTCAAGAAACGCCCAGGCCGAGCACTTCAGGTCGTCGTCCCAGCCGGCACAGTTGACAAGCCAATAACCGCGCTCAAAGGGCAGCAGGGCGCGGGCCTGCAAGGTCGGCTGGAAGCGCTTGGCCAGGTCGAGCTCGCGGGCCAGGCTCGCGAGGACGTCAGTGATCGTGTCGGCTTGACTGAGGGTTTGGTGGGTGGTGAGTGGCGACGGGGACTCGATCACGAGGGTGTCAAGGAGAGGGGGGCGTGGTGACGAGCTGAGTGCGCGCTGTGGACCAACGTCGCTTACGCTCCTGGCTAGGGGTTTGCCAGGCTCCGGGTCTCGCAATGTTCGCGGGCGTTTGGCGAGGGGTGGCTCGGAATCGGCTCGAGACGGCGAGGCTGGCTCGGCTTGCTGGGTGGGGTCGGAGGATGCGATGCGTGTATCCTCCACGGAGGTGAATGACGTTGGGGTGATGGCTCGGGAGCGTTTCTCGCCTCTCCCCGGTGGCCCCGATGTTACGGTGGCTGGGTCCACGGGCGGTAGCTGAGGCTGGCTACTGCCATCCGCGTCGGGGAGTGGCCGGAAACTTGTACTCTGAAGCGGGCTGGATGTGAGCAGCGTTTGGTTTAGCCTTCTCTGGGATACCGGCGAGGTATTCGGCTGTGTGCTGCTGAAGGTCGAGGTGTAGTACTGCAGGATTCTCGTGGGTGTGCAGTACTCGGGAAGGACGAAGTCGGTGTTGTCAGGCATGGAGTCCTGAACGACACTTGCAGGAGGCTCCCATAACGACTGCGGCTCCTGCGGGCTCCCCTCTTCAGGCTTGTGGAGTCGTGGAGATCCAAAGTTGTGAATGGCACTCTGGAAGGACATCATTGGTGACCTGATGACCGCAGGGCGTTGACAGGATTGGGAGCGCCTCTCCTCGGCCGGTCTCCTCTCGACGGCTTCCGAGTTGTGGGCGACTTCTTCCTCGCCGTTCTCCAAGCCGTGGGCCACTTCCCCTCCGCCTTCCTCCGGCGCATCAAAACCGATACATTTCCGTGTCGTGGGCTCAAAGTTGAGGTAGGCCGCAGCAAGGGCCCGGTAGTTGGTGTCATCAGCAGCCCTGGAGGGAGCTGCGATGTGGACGAGGATTTCGGTCTCCCGCCGATCCATAGAGTAAAGATGAGAGTGCCAAGTAAGTGCACTCGAAATGCGTGATGTGCAGATTGCAGTTGAGGATATATAGAAAGCAACGAGCTGCGGCGCAAGAAGGACAAGAGGGATGCTGGGAAATCAAGATGTCGAGGGAGAACAAAGGCCAGATGGGCAGATAGTGACAAGAAAACGAAAACCCAAAAGGAAAGCCATGAGCACCGGCGGCAGGGCATGGAAACGCTGCCTACCTCTCCAGTTGTCGCGTGGTTGGTTGAGCAGCTCGAAATAGGCAACGCGAGTTGGGATGAAAGTGATGGACGGGCCCGGACTGACATGTGGATTGCCCATTGGGGCTGCCTGCCGCTAACCTTAGCGTTGACATCAAGCGAGCCGCAGGCGATCCATGCCCCCTCCCTGCCGACAAATTAAAAGGTACACCAAAAAGTCCGCCAAACTTCCTCACGTTTGACTTCCCAAATCTAAGCCGAAAAAGTCCAAAATTTAGAGTCAAACATCTAAGACTAAGAGAGACCTTTGATACCGAGTTTAAAGACACTGGAGCAAGCTTTGGCTGTCTGGCTGCTCACTGAAGAAACCGATCTCCTCGAGACGCTCGTCTCTATTGTGGGGCTCGAGGCTTTTGGTGTGCCGTTTATTTTGTCGGCAGGGAGGCCCCCCATGTGTCTCTGTGCAATGTGTGCATCGAGGCTTCTCAGGGGCTTCCATGACAGTGGGGCGACTGGTCCACGGCGGAAGCACCCAATTGGATGCTAGGTCCCGGTCGTTGTTGTCCCGCAATTCCGCCTGAATGTGCAGCGCAGACGGGGATGAATGGAGCCTGCCGTGTGGCGCTCCAGAAAAGCTCCAGGCCAGAAAGGAGGCGCCAAGATTCCAACGCCTCCCGATCAATGCCTCAGCAACACCGGCCACCGTCCTCCGTTCCCTCTCGCTGATACCCCGATTGTCGCCCAATTCGGCAGCTCCAACACTGCCATCGTTGCCGTCGCTGTCGCCGTTGCATTCCACCACCTCCTCAGCCCACAATGGTATCAGCAAAGAAGCCGGAGCTCGGCTCTGTCATGGTCATCGGCGGCTGCGGCTTCCTGGGCCACCACGTCGTGCGCCTGCTGCTGCGCGACTACACGTGCTCCGTGTCCGTCATCGACCTGCACTGCACGCGCAACCGGAGGCCCGACTCGGACGGCGTGGCCTACTACGAGGCCGACATCACCGACGCCACCAAGCTCGAGAGCCTCTTCCAAGAGGCCAAGCCCGACGTAGTCATCCACACCGCGTCGCCTGCCGCCCAGTCCAACGACAGCGTCTCGCACGCCCTGTTCAAGAAAGTCAACGTGGATGGGACGGCGGCAGTGGTGCAGGCGTGCCAGAGCACGGGCGTCAGGGCCCTGGTGTACACCAGTTCGGCCAGCGTGATGAGCGACAACCGGAGCGACTTGATCAACGCCGACGAGCGGTGGCCGGTGGTCAGGGGCAAGGACCAGAGCGAGTATTACTCTGAGACAAAAGTATGGCATGGCGGCCCCGTTCCACATCCAACCGCTTCGAATCTTCCACTAACCCGTAAACCTTTGTCCAGGCTGCCGCTGAAGAACTCGTCCTCGCCGCCAACCGCGCCTCCGACGCACCCAACCTCCTGACATGCGCCATTCGGCCCTCAGGCATCATGGGCGAGGGCGACACCATGCTCCTGTACCACCTGATCAATATCCTGCACCAAGGCCGGTCGGGCGTGCAGGTCGGGGACAACGACAACCTGTTCGACTTCACTTACGTCGAGAACGTCGCCCACGGACACCTCCTCGCCGCCCGCGCTCTCCTCCTGACCGCCGCATCCAAGACGATACCGCTCGACCACGAGCGTGTGGACGGCGAAGCCTTTCTCATCACCAACGACAGCCCGGTGTACTTCTGGGACTTCGCCCGCGCCGTCTGGGCCGCCGCCGGATCACCCCACGGGACCGAGCACGTCCGGGTCCTGCCCCGCAGCCTCGGCTTGGTGCTGGGCTACTTCAGCGAGTGGTTCTTCTGGGCCATCAAAAAGCCGCCCACCTTCAACCGCCAGCGCATCATCTACAGCTGCATGACGCGTTACTATGACATCTCCAAGGCTAAGAAGAGGTTGGGCTACAGGCCGCTGGTGAGCTTGGACGAGGGTGTCAAGAGGTCGGTGAAGTGGACCCTGGAGCAACAAGAGGGGCAGAAGAAGAATTAACAGATGGAGGTGCGGGTGTGAACTTATGTATGAAAGATTGAGGGGGCCTGTTATGTCAGGATTCAGGCCGACATTTAGAGCATTTTGTGGCGGGCCATGTTTGATACCTATGTGCGATGTCTAATACAGTAATGGGGGCAAACCAAGGATGGGGGCGTCGATGAAAACCGCTGAATGGGAGGATAAGGGACACGCGTCAATAGAAGGCTTGCTTTTCCCTTGACTCTTGCCTGACGAGTTCAGACCTGTCTGTCATATATGCTGTGCTGATTTTTCCCAACGGGATGCGTCACCGCCAACCAACCCCTTGCGCATCAAAACAACTACTCCAAACAGGGCAACTCCAAACAAGGTAGGAGGCAAACCCCGAGCTCCACACGACAGGACTGGAAAGGAACGAAGGCTTCGGCCCTTAGCCTCTCTCTCTCACACACACACATTCCTCCTAGTTGCTCCCACCCCAGTCCCTCGATCCTCAACCGTCACCCAGCAGCCAGCATCCCCATCCCACCTGATCGCACACATAGAGCCTCTTCGTTAACCATCTATCCGCCCTTCCACCGCTATACCAGTTCCGCGTGGCAAATCAACTCGTCCCCTTCATTCCGAAACATGAACAAGAACGAAACATGGTCATCAAAGCGCATCAGCAACGCTTGCACCCGCCGCCCCAGGACTCAATCGACATGGTGGTGAATGGGCAAAAGGATTTTTTCATGGCTGAGGGGTCGAAAACAAAACGAACACGAAATGGAAAAAATGAATGAAACAAGAAAGAAAAAACGCCGAGCAACCATGCTTGCTTGCGTGCAACCAAGTGCATACCTCGCATAATGACGCCGAATCTACGCCGGCACCGAAAGCACCCCATAAATGGAAAAACCCCGTTCCGTCCGTCCAAATCATCAGAGAGAAGGGTGGTGGGAAGAAGGAGGCGGGGCAGGCGGATGAGAAGACGAAGGAGACGACGGGCGGTCCCCAGCAGCCGCATCCTAAACGGTGCCGGTCGTCAACCCGCTGTTCTGCCTCCCCCACCCCGAGTTGGAGTTGCGCCACTCTCTCTGGGGCGGCTGCCCGCCCCGGCTGTTGCCGTCCGGCGTTCCTGGCCCGCCCGCTTGGTCGTATTGCCCGTACGGGGATTGTTGCGGGGGCGGGGCGTCGTAGGGCCCACCCCGCTTCGGAAGAGGGGTTCCCGCGTGCGCCGGGCCGGCGAAAGGCACCGGGGGCTCTTGGACGGGCCGTACGCTGCTTTCCTGCTGCCACTGCGAGGGGTCGGTTTCGACCCGTCTTGCGGGAGGGCGCGTGGGAATTTCGTGTCGGCCGACGATCTCAGTGACCTCGACGTACTGGCGGGGGCCGAGCGAGGTTGTTGCTCGGTCCGAAAACTTCTTGAGGATTTCCTTGGTGGTGAGGTCTCCGCTGCTATTAAACAGTTGCTGGTCGTTTAGGATGTCGACAAGATCGTCGGGAACCTGTCCTGCGTGTTAGTTGGGTAGTTGTGGAATGAAAGGGGGTGATGGGAGGGGGAAAACGTCGTACCAAGCACATCTCCCCGATGTGGGCGATCAACACCTCCACCGCTTGGATCGCAAACATCGGGTCGCTGTCCAAACTGGACGTCTTGTTTTTGTCAAACAGGACATTGGGAGCGATGACAGTAGCAAGGTTCTTGATGTCCATCTTTGAGCCGGATTCATCGTCAACCTGGTGGAAGGATCCAACCCATTTGAGGAAACAAAACAGGATCTCTAAGCTGTCACGATTCGGCTTCGGAAGCAGGCAGCAAGCCAAGTGCAGGCAGTGCCGCATCTTCTGCTCGTCTTGGATCTTGGCTGCCGCTAGCCACAGCCGATACAGCTTGTGGGTCATCAAGGGATCGGGCAGCGCCCGCAGATAGCGCTTCAGCAGAGCAGCCACCTGGACGACGTGGGTCGAACTGAAATCCACCTCCTCTTCCTTGTCAAGCATGTCTTGCAGCTCGCCTAGCTTCTTGATGTTGCCATTTTTCCGGAAAACGCCCTCTACAGAGAGGTCCATCTGCCTCATGGACGAGATAATATCATCCACGACTGCGGGGATCCGCAGGGTTCCCGGCCCAACGCCATCTGTGGACTCGGCTCCGTCTCTCTCGATGATGACCTCAAGGGGAACGCCGAAGACTCCCTTCTTCTTGACGTTCTTTTGGTTGTTGTTCTTGAAGGCCTTGCCGATGTTCTTCCAGAAGGTGGGGGGTTTCCTGCTCTCGATCAAACCTAGCAGCTCCTCGAGTGTGAATTCGGACTCGACCATGGGATGCATTGTGAGGACTGCGAGGTGCCTGACAATGAAATATTCCAACCCCGAGAGCTCGGAGAAGTATCGCCGGCTGCGCGGGGCGGAAGGGTCGCCAAGGGCGCGTGTTCCCGCCCCCCTGCCATCGGAAAGACTCCGCTGGTGCGCGCCACCGCCTGGTCCCCCGGGTCCCAGCCTCGCCTCAGCTGTTGGCGAACGGAAGAGTTCCTGGCGCGGGGGTGGATATGACCGCTGCTCTCTCGCCTGCTCGGCTGCAACAATCCGAGGGATGTCGTCGAGCGTCAGGGCATCTTGGTTGGGAAGCATCATGTCCTCCTCGTCGATCGGTCCTCGCTCCTCCACGATCTGAAAACCCTTGTTCAGGCCTCCCTCTCCGGCACCTCCGCCCGCTGACCCAGGCCGTGCGCTGCTACCCTCGGGCCCATCGAGAATTCTTGACGTCCGAGTTTTCCTAAAACTCGATGATAGATGCTTATCCAGGCGGGTGCTCTTTAGCCTCTTGACATCATTAAGAGCGGTTTCGTAAGACGACTCTCGGTGATGCCTCGGATATTGGCCCCCGTATGGCCCGGAGCGGCCTTCGGCAGGACCAGAGCCGTCCCCGTTCGGGTCATCCAAAGTACTCGGGATTGAACCACTAGATCGGAGTATCTCCAGAAGCCTGGCAAGGGCAACTTGGAGCAAAAAGACGTACTGCTGCAGCTTCGTGACATGCTCAAACGGTGCGGCGTTGGGGGGCAGGTTGGGCTCGCATGTGCTGCAGAGAATTTTGGCGTCGTAAGGAGTCAGGCGCGCATCCTGGAGACTCCGCCCAATCTCCTTACCGCATCGCGAGCAGGCGGTACATGCCAAATGCCATCTCTTGTCGTCGTTCTTTGCACACTCGTCTTCGATTGGCTTTCGGCACAGGTGGCACTGGTCGGAATCATGCGCCGAGAGCCTCGACATTCCGGTCGTCAGCTGCAAGGTGGTGGTGGAATGGTCGTCGGCTCTGAGCGTCTCAAGGTCGCCGAGGTCGTCCAGAAAATTGTAGAGACCATCTGGGGTCTGGCGCTCTTTCTCGATCCGGAGGGCTCCCTGGAGACAGATGCGGATAAGAAGCTTCAGGTAATGAGCAAGACCAGTGACGAGGGTGAGCAAGTCCTGGGTGACGCCGGGTTTGCGAGTCGCCTTGTCTTGGGTCTTAGATAGCAGGGAGAAAAAAGCCACAATCTTCTTGCAGAGCAGCTTGGCTTCGCGTCCATAAGCGAGAGCTGGGGCGCCGACGTTAGTCACACGGTTTCCGGGAGAGAAAGCAGGGTCACTCGTACCGTTCATGTCGAGCTCGGCCATGGAGGAGTCGAGCCTGTCTGCGGACCGGAAGAGGATGTCGACGTGGAAGATGAAGCGCTTGGCGACCATGACGCCGTCGATGTATGCGCCGTTGCTGACATGCAGAAGCATATCCGATATGCAAGCGGCCGACGACTCTTCGAAGGTGGAGAGCACGCTCCAGATGCGATAGACCTTCTCCTCCATGCGCTCCTCCCCCCCGCGGACCAGCTCGCGGCCTGCGGGGTCGTCCTGGATCGGGGTAGCAGCCTCCTGGGGTGGGTTGAGGCGGACATTCCAGAACTTGTGGATCATGTAACATTCCGGGTGCCAATGCTGGTTCTGACCGTTCCTGAAGATCTCGACA
>OUNM010119398.1_pt1 | contig 10205 bp, 8 predicted proteins | sample 1769961 | NCBI WGS metagenome assembly OUNM01 (sample SAMEA3914820, study PRJEB12502) | metagenome | biome: forest; material: soil | place: USA | collected 2012-03-12 | depth 0.3 m
CCCGAACGCGGCCTTTTTTGTTGGGCCCTAGAGCAATTCCAGGAAAAGTGTGAGCGGTTAGGCTCGGCGACTTCGCCGTAGCCTTCCGTCCGGAATTGCACAAAAACAAAGAGTTAGAGCGTTTCACCGTTTCCGTGAAACGGTGAGACGCTCTAAAGAATCCGCGGCACCGGGTCTTCGCCGCCTCCCGGAACACGGCCTATCATCCTCGCACAAGCTTCGCGGTCTAGTCTTTCGGCGGACAGTCATGCTGAAGGCGGTTGAATCGTGCCGGAACAGATCCAGAGCATCATCGCGAATTTGAAGAGCTTCGGCGTCAGGCGCCTGGCGCTCATGGGCGGCATCGCGGCCCTGGTCATGGCCGTCATCGGCGTCGCCTCGATTTACTTGAACCGCCCGGCCTATGAGACGCTCTATGTCGGGCTCGAGCGCTCCGACGTCAACCAGATCGGCCTGGTGCTGGCCGATGCCGGCATCGGCTTCGATGTCGGCTCCGACGGAACCTCCGTGCTGGTGCCGGCCGGCACCACCGCGCAGGCGCGCATGCTGCTTGCCGAAAAGGGACTGCCGACCAGTTCCAATGCCGGCTACGAGCTGTTCGACAATGTCGGCTCGCTCGGCCTCACCTCCTTCATGCAGCAGATCACGCGCGTACGCGCTCTGGAAGGCGAGATCGCCCGCACCATCCAGTCGATCGCCGGCGTCAAGGCGGCGCGCGTCCACATCGTCATGTCCGAGCGTGCCAACTTCCGCCGCGACGAGCAGCAGCCCTCCGCCTCGGTGGTCATCCGCTACGCCGGCAACGATGCCGAAAAGAGCGCCATGTCGATCCGCCACCTGGTCGCGGCGGCGGTTCCGGGCCTCTCGGCCGACAAGGTCACGGTGCTCGATTCCAACGGCAACCTGTTGGCCGCCGGCGACGATCCCTCCAACACCAGCGCCGCCCGCACGCTCGGCGTCGAGCAGACGGTCGAGACGCAGATCGGCGACAACATCCGCCGCGCGCTGGCGCCTTATCTCGGCCCCGACAATTTCCGCGCCAGCGTCAAGGCCGACGTCAACACCGACACGCGCCAGACCGAGGAAACGATCTTCGACCCCGAATCGCGCGTCGAGCGTTCGGTGCAGTCGGTGCGCACCAACGAGGCCAGCAACCAGAAACAGGCCACGACCCCGACCAGCGTCGAACAGAACCTGCCGGAGACCCAGACCACCACCACGGACGGGCCGCAATCCACCTCGCAGAACGACCGCAAGGAAGAGATCACCAACTACGAGATCAATTCGAAGAAGATCGCCACCGTCTCCAACGGCTACACGGTCACCAAGATGTCGATCGCCGTCGTCGTCAACCAGGATCGACTGAAGACGATCCTCGGCAAGGACGCCACGCCGGAGCAGATCGCCAAGCGCGTTGCCGAGATCCAGAAGATGGTGGCCTCGGCGACCGGCTTCGACGACAAGCGCGGCGACGTCATCGACGTCTCGGCGGTCGAGTTCATCGGCGGCCTCGATGGCGAGCCGGTCGATCAGCCGGGCATCCTCGCCTCGATCGGCACCTATACCGGCACGCTGATCAATGCAGGCGCCTTCATCGTCGTCGTCTTCCTGGTTGCCTTCTTCGGCCTGAAGCCGATGGCTGCCGCGCTGACCGCGCAGGCCAAGCCAGCGGCCATCGCCGGCCCGAGCTTCGACGACGTCCAGCGTTCGCTGCCGACGCCCGAGGCGGTTGCCGCGATTGCCGCGGAGCCGCCGCCGGCCGCGGCGTTGCCCGGAGGTCGAACCAATCCGCTCGACGATCTGCGCCAGAAAATCCGCCCGGCGCCGCAGGAGCGGCTGGCGCGCATGGTCGATCTCAACGAGGAGCGCACCGCGCAGATCCTGCGCAAATGGGCAGCCGTTCCGGAAGCCGTGGGTTAAGCCATGGCTTCGGCAGCCCTCTTCGATCTCCTGCCGGACTTTGGCCCGCGCGCACCCAATAGCAGCTTGGCCGCGTCCGCTGCGGTCGGCGAACGCAAGCCGGCCGCGCCGGCGCCGCAGGCCGATATCGGCGCGCTGATCGCCGAGGCGGTGGCCGACGCCGAAGCGGCGCTCGAGATCCGGCTGGCGGCCGCCCACCAGGCGGCGCTCGAAGCCGAGCGCCAGGCCAATGACGATGCCGCCAAAGCCTTTCTCGAAAGCTTCGGCGGCGATCTCGGTGCCGCGGTCGCGACCCGCATCGACGCCATGGAAACGCGCGTCGCCGAGCTCACCGGCGCAACCGTCGCCCGCATCATCGGCGGCGTTGTCAGCGACGACCTGCAGCAGCGCTCGCTTGCAGCGCTTGCCCGCACCATCGGCGCCGCTATCGCCGACGGCGAGGCCGTGCGTATCGGCGTGCGTGGCCCGCTGTCGCTGTTCGAGCGGCTCAAGGCAGCACTTGGGGCTCGCGCGGACAATCTGGATTTCACCGAGGCGGCCGGCTTCGACCTGACGGTCGCCATCGATGAAGCGGTGTTCGAGACGCGCATCGCCGAATGGTCCGCCTCATTGTCGGAGGTTCTGTCGTGAGCGCCGTTGACCATGCCGGACACCCGCACGAAATCATCATCGTCAAGCGCAACCACGACGGCCACGATGACGACCATCACGGCGGCGTCTGGAAGATCGCCTTCGCCGACTTCATGACCGCGATGATGTGTTTCTTCCTCGTCATGTGGCTGATCAACGCCGCCAACGAACAGACCAAGGCGGCCGTCGCCAGCTATTTCAATCCAGTCGAACTGATCGATCGCAACTCGAGCCGCAAGGGTCTTGAGGATCTCGGCGACGGCCCGAGCAAGGTCGGCCTGACGTCCGACAATCCGCAGGATGGCGCGACCAAGGCGGGTGATGACGGCAAGGGTGGCGCCGGATCCTCCGAACGCCGGCAGACCAAGGACGGCAAGCAGGACGCCGACGTCTCCGACGAGCATCTCTTTGCCGATCCGTACGCGGTGCTGGCCGAGATCGCGGCCGACACAGGCGTGATGCAGAATGTCAGCCCCAAGGGCGAAGGCGGCGCGCAGGCCGCAGGGCCCGCGACCGGCGCCTCCGGCGGCGAATCCTATCGCGATCCCTTCGCGCCAGATTTCTGGTCGCAGCAGGTGGCCGCGCCCGGCGCCGAGGCAACGGCCGAACGCGCCAGGATAGATGGCGATCCGGTCAAGCCCGGCGACAAGGCAGCGACGACCGAAGTGCCGAAGGTAAAGTCCGCCCCGGCCACCCCGCCGCAGACCGCCGCCCCGCTGCAGCCGCTGGCGGAAAAGACCAGCGCCGACAATGGGCAGGCAGCGGTGGAGGGCAAGGCGGCGAGGACTGCCGGTGAAGAAAGCAAAGCCGCGAAGGGCCAGGGCAAGAAGCCCGACGTCGACAAGCGCGAAGTTGCCGTCGCCGAGACTGCGAACGCCGGCACCGCGGATGCGGACACGACCAAGGCGGCGGAGACGGCAAGGGCCGAGGCGGAGCAAACGCCGTCCGACGAGGGCGACAAGGCGCCGACCAAGGCAGCCGTTCAGGAAGCCGCCGACATCAAGAAGGAACTCGCCAAGGCTTTCCTGCCGGGTGAAAAGCTCGCCGACGGCGTGTCCGTCGAGGCGACCGACAAGGGCGTCGTCATTTCGATCACCGACCAACTGGACTTCGGCATGTTCGAGATCGGTTCGGCCGTGCCGCGCCGCGAGCTGGTGCTGGCGATGGAAAAGATCGGCCGCATCATCAATGAGAAGAAAGGCACCATCACCATCAGTGGGCACACCGACGCACGGCCGTTCCGCAGCGACACCTACGACAACTGGCGGCTGTCCACGGCACGCGCCCATTCGGCCTATTACATGCTGGTGCGCGGCGGCGTCGACGAAAGCCGCATCACCGAGGTCGCGGGCTTCGCCGACCGGCAGCCCAAGATCGCGTCCGACCCGATGGCGGCCGCTAACCGCCGCATCGAAATCCTTGTGACGGCCGGCGGATGAGAGGCGGCACTCTCATCGGCGCCGCTGTAGCGCTGCTAATCATTGCCGGGTCGCCATCAACGGCCTTCGCGCAGGACGCGTTACAGCCCTACCAGCTGGTGCGTTCGCTGCAGTTGATCCAGGACCGCATCGCCGGCGGCGACCACGCCGCGTTGCCGATGCAGGCAAAACTTCTCGAAATGATCGACGCCCGGCTGCGCAATGCGGACGCCGATGACTTCAAGGAGCCGAAGAATTTCCGCGCTTTGCTGGTCTATGGCATGAGCGGCGGCAATCCCATGACGGTCGCGTCCGCGGTTTCGCGCGCGGCGCCCGATCCGCAGAACCTTGCCATCGCCAAGGGCATCATCGCCTATCTGAACGGCCGGCCGGCCGGCGCGATCGAGGTGCTGAAGCCGATCGATCCGATGAGCGTGCCGAGCGACCTCGGCGCCTTCCTGGCGCTGGTCAAAGGCTCGCTGCTGGCAAACGACGAGCCCGCCGCCGCGCTCGTTTTTCTGGACGAGGCGCGCCTGCTCAGCCCCGGCACACTGGTCGACGAGGCAGCGCTTCGTCGTTCCGTCGCGATTGCGGCCGCGCAAGGCGACGCCGCCCGTTTCGCACTGGCCTCCACCCAGTATGTCGCGTCCTATCTCTACTCGCCCTATGCCAGCCAGTTCGCCGACGCCTTTGTGTCCGGCGTCATCACGCTGCATATGGCGATCAGCCAGGACAAGATCGCCGACATCACCTCGATGATGGATCCCGAGCGCGAGAAGGTGATCTATCTGCGCATCGCGCGGCGCGCCGCGATCGACGGGCTGACCGAGCTTTCCGCCTTTGCCTCGGCCAGGGCCGAACAGGGCCGCAACGGCAACGGCAATCAGGACGACCCGCGCGCCCAGCTCTATTCGAGCCTGTCGACCGTAACCTCGGCCACCATAGACGACGTGCGAGCGAAGCTTGGCAAGATCGATCGCGGCAAGCTTTCGCAGAGCGACCGCGACCTGCTCGACGCGGCCCAGGCCGTCGCGGGCGAGGTGGTGGCGCCGGTGAAAGCGGTAGCCAAGGATAAAACCGCGTCGGTCGCCGGCGCGAAAAGCGACGAGGCGAAACCGGCAGCCGACGCTTCGTCCACCAACCAGGCCGAGGCCGACTTGCCGCCCGTCGAAGGCGCGACGTCGGAGCAGCCGGCAGTCGCGGCGCCGGACAAACCTCCGGCGAACGCACAGGCCGCGTCACCGCCTCCTCCTGCCCCGACAACGGCACAGCAATCCAACCCGGCGGCGGCCACGGCACCAGCACCGGCTGACGCGCCTTCCGCCGCGCCCGTGCTGCCCGCGTCGGCACAGGCGTCGAGCGCTGGCCCTGATGCCCATGACCCCATCGATGCGGCGATGGACAACACGCGCCGCCAACTCGACAAAATCGACCAACTGCTCGGAGCCGCTCCCAAATGACCAGCGTCAGCCAGGCCCTGCCGGGATTTGTTTCGCCCCAGTCCTCGCCCCGGCAGCACGCTGCCGGCGGCAACGATAAGGATCAGAATTTCGGCGAGATGGTGCATGGCAACGAGAAGCCCGACCATGCGCAGGACAGGCATACGAGCGCATCGGCATTGCAGGATCCAAATCTTGCCAAGGATGTGGCCAGCAATTCCGGCAAACATGAGCTTGATCCGGACGCGCGAGGCAAAGGCGCATCGCAGAAAGGGGCTCCAAGCAAGCCGAAGGGCAACGCCCAGGCCGACCATGCGAAGGCGACCCCGGACACCGGGGCAACACCGCAAGCCGACAATACCGCGCCGCTGCAGGACCGCCTGCCGCTGCTGATGGCGCTGAGCGACATGAAGCATTTCGCCGCGTCGTCGGGCGCCGGCGGCAAGGACGCCGCTGCTGGCGAAGAGACCGAGGGAACTGGCGAGCCGGGGGCGCTCGACCTGAGGCTGCGCCAAGGCAAGCGCGTGGCGCTCGACGAGCCCGCCGAGCCGTCGTCGCAATCCTCCCGTTCTATCGCCACGCAAGAAACCGGGCCTGATTTCGGGCAGAAGCCGGCAAAAGCGACGGCCAATCTCGAACTGCCGGGCCGCCCCGCCAGCGATACTTTGCCCGCGCAAGACGATCAGGCGCAAGGTGACGGCGCGCTGCCGCAAAGCTGGCGGCCAGGCGCCGCCAAGGCCGTGCAGCAATCGCAATCGACCGCGCAACCGGGGCAAGCCAAACCTTCCGCTTCCGGCACACGCACGGAAGTCATCAGCCAGCAGAGCTTCCCCGCGCCGGCGCAAAACCCGATGAGCCAGACTGCATCGGCGCTGGTCGACGCGATTGCCTCGGACAAAACCATTCAACAGGCCTTCTCGAGCACCCCGGCAGGCTCGCAGACGACCAATTCTGTTGCCGTTCCGACACATGTCCTGAAGATCGAGCTCCACCCCGCCGAACTCGGCGCGGTCACCGCCAGCCTGCGGCTCTCGGGCGAGCAACTTTCGATCGAGATGAAGCCGGAAACGCATGAGGCATATCGCCGTCTAACCGCCGACAGCGACGCCATCGTCAAGTCGATGCGGAGCCTCGGTTTCGACGTCGATCATGTAACCATCCTGCAACCAACGATAGCAGCGCATGCGGCGAGCCGCACCGACGCGAACGGCGCGATGCCGGTGTCGACGGGCCGCGACCAGCCCTCGTTCCAGCCGGGGAATTCGGGCGGCAACGGCGCCGGCGGCGGCCGGCAATCGGGAAGGAACGAAGGCAATGGCGCTCAGGAATTCGGTCGCCCTGCGTCGCCGCTTGGCGAGCGCGCTGGCGACGATATGTTTATCTAGCTTTGCCGCCGGCACTGCCAACGCTGCCACCAATCCTTGCGAACCGGAAATCCTGCGCGCCGCCGATCGCTACGGCGTGCCGGCCGGCATCCTCTATGCGGTTGGGCTGACCGAAACCGGAAAGAAAGGCAGCCTTCAGCCTAATGCGTTGAATATAGAGGGAAAAGCTGTCTTTCCGCGCAGCCGCATGGAAGCGCTCGCGACCTTCGAGAATGCCCGCCGCGAGGGCAAGACATTGATCGACCTCGGCTGCATGCAGATCAATCACCATTATCATGGCGACCATTTCCGCAGCGTCCAGGACATGCTCGATCCGCATCAGAACGTCGACTACGCCGCGCGCTTCCTGGCCAGCCTGCACGCCCGCCACATGACCTGGTCGATGGCCGTCGCGCGCTACCATGCCGGTCCCGACAATGACCCGGCGCAGAAGGTCTATGTCTGTCGCGTCATTGCCAACATGGTCGCCACCGGCTTCGGCAAATGGACGCCGAATGCCAGCGCTTTCTGCAATCAATAGTTGCTGTACCGGGTGACGGATCATGCCCGTTTCCGAGCCTGCAATGCCATCAATACCGTCCGGGGAGTTGTTGTCCAAATCCACGCACACAGCCGCCTTTATTACGCCTCCCAAAAAAACTCCCAAGAAAATAGCTACAAGAAATGACGGTTTTTCAGGATTCGCCGCGCCGGATACCCCTTTCCGCACGGGGCAGATGAGCTGATTCGGGGGCGGGTCGATGATCGTAATCGTTGATGAGCGAGAGCTCGTAACAGAGGGCTACTCTTCGCTTTTCGATCGCGAGGGCGTGGCCACCGCCGGCTTTGCGCCAGGCGAATTCGGCGAATGGGTAAGTTCCGCCGCCGACACCGATCTCAGATCCGTCAGGGCCTTTCTCATCGGCGACTGCCGCGAGGGCAGCGTGTCGCCAAGGCAGATCCGCGACCGCACCGGCGCGCCGGTGATCGCGCTCAGCGAACAGCATTCGCTCGAACATACGCTGCGGTTGTTCGAGAGCGGCGTCGACGACGTCGTGCGCAAGCCGGTCCACATCCGTGAGATCCTTGCCCGCATCACCGCCATCCGCCGCCGCGCTCATGAGGAAGCGGCCTTCACCGAAGTCGGCGCGATGCGCATCTTCATGGACGGCCGCGATCCCGAGATAAACGGCGAGCCTTTGCCGCTGCCGCGCCGCGAGCGGCGCATTCTGGAATATCTGGCCAGCAACCGCGGCCGGCGCGTGACCAAGACGCAGGTGTTCAACGCCATCTACGGCATCTTCGACGAAGAGGTCGAGGAGAACGTGGTGGAAAGCCACATCTCGAAGCTGCGCAAGAAGCTGCGCGAAAAGCTCGGCCGCGATCCGATCGATTCCAAGCGGTTCCTCGGCTACCGGCTGGTGTTTTGATGGCTGCCATCGGCACGTCCTCCGCCAGCCTCGCGCAAGACACGAGGCTTAGCTTTGCGGCCTCATACCCAGGCACTGCGGAGATCGATCGATGAGCCTCTACGGAATGATGCGGACCGGCGTTTCCGGCATGAACGCCCAGGCCAACCGCTTGTCCGCGGTGGCCGACAACATCGCCAATTCGGACACCACCGGCTACAAAAGCTCTTCGGCCGAATTCTCGACCCTGATCATGCCCAGCACCGGCGGCGCCTACAATTCCGGCGGCGTAACGACGACGATCCGCTCGTCCATCAGCACGCAAGGCGTCATGACATACACCACCTCGGTGTCCGACCTTGCCGTCAACGGTGACGGCTTCTTCGTCGTGCAGGATGCGGGCGGCACGCCCTATCTTACCCGCGCCGGCTCGTTCGTCCCGGATGCGCAGGGAAGGCTGGTCAACGCCGCCGGCTACCAGCTGATGGCCTACAGCTACGACAATGGCGAGCCGGCCGCGACGGCAAACGGCTTCGAGGGCCTCGTGCCGGTGCAGATTTCCGACCAGGCGATGACGGCGACGCCAAGCACGGAAGGCAATTTCTCCGGCAATCTGCCGGCGGGTGCGACCCCGCCTGCGGGCCCACTGCCCTCCAGCAATGCCGCGAACGCTGAGTACACGTCGAAAACCTCGCTGGTTGCCTACGACAATCTCGGCAACAAGAAGCTGCTCGACGTCTATTTCACCAACACCGGCGCCGGCACCTGGTCGGTCTCGGTCTTCGACCAGTCGAAGGCTACCGCCGGCACTTCCTTCCCCTATACGGGCGGCGCGCTGGCATCGCAGAACCTCACTTTCGACACCACCACTGGCAAGATCACCGGCACCGACAACATCTCCTTCACCGTGCCGGGCGGCTCGACCCTCGACCTCGATCTTTCCCAGGTCACCCAGCTCGGCACCGGCTTCACCGTCGCCGACGCAAAGGTCAACGGCAACGCGCCGAGCTCGATCCAGAAAGTGCAAATCGGCCAGGATGGCGTCATCTACGCACAGTTCGAGGACGGCTCGACCAAGGCGCTCTACAAGATTCCGCTGGCCGACGTTCAGAGCCCCGACAACCTCACCGCCATGCCAGGCAACGTCTATGTGCAGAGCCCCGATTCAGGCGACGTTCAAATTGGCTTCGCCAATGAGGGCAAGCGCGGCTCCATCGTCTCCGGAGCGCTCGAGAATTCCAACGTCGATATCGCCGAGGAACTGACCGACATGATTGCGGCGCAGCGCAGCTACACCGCCAATTCGAAGGTCTTCCAGACCGGTTCCGACCTGATGGACGTCCTTGTCAATCTGAAGAGATAACAACGGGCGCCGGCCCGTGAAAGATCCGCATGTCGCTCTCCTCCGCACTTAGCATTGCCCAGTCAGCGCTGCTCGCCACGTCCAAGCAGACCAGCGTCGTGTCGCGCAATGTGGCCGACGCTTCCAATCCGGATTACACGCGCCGCATCGCCGTCGTCACCAGCACGTCGCCCGGTGCCCGGTCGGTGGATATCCAGCGCGCCGCGAACGATCTTCTGTTTCGCCAGAACCTCGCGGCGCAGTCGGCCTGGAGCGGGCAGAGCGCGCTCTATAACGGCATGGATCAGCTCGATCTCTCGGTCAACGGCGTCGACAACGCGTCGTCCCCGTCGACCGCGATCGCCAACCTGCAGCAGGCCCTGCAGCTCTACGCGACGACGCCGTCGAACCAGAATCTCGGCTCCAGCGTCATCGACGCCGCCAAGCAGGTGGTGAATTCGCTGAACAGCGGCACAACGGCGATCCAGGATTTCCGCACCCAGACCGACGGCCAGATTTCCGCCGCCGTCAGCGACCTCAATTCGCTGCTCAGCCAGTTCCAGGACGCCAACAAGGCCGTCATCTCCGGCACACGCTCGGGCACCGACGTGTCCGACGCGCTCGACCAGCGCGACGGGCTCCTGAAGAAGATATCGGAATACGTCCCGGTCTCGACCTTCACC
>OUNM010155288.1_pt1 | contig 10205 bp, 8 predicted proteins | sample 1769961 | NCBI WGS metagenome assembly OUNM01 (sample SAMEA3914820, study PRJEB12502) | metagenome | biome: forest; material: soil | place: USA | collected 2012-03-12 | depth 0.3 m
GTCCTGGGGTGACGTCTCGCCGGAACTGATGGGCGGCGTCGACAGCTACAAGAACCTGACGGCCGACATGATCGAAGGCGGCATCGCCGGCACGATCGACCTGCGTACGCGCCTGCCGTTCGACAGCAAGGGCCAGGTCATCGCCGTTTCGGCCGACCTGTCGTACAACGAGAACGGCAACAAGACGACGCCCGACCTGTCGGCCATCTATACCAACCGTTGGGACACCGCGATCGGCGAGTTCGGCCTGATGCTGAACGCCGCCGCCTCGAACGTCCAGACGCGGTCCGAAGGCGTCCAGGAAGGCCGCGACGGCGTGTTCGCCGCCAGTGTCTTCGGCACCTCGGGCAATGTCTATATCCCGACGACGATCGCCTATCACGACAACGACTATAACCGGAACCGCACGGGTATCGCCGCGGCCGGCCAATGGCAGAACCACGACCACACCATGGTCGCCACCCTGCAATATAACCAGACGGCCTACGACAATTCCTGGAAGGAACACATCGTCACCGCCGATCTCTATTCGACCTGGGGCGATCCGGTCACCACCGTCTTCACCAGCCCCTACGTCCTGGCCGCGGCCACGGGCACCAAGGCCTTTACCTTCGGCAGCGATGGCGAGTTCCTGACCGGCACGCCGTCGTCCGACTACTATAACCAGACGGGCACGGTCGGCACCTCCAGCCGCACCGAAATCGCCGGCTGTAACTCGTGGAGCGGCGGCACCGAAGCCAATTGCGGCCGCCTCGGCTCGGGCCTGACGACCTCGTCGCGCTATGCCGACACCAAGGAACAGACGCAGGACCTGTCGTTCAACTTCAAGTGGGACGTCACCGATCGCCTGAAGACCAATTTCGACGTCCAGTACGTCACGTCGACGGTCCACAACTACGACATCACCGCGGATCTTGAGACCTACCAGAACATCTCGGTCGACATGACGGGCAAGTATCCGAAGATCAGCTTCTCGTCGCCGGAAAACGTCAGCCTGACCTCGGGCGGCCTGACCGACGCCAACAACTACCGCTACAACGACATCATGGACCACACCGAGGACGACAAGGGTCACGAACTGGCGACGCGTTTCGACGCCCAGTACGCCTTTGAAGGCGACGGCTGGCTGAAGTCGCTGAAGGCCGGCGTGCGCTATGCCGACCGCGAACAGGAGATCATGTGGTCGACCTACAATTGGGGCGGCCTGCAGAGCGTGTGGTCGGGCACCAATTCGAACGCCTTCATCACCGGTTCGGCCTATCCGCAGGATATCTACAGCGTGCAAAGCTTCGGCAACAAGCTGCTGGGCGGCGGCCTGCTGAGCTCGAACCAGTTCGTCTTCATCGACATGGACGCCATCAAGGACCGTACCGACTTCGCCAATGCCTTGAGCGGCAACGGCTGGACGGCGCTGTGCAAGCGTTCGGGCCTGATCTCCGGCACCTGCTATACCGAAGCCGAAGTCAATCACGTCTCCGAAAAGACGCAGGCGGCCTACGCCATGCTGAAGTTCGGCGGCAAGGACAAGGTCCTGTTCGGCGGCATCACCCTGGAAGGCAATGTCGGCGTGCGCTGGGTGCAGACGCAGGACATTTCGACGGGCTATGTCGAGTTCCCGAACGCCTCGACCTGGACCAGCACGCTCAGCTGTAACACGACCCAGAACGCCTATTCGCCAGGCTGCCTGATCGGCACCTCGTCGGCCACCAACCTGGCCAAGGCCATCGCCTTCTCGACCGGCACCGGCAGCGCCCTGACCAGCGATGCGACGCACATCAATACCTTGCCCAGCCTGAACCTGAAGTTCGGCCTGACCGACAAGTGGATCATGCGTTTCGCGGCGTCCGAAGGCATGTCGCGTCCGGACATGGGCTACCTGAAGAACTACGTGTCGATCAGCAGCCCGACGCTGGATACCTCGACGACCTGTTCGACGGTCGGCACCTGTACGGTCGGTTCCAGCGGCCACATCACCGACTATACGCCGACCTTTACCGCCTCGGCCGGCAATGCCAAGCTGAAGTCGACGACAGCCGACCAGTACGACCTGACGGCGGAAAACTACTTCGCGTCCGACGGCTACTTCTCGTTCGACCTGTTCTTCAAGAAGTTCCACAACTACATCACCACCGGCAAGTATCTCGAGGCGATCACCAATAACGGGGTCACCGAGGATGTCGTGGTCACCGGTCCGGTCAACGGCGACGGCGCCTCGGTCAAGGGCTTCGAAGTCTCGTTCCAGCGCTTCTTCGACTTCCTGCCGAGCTACTGGAGCGGCCTCGGCATGCAGGCCAACTACACCCACCTGGTCAATACCGGTGTCAGCAACTCCAACCTGACCAACGTGTCGGGTTCGGGTTCGACGACCCCGACCAGCTCGTCCTCGGGCCTGGCCGAAGACGTCGACTCGATCAATCCGCACGCCCTGGAAGGCATGTCCAACGACTCGTTCAACGTCATCGCGATGTATGAAAAGGGCCCGTGGGCGGCGCGCCTGGCCTATAACTGGCGCTCGATGTACCTGGTCTCCAGCCTCGACTGCTGCGTCGGCCTGCCGATCTGGCAGAAGGCCCAGGGCCTGCTCGACGGCTCGATCCGCTACAAGGTCAATGACAAGATCGAAGTCAGCCTCGAAGGCACCAATATCCTGGGCTCCGATACGGTCCTGATGCAGCAGGTTGCCGGCGACACCACCGCGACGCCGAACGCCGGCCGCGTCCTGATGCCGGACGCCTGGTACAAGAACGACCGGCGCTTCCAGGTCGGCATCCGACTCAAATACTAAGCCGCACCAGAAACGGCAACCCTGAGGGAATGCGCTCGGCGCATTCCCTTTTTTGACGCGCCCGGTCTACCCTCAAACGGGGGCGCTCTCGAAAATACAGGAGGCGGGCTGGCCTCCTGTATCCTCGATCCCGCATCCGTCCGGCAACTCGCAATGCAGCGTGGGCCGATGCATAGGCTGCCGTTGCTTTCGGATACGGCGCCGATGAACCGGTGTCTGGGACACCGGTCCGCCGTTTGTGCACGGCTAGACTTCTACGCCGCCGCGCGCCGGCAAGATGAGTTCAGCTCAAAAATCTTTCCGTCTGGAGGTTCACGTCCGGTTGACGGTGCATCCGGAAGCGGCTGCGGCGCGTATCGGCTGACGTGGAAATCGGTCTCAAACGCCTGCCGGCCATGCCGCGCCCGAACGCCTTTCCCGGCCGCCTGTTCGAAGGTCGGCCGACGGGAAGAGGCAGCGCACGGCCCGGCGAGATTCGGCGCCGGGCCGTCGTCACCGCCGGCGTCGGTCTCGGCCATGTGCTTTTGCTGTGGTTTCTGGTCGCGCCCGTTGACCGTCCGCTCCAGGCTCACCAGGACGGCGGCGCGCCGGTCGGCCTGGATCTCGTCGGCACGATGCCGCAATCGGCGTCCGCTGCCGCGATCAGGCCCAAGGCCGTAAGGCCCCAGCCTGTTATCAAGCTCGATGCCATTGCTGCGACGCCTTCGCCCACCGCCGATGCGGTCCTTTCCGACATCGCGTCCAGCCTGCCCGAGGTCACCGCGACCGATCGTCCGCCGGCCCTGTCCGACGCCGACGCCCAGGCGCTCAGCCAGTTCCAGCCGGCGTCGGCGCAGGTCGGCGCCGGTCCGGCGTGCGACCTGACCGCGGCCGTGGTCCGCGATTTCTCGCAAAGTCCGGTGGTGCGCCAGGGTGTGGCCGAATTGCCGGCCGGCGAAAAGTCGGTCGCCAATGCCGTGCAGATCTGGGACGGCGCCTGGCCGGAAGAGACTGCGTCCGGCGGCAAGGCGCTGTTGCGCGCCCTGCTGACGCGCGAAATCGCCGCGGCGCCGGCCGACTGCCTGAACCGGGTCAATAGCGGACCGGTCTTCTTCATGGTGCCCGACGGGGCGGCGACCGTCATGGTCGCGGTCGGATCCGGACAATGGAACTGGGGCCAACTGGTCGCGAAATAATTTCCCGGCGGCTATCGTCCGCCTGCATCCGAAACCCGCCCCCCCGCCGTAAAGCCACCAGGGCCGATACATAAATTCAACTGGATATGGCCGCGGCGCGGCCAGGAGGGTTTCGTGAGTATTCTCAAGCGTGGTGGCCTGGCCACCCTGACATCTGCCATCCTGACAAGTGTAAGCGTATTGAGCCTTGTCTGCGGCGCGCCCGCCATGGCGTCGAGCCACCGCGAAGCTCCGGGCGTCACCAAGATGCCCAAGGTCGACGGCACCGACTTCTACATGTTCCGCAGCTATGAGCCGGGCCGCAGCGCCTATGTCACCTTCATCGCCAATTACCAGGGGCTGCAGGATCCGGGCGGCGGACCGAACTATTTCACCATGGACCCGGACGCGGTCTATGAGATCCACGTCGACAATGTCGGCGACGCCAAGGATCACCTGACCTTCCAGTTCAAATTCACCAATACGCTGGCCAACAACAATGCGGGCGTCGCCCTGAACATCGGCGGGACGACCAACACCATCGCCCTGCGCGACGCCGGCATGATCAGCCAGCCGAACGATGCCAATCAGAACGAGACGGAAAGCTATACCGTCACGCTGATCACCGGCGACCGCCACACCGGCACCCGTGCCGCGGTGGCCAATGCCACGGGCGGCGGCACGACCTTCCAGAAGCCGTTCGACAATGCCGGCCAGAAGACGATTTCCAACTATGCCGCCTACGCCAACCAATTCATTTACACCATCAACATCCCGGGCTGCAGCACGCCGGGCCGCGTCTTCGTCGGCCAGCGCGCCGACGCCTTCGCCGTCAACCTGGGCGCGGTCTTCGACCTGGTCAATTTCGTGCCGGTCGAGGGTGACAGCGCCCCGGGCGCCGGCGACGGCAAGGGCTTTCCGGGCGGCATCACCCAGAACCACGCCAATGACGAAATCATGGGCAAGAAGAACGTGACCTCGATCGCCCTGGAAGTGCCGATCGCCTGCCTGACCGGGTCGGGCAACGGCGTCATCGGCGGCTGGACGACCGCCAGCCTGCCGCAGGCCCGCCTGATCGACCCCAACCCCGGCTATACCCATCCGACCGTGTCGGGCGGGGCCTATACCCAGGTGTCGCGCCTGGGCATGCCGCTGGTCAACGAACTGGTCATCGGCCTGCCCGACAAGGACAAGTGGAATGCGTCGGAACCGTCGGGCGACGCCCAGTTCGGCGCCTATGTCACCAATCCGACCTTTCCGGAAATCCTGAACCTGCTGTTCAAGGCGCCGGTCAACGCCACCCTGCACACCAATATCTCCGACCTGGCGCCGTCGAACTTCCCGCGCAAGGACCTGGTCGCCACCTTCCTGACCGGCTTCGCTTCGCTGAACCAGCAATCGACGGTCACCCCGTCGGAAGAGCTGCGCCTGAACACGGCCGTGGCCGTCACGCCACAAGCCAGCCAGAGCACCTTCGGCGTGGCGGGTGACGACCTGGCCGGCTTCCCGAACGGCCGCCGCCCGGGTGACGATACGGTTGACATCACTCTGCGCGTCGCCATGGGCGCCCTGTGCTATCCGATCCCGATCCAGGGCAAGGCCACGGACCTGGGCCTGTGCAAGCCGGCCGATGCGCCGACCGGCAATGTGCCGTTCACCGACGGCGCGCCCGTCCATGCCACCGATGTACAAAACGCCTTCCCGTACCTGAACCCGCCCCTGCCGGGTTCGCCCTATTCGGCCCGTCATTAGGAAAGGGCGCATCATGAAAAAGCTGATCATTACCACTTCGGTGGTGGCGCTGGCTGCCGGCCTGGCCGCCTGCGGTGGTGGATCCGCCGGCGGAGGCGGGGGAGCGACGGTCGTGACCACCCCGCCTTCGGGCTCGGTCACGGGGGCACAGAAGTTCGGCAGCCAGTTCGCCGCCGACTTCAGCGCCAGCGCCAATGCCGCGCCGGCCTCGGTGTCGTCCGGCGACGTGCCGCCGCCCGATCCCGCGGCGACGCCGACCTCCGTGCCATAGCCGAGGCTCTCAAGCACATCGAAAAGCCCGCGGCGTCATCGCCGCGGGCTTTTTGCGTTGGCGGATGGCCTTAGTGCGAGCCTGGCGCGTAGCCGAAGGTCAGGCTGGAAAAGGTCGTTTCGAAATCGGCCTTTGGGTCGCCCTGGATCGGCCGCGTCCACACGACATTGGCTTGCCACAGGCCCAGGTGCGGGAAGTTCAGCGTGGCGCGGCCATTGGTGTCCGACAGCACGATCTGCGTCGGCCGGTCGTCGAAGTCGAGATTGTTCATCATCACCGTCGCCCCGGCCAGCGGTCTGCCGTCGAAATAGATGCGCACCGGCAGGGCGCCCTTGAAGCCCGGTGCATAGGGATTGACCTCGGGCACGATCTCCAGCGACAGGCCGGCCATGTGGGTCGCTACGGCATCATCCGCCTTGCTGTAGGCGCCGACCTGGATCAGGGCCTTGGCGCGGCGGCTGTAGACTTCACGGCCGTCGGCAGTGGTCTGGTGCAGCCGCTCGCGCTGGGCGATGGCCGGGGTCAGGCCCTCGAACTTGATATAGTCGTTATAGCGGATGTCGGGCAGGTCGCTATAGGTGCCGTTGGTCTCGAACGACAGCAGTTGCAGGCCCGGCCGCTCGAACTTGAGTTGGGTATCGCGGTTGGCGTCGCCCAGTTGCAGCCAGGGGCGGATGTCCTTGCGGCCGTCGGCGCCGAAGGCATCGAAACGCGTCACGCGGTCGGCCTCGATCAGCGACTTCTGGCGATCACGGCCATGGCCGACCTCGACGATCATCGCCGTCGCCTGGCCGGGCGCCAGGACAAAGGTCGTCGGCTGCAGCCAGAAATCGTGGGCCGATGCCGACAGGGGCAGGAGCAGGGCGCCGGCCAACAGGGCCAGCGTTTTTTTCCGGCGAGTCATCGGTTTGCCGTCGCGGCGCGTATTCCCTGTCAAACGCCGTGGAGAAGATCCGTATGTCATCAAGTGGCCCTCGCGATGCAGTCGCACTCAATACGAACGGGACGGGCATCCGGCCGCAGATACCTGAAAAAAGTTTAGCGGTTGCGGCGGTGGTCCTGGCGACCCTGGCCTTCGCCGTGCCGGCCCAGGCCCATACCGGGACCGGGCTGCCGGGCGGCTTCGTGTCGGGCTTCCTGCATCCCCTGACGGGCTGGGACCACCTGCTGGCCATGGTCGCGGTCGGCCTGTGGGGCGCCATTCTTGGCCGGCCCCTGCTGATCGCCCTGCCGGTGATCTTTCCGTGCATGATGGTCGTCGGCGCGCTGCTGGGCATCCTGCACGCGCCGATGCCGCCGGTCGAAATCGGCATTGCCGCCTCGGTGCTGATCCTGGGCCTGGTGATCGCCTTCGAATACAAGGCGCCGGTCTGGCTGGCCTGCGGCATTGTCGCCATCTTCGCCCTGTTCCACGGCTACGCCCACGGCCATGAACTGCCGTCGGCCGCCGACCCGGTCGGCTACAGCGCGGGCTTCGTCCTCAGCACCGGCCTGTTGCACCTGTGTGGTATCGGCATCGGCCTTATCAATGAGGTCAATCGCGGCGCCTTCAAGGGGCGCTACGTCGTCAAGGGGCTGGGGGCGGTCGCCACCCTGGCCGGTTGCGTCTTCGCCTGGCAGGCCCTGGCCTGATGCGTGGCGCCATCCTGCCGGACGCCCTGCTGTCGGCGGCGTTCGGGCTTGCCATAAGCTTTGCGAAACCGGGCGTCCAGGCGCGCACGGCGCCTGTCCTGATCTTCGTGGCTCTGGTCGTCGCCCTTTTGCCGATCGCCGGCGTCAATGACGATGTGGCCTTTACCGGCTGCTGGCTGAGCGTGCTGGCGACCGCCGCCCTGGTCCACCTGAAGGGCGGCATGGGGCCGATCCTGGCGACGGGCGTGGCGGCCAATGACGGCGCCTGGGCCGGCCTGGTGACCCATGTCAGCCACGGCGCCGTGGCGCTGGCCTTTGCCCTGCCGGCGATCCTGACGGTGGTGCCTGGGCGTCTTCTGGTGCGTCGCGGCTGGGGGCTGGGTGTCAAGGTGGCGGCCAGTTGGCTGATCGCCATCGCCTTCCTGGAAGCCGCCCTGGTCCTCGTGCCGACGCCGGGTTACAAGCCCGACCATATGGATTGAGTCACGCCTGCATGTGAAGGTCGGCGCGGGCGTAGAGCAGGGCGCCGGTGCGGCTGGTCAGCACGCCATGGCGGGTATTGGCAAAGGCAATGTGCAGGTCGCCCGAACGCGCCACCACGCCGTCGACCTCGATCTCGCCGTCCAGCACTAGGCACTCCTCGTTGATCAGGTGGCCATGGGTGGCGAGCGACGTGCCGGGCGCCACCTTGTAGAGGACGATCTGCACCCCCGCCTCGGCGTCAGTGTGCAACAGCTTACGCTGAATGCCCGCGACAAAGGGCTCCCATCCCATGTCGGCGCTGCGCACGGTCCGGGTGGCGGGGGATTTTTCGAGATCGTCGACGGCCCGTTCGATGCGGTCCCAGACGCCGGGCGGCGGCGCGATATCGCCTATGGCGCAATCCAGTTCCGAAAACAGGACATCGTAACGCGTCACCCGGGCAAGAAAGGTGTCGTCCTGGGCCAAACGGCGGTTGGCGATGGTCATTTCCGTGGCGCCGGCCACCCCCAGGGCATACCGCGCAGCCAACATGTCTTCGTTCAGGTCGGGGTCATACATATTTTCATCTGCGCCAGCCCGCGCTTGATCCAACTCTTGGCCGTCCCTACCGGAACCTTCAGCTCATCGGCCAGTTCCTCGTGGGTAAGCCCGTGATAGTAACACAACTTCATCGCCCGGCTCACTTCCGGCCGAAGCGCCTCGATCGCGCGTCCCAGCGTAATCTGCGTCTCGCTGTCCACACCGGGGGCCCACAGCTCGTCCCTGGGTTCGAGCGACGCAACGTCGTCTTCCAGGCCGAGACTTTCCCGGTTGGCGACGCGCAGCCGATCGATGGCCTTGCGCCGCGTCATCGAAAACAGCCAGGCGCGGGCATTGCCCCGCCGGGAATCGAATTGATGCGCCTTCTTCCAGATGGTGACGAACGTATCCTGCAGCAGGTCTTCGGCGACCTCGCGCCGTCTCACCATACGCACAAGTATGGCGAAAAGACGCGGGGCGATGGCGCCGTAGAGGCTTTTTAACGCCTGACGGTCGCCCGCTGCAATAGAGGTCAACAAGCGGTCGAGGTCAGGTTCGTCATCGGGAGCCGAAATGCGCGAGCGAGCGGGCATTTCGAGTACGGCGCCAATCATGTGTCTCTCCCGGTGATTGGCCACATTGCCGCCACGAAGGCGTAAGGTTTCAATGTGGCCCCACGTGTGGATAAACGCGTGCGGCGGCGTTTTGGATCACTCGGGGGAAAGGTTTTGACGACGCGCCAGGCAGCGTTTGTTGCCGTAGCGGTAACAGGATAAGGTCTCTCCTACATCGCGCCGAAACGATAGGTCACAGTGACCGAAACCGTGTCGAAACGGAAGCGGCCGTCGCTGCGCCGCATGGCCGTACCTTCGGGGCTTTGGGTGAGGAAGGCGTTCGAAGCGAAGGTATTGGCTGAGCCCTGGGCCAGGACGACCGGGCCGTGGTCGCGCAGCGAAGTGTTCAGATATTCCACGCCGACGGTCCAGTTGCGAGAGAAGCGCCATTCGGCCCCGGCGCCCAGCTGCCCGCCATTGGCGGTGTTGGTGTGCAGGGCGGTGAAGCTGTTCAGCGCATTGGTGGTCGCGAAGGCGCGATCGATGTCGGCCGAGGCGAAGCCCGCCGTGGCATAGACCAGCCATTTGTGTTCGCCCCACCCGATGCGACCACGCACAGCGGTCAGGGTCTTGAGGTCGCGGCTGAAAGTATAGGCGTCCGGCGCGCTCGAAAAGGCCGAGACGCTGTCGTGCAGCTTCAGGCTGCTGACGTCGACCACGGCGCCATAGACCCAACGGCCGGTCTGCCAGTCGTAGCCGGCGCGGATGCCGATGCCGCCCTTGTGGCGGTCTTTCTCACAGCCGGCGGCCGGTGTCTGGCCCAGCGCCGTGCCCCGGCAGAAGCCGGGAGAGAAATAGTTGGCGCCGGTAAAGGTCTGGACCGTGTCGCCATAGGCGCCGTCGGCATTGGTGTCGAAGGTCAGGCCGCCGCGGGCGTCGGACACTCTGGACGATCCGGCGCTGAGCGCGACATAGCTGCCGGTCCAGCTACCGGCTGCCCCCTGGGCCTGGGCGGTGGCGGCAAGGACCGCCATGGCGCCGAGCGCGAACAACGA
>OUNM010313766.1_pt1 | contig 10205 bp, 10 predicted proteins | sample 1769961 | NCBI WGS metagenome assembly OUNM01 (sample SAMEA3914820, study PRJEB12502) | metagenome | biome: forest; material: soil | place: USA | collected 2012-03-12 | depth 0.3 m
GAGCCGGCTGGCGTAATCAGCGGCGCCTGCGGAAACGTGTGGTTCGCGATCCAACCGGCCGCAGGCCACATGCAGGGTACATGAATGCCCTCTTGGCCAAGCGGGTGTGCCCGCCTCCGATGTCCAAGACACGGAGGCGACGCGATCGCGGCGTAACGGCAACCGATTTGATCAATATCTGGAATAAGTCATATTCCGATCCGCGCCTTCTTTGTGCATGATGGAATAGATAGCTCAGCCTTCGCAAAACGCCGGCCCTCCGGCGGACCAACGAAGGATCGCAGAATGAGCAATCAAGTTGTCCTGATCACCGGCGCCCTGACTGGCATTGGGCGTGCCGCCGCTATCGCTTTTGCAAAGAAGGGCGCCAAGGTCGTCGTTTCAGGCCGTCGAGATGAGGTGGGCCAGGCGCTCGCCAAGGAGTTGCAGGCCATCGGATCAGAGGCTGAATTCATCAACGCCGACGTCCGCAACGAGGATGACGTCCGCGCCCTGGTCGACAAGACTGTCGCGCGGTTCGGCCGCCTCGATGTCGCGGTGAACAACGCCGGCACCGAGGGTGACCGCGGCGTGATTACAGACCAGACGGCGGAAAGCTATGCGAGGACATTCGACACCAACGTCCTTGGTGTGATCCTGAGCATGAAGCATGAAGTGCGCGCTATGCAGGCCCGGGGGAGCGGCAGCATCATCAACATCTCCTCGACCTATGGGCACGAGGGTGCGGCGGCGGCCTCCGTCTACGTCGGCAGCAAGCACGCCGTCGAAGGCATCACCAAGTCGGTGGCGCTGGAACTCGCCAAGTCGGGGATCCGGGTAAACGCGGTGGCGCCCGGTGCGACGGACACCGGCATGCTCACACGCTTCACTGAGACGCCGGAAAACAAGGCAGCCCTGGTGACTACCGTCCCAATGGATCGACTCGGTCTCACCGAGGAGATCGCCGAGGGGATCGTCTTCATCGGCTCGGACGAAGCTTCGTACATCACCGGCCACGTCCTCAACATCGACGGCGGCAAATCCCACTGATCCCATCCGGCGGGGGAGGCTCCGCTCGTCCTGCCGGCGCTGGGGCCAAGGTGGTCTCTCTGGGTGGCTTTTTCGGCCCCAGGGAGACTCCCTGCATTCGACCGCTTCGCGTGCCGCATCGAGCGGACAGCTGACGTAGCCCGGTTCCTGGACGCCGAGGCGCCATTTCCCATCTCGAAGGAGACTTACTATGTCTGATCGGCCGATGAAGATTCCGGGGCCCGACCACCCCATCGAAATCCGACCCAACCCGTCGCGCGTCGTGGTCACCGTCGGTGGCGAGACCATCGCCGATACCCGCGAGGCACTGACGCTCAACGAGGCGGGCTATCCGGCCGTCCAGTATGTTCCCCGGCGGGACGTGGACATGGCGACGCTGGCGCGCAGCGATCATGCCACCTGGTGCCCCTACAAGGGCGAGGCATCCTACTACAGCATTCCGGCTGGTCGAGAGCGCTCGCTCGATGCGGTGTGGACTTATGAGACGCCATTCCCGGCGATGGCGGCGATCAAGGACTACATTGCCTTCTACCCAGACCGTGTCGACGAGATCGCCCAACTTTGCGGCGACGCGGCTACACTCGCAGGGCGTGGAAAATGACCAACGAAATTCCGATGCCGGTCCGGGTGAAGGTCGCCGTCGTCTACCACAGCGGATACGGCCACACCGTCAAGGTCGCCGAGGCGGTCGCCCGCGGCGCGACCGGCGTCGGGGGCGCAGTGGTGGAGCTGATCGAGGCGGGTACGGCGTCTCAGCGGTGGCAAACCCTGGACGAGGCCGACGCGATCATCATGGGCGCGCCGACCTACATGGGCAGCCTATCGGCGCCCTTCAAAGCCTTCATGGACGATACCTCGCACCGGCAATACGCCGAGAAGCGCTGGGCCAACAAAGTCGCCGCAGGCTTCACCAACGGTGCGTCGCGTGGAGGCGACAAGCAGAACTCGCTGGTCCAGCTCATGACGTTCGCGGCCCAGCACCAGATGCACTGGGTGAACCTCGGGCTCAACTACGGCAACAACCGGTCGACCACCAACGAGGAGATCCTCAATCGCGACGCTTACACACTGGGAATGGCGGCCCAGGCCGACATGGATCAGGGGGGCGATGTCGCCCCACCGGCGTCGGATCTCCGGACGGCGGAGCATTTGGGTCGCCGCGTCGCCGAGGTCGCCCAGGAGCTTGTTGCCGGGCGGGCCGCGTTGGGTCGAGCCGCGCGTCCTGGCATCCCCGGAGGGTCCGAGAACCAGGATCCGGAGCGGCGGGGGATTGTCGAGATGACCGCCGCTTGATCGACTCCACCTATTCCATTTTGCCGCCAAATGTCGCAGAACGAGCCATCGTCTATTCCAAGGGAGTCCCGATTGGACAGACTCGCGGCCCTGGAGCTCTTCGTGCGTGTCGTTGACACCGGCTCGTTCTCGGCTGTGGCACGCGATCAGGGGATCGGACAGCCGGCGGTCTCCAAGGCCATTGTCCAGCTCGAGACCTGGCTGGGCGTTAGCCTGCTGTTACGGTCGACTCGCAGTCTTGTCCCAACCGAGGCGGGCCGGCTCTTCTATGAACGCGCCAGGCGGACGGTTGAGGAGGCGGAGGAGGCTGTGCTGGCGGCTCGCGGGAGCGGGCGCGGCCTCTCGGGAAAACTTCGCGTGTCGACCTCGGTGTGCTTCGGGCGACTGCATATGATTCCCCACCTGTCGGCGTTCCTGGCCGAACACCCCGACCTCGAGGTCGAGCTCGTCCTCGACGACCGGCAGGTCGACCTCGTGAATGAGGGCATCGACGTGGCTCTACGCATGGGTCCGATGCCGGATTCAAACATGGTCGCGCGCCGGATCGCGGATGGCCGCCGCGTCGTCGTGGCGACGCCGGCCTATCTCCAGCGCCATGGCACGCCCATGACCCCCGTCGAGCTCGCCGGTCATCAGGCGATCCTTTACTCCGGGCGCGCCGGCTGGACGTCCTGGACCTTCCGGAAGGAAGGGCAGGCAGTGTCGGTCGAGCTCCAGGGGCGATTGAAGATGACCGCGGCGGAGGGTTTGCGCGAGGCCGTGAACTGCGACATGGGATTCACGATCGCCTCGGAGTGGAACTTCTGGCCAGAGCTGAAGTCCGGAAAGGTCGTGGCGCTGCTGGAGGACTGGGCCTTGCCGTCGACCCATTTGTCGGCCGTCTACCCGACGGGACGCCTCGCCAGCACCAAAGCGCGCGCGTTCGCATCGTTCGTCGAGCGGTTCCTCGCGGCTTGATCTCGGCGGCCAAGGTCACTTCATGACGCACGACTGACGCTTAAAACCGGCGTCTCTATCGCTACTTTCATCCAAATGTGGAGCGGCAGTTTCCTTGGCCTCATTCCCCGAAACCTGCCCAAGGGGATGCCACGTTAGCCTGCCGGGCTGGATCCAATACGGACGTCCGGAGCAAGCCGGCGGCGAACGCCTCAAATTATGTTCTTCCACATCGGGTCAGGGCCGCAGCTTCTCCTCGAGGAAACGGGCAGTCGCGCCGTCGGCCCTGAGCCAGCTATCGTAGCGCAGGAAGCCATGGATTTCGTTGGGGATCACCATCTCCTCGAAGGGCGCGCCCGCTTTGGTCAGCCGCTGGGCCAGGTCCACGGTCTGGTCGAAACGCACATTGCGATCATCCTCACCCTGGATCAGCAGCACCGGTGAACGCCAGTTGGCGATCTGCGCATCGGGTGAGGACTCGAAGGCGGTCTTCATCAATTGCTGCCAGTCGCCCTGCTCCTGACGTTCGGGCCGAAGCCCACGCTCCTCGCCGATGTCGAGCGACCAGTCATGGACACCGTGAAAATCCACACCCGCTTTGAATATGTCCGAATTGCGCGAGAGCGCCATGCCGGTCAGGTACCCGCCATAGGATCCGCCCCAGATGCCGATGCGGTCCGGATTGACGCGGGCCTGGGCCTGAAGCCAGCGCGCACCGGCCAGCACATCCTGATATTCGGCACCCCCGGTCGGTCCCCAATGGTCGGGCTGTTCAAAGGCCTGACCATATCCCACACCCAGCCGATAGTTGATCGAGAGGACGACGAAGCCCCGGCTGGCCAGATATTGATTCACCGCATAAGCATTTGAATAATAGTCCATATAATGCCAACCAAGCAGCATCTGCCGTGGCGGCCCGCCGTGGACGAAGATCACGGCCGGATGTTTCCGGCCCGCCCCAGCAGGCTCGAAAAGCTGGCCTTGGATGGTGAAGCCGCCCGGAGTCGGGAAGCTCACCAGCTTTGGAACCACCAGCGACCCAACAGGATAGTTTGGCACCGCGACATGCACCGGCTGCAAAGCCTTGCCATCAGCAAGCATCACCGCTGGCGGATGCTGCGCGTCGGCGGCAACCAGTGCCACGCCTCTATCTGCCGGTACCGGCGACCATTGCAGGCCCGTCCCCGCCGTCAATTCCCGCGGCACGCCATTGGAAACGCTGACCGCGAAGACATGGCGGCGATCGTCGTCGTCCTTCGTCGAACCGGCGTTGGCGGTATAATAGAGTGTCTTGAGGTCGCGGCTCTTCGCGACGTGCTCGACCATGAAACGACCCGGCGTGAGCAGCTTGGGTACTCCACCAGCCGCGGGCAAAGCGTAGAGATGTTCCCAGCCATCCAGCGTCGCGATCAGTGCCAGCCTGTCATCCGCCATCCAGCGCAGGCCGAGCCCGTCTCCATTCTGGGGGTAGGAACCATTGAGCGTAACTGGGCTCGCCCAGATGCGCCGGCCCTCGCCCGTAGCCGCGTCCGCCGTCCAGATCGAGAAGGGCTGCGGAGTGAATTGGAGCATAGGCTCAGGTACGCCACCCTTGCCCGGTTGGCGGCTGAACGCGATGCGCTTCCCATCCGGCGACCATGCGGGATCGTCGTCACGCCCGGTTGACGGTGCGAGATAGACGAGCGGATGCGCCGTATCGGTAAAGACGGTGATGAAGCTGTGGTCGCCGCGCTTCGACACGAACGCCAGACGGCTCCCATCTGGCGACCAGAGCGGCGTGCCATCCCTGCCCCGGTCGAACAACAATCGCTCCGGCTTGGCCGATCCGTCGATCGGCACCGACCAGATCTGGTCATCCTTTACAAAGGCAGCAACGCCCTTGGCCGAGACCGCCGGCTGATCGCCCTCCGAAAGAAGATGCGGCTCTCCGCCACCGAAAGGCGCGGCCCAGATGCCGACCTTGGGCTGTATCGGCGAATTGGCGGGATCGGGCGCGAGATTGCCCTCCGCCGGCCAATTGGCGTCGTGGCTGCCGCCCAGCACATAGACGATCGTGCCACCATCTTGAGAGAAGCGGAGTTGCGTGATCTCCTGCCCGTCGTCCTGCGTGTAGCGCGTGACTTGATGCGGACTGAAATCCGGGCCGGCCGCTGCCCAGACATTCCGCACACCGCGCACCGTCTCAACCCAGGCGATTTGATCGACATGCTCGGCGGCGGCCAGTTCGCTGACAAACGAATAGCCTAGAATATCAATAAGGCTGGGCGTGGAGGCTGGCGCCGGGGTTGTTGCCAAGCCCTCCATCAATGCTACTGCGGAGATGAAAGCGAAGAATGAACGCTTCAAGCTACCCCCCATCTTACGAACGACGGTGGGTTCAATCTTGCGTCGCGCCAGTGGACGGTCAAGGGCGATGCCGCCTTTGCGACGCAGTCTTATCCCCCACTGATTATCCCAACTCATAATCCGGCAACATCAGCCTGTGCAGATCGATAAGTGAGAAAAGCGCCGTATGCCGTGAAGGCACCGCCTTGGCGTCGGCCGCGATAGAGAAGCAGATTTACGTCCTCAGGCGCTTCCGTAGGAACATGCGAACATTCTCACGAGGCGAGTTGTCGAGCGAGCCGAACACCTCGTATCCGAGCTTCTCGTAAAACCCTTGCGCCTGAAAAGTGAAAGTGGTTAGCCAAGATCCCACGCATCCGCGCTCGACGGCGATCTCTTCCGCGCTCGCCATCAGCTTCGCGCCTAGATCACGACCGCGCATAGAAGCGGGCACCACCAGATAATCGACGAACAGCCAGTCGTAGACGGTTTTGCCCCACAAGCCTCCAACAACCTCACCTCTGTCATCCGTCAGCGTGATCGCGACTGGCTTCGGGTCGGCCGGGTACCCATTCTCGGCATTGAAAGCCGAGAGAGGACCAAGGATCGCGTCTCGAATGGCGTCGGTTGGCGCGTCGCAAATAGTCAGATTGGCATCCATGCGGCTCTGTATCCCATTCAATATGGCAAACCCGTGGCGATGTCCGCTGTTGGCATCGTTCGCGCCTGTCTCTCACGACGACCCTGACTGGGTCGCTTCCTGCCTGCTGATATTCGTCAAGGAGATTGCAACTCCGGCGGCTAACATTGGCGGCCCAAAGGGGAGTTCGGCCGGAACTCCTGTGGTGGCATGCAGTCGTCGCTCTGGCCGTGTATCGCTCCCTACTTTGCCGCGCCGCGAGGCAGCGTCAGATTGAGATAGGCCGTCACCAACGCGGCACGCAGGGCATCCTCTTTGGGTTCGACGCCGGCCGCGTGGCCGCCCTCGATTGCCTCGAAATAGTAGAAGGGGTCGCGATCATCCTCCAGCCGTGCCGCAAACTTGCGCGCGTGGCCGGGATGGACGCGATCGTCGCGGGTCGACGTGTAGATGAATGGCGTAGGGTATTTCACGCCCAGCTTGAGGTTCTGATAGGGCGAATATTTCGATATAAATGCCCAGTCGGCAGCAACTTCGGGATTGCCATATTCGCCCATCCACGAGGCGCCTGCGAGCAGGTGCGAGAAACGTTTCATGTCGGTGAGCGGCGATCCGATCACGGCCGCGCCGAACAGGTCCGGCCGCTGGGTGATCGCCACCGCCGCCATCAGTCCGCCATTGGAGCGGCCCGAGACGGCGATGCGCTGCTTGCTCGTGACCCCAGCCTTCACTAGGTCCTCGGCGACGGCATAGAGATCATCATACGCGTTCTGCCGCTTGTCCCGCAGCGCCGCGTCGTGCCAAGCCGGCCCATACTCGCCGCCGCCCCGGATATTGGCGAGGACATAGGCATTGCCTTCCTCCACCCAATAGAGCGCCGCCGGCCCCGAGCGATAAGGCTCATTGATGAGATAGCTCGGTGTCTGGGCGAGCTCGAAGCCGCCATATGCGTGGATATAGGCGGGCACCGAGCCCCTCACGTCCTTCCGGCGGACAAGGAAATAGGGAATCCGGGTGCCGTCCTTCGACATGGCGAAGCGCTGCTCGACCGTCATGTTCGAGGCATCGAACCGCGCGGGCAATGATTGGACGGGCGCGGGAGCCTCTCCTGGCACGACACGGAACAGCGTCGGCGGCGTGAGCATCCCCTCCACCATAGCGAATGCCATGTCGTCCGTCGGCGCGGTGGCGTCGAGATGAACGGTGGACTTGTCGGGAAGAGAGGCCGCCGAGCCGCTCCACCGGCCATCGTCGCCGCGCTTCAACGCCAGCAGCCGGCCGGACACGTCATCAAGCAGCTTGACCCACAGGACCGACTTGCTGGCCGACACGGTTTCGACCGCCTGGTGCGCGTTGAGCACGAACACGCTTTCGATCGCAGGGGTGTTGCCCGCCAGCAGATCGGAAATCGAATAGGCCACCAGCGCGCCGGCCGGATGGCCTTGCCACGCGCTCTTCAGCGTCGCGACGACGCGGCCGTCGATCACATCCGCGATCTCGGCGTCATCGGGCAACGGCACCGGAATCAACCGACCGTCGGCCGCGATATGGCTGGCCTTGCGGTGGTAGAAGTCAATGCCGCGCACCAGCAGCGGCCAAGTCCGGTCGCCGTCGACCATTACCCTCGTGCCGACCGAGACGTCCGACTTCGCGCCCTCGCTGAGTGTCGTCGCAGCGGAAAGCGGCGTGCCGCGCTTCCACAGCTTCACGATGCGCGCATAGCCGGAGTCGGTCATGCTACCAGGGCCGAAATCGGTCGCGACATAGAGGGCGTCGGGGGCCGCCCAGGATACGTCCATCTTGGCGTCGGGCAGGGCGAACCCGCCATCGATGAAGGCGCCCTTCCCCGTGTCGAATTCGCGCTCGACCACGGAGTCCCCTCCGCCATCGGACAGTGCGACCATGCAATGAATATAGGCAGGCGGCAGACAGGTGGCGCCCTTGAAGACCCAGCTTCGGCCTTCCGACTTGCCGAGCGCGCCGACGTCGATCAACGTGCGCCATTGGGGCTTGCCTGCCGCGAAGGAAGCGAGCGGCGAGATACGCCACAGGCCACGCGGATGCTCGTCATCCTGCCAAAAATTGAGGACCTGGCCGCCTTGGATCTGGTCGGGCGTCGCAATCTTTTGCCGATCGGAGAGCAGCGCCAGTGCGCGCGACCGATAGTCGGCGAAATGAGGCTGCATCTCCAGCGCCGCCAGCGTGCGCGCGTTCCAGTTCTTGACCGTGGCCATCGCCTGCGCGCCATCGACCTGTTCGAGATCCTGATGCGGATCGGCGGAGGGCGTCGCGTGCCCCATCGTCGCCAGCATCACCGCGCCAGCCACGCCGAACGCCGTTCCCAACCGCACAATGCCACCCATCAGCCGCTCCTTGGCCCCTTCCCCCCGGACGGTAGCTGTCATAGCCGTATCACACACTGAAACGGAAGCCTGGACTCGTCGATAGGATCCCACGGCGACTGGGTGGCGTGCTGTGACAGCTAGCGCCCCAACTCTGCCAATTAGATGAGCAATCCCCCGAAAAACAGGTGGTACGTTCACGTCGAGATGCTAGCTCATTTTGGCAGAAGCCATCGGGCAGCTCGGTTTTCCCGATTGCAGTCTGGCATCAGCCATCGAGATGGAAGGCTGTGAAAAAGACAGCGATGGCTGCTCCAAAGGCCATGATCATCGTACCGGCGATTCTCAACACATAGGTGAGAGAATCCTCCTCCGACGCATTCGCGAGATGCCGGCCGTGCAACAGTCGACGCACCATATTCTGGCGGAAGGTCATGACAAATCCGGCGGCGATCAGAAGCGCAGCGAAACCGTCGACCAAAAGGAAAGTACGTGACACGATGACATGTCCTTCCGAGCTCCGATTTCGTCGGCAGATCAGCGGCGGCGGGGCATTCCCACTTTGGAGAGTCCGATCCGTGTTTATGCGCGCGCTCGTGCAACCGGCGCCCTTAATGAGATCCAACGATTGAGAGAGTATGACGCCGACCGTGCGTGAAGGCGAACTTTGAGTGCGTATCGATGCTGCAACTTTCCCGCCACAAATCGCCATCCTGCCCCGTTTGTGAGCGTGGAACCCGTGGCCATAGCAGCCCGACCGCAAACGCCCAGACTTTACCGTTCGATCGAGGATGCGACGTCCCCGATCCCGGCCGTCAGATTTTGGCATATCGCCCACTCGGCCTGTCCACACATCCATTGAAAACGAGCATTGATAGGATTAAATCCTATCAGGAAAGGAAGCTCGATGCGCTCGACTCAACAATTTAGCGTGACGCTCCCGAACGAGATGGCCGCACAGATTCGCGCCAAGGTGGCGTCAGGCGAATACGCCAGCGAGAGCGAGGTTATCCGAGACGGATTGCGTGCGCTTCAAGCGCGTGACCGTGCTGTAGAGAGTTGGCTTCGCAACGAGGCTTTGCCGGCTTACGACGCTTACAAAGCAGACCCCCAGCGTGGCCTGTCGCTCGAAGAAGTGCGTGCTGGGCTTGTCACGCGTCAGAAGCGGAAAACCGAGCGCAGCTAAATGCCGTATCGGATAGTTGTCACGCCGGAAGCGCGTGACCAGCTCGGCGCAATCTATGACTACATCGCTGATGCAGCGTCAGATGACATCGCCCTACGCTTCACCGATGGGGTTATTGGGCGCCTGGACACGCTCGCTGAATATCCTCGAATCGGCACACCACGCGACGACCTCCAACCAGGTCTGCGAACGTTTGCTCATCGACATCGCGTAACGATAGCGTTCATAGTCGAGGACATATCTGTGATCGTTATCGGTTTCTATTACGGCGGGCAGGATTTTGAAGCTCTGCTGCGCGACGAGCAGTCGGCTAGCTGAGGCGCATCAGTTGAGGCAGCCGAATTGTTCGCTCACCTGAGATCGAACCGACCTAATGAGATCGAGGAATCCCCCAAGCCAAGCCGTTCCCGACTGCGATCGGCGCCAGGCAAAAGCAGCCGGGCAGGAAGCGCCC
>OUNM010362135.1_pt1 | contig 10204 bp, 8 predicted proteins | sample 1769961 | NCBI WGS metagenome assembly OUNM01 (sample SAMEA3914820, study PRJEB12502) | metagenome | biome: forest; material: soil | place: USA | collected 2012-03-12 | depth 0.3 m
ATGACCGGCAAGGCCAGGTTCTGCAGGGCCGGCGGAATGTGTTTGGCGGCAGGCATGGAGTCTCCAGGAATTCTTCTAAATGAACGGTCGTTCGATTATAGGGAGTTTCGCCGGCCGTGGCGCCGGGGTAGAGCGCGGCCTCCAGCCGGCGCGGAGGCCAAAAAAAAGCCCCGCCGGAAGGCGGGGCGATTACCACGAAGACTGATAAGAAGAGACGGTCTGGCACCTGCCAATGCCCTACCGCGAAGCGAATAGTAGAGGGCGAATGTGACCATCGGAAGACAGTCTCAAGACAATTCAGGAAAACCCGATGCCGGGCCGATGATTGTCCTCAGACCTTCTCCAGCAGCAGCCCCTTCAGGTACTCGCCTTCCGGGAACGCCGCCGACATCGGGTGATCCGTGCCGGCCGACAGGCGGCGCAGGATCCGGGCGTCGGTGCGGGCATCGGTGGCGGCACCGGCCACGATCTTGTGGAACAGCTCCATGCTGATCGCGCCCGAACACGAATACGTGAACAGCAGGCCGCCTGGGCGCAGCAGCTGCATGCCGACCAGGTTGATTTCCTTGTAGGCGCGCGCGGCCCGGTCGATGTGTTGCGCCGACGGCGCGAACTTGGGCGGGTCCAGTACGATCAGGTCGAACTGGCGGCCTTCGGTGCGGAATTCGCGCAGCATCTTGAACACGTCGGCATCGAGCCACGTGGCACGGTCGGCATCGAAGCCATTCAGCGTCACGTTGTTGGCCGCGATCTTCAGCGCTTCGCCCGACGAATCGATCGACGTCACCGACGTGGCGCCGCCCCGCAGCGCGGCCAGCGAGAAGCCGCCCGTGTAGCAGAAGCAGTTCAGCACCTCGCGGCCATCGGCGAGTTCGCCCACCAACTTGCGGTTGTCGCGCTGGTCGACGTAGAAGCCGGTCTTGTGGCCACTGCGCACATCGACGTAGTAGCGCACGCCATGCTCGGTCACCGACAGCTCGGGATCGGGCTCGGCGCCGGCCAGCACGCCGGTCACGAGCGGCAGGCCCTCGCGCTGGCGCACGGCAGCGTCGGAGCGCTCGTACACGTTCGGGCAGCCGGTTTCCTTGATCAGTGCCTGGACCAGCGCTTCCTTCCATTGCTCCACGCCCGCGGCGTTGAACTGGCAGACCAGCTGGCCGGTTTCGCCCTGGCCGTAGTAGTCGACGACCAGGCCCGGCAGGCGGTCGGCCTCGCCGAACACCAGGCGCACGGCGTCGGTGTCGCGCACCCAGCGCTTGCGGTGGGCCACGGCGGCGGCCACGCGGCGCTTGAACAGCGCGTGATCGACCGGCTCGTTCTCGTCGAAGGTCCACACGCGTGCGCGGATCTGCGATTCGGGGCTGTAGGCGCCACGCGCGAGGAAGCGGCCATCCGCGCTGCGGATGACCACGGTCGAGCCGGCTTCGCAGCGGCCTTCGGTGGAGGCGATGCCCGTGGCGTAGATCCACGGGTGGCGCCGCAGCAGGGATTTCTCCTTGCCCGGCTTCAGGGTAATGACGTTCATGCGCTTACAGCACCACCTTGACCATCGGGTGCGACGTCAGCGCGCGATACAGATCGTCGAGCTGCTCGCGGCTCGTGACCCACACGGTCACGGTGAGCCCGAGGTAGTTGCCGTTGCGCGACGGACGCATCTCCATCTTGCCGGCATGGAAGTTCGGGTCGAAATCCTGGATCAGGGTCACGATGGCTTCGGCAAAGCCGTCCTGCATCGCGCCCATGACCTTGATCGGGAAGTCGCTCGGATACTCGATCAGCGATTGCTCCGGCGGGATGTCACCCGGGGGCAGCTGACCGTTGTTCGAATCTGTCGTCATGGTTGAGCCTGTGCGTGTTGGCGCGTAGGGGTCCGCGGTGCGGACGGAACGCGCCGAAATTACTTGCGCTTGAACCAGAGGCGGATCGTATCCCACAGGCGACCGAAGAAGCCGGCCTCCGGGACTTCCTCGAGCGCCACCACCGGGAATTCGCCCACCTTGTTGGTGCCGTCCATCAGCTTGACCGTGCCCACCTGCTGGCCCGCGGCGATCGGGGCGATCAGCAGTTCCTGGCGCTCCAGCACCGGCTTCAGGCGGCTGCCCGTGCCCTTGGGCACCGTGACGAACGTCTCGTTGGCCACGCCGATCTTGATCGTGCCGCTCTTGCCCTTGTAGATCTCGGGCGTGGCCAGGACCTGGCCCTTGTCGTACAGGCGCAGCGTGTCAAAGAACTGGAAGCCGTAGTTCAGGATCTTCAGGCTTTCCTGGGTGCGGATCTGCTCGGTGGCGGTGCCGATCACGATCGACACCAGGCGGCGCGAGCCATTCGGCACATTGGCCAGCGGGCGCTGGGCCGACGAGATCAGGCAGTAGCCGGCGGACTTGGTGTGGCCGGTCTTCACGCCGTCCACGGTCGGGTCGATGTACAGCAGGCGGTTGCGGTTCGGCTGCTTGATCTTGTTATAGGTGAACTCCTTCTGCGAGTACATCGCGTAGTACTCGGGGAAGTCCTTGATCAGGCGCGTGGTCAGCGTGGCCAGGTCCACCGCCGTGGTGTAGTGGTTCGGATCGGGCACCCCATCGGTGTTGGTGAAGTGCGTGCCCTTCATGCCCATGCGCTGGGCCTCGCGGTTCATCATCGCCACGAAGCCTTCCTCGGAGCCGCCCACGGCTTCGGCCAGCGCCAGCGCGGCGTCGTTGCCCGACTGCACGATCAGGCCCAGCAGCAGGTCCTGCACGCTGACCGGCTTGCCGGCCTCGATGAACATGCGCGACTCGTCGCTTTTCACCTTGCGCACGATCTCGGTGGGCGTGATGGTCTGGTCGATCGTCAGGCGCTTTTCCTTGAGCGCCTCGAAGGCCAGGTAGGCGGTCATCAGCTTGGTCAGCGACGCGGGCTCGATGCGCAGGTCCGCGTTCTGCGACGCCAGCGCCTGGCCGCTGGTCACGTCGTACAGCATCCAGGACTTGGCGGCCACCTGCGGGGTCGGCACGCCCTGCGCCAGCACGGCGGCGGGAGCGGCGGCAAGCGCGGTGGCGATCGTCGCGGCAACGGCGATGGGGGCAAAGGCGGACGCGAAGTGCGGCGTGGCTCTGTTCAGCATGTGTAGTGTTCCAACAAGAAAGAGATTGCGCGGGCGGGATGGCTCACCGTTCCCACGCGTTGACGACCAGCTGCTTGATCAGGTGCAGCTTGCGATGAAAAAAGTGGTCGGCGCCAGGAATGACGATAACCGGCAGTTCCTGCGGACGCGCCCAGTCGAGCACGCTCGCGAGCGGTACGGTGTCGTCCTGTTCGCCATGAATCACGATGGTGTCGGCCGGCACGGTGGCCACCTCCCAGCGGCTCGTGGCCGTGCCGACCAGCACCAGCCGTTGCGCGGGCGTGCCCGCTTCGGCCAGGCGGCGTGCCACGTGCGTCTGCACGAAGCTGCCAAACGAGAAGCCGCCCAGTGCCAGCGGCAGCGCGGCCACGTCGGGCGACCACGCGGTCTGCGTGCGCATCCAGTCAATCACGGCCAGCAGGTCGTCCTGTTCGCCGATGCCCTGATCGTGCTCGCCGGCCGTGCCACCTACGCCGCGAAAGTTCGGACGCACGGTGGCGTAGCCGAGCGCGACGAAGGTGCGCGCCAGCGTCTGCGCGACCTTGTTGTCCTTGGTGCCGGCAAACAGCGGGTGCGGGTGCGCCACGAGCGCCAGGCCCCGGACGGGCTCGTTCTGGGGCAGATCGATCGAGATGTCGATGGCGCCGACGGGGCCGGCGATGGTGGTGACCTGGGTATGCGCGTTCATGGTGGCAGGGGCAGGGGAACTACGGCACAACAAAAAACCGGGCTTCGACCCGGCATGGCGCGGCGGGTACGGGGATCAGCGATCCACCATCAGGCGCTCGACGGGCTTGCCGTTGACCAGATGGCTCTCGATGATTTCGTCGATGTCCTGCTTGTCGACGTAGGTGTACCAGACGGCCTCGGGGTAGACCACCAGCACCGGACCGAGTTCACATCGGTTCAGGCAGCCGGCCTTGTTGATCCGCACCTCGCCCTCCTTGCCCGCGATGCCCAGTTCCTTGCAACGCTTCTTGGCGTATTCCTGCATCGCGCTGGCGTTGTGGTCGGCACAGCAGGCACGGCCGTCCTCGCGCTGGTTCAGGCAGAAGAAGACGTGGTGTTTGTAGTAGCTGCTCATGAGGGGCGGACTGGCTTCTCGCGGGGCCGGCGCTGGCGGTGCTTGTGGCACGGGTGGCCGGCGCGGCATGGAATCGGAAGCTCGGAATTATACGTGCTCAGGATAGGCGTTCCGCGCTGCAGCGACGCCCGGAATTCCGGAATCGGCCAGATTTGGCGATCAGTCGGTGGTCTTTCGACGGCGTTTCGGCATCAGGCAGGCCCTCTGGCACCGCATGCGGTACCCCATTGGCGTGACGGGAATGCCTCCGGGGGCACTTTCATGCCGTCCGAAGCCCGCCGGGGATTCCGGGTTCCCGGAGTCGCCGATTCCGGAATTCCGGAATCCCGGAGCCGCGCGGCCGCCGCTTTTCTTCGCTTTCCTTGCAAATCAACGACTTGCCGAGAGGCGCCGGCGTGGCACGGCAGTTGCAAATGGTTACGTTCAGACGCGCCGCCCTGCCTTCGGGCCAGGCGCGCAACGTGGGCGCCGTCGAGCGCCCGCCACCGGTCACTACACCGAGGACGACATCATGAGGGAACCCTTCTACAAGATCCTGTACGTGCAGGTCCTGTTCGCGATTGCCGTGGGCATCCTGCTGGGCCATTTCTGGCCCGACACCGGCGTGGAGATGAAGCCGCTGGGCGACGCCTTCATCAAGCTGATCAAGATGATCATTGGTCCGATCATCTTCTGCACCGTGGTGTCCGGCATTGCCGGCATGCGCGACATGAAGAAGGTGGGGCGCGTGGGCGGCAAGGCGCTGCTCTACTTCGAGATCGTTTCCACGTTCGCGCTGCTGATCGGCCTGGCCGCGTCGCACGTGCTGAAGCCCGGCGTGGGCTTCAACATCGATCCGGCGACGCTCGACACCAAGTCGATCTCGCAGTACGTGTCGAAGGCGCACGGCCAGAGCACGGTCGAGTTCTTCATGCACATCATCCCCGACACGATCTTCAGCGCGTTCGCCAATGGCGACATCCTGCAGATCCTGCTGGTCTCGCTGTTCTTCGGTTCGGCGCTGGCCATGGTGGGTGAGCGCGCGCGCATCATCCACGACATGGTGGACCAGGTGTCGAAGGTGTTCTTCCACATCGTGCATGTGATCACCAAGGTGGCCCCGATCGGCGCGTTCGGCGCCATGGCGTTCACCATCGGCAAGTACGGCCTGGGCTCGCTGGTGCCGCTGCTCAAGCTGATCGGCACGTTCTACTTCACGGCCATCGTGTTCGTGCTGGTGGTGCTGGGCACCGTGGCGCGCCTGACCGGCTTCTCGATCTTCAAGTTCATCGGCTACATCAAGGAAGAACTGCTGATCGTGCTGGGTACCAGCTCGTCGGAAGCCGCGCTGCCGCACCTGATGGAAAAGATGGAGAAGCTGGGCTGCTCGAAGTCGGTGGTGGGCCTGGTCGTGCCGACCGGCTATTCGTTCAACCTGGACGGCACCAACATCTACATGACGATGGCGGTGGTCTTCATCGCGCAGGCCACCGGCATCGAGCTGACGCTGCTGCAGCAACTGACGATCCTGGCCGTGGCCATGGTGACCTCGAAGGGCGCCAGCGGCGTGACCGGCTCGGGCTTCATCACGCTGGCGGCCACGCTGGCCGTGGTGCCGACGATTCCGGTGGCGGGCATGGTGCTGATCCTCGGTATCGACCGCTTCATGAGCGAATGCCGTGCGCTGACCAACATCATCGGCAACGGCGTGGCCACCGTGGTGGTGTCGGCCTGGGAGCGCGAGCTTGACCGCGCACGCCTGAACCGCGTGCTGAACGGCGGCGATGACACCGTCGAACTCGCCGACGCCGGCGCCCGCTGAACCGTCCCCGGCGGTGTCCGGCACGCCGGTGGACGGCGTCGCCGGCACCGGCCCCCATCCCGCTGCTGGCACGACTGACCCCGGGGGCGGCCAGCGGGTATCATCGGCGCGAGAGTTTCCGCGCGCGCCGATGCCCCATTCCGACGACTTCCTTGCCGTGCACGACCCCACACCGCCCGGCCCGGTCCATGCACCGGCGTCGAACTCGCGCTGGTGGGGCTTTGCCCTCGTGCTGCTGGCGGGCCTGCTGCTGCTCTGCGGGCTGACCTGGCTGCTGTCGGTACAACGCGGCATCGCTGCGCTGCAACAGTCCACCGCGATGCGTGCGGACCGCTACGCGGCCACGCTCGAATCCACGCTCGACCGCTACGAATTCCTGCCGGCGCTGGTGTCGCTGCACCCTTCGGTGCGCGCGCTGCTGGCGTCGCCCGAAGATCCTGCGCGCATTGCCGCCGTCAATGACTACCTGATGGAGGTCAACCGCCGCGCGCGCGCCTCGGCCACCTATGTGATCGCCGCCAACGGCCTGGCGCTGGCCGCCAGCAACCATGGCGAGCCCGGCAGCTTCGTCGGCACCGACTACCGCTTCCGCCCCTATTTCCAGATGGCATCGCGTGGCGAGATCGGCCGCTTCTATGCGATCGGCGTGACCAGCGATGAACCGGGCTACTACATCGCCCAGCCGATCGAGGCCGGCGGCAAGGTGATCGGCGTGACCGTGGTGAAGCTGAACCTCGAATGGTTCCAGCGCGCCGGTTCGGGCCGCAGCGAGCCGCTGCTGGTGTCCGACGACCACGGCGTGATCTTCCTGTCCTCGGTGCCGGCCTGGCAGTACCGCACGCTGCGGCCGCTGCCGCCCGCGTTGCAGGCTGAATTGCACAAGACGCGCCAGTACCACGACGTCGACGTCACGCCGCTGCCGCTGCAGCCGCTCGATTCGCCCATCACGCGCTGGCTGGCCGACACCACGCTCAACCAGGGCGAACGGCTGGTGCGCGTGCGCGCGGCCGGTACCAGTCCGGCCGTCCAGATCCCCGACGGCATCGATGGTGCCGGCGTGCGCTTCGGGCTGTCCGATGAAGGCGGCGACCGCTACCTCGAAATCAACCGCTCCGTCGGCCCGGCCGGCTGGAACCTGCAGGTCATGGCGTCGCTCGATCCGGTGCTGGCCAATGCGCGCAGCACCACCATCGGCGTGGCGCTGGCCTATGCGTGCATCGGCCTGCTGCTGGTCAATCTGCGCCAGCGTCGCCAGCGCGCGCGCGACATGCAGTACAGCCGCCGTCTGCTGGAGGCGGCCTATGACGAACTGGAGCGCCGCGTGGAAGCGCGCACGGCGGACCTGATGGCCATCAACGAACAGCTCGAAGCGGAGGTGGCCGAGCGTACGCGCGCCGAGAACGAGTTGCGCGACACGCAGGATGAACTGGTGCAGGCCAGCAAGCTGGCCGCGCTGGGCCAGATGGCGGCGGGCATCACGCACGAACTGAACCAGCCGCTGGCGGCCTTGCGCACGTTCTCGGACAACACGCGTGTGCTGCTCGAACGCGGCCAGTTCGACGCCGCGACCGGCAACCTGTCGGCCATCGCGGACCTGACCGAGCGCATGGGCAAGATCACCGGACAGCTGAAGCTGTTTGCCGGCAAGGCGCGGCAACGCCGCAACGCGGTGCGCGTGCGCGCCGCGCTCGACCACGTCATGCAGCTGATCGCGCCGCGCATGGGGCAGGTGACGCTGACTGTGCGCGGGCTCGATGGCCCAATGGCAGAAACGGCAGAAATGGCCGAACTGGCGGTGTGGGCCGACGAGTTGAAGCTGGAGCAGGTGCTGCTGAATCTTGTGGGCAATGCGCTCGATGCGATCGTCGGCGACGGCAAGGCCGACGGCCACATCGACATCGGCGTCACGGCCACCGACGCCATGGTCCGGATCGCGGTACGCGACAATGGCGCCGGCATCGCGCCGGATGCGTTGCCGCGGCTGTTCGAACCGTTCTTCACGACCAAGGAGATCGGCCAGGGCCTGGGCCTGGGGCTCGCCATCTCGTCGTCGATCGTGCGCGAGTTCGGCGGCCAGCTGACGGCCGGCAACGTGGAAGACGGTGGTGCGGTCAGTGGTGCGGAATTTGTGGTGACGTTGCGGCGCGCGCGCCTGCCCGTGGCGGCGTGATGAGGATATACAGATGATTGCGATGCAAGACGGACTGCGCGTGCTGTTTGTCGAAGACGAACCACTGGTGCGCCAGGCCACGGCGCAGAGCCTGGAGCTGGCCGGCTTTGCCGTGCTGGCGCTGCCGTCGGCCGAGGCGGCGATGCCGCACCTGAGCGCCGATTTCCCCGGCGTGCTGGTGACCGATGTGCGGCTCTCCGGCGCATCGGGGCTCGACCTGCTGCATCACTGCCGCAACGTGGCACCCGGCGTGCCCGTGATCCTGGTGACGGGCCACGGCGACATCACGATGGCCGTGCAGGCGATGCGCGAGGGCGCCTACGACTTCATCGAGAAGCCGTTCGGCGCGGACAGGCTGACCGAGACGGTGCGTCGCGCGCTGGAGCGTCGCGCGCTGGAGCTTGAGAACCTGGCGTTGCGGCGCGAGCTGGCTGGCCCGGCCGCCGGCACGCGCATCATCGGCAGGTCGCCCGCCATCGCCCGGGTGCGCGACCTGATCGCCAATGTGGCGGGCACCGACGTGCCCGTGATGATCAACGGCGAGACCGGCACCGGCAAGGAACTGGTGGCGCGCAGCCTGCACGCGCTGTCGACGCGCCGCGACGCGCCGTTCATCGCGTTGAACTGCGGCGCGGTGCCCGAGGCGATCTTCGAGTCCGAGATGTTCGGCCACGAGGCCGGCGCGTTCACCGGCGCGGGCAAGCGCCGCATCGGCAAGCTCGAGCATGCCTCGGGCGGCACGCTGTTCCTCGACGAAATCGAGAGCATGCCGCTGGCGCTGCAGGTGAAGCTGCTGCGCGTGCTGCAGGAAGGCACGCTGGAGCGGCTGGGATCGAACGCGTCGGTGCCGATCGACGTGCGCATCGTTGCCGCCGCCAAGGGCGACATGGAAGCGCTGGTGGCGCAGGGTGCGTTCCGGCAGGATCTGCTGTACCGGCTCAACGTGGTGACGATCCCGCTGCCGCCGCTGCGCGAGCGCCGCGAAGACATCGTGCCGCTGTTCGAGCACTTCATGCTGGTGGCCGCGGTGCGCTACCAGCGGCCCGCGCCGATCCTGTCCGAGCTGCAGCGCCAGCAGCTGATGCAGCGGGCCTGGGCTGGCAACGTGCGCGAGTTGCGCAACGCGGCCGATCGCCTGGTGCTTGGCGTGCCCGAAGGTGGGCAGGCGGCCAGGGGCGGAGTCGGTGATGCGGGCGACGGAGGCGACGGCGGCGACGAGTTGACGACGCCGCTGCGCGAACGGATGGAACGCTACGAGCGCGCCGTGATCGCCGATACGCTTGCCCGCACCGGCGGCGCCGTCAGCCAGGCGGCGGATCTGCTGCAGGTGGGCAAGGCCACGCTCTACGACAAGATCAAACGCTACGGACTGTAACGTCCGTATTCCGTCGAATCCGTGTTGGATACACTCAGGCCCGCCTGATTGCCTCACGGATTCGCCCATGTCTGCCGCCGACCACATCTCCCGTTCCACCACCGCTGCCACGCCCGCCGATGCTGTTGCTGACATCGACGGATACCAACTGACGCCCGACGCGGTCGCATCGGTCGCCCAGGGCAGGCGTGCCGCCCGCGTGCCCGGCGCCGTGCTCGACAAGGTGCGCGATGCCCGCGCGCGCTTCGAGCAGCTGGCGGCGTCCAATGTGCCGATCTATGGGGTGTCCACGGGGTTTGGCGAACTCGTGCACAACTGGGTCGACATCGAGCATGGCCGCGCCTTGCAGGAAAACCTGCTGCGCAGCCATTGCGCGGGCGTGGGGCCGCTGTTCTCGCGCACGGAAGTGCGCGCGATGATGGTGGCGCGCGCCAATGCGTTGTCGCGCGGCTATTCGGCGGTGCGTCCGCTCGTCATCGAGCAACTGCTCCGGTATCTGGAAGCGGACATCACGCCGGCCGTGCCGCAGGTAGGTTCGCTCGGCGCGAGTGGCGATCTTGCGCCGCTGTCGCACGTGGCGATCACGCTGATCGGCGAGGGCAAGGTACTGGACGCCGATGGCCGCGCGGTGCCCACTGCCGACGTGCTGCGCGCGCACGGCATCGCGCCCA
>OUNM010683399.1_pt1 | contig 10200 bp, 10 predicted proteins | sample 1769961 | NCBI WGS metagenome assembly OUNM01 (sample SAMEA3914820, study PRJEB12502) | metagenome | biome: forest; material: soil | place: USA | collected 2012-03-12 | depth 0.3 m
CACATCTGGTGTTGGCCAACACCGGTCGCGATGTAAGTATCGTCCTTCCGGTCAGCCGTCAGATTGCTCAACTCCTCGATCAGAGTCTGGGGCTTGATCAAGCCCGAGCGCTCGGTCTTTTCGTAGGCGTTGAGGGGCCACTTCTTCTTCCACTCGTTGATCCGGTCGAACCAAGCCTTCCTCTCGGTCATCGACTTGGGCTGGACGTGCGGCATAAGCAGCCTGAGGTTGGCGCCGACGTCGCCCTCGATAGCCTCAGTCGCCTGGACGACCTTGTTGATGTTCTTGGGCAAGATCTCGAAGTGGATGATACCACCACGACCCTCCTTGGCGGCTTCCTTGGCGGCCGGGGCAAACTTGGCTAGGCTGCCAGTCACACGATCGTCAAAGCGTCCGCCGAGGGCGATGATCAAGTCAGCTTCCTGCATGGCCATGTTCGAATAGGCCGAGCCGTGCATGCCAAGCATGTGCAGGGCCTTCTCGTCCAGCTCGTCAAAGGCGCCGAGGCCGTGGAGGGTAGTGGTGACGGGAAGCGAGGCCTTGTCGGCGAGAGCGCGGAGCAGCTCCGGGCCGCCTTCTGAGCAGATGACTCCATGGCCGGCATAGACAACAGGCTTCTTGGCAATGTTGATGAGGTGCGCGGCGCGGCGGATCGAGGCATCCAGCTGCTTCTGAGTGTGCTCGATGACAGCGCGGGATGCAGCGCTGGGGATCGTCGGAATGGCAGATTCGGTGGGAATGGCCCTCCTAAGAATGCCGGCTGTGATGTCCTTGGGAAGGTCGACGAGGACAGGGCCAGGCCTGCCGGAAGTGGCAATCTCGAAAGCCTCGTTGATCCTCCGGGGCAACTCGGCAACGCTCTTCACCATGACGTTCCACTTGGTGCAGGCCCGGGAGATGCCAACCACATCGGCCTCCTGGAACGCATCGCTTCCGATAGCCGATGTGACAACCTGCCCAGTGAACACAACCATGGGGGTGCCATCGGCGAGAGCATCAGCCATGGGGGTGACGACGTTGGTAGCGCCGGGGCCAGACGTCACGAGGACAACACCGGGCTTTCCTGAGGCGCGCGCATAGCCCTCAGCCATGTGGCCGGCGCCTTGTTCGTGGCGCGGAAGAATGAAGTCGAAATGGGAAGAGTTGTAGATGGCATCGAACACGGGGAGAATAGCGCCGCCAGGGTAGCCGACTAGAGCCGTGAGTGTCAGTGCAAGGCACGAGGGAAGGACCGAGGGAAAACAACGGCATCAGACGCACAGATATGCTTCACATCGTGCCGGAGCATCATCTCGTGGAAGATCTCTCCTCCAGTCTTGCCGATGAACCTGTTGACAGCAGGCGTCAGTCACACGAAACGGTGCGAGACGGCGGGGTATTGGGCGGCGAGGGCGTACGACTCGTCCATGTCGGTCTTGCGCGGGTTGACGAGGGGCTGGACATGGCCGCGGTCTTTGGGCGCCGCAGCGAATGCCGGGCTGGGTTTCGGCCGTGCCTCGCTGGTGGTTGAAGACAGGGTGTCAGTCGAGTGCCACCCAAGCGGTGAGTCACGAACTGGAACGAGCCCAGAAAAAGTATGGGAATGGGTGCAAAACATACGCCGCAGTCGGTTTTGGGGCGGCCGTCGAGGATTGATTCCTGACATTGGACGGTGCGTTGTGCCTGATTGCCACAGCAGCGGCCCTTGGGGCTGCCGTCAGAGCTCGCCGGTGCGCGGGCCGAGCTTCGGCCAGGCCCTTGAGGGCGCGTGAGGTCTGGCGCAGCATCGTGGTCGTTGTCGTCGTCGGGTCGTCAGAGCGAGACGGAGGCGTGGGGAGGCCGGCGACAGGAGACTCAGAAAGAAGAAGGGAGGGAGAGGAGTGACAGGTCGAACTGCTACCGGGAGAGTGCGCGTCGGGGGTAAAAGTCCTTCATGGGAATCGAAGGCGAAGAGTCAATGGGACAGCGGGACAGCGGGAGCCGTGGACTCATACCCCACAATGCCAGAACTTCCCCAGACCCGGAACTCTCAAATTTTTGAACCAAGGAAGGGTGACTGTGCGTGCACGGAGCGCAAGGCGGTCCCTGGTGGCGATGTCGGAACCTGCAGGGTCCCCCGATTGGGCCCGAGCTTACTACAACCCAGACAGCCAGAACACATGCAAAAGCAGGGAACGCAGCTTTGAGCACACCCAGCACCCAGAACAAGCCTGGAATTTCCTTCCCGTGGTTTTCCAGATTTTGGCAGCGTTTTCGCAGTCGGTCGCCGGGCAATTAATTCCAAGACAAAGGGAGATGGAAACAACTACCTAAATAACTGGCCCACAAGCTAGGCACGACGCCAACCCCCCAAGCATGAGCCCCCCACGATCCGGTCGTTTGCCAGGAACGCCACCGAAGCATGACTCCTCTTGTGCTTTGTGTTTTCCGGGATGGTGGGCTTGGTGGCCGAGGTGGCTGTTTCTGCAGCAAGAACAACCAATTGCAGCCAGCCAATTCGTTGGACTTTCGGGGATAACGAAGACAGTATTAAATCCGCCGATCACTTGCCGTGGCGCGCGGGGCAGAGATCGCATCTCGAATGTCTTTATCCTGTGGCACTGCATCTGCAAGCTGTCTCTGATTTTAGCCATGTTGAGGGATGAGTCTGTATGTCTTTTGTGGAGCAGCATCGCCAGCAGACCCAGGATCGCCAAGACATCAATGAGAAGCGAAGCCGATGCTTCGGGTCTGTGGGGTCTACCGCCGGATCAAGAACCGGCTCCCGGTCCGGCCCAAGTCTAACAGGACTCGAGACATTGACAGACATTGACAAAAAAGAAACAGAAAACGGGATGGGAAAAAGACGAAACCTAGAGAAAGTAAGTTGGGGGTGGAGATGGAGAGAAAACCGACCTCGATCATGAGGCTGTCCTCTTTCGCCTGGTGTGTGTGCTCTTTTGGGATGGATTGGGGATTTGGGGGTCGATGGCATTAGAGAGGGCTGAACTACCAGGCAGTCAAGGAACGGTCTTGTGTTTTCATCAAAACTAAATAAATGAACAGAAAAAGAACAGAAAAAGAAAGTCACAATCATCCTCCAAATTATGCCCAGCACACAATCGGGCGCAACCGCCTCCCGAACTCCTCGCCGTCAATCCTGCTTCCGTCGCAAAACAAACGGGACGAACAAGCCCAAAAGTCGTGGCACTATATCTCACAGCCCCTCCCTGAAACCAGAAACGAAGCGGGAAGAAGTCCTGGTTAGCGCATCGTCTCCCCAACCGTCTAGTTACTGCATCATTGACTAGAAGATAAGCTTCGGTTTAGGAAGAGAGTATGGCTGTGTGGGAGGCGGGACGGGGAAGAAGATCTTCAAGGAAAGTGCGCCAGTGCAGGTAGAGGTGCTGCTAGCCGTGATGGCTCTCGCTTGCTCTGGTGAGCAAGGAGGGGGCGGAACAGAAGGAAAAAGGGGCAGGGAACGGGGCAGGGAACAGGGTGTGTGAAGAAACGAAAGTGCACATACAGCAAAGCCAGCGTCAAGTCGCCGTGGATGTGCGCCTTGAGCTCAATCTCAATCTCGAGGTTCAGGTCCAGCCTCAGCTTGAGGGGGTTCTTGCCACCGCCGCCACCTTGCTGCACCTGCTGTTGCTGTTGCTGCTGCTGCATCGCCAGTTGTTGCTGGCGCTGCCGCTGCTGGTAAGCCAGCTGGTTGTCGTAATCTTCGTCGTCCTCCTCCGCGTCCTCGTCGTCGCTGTACTGTATCCGGCGGCGGCGGCGGCGGCGACGGTCGAGCTGCTGGTTCTGGGCTTGGGCTTGCTGCTCCTTCTGCTTTTCTATCCATTTGGGCTGCGGCTTCTCGTCGTCCTTGGGCGTCGGTGGCTGCGAGACAGTCGGGCTGTGCTCGTCCTGGTCCTCTTCTCGTTGCTGAGCGGGAGCAGGGTACTCTTCCTCGGCGCCCTCTGCTTCCTCGACGTGCTCATGGTCGTCTCCCGGCCGGTAGTCGTCGTCCATCACTCGCTGGTTCTCGCCCTCGGGGTCTTCTTCCTCGTAATCCTCTCCCTCATCTTGCTCTCCTTGTTCCTGGTTGTCGACGTTGACATTGTCCCCGACGTCATCACCCTCTTCGGCGGTGGCGTGGTGCTGGGGCTGTTCGACTTGGGCATTTTGCCCCGGCTCCTGAGCGAGCGGTTCGTTTTCCTTTCTCTGGGGCTTTCTCTTGTTAGGCATACTGGCTATCCTGCGTCTTGTTGTTGCGACTAAGGGTTCCTACCGATGACATGTTGTCTGTTCGTTGTCCTTTATTCCGCGGCGAGTATTCTGTGCGAAGCCTGGGCGAGCAAGGTGTTGGGATGGTGAGTGGGGGCGAGGTATAAGAGGTAGCTCATCCCAGCATGGCACTTCCAAGGATCAACCCCCGGGTCAGAAGGTCCAAAGGGTCCTCGTGCATCATGGCTCAAAATCATGATTCTCGCTGACTCGTTCCAGCCAGATCATGCTGCCACCCCCAATCTGGCTTTCGTGGTGACGACATAGGGGTTTTGAGGGGGCGGGCAATGCAAAAGCTGGAAATTGACACTGCCTCTCTGACAACGCAGAAAATATTTCGCAACAGCCATGACGTAGCTCCGCGTCCAAGCTCGACGAGGGCTGTGTCCAGGGTGGGATCGCCAGCAACCAATCAGACTTGCAACCCGAGCAGGTGACATCACGGGGGGTGGAGAGGTAGGGGTTTGCAACAAGGCCAACACGGTCATGAGAGGGACCAGGGTGCCTAGGTACTCTTGCGGATTTGGCCATTGACAACGTGAAACCATTCGCATTTTCCGATATTTTATGGGAAAAAAGACACAGTTGATGGACGAGGAGCTGGGATCATGCACCCCCGACATACCTCGGATACACTCTGCCAACGACCTTGTACGGCTTCAAATTATCCCTTTCGGGCAACCACATCATGCCCATCGGTTTGCTTGTGATTGCGGGCATTCCCACGACCATTGGGGTGTGCGAGGCCCTGAGCGCTCAGAAAAAGGCCAATGCGGCTGCCAAGGAAAAAGCAAAGTTCAACCTGGCCGTCAGTGTCTCGCTGGATGGACGCGACCCGGTTGACTGTTTCTGCGTCTTGAAAGACGGGAACGTGAGTTAGGCAGTCGGAACACCCAGAGGGACTGAAGACTGACGAGTAGTCGCAGCTCTGGATCGACCATCCTGCCTTCCCGATGCCGGGCCACAAGTTCACGGGATACCACTTCACGTATCCGTCTGAGGAAAAGCATCTGGGACTGGTCAGCACCATCGCTGACGACCCTCCCATGCTCAACTGGATCTTCGTGGACAAGGACAGCGGCATGATCCGCCACGGGGGTCGGCAGGACACGTTGGGTGGCCACACGATTGGGCCGTGGTACTGGAGCGATGACGAGCAGTGGCTCACCCTCGAAGCGGATGCAGGCTCATTTGTCGCCGTCCGTGTGGAAAACAAGTGGGCGATCGCATGGGACAAGGGTGGGAAGTTCAGCCAAGGCCCGGATGGACAGCGACAAAAGTGGCTTCCAGTGATGTTGCGGCGACGCCCACTCCTAGGCATGGAGAGTCGGTACGTCAAGGGAGCTAACGGATAAAACTGGGCAGCTGCAAGGATTGTATTGAATGTGACGTTGGGTGGCCCAAGACAGCGATATGCAGGCGATCTGGACGCTGTCGAGAGGATCGAAATCCCATGACCAGCGTCACTCCCCGGAAATCCTGCTCATTGGACGAAAAGCCTGTGCGGAGAGGAGGAGGGTGGAGGGGGTGTCCCCTCAAACTCGTTCGTCCGATGACTTCATCAACTCGTTCGTTCCTCTCGGATCCTGTTTTGGGGGCGAGGTGCCCCCTTTAATAAACCTGTCATCTCGGGACCCCAGGGCCACGGAACAGCCTCAACCATCAACCCCCAGCCTCAATTTGGACGATTAAGACCCCAGCCCAAAACTAGATCCTTTCCCCTTCATCGCCGATTCGATTTCCACACCGTCGCGTGCACGCAATCTCCACAATGGCATCCCAAAGCGGCTCAGAGGAGAAGAAGCCTCGGCGCCAGACACAAACCTACGAGTCCGAGGGCGAAGAGTCAGAGGAATACCAGCCCCGCCAGAGGAGACGCAACCAGCGCCAACAGCGAGGGCTCCAGGGCCCGCTCGACAACCTCGCTCTCGATAATGTCCAAAACACGGCCGGAGGTCTGGTGAACTCAGCAACCGGGGTGCTTGGCGATGTCGCGGGCAACGCCGTCCAACAGCAAGACAAAGGCGGCGGTAAGAGCGACACTCTCAGGCTCAGGCTAGATCTCAACCTCGACATCGAGATCACGCTCAAGGCCAAGATCCATGGTGACCTCGAACTTGCTCTCTTGTACGTGACCCTTTCAGCTCGTGTCCCTCCCTTAGCCCCGCCCCCGCACCACGATTCTTCTTTTTTTCGGAGCATCCAGCGCACACAAATGCAAACCTTACGCTGGAAATACCGACGCGGGTCTTCAGTTTATAGCACAAGTGTCTCACCGCCAAACACCTCACACCATTTCTTCAATACTCTTTTCGTCTTGACCCCCTCATGTCTCTTACCAAGGCTAAAGGTCGATGTAGAGAAACCTGAGCAAGAGGCACTCAGCTCTCTGGGGACACTTGTGCGCATCATTATTCTCTGCCCTGGGCGCGGGATGGGGCTGATGATGATGCTGTCGTTTGCCGCTGTTGTTATTGTTGTTTTTGCCCTTGGGGGTTCTCTCGGATTAAGCACGGGCATGGGAGCTAATTCCTTAGAAACTGAAGCAACTAGAGCCCATCCTAAAGAACGAGCAGACTCTGGAAGACGGTCGGGTCTGCGAAGGCGGGCGGGCATGCAGGTTGCTGGGGGAATGAGGGTTGTGTTTGTGCTTGTTTTTGTTGCTGTTCTTGTCGTTTTTGTTCATGTTGGTTGGCGAACGGGAATGAGATGTTCTTAGCGAGCTTCGTAGAGCATATACTGTGTACATCGATAATTGGGACTGCGACCATGGCAACCATGCTTTCATCCTGGGTGAATTCATGTGGGAAGCAGGCAAGGGAAACGGTGAAACCCGAGAGACGTCCTCCACTTCCACGAGCAGGGGTCCGTCTCACCACCGACGTCATCCCGTTCCGTCTCCACGTTGTGCAAGTCCAGACCCCTGCGCCAGCTCGCTCAACCCTGGCCCATGACGTCACTTCTCACCTCTTCCAGACATCCACACACGACACCACAAGGGCCTTGTTGAGGGTAGCCTGGGTTTGGCAGAGCTTCTAGAATCTGATTCGCTGTGCTTCAACCTGGGTCTCTCTCGGCTCTGCGACTTCACGATGCCGAGGAGAGAGGAGCACAAGCCAAACCCGCCTTCTGCTCCCTGGACGAAGCACAGGCTCAGAGAAAGGGGTCGGTCACAACAACACCTGCCACATCACAGCTGAGTTAGAGAGCGCAAGACAACTCGTCGCATACAATCAGCCGCCAACCCCCAACAATGGAATCGGGATCCCATCAGTCCAAGGGGCAATCTCAGTCCCCACCCACCACCGGGAATGACACAGGGAATGAGCCGGTCCACGACGACCGCCATGACTCCGGCCGAGGCGGCCGGCACGACACCCAGGAAGACCATCACCAACGCGGCATTCAGCAACATGACACGCCCGAGCGCCCCAAAAGCCCAGCCTATGTGGCCCCAATACCGAAAATAGGTCGCATCGCCCCAGTCTCTCCCAGCACGCCAATCTCTACAACCGACCGACCCGAACTTCCATCTTTCGTCGGCGCTCGTCTCGTCGGGAAACTGGTAGACGAAGACGGGGATGTCGTGGACGAGAAGACGGGCCAGCTCTTGGCACATGCCGCCGGCGACCTACCGTCCATGATTGGACGGCGCGTGTCCAACATCCAGGGCGATATTCTCGGCGACGACGGCGAGCTCCTGGGGTACGTCGTCGACGTCGAGAGGCCTAAAACTCAGCCGCCGCCAGCCATGCAGCCGCGCAGCCTGGCAGACCTGATGGGACGGGCCACAAGCTCCTTGATGGTCGACCAGTCAGGGAACATCCTCGACAGCACCGGGAAAGTGGTGGGAAAGTTTCATGACAACAACAACCCTCTTCACCGGAAAGAGAAAGAAGAGAGAGAAAAGGAAGCGATCCGCGCACGTCCAGACTCACGGGAGAGACCTCCAGGGGAGGACGCCGAGAAGCAGGTGCCGGAGCAACCCCAACCCCTGCCGCAGTCGCCATCGACCCCTTCCGACGCACGGCCTCAGCCACGACGCACGGAAGAGGAAAGGCGACAGAACGCGGAGGCCTGGAGAAAGGAGAATCCCAACGAGAGTCCGTCGGATATTTTCTTGGACGTAAAATCGACTAGGGAAGGGATTCAGCTGACGATCCGCATTCCAACTGTGTTTAATGGTCAGCAGACCACACCACACATCTCGTTTTCGTAGTTGAGATCGACGTGGGCAATGACGAAGGGCTGGCGGTGACGCTAAGTTTTGGGGGGTGTCACAGGCGGGAGTTGGTTCTAGAGGTGTCGGGATGTTGTATTGCAGGGACCGACTGCGGGGAGAAGTAGCGAGCTTCGAATTCTAAATTACAGTAACCGCGTTCGTGCACACCTTCAGACGAAATGTCGAGGCGGCCAGGAACCTCTCAAAGCTCTCAGTCCAGCGGATAAAGCAAGGTGCTAAAGCTCTAGGAGAGTACGGTGGGCTGCAAGCAGGTTTCGAGAGCACGATGATGACGTTCAAATCGAAACCCAGATCCTCTTCCCAATGACTTCTCCTTGCATCCATTCCTCCCCGAGGCTAACCAGTGTGGGGTATATGTACGTACTAAACCCATTTATTTATTCTGGTAAAACGCCCAGAAGGTCTGAAACGGGCAACATGGAGCCAAATTGGGAACGACTAACTCTCATGGCCCCGGGTTGTCACACGAGGCGCGCCGCCTCCTCTCCAAGCTCCCTTCCGCAATTCGTCCGCTACCTCGTAAAGTCACATAACACCTACGTCTCTCGCAACCCCAAGCTTGGCCTTAAAAATATGAGAGCTGGATTTTGGCAAGGGTGGTTGACTGGACAGGAAAATAAGCCCGGGTTGAGGACGCGTATGAAGTCATGACGGCAGCCCACAGCCCTCCGAATCGTGGGAATGGATGAAGTCATCCCGTCTCGCGTGGTGACCCACAACGTCAAGGGAACGCCGATCTTGAGCAGCTGAAGATGAACAATGGTTGGCACCAACGGTAAAATATCGAGAAATACAGAAAACAGTATAAAGAGATCCAGTCCAATGAACGCCCAGCTTTTTTTGCGGGGGGGAGGGAAGCTTCTCGCCCCTGACGTAACCCCCCCTGGAATGACGTCCCGAGACCGCAAGTTCATGGAACGAAGACGTGGTCTTCCGGCGTGAGTTCGCCGAAGGTACAAGAACGATGGGATGTGCATAAAAGGGTTGAAGCGTGGAAGGCTTGGATGAGGCATGAACCCGTAGCCTAGACCAACACCAAACACCCAAAGCTAGCTCCACACGGTATCACCAAGACCAATATTCACCAAACAACCCTTTTTCTTCTCCCTGCAATCCTGCAACCCAGAGGCCGAGACCTACCACGATGAGTAACGTCGCCTCCAGGCCGAAGGCCGCCAAGCCCACCCGGGGGACGCCCAGGGGCCCCGTCCACGACAAGTCCGCCGAGACCCCGCGCGCGCCGCCCTCTGTTCCCGAGTACGAGGGCTTCATACAGGATGACACCGCTGCAGGCGGCTCCGCGGGCGATTCCCACGTCGGCGAGTATACCCACCGAGGCGCCAAGGGCAAGGGCCAAGCTGCCATCGGAGAGGAGGAGGAGGGCCCTGTCAGGATGAAGGACATCGAGCCCAATCCCGAGGAAGAAGAGGAGGAGGCCGGGGGGGAGGAGGAAGAAGAGAAAGAGGAAGAGGAAGAGGGAGCCCAACAGGAGATGGAGAAGGAAGAACCGGTCAAGGGCGCCGTTGCCCCGGAGAGCGCCGAGAAGGAGACGCGCGAGGCCTTCCAAAGCGCCGCCCCGAGTGAGCTGAATGAGCCCAAGCCATCGGAGAACGTCGAGCCTCCCCAACTCCAAGAGGGAGAGGAGCTGCAGGTTTCCGAGGCAGGCGGCGAGAAGGCTATCCCTGAAGTCGAAGAGAACACAGCCCCCGAGGTGGAGGAGAAACCGGCCC
>OUNM010161498.1_pt1 | contig 10192 bp, 6 predicted proteins | sample 1769961 | NCBI WGS metagenome assembly OUNM01 (sample SAMEA3914820, study PRJEB12502) | metagenome | biome: forest; material: soil | place: USA | collected 2012-03-12 | depth 0.3 m
CCGACGTGGCGGAGGAGTGCGTCTGCATTGGGGCGTTTGGGGTGGTGAGGAAGAGGGTTGGCTGTGTGTGTGCCTGGGTTTTGGCCACACTGGTGAGGCTGGTTACTGTGTAACCTGAACACACCGACGGGATGGGATTTGGGGTGTGGCAGCGTGGCGGCGGGAAGGGTGGAGAGTGGAAGTGCTTGCTTGCAGCCTCAACAGGGGGCGCACGCGAGATGATGGATGGGCTGGACAGGCTGGACATGGCATGGCGAGCATGGCCACACGCGCACCCCGGAGGATGAGCCTCGGTCTGCGGGAATATCGGGTTTGGAGTTTGGACAGGTCGATGCTGTGGATGGTACTGAGTAATGTGCTATCTAAGTGGTCTTGCACACAGGATCTCGCGACGTTTCAGGGCCGGCTCTGTGGCCGTTCCGATGGTTTGCGCTGGCCGAGTCGTGGCCGTGGCCGTGGCCATGGCCGTGCGCCGTTGGGCAGAAGAAGGGACTGGTGGTACAGAATAATTATTCTGAACCCAATTAACTCTGGAGCTTGCTCAGGCGATGGCTGAAGCAGCTGCTGCAAGGCGGCGGCGGCTGAGGGTTCGCAAAGTCCAAATCAAAAGCAAAATAAAATAAAATAAAATATATTCTGTACCTCAATGCAAGCGAGAGAAAGATTGATGGGAATTATTAGCGGCGTAATTTCGTCGGATTTCGTGGTCGCCCGTTCGGGTCGCGGTGTTTGGCTTGGCGTCGGAAGAGAGAGCTGAAGTGGTCAATGGCAGACGCAAATGGCAGAGCAAGGACAGAACAAGGGCAGAGCAGAGACGGGACGATCCCCTCGGCTTCTGGATGGGTCAGTCCGGGATCCACAGACGACATCTCTTGGCGCGAATCTGACCCCACCGCCCGTCGGCGCCTGACATCCAATCGTGGCCAGCTGACAGGGTAACCCCACCCGGGTTCAGCGCCTTTTCAGCGCCTTACTCCAGCCCATCGCCGGGCACCCTGCCCACCAGCGCTCGCAGTCTCTGCTGCTTGGGCAGATCTGCACCTGAACATCGACGCGAGTGCTGCGTGCTGAGCTGGAACTCTGCCCCCACAACACGACCTCCTCCCGCTCGAGCATCCCAATTTTGCGGGCTGCGGGCCGCCAGCATCCTGGACCGACACGAGCTGCTGCCCTCCCCCTGCAGGTGAGTTGCCGATGCCTTGATGAGTACCCCACTGAAGTCCCCGAGTCCCTGAGTCCCTGAGTCCCTGGCCCGCCTGGCGAACCGAGCCCATGGTTGCGTCGACTGGACCGACGACATCCAACCCGTGCCTCCTCCGCGTGCTCTGCTCCATCTGCACGCGATTCCCGTCGTCCATTTTCCGTTTTGCCTCCCCGTATGTGCTGTGCCATGCTCATCGACCGGTGCGGCCCGACGCTCCCCAGATCCAGATCCACCGAGTCCGTCTCAACGGGAAACCCTTCGAGTCCCGAATCCTCATCTTCGCTCCCCACAGCGCCTCGCTCCACCCCGTCGACGCCCCTCCCGAGCTCCATCGGCCGACGCGCACTATAACATAAACCCCGGCACCACCCTGCGTTATTCCTGTACACAGTATTTGTACAGCCTCGAGTTGCCGCCTGTGCCCTCCAACCTCGCCGCTCGACCCGCCGCCCGTCCGCTCCGCGAGGCCATCTTCCGGCCGCTCGCCCTCCGACCGGCCCTCTACGCCTCCCCCGTTCCGAATCCGATCCTGCGCCGACTGTCCGTCTGGACTATGTCTGGATACCCTGCGGGCTACAACGCCGGTGGATACGCGCCACCATCACAGCAGCAGCAACAGCAGCAGCAGCAGCAGTACGCCGGCGGATACTACCCGTACGCACGCATGACCCGCCTTGCACACCTCCACATCGGCTGACAGCTTAAAGATCACAAGGCTACGCCGGCTTCCAGCAGGCCGCTCCGGCCCAGGGCTCTGGATATGGCTACCAACAAGCAGGCCCGGGCTATGGCTACCACCAGGTTCGTCCTACCACGTCCCAACACGAAATGCCGCAGACTGAACCCCTCCAGCAAGCGCCCGCCCAGGGGTACCACCCGCAACAGCAGCAGCCAGCTTCTAATAACTACGGCCGACCGAGTGAGCACGACCGCCGCCACGGAAGAGCTAGCACACTGATCAAACACCAGACATGCCCACCGTAAACTCGAATTCGTACGTCCACGGGAACCACGGCGCCCCGCCGCCGCCGCCCCAGTCGACCCAGCACTACGGATACGGCCAGTTTGCCTTCCAATACTCGCAATGCACGGGGCGGCGGAAGGCCCTGCTGATCGGCATCAACTACTTCAACCAGCGCGGCCAGCTCCGGGGGTGCATCAACGACGTGCGGAACATGTCGGCCTACCTGGTCGAGAACTTTGGCTACAAGCGCGAGGACATGGTCATTCTCACCGACGACCAGCAGAACCCCATGAGCCAGCCCACCAAGCAGAACATCCTGCGCGCCATGCACTGGCTGGTCAAGGACGCCCGCCCCAACGACTCGCTGTTCTTCCACTACTCTGGTGAGTTTGTGTTTTTCCGGAGACTAGACCTAGCTCTAACGCATCCAGGCCACGGCGGGCAGACAAAAGACCTCGACGGCGACGAGGAGGACGGCTACGACGAGGTCATCTACCCGGTCGACTTCCGCCAGACGGGCCACATCACCGACGACGAGATGCACCGCATCATGGTGCGCCCGCTGCAGGCGGGCGTGCGCCTGACCGCCATCTTCGACTCGTGCCACTCGGGCACCGCGCTCGACCTGCCCTACATCTACTCCACCCAGGGCATCCTCAAGGAGCCCAACCTCGCCAAGGAGGCCGGCCAGGGCCTGCTCGGCGCCGTGTCCGCCTACAGCCGCGGCGACCTCGGCGGCGTCGCCAGCAACATCGTCGGCTTCTTCAAGAAGGCCAGCTCCAGCGAGGACGCCTACGCCCGCTCCATGGCCGTCAAGACGTCGCCCGCCGACGTCGTCATGTTTTCGGGGAGCAAGGACGACCAGACTTCGTGCGTCCTCCTTTTTTCCGTCGTTCCCTTTTTCTCTCCCCTACTGACACCCCTCTTACTGTGCAGAGCCGACGCCACCATCGCCGCCCAGGCCACGGGCGCCATGTCCTGGGCCTTCATCACCTCGCTCAAGAAGAACCCGCAGCAGAGCTACGTCCAGCTGCTCAACAGCATCCGCGACGAGCTGCAGACCCGCTACACCCAGAAGCCCCAGCTGTCGTGTAGCCATCCTCTTGGTAAGGATGTCCATCCCCCCCCCCCACACCCCACTCCCGCTGCGTCTCTCCGTCCCCGGGGGGTGAACCTCGGTGATGATAAGTCTTTTTGTCCGTGTGGCTGACGTGGTTGGTGTCATGGATGGGTTTCATGCCGGTGCAGATACCAATGTCTTATTTGTCATGTGATTAGTACATACCATACCACAATTTTGAAAAATCCGGATTTTTTTTTTTTTTTTTTTTACTTTGGCTCTGGGTTATGTTCCCTTTTGAATACGGTTTGTTGTTTTTTGCGTTGTTGCCGAGATGGAGAAGTAAAATGCGTAGGTATATTGGACAGGGTTGGATTGGTTAAAGGAGGGAGAGGTTGTTTGAGAGGGGTGGGATGGCAGAGCACACACAGCAGAAGACAGCGCAGTCCAGCACGGGATAGGATCATGCAAGATGGGATGCGATGGGATGGGGCTGGACTGGGCTGGGTCATGACGAATGAGATGATCTTGATTCTTCTTTTTGGGGTGACTGTCGTTATTGAACTCGTTTTTCTAGCTTTGGCTCGCTTCGCTTCATTTGGTGTATGATGGGTTGGGGGTGGGGTATATGTTATTTGAGTAAACGATTTAATCGATTTTGTTGAGTTGAGCTTTGGTTGTGACGGGCTGGTAGGTGGTGGTCGGATGTGTCGTGCTTTTAGACGGCGATGTCATCGGTTCCGGTTCGTTGAGTTTCACTCTGGTTGTAACGACCTGGATGGCGGGTGTCAATCAAGGGGAGGAATTGCTGTTTCCTTTGTTTGTGTTTATTGACGACCGACTCCCGAGGATAGTTGACGCGGGAAATATCAGGGTGGAAAATGGTGTGGAAAACGTGTAGTTGTCGTCGGGCTGGTTGCTCTCAAAAGAAGAGACCGGACAGGCACCCACAGCTGCCAAGATAACCCCTGAGAGCGAGAGCAAACAAAAACAAATCAATTTCATCGCAGCCTGGATACCAAACGACCGTTTCCCAACACACCCCTAACCAACCGATCCATGCCAACAACCCCAAGAGATGCATGCCACAGGTGGGCTGTCGTGAGGTCCCCATTCTAGCCTGACCGACCGACTCCATCCCAATGAACGAGACTACCGTTCGAGGTAGGGAGACACTAAGCAAAAACGCCATTCCGCCCGACGACATCAACAACAAAACAGAGTATTTTCCAACCCCGCCGACCGCGCAGCAAACAAACACCGATCCGCTCTCCGTGACCCGACCGGCTGGGTAGGACCTGAGCCATCCCGGCTGACCTAGCACCCGCTCAAAAACCACCACCATCGCCCCCTTGCCCGCCCCTGTCACGCCGTCCAACCCAACCCACGACGGCAGCTCAGCACACCTCATTGCCGCCAAAACATGCCTCCCCAAGTGACGACCAACCCGAACACCCTCCCCCATCCTAACTATCATCTCCGCTCTCATATCCTCTCCTCCCTCCGCATACCATCAAAACATCAACAGACCTCATCCCCCACCAACCCCCTCCCACCCCTATCCCCACCAGAATGACCCCCCCCACCCCCACCAGAACGATGACTGGACTGACCAGCCCTCCACCCCTCCCCCAACAACCTAATCCTCTCCTCCCTCACCATCCCATCAAAACACTCTGCCAGCTTCCGCCTCACTCTCTCCTGCTTCGCCCAGGCATCTGCGCCAAGTTTCATCCGCACGATGCATCGTACCGTATTCAACGCTAGGCGCAGGTGAGGATTCCTTTGTTGAGGTTGTGGGGTCTTGTTTCCCTGGAATGGGACTAATTGCTGCTGGTGCTGTTGTTGGTGTTGTTTCTGCTGGTGGTGGGATTTGTGAGGGGTTTGGTTGGATTGGGATTGGGGAGGGCGGATGATGAGGGGGTAGTGGCGGTCGGTGTCGATCGGGGCGAGGCTGGGGTTGCGGGTGGAGGGTTTGCGGGAGGGGGGTTTGATTTCGGCGCGGATGCGGTTGATGATTGCCAGGTCGGCTTTGTTGCTGTAGGGGTGATGGTCAGTTTACCTTTCTTTTGAAAGGGAGGATCGAAAAGACATACCATGCGTCGCGGACCTGCACCTGCATCATCAGGTACTGTTTCGCAAACGCGGCGTCGCTGCGCAGCTTGGCCTCGCGGTCCCAGCACGCCTTGAGCCACTCCATCTGCATCACCAGGCCGCGGATCTCCTTCTCGTGCCGCTGCTCGGCGGCCTCGGCCGCGCGGATGATGGCGTCGGTGTCGACGTTGCCCGGCCTGGCGCGGACGAGCGCGCGCTCCTCGCTGGCCGCGGCCGCAGCCGACGCCGCCTCGGCAACCGCCTTGTCCTTCTCGGCCTTGAGCTTCCGCACGTCCTTGTGCAGCTTCTCGGCGCTGGCGCGGTACGCGGCGCGCTCGCTGCGTGCCCGCTCGAGCTTCTTGCGCAGCGACGCCTCGGCGCCCATGAGCTCCTCGAGCGCCTCGCGGTGGTCGCGCAGCTCGCGGTCGAGCTTGTCGGCGGCCAGCTGCGACTCGCGCAGCATCTTGTGCAGGTCGCGGCGCTCTTCGAGCGGCATCTCGCTGACGCTGCTGTTGGCGCTGTGGTTGCGCTGGTCGCGCGCCGCGGCCGCCAGCTCGTCGCGCTCGCGCTTGTACTTGTCGAGCTTCTGCTTGTGCTTCTTGAGGGCTTCTTCGTACGTCGCGGCGGACTCCTCGGCGGCGGCGTGGGCGTCGTCGAGGGCCTGCTCGAGGACGAGCTTGTCGTCTTCGAGCTCGTCGAGACGGGTCTGGACTTCCCGCGCAGAGGCGGCGGCTTTGCGCTCGGCGTCGCGGAGGGATCGCTTCAGCTCGTGCACGGACTGGTTGGCGGTCGAGAGCTGATGGCGAAGCTCGGAGACTTCGGCCTTTTGCGCGGAGCCGCCGTGGGAAGACGGGGAGCCCGCGAAACGCTCCAGGGCAGCTTCGTGCGACTTGCGCTCGAGGTCGGCGATCTGCCGCTTGAGCGCCTTGATGGTCTCTTTGTGAGTGGCGTCGCTCTTGAGCTGGTCGATCTCCTTTTTCCGGGCGGCCGAGAGCTCGCGGTGAAGCAGGGACAGCTCGCTGTTCCCCTCGCCCCCGAGAGGGAATTGGGTGGCGGCGAGCTGCGTCTCGTAGTCCTCGACGCGGCGCTCCAGCTCACGGATGGTCCGGCGGAGGGCCGCAAGCTCGGTGTTGTCGGACGATTGCCGCAGCTTTGCCTGAAGGTCGCGGATTTCGTCACCAAGCCGGTCCTCTTCGGCGGCCGCCTTTTCGATCTCGTTCTCGAGCGATTGTTCGGCCTCCCGTCGCTTTGTAGCAAGGGCCTTGTTCTCCTCCTTGAGTCGGCGCAGCTCGGTATCCGCGCTCGAGGACTGGTTCTGGGATGTTCGGCGCTCCTCCGTCAGCCTGGTGACCTTTTCGGTGGCCTCGGCGAGCTGGACCCGGAGACGGGCGACGGTCTCGGTCGTCTGCTTGGCAGGCGACGCCCGGACATCCGCTGTAGCCCGAAGGGTGGCGAGCTGCTGCTTAAGCTGGTCGCACTCCTGCTGGGCCCGGCCGAGCTCGACACGGGCCTTCTCTGACGCCTCGTCCATCGTCGTCTGCAAGATCTCCACCTCGTCCTCCAGCGCCTCCACCTTCACGCGCTGCGACTCGCAGTCTAGCTGGGACTGGCGGAGGTCGTCCCTCACGACGGACAGGTCGTTGCGAAGATCCTCCAGCATGGCTTGCCTAGAGCTCAGATCCTGCTGGAGCTGGTCGATCTGGGTGCGCAAGCTGGCCACCTCCTTCTTGTGTCGATCCGCCTCGCTCTGGAGGGCCTCTTGGAGCTTGGACTCTTTGCTCGACAGAGCGCCTTCGGTGTCGCGCAGCTTGTCGATGGTCCGCTGCAGACCCGCGGCGCGTTCCTCGGCGCGACTCTTTTCGGCCTCCAGGTTGTGACGCTCGGCATCCCATTTCTCGCTGTCGTTGTCGTACAGGTTGTCCTTCTCGCGGCACTCGGCTTGTAGGTCGGAGATTTCGTCGTTTAGCCGCTCCATCTCGCTCCGGAACTGGTTCCGAATGTCCTGCTCAATCCCCAAGGCGTGCTGGCGCTCCTGCTCCAAGGTGTCCTCGAGATCCGCGACAGACTTCTTGAGGTTGGAGACCTCCCGCTGGAACGTGATGCACTCGCCGGTCAGGGCATCGTGGCGGGTTTGGAGGAGTGCCTTTTCGTCGGCCCGCATGTTGAGGTCTGCCTGGGCTTGCGCCAGTTTGGATTCCAGAGTCAGCCGGATGTGCTCGGCCGAGTCGCGCTCTTGCCTGGCCTCCTTGAGCTGACGCCGGGCGTCCTCCATCTCTTTCCGCCAGGAGCCGTGCTCCTCGTCCGCCGTGGCCTCCATGGCCAGACGAAGGCGCTCCGAAGAATCGCGCTCCTCGCGGGCTTCCTTCAACTTGGCGCGCATGCTGTCGATCTCGTTTTGTTGAGCAGCGCGTTCCTCCTCCAAAGACGTGCATTCCTGGCGCGCCCTGTCGGCCTCGGACTGCAGGCGAGCAATCTTTTCCTCGACCTGGCGCGAGAGGCCCTTGGTGACGACCGACTTGTTGGCCATCTCCTCCTGCAGCTCCTCCAGGTCCCCCTCTGCGCGGTCCTTCTCCGAGACGGCGTCCTGAAGCTTGTCTTTCAAGTCATCGACCTGCTGCTCGAGGCGGCGCACGTTGGCCTCAAGGTCCTCGATCGTGTCCTTGGCCTCGCCGAGCCGGTCGCCGTCCTGCGCCTTCTCTTCGAGCTCCACCATGCGTCGTTGTGTCTTTTTGAGCTGCTCCTCGGCGTCGTCAACCTTCTCCCGTAGCTCGTCGATTTCGTCTTCGTGCTGGGTGATGACGTCGTCCTTTCGGCGGAGATCGGCCTCCAAGTCGCCAATCTCGTCTTGGAGCTTCTCAATCTTGTCATTATCAGTTTCCTGGCTTTGAAGCTGCCGGTGTAGGTCTTCGATTTCGGCGTCCTTTTCCTCGAGCTGCTGCCGCAGCCGCTCAAGCTCGGCCCGCTGGTTCTCGTCGGCGAACTTCCGCTTGGCCTTCTCCTGCATGTCGAGGATCTGCTGTCGGTAGCTCTCGAGCTCTTTTTCGGCCGAACTCAGGGTTTTCTTGTACTTGTGGAGCTCGCGCTGCATTGTCACCTTGTCGACCTTCAACTCGGTGTTCTCCTTAAGGGCGGCCTCGCTGAAGCCGGGGCCGGCTTTCCGCAGGGCGTCCTCCAAAAAGTGGATCTTGAGTTTGAGGCCGAAGTTCTCCTTTTCGATCTTGTCGATGACGTTTTCCTGCTCGCGCAGTGAGAGCTGGTTCCCGTCCTCCAGCGGCCCCTTGCCGCCCTCTCGTCGCCTCATGGCCAGGGGGGTGGACGCCACACTACTGGTGTCCACCTCGGGGTAAGGCGTGCTGTCCATGAAGGACGAGGTGTTGCGGGAGGCGCCGAACATGCTGGTCTCGCCGGCGGGCATGGGGGTCATGGACTCGTCGATCTTGGCGAGGAAGCCGGGGGTGGCTCGGCCGTTTTCCTTGTCGACGCCATATCGCCGTACGCTATTCCGGGTGGCGGACTTGAGCAAGGGTGTGAACTCGGGGCCGCCCAGGCCGGCGGGCAGGTTCCGGCGGTCGTTGAAGGGGGCCCTACTCCCGCGCGGGGTCTTGAGGCTCGGCCGGCCGCCGTTGCGGAGCTGCTGGAGGAGGTTCGCGTCTTTGGAGGGGGACTGGAAGGAGAGCTCCTGGGAGATGTCGAAGTCGGGCTGGCCCCGCAGGTATGTCGCGTCGCCCACGTTGGTGCGCGGCGTGTCGAGACCGTCGATGCCTGGTTGCACCATCGCGGCTCAGACGCGGTGCCAGGAAAATAAAATAAAATGGAAAAAAGGCCGTCCAAAATCAGCAATAATATCCTGTCACAGTCGTAGTCTAACAGGCGGGCCGGGTATTATTTTCGGCAGGTCGGAGGGGTCGTTAAGAGTGTCGTGTCGTGTCGTGTCGGTGTTGGTGTCTGGGGATCGCATCGGGGATGAATTTGGTGGAGTCGTCGCGTCTCGAATGGCACGAGTTCGAGTTCTTACACGCCCCTGCAGGGTTTGTTTACTTTGGCGGCATTCGCCAATCAACAGCTCCCGCGGGTGACGTTGAGGTGGGGCAGGCCAACCGGGTTCCACAGCTCCCCATGCACACCCCACGGCCCCACACGGCATCCGCCCTGCCTCGCGCCCGGGCTGAATGGAGAAGCGACCTCGCAGGCGCACTTACACCGGACCTGCATCAAAAACCCTTGGTGAACAATTTGATCTTCCTCATTTTGAAGCACAGAGGCAAGAGAAAAAACCGCAATTGGGGTTTGTGCCATTCCGAGGGACTGGTATTCCACAACCAACCCATCCCGAGTTTGACTTTCGGCCACACCCACACCCACACCCACACCCTGGATTCTGACTCTGAGTTCTCAAACCACACCATCACACCATCTCATAATACAACCCGCATCAAACAATGGCCCATCTGCCGCCAAATGCAGCCATCTTCTCGCCCTCGGTGGCCCGCGCTGCTGCTTCGGCAGCCAAAGAGTGGTCCTACATCGACGCCTGGCTGCTGCGCAAGTTCCCCGGGCGCGGCCCGCCACCCTTCGAGCGCAACGCCGACACCCTGCGCGCCCTCCTCGCCCTCGCCTCGGCCAACGAAGCCGCCGACGAGGAGCGCGCACTCATAGCCCGCCTCGAAGCAGAAACCCTCTCCCAGCTCCGCGCCCACGACCACGCCCAAGACCAACCCTCACCCTCCCACCCCGACGACACAACACCATCACCACCAACCCTCCACTCCGCCCGCGAAGCCATCCTCACCTCCCTCGAAGCCTCCCTCACCCGCGACGGCCAAACAGCACTCACCTCCCTCGCCGCCCTGGCCCTGCAAACCAACACCCC
>OUNM010899319.1_pt1 | contig 10190 bp, 9 predicted proteins | sample 1769961 | NCBI WGS metagenome assembly OUNM01 (sample SAMEA3914820, study PRJEB12502) | metagenome | biome: forest; material: soil | place: USA | collected 2012-03-12 | depth 0.3 m
AAGCTGGATGGCGCGATCACCACCCTCCAGGCGCAGGAGGTGATCGACCGTTGCGCCGCCGGTGCATCGGAATTCTGCTCGGCGATCACACACAACGGGGCCGGCACCATCACTCAGGTGCAGACGACCACCTTCAACGCGCAGGTTCTCAAGACGCGCGGGCTCGATATGGGGGCTTCCTACCATATCCCGCTCGACGGGATCGGCGCGGATCTGAGCATCTCGGAGGTCGCGACCTATGTCGCTCATCTCATCACGGTATCGAACGGCGTCACCGTCGACACGGCCGGGCAGCTAACTGGCACCAACGCCGTGCCCAAGTGGCGTTCGGCCACCACCCTGATCTTTGAGAAAGGCCCGACGCTCTTCCGCGTCCTGGGCAACTATGTGGGTGGCGGTAACTACAACAACACCTATGGGCCGCTCGACCTCAACAAGAACCACTACAAGGGGATCTTCTACGTCGATCTGTCGGCAGAGTATCGCATCAACGAGCATTTCCAGCTGTACGCCAAGATCGAAAACCTGCTCGACAAGGATCCCCCGCTGCTGGCCGAGAACACCATCGTGCGCGCCGGCGCCGCATCGGCGTCGACCTTCTATGATTTTGTCGGCCGCGATTTCGGCATCGGCGCGCGGATCCGCTGGTGATGCGCGAACAGCAGGGGAGGGCACAGGACATGGCCGAGAACGACACTGCGCCGAGCCGGCGCGAGATGATGACGGGCATGGCGGCGGCGGGCCTCGCCGCCGGTCTGCCGCTGGCGGGGTCGGGCGCCGCCGCCCTCGCCGCCTCGCCGCCGGGCAAGGGCTGGGAATGGGGACCGATGCGCTGGGTGCAGATCTGCGCGACGGACGACGACCCCGCCCGCTACGACAAGCAGTTCTGGATCGACTTTCTGCGCCGCACGCGCACGCAGGGGGTCTGCCTCAGCGCCGGGGGCGTGACGGCCTTCTATCCGACCAAGGTGCCCTATCATTACCGTAGCCCCTATCTGGGCTCCGGCGACATGCTGGGCGACCTCACCCATTCCTGCAAGCAGATGGGCATTCGCGTGCTGGGTCGCGTCGATCCACATGCCATGCGGGCCGATGCGCTGGCCGCCCACCCGGAATGGGTGGCGCGCACCGCCGACGGCCAACCCAAGCGACACCCGACTGACCCGGCGCTTTACCTCACCTGCCCCAACGGCCCGGTGACCTTCGAGTGGATGCCGCAGATCCTGAAGGAGATCGTCAGCACCTACCCGGTCGACGCGATCTTCGGCAACCGTTGGGCGGGCAGCGCGGGCATCTGTCATTGCGACGTGTGCAAGACCGACTTCAAGCGCTCCAGCGGCTTCGACATCCCGCGCTCGCTCACCAATCCGCAGGATCCGGCGGCGCGCGCCTATCTCGTCTGGGACGACGAGAAGCGCTACGCCCAGCTCAAGCTGTGGGGTGACACGGTGAGCGCGGTCAATCCGCAGGCCTTCTTCACGCCGGGAAGCTGGGGCCGGCTGGACCCCAAGCGGCTGCGCCAGACGATCCGCTCCATCTACGCCGACCGGCAGGGGCGCAGCGGCCAGAACGCGGCGTGGCTCAACGGGCGCAGCGCCAAGGAAACCTACTGCCTGATGCAGGACAGGCCGATGAGCGGCATCTTCGCAGTGGGCGAGACGTCGACGCCGTATCGCTGGATGGACTCGGTGCAGTCCAACCCGGAGATCAGCGCCTATCTGCACGACGGACTGGCGCAGGGCTTCCGCCCCTGGATGACCAAGTTCAAGGCGGAGGTGTTCGACAAGCGCTGGGTGCCGGCGGTCGAGAAGGCTTATGTCTGGCATGCGGAGAACGAGGACTATTTTCGCAACACGGAGAATTTGGCCCGCGTCGCCATGCTCCAGTCGGCGCAGACCTCCACCTACTATCGCGAAAACGCGCCAGCCGACACCGGCGCCGCCGGGCCGCAGGACGTCCAGTCGCTGCACGCCGGCGCGGACGATGCGGCGAACGGCTTCTATCAGGCGCTGGTCGAGTCCCGCATTCCCTTCAGCTTCGCGGACGAGCGTCAGCTCGAACCCGAATATGTCGGCCGGTACAAGGTGCTGGTGCTGGCGAACATCGCCGCCCTCTCCGACAAGCAGTGTGCGCAGATCCGGGACTATGTGAACCGTGGCGGTGCCATCGTCGCCACCGGCGAGACCTCGCTCTACGACGAGTGGGGCAAGCGCCGCGCGAACTTCGCCCTCGCCGACCTGTTCGGCTGCGACTACGCGGGCAAGGTCGATCCGCGCGTGCAGAACTCCTACATGACGGTGCACGGGCCGAATCCGATGACGGTCGGCTTCGACGACACGCCGCGCATCATGGCGGGCACTCGCCTTGTCTCCGTCACCCCCCGCGCCGGGCTCGGCAAGCCGGCGCTGACGCTGGTGCCGAGTTATCCCGATCTACCGATGGAGAAGGTGTTTACCACCGTCGCACAGACCGACGTGCCGATGAGCTACGCCCGCAGCTTCGACAAGGGTCGGGTCGTCTACTTCCCGTTCGATCTCGATCGCACCTTCTGGGAATGCGCCAACCAGGATCATCTCGCGCTGCTGCGCAACGCCGTGCTGTGGGCCGCGAACGAGCCACAGCCGATGACCGTGTCCGGCGCTGGCATGGTCGACATCAGCTATTGGCGCCAGGAAAGGTCGGTGGCCGCGCATCTGGTAAACCTCTCCAATCCGATGGCGATGAAGGGCTTCATGCGGGAAATCCTGCCCATCGGTCCGTTCGAGGTGGCGCTGCAACTGCCGCCCGGCGCCAGGCCCAAGCGCGTCCGCCTGCTGGAAGCGGGCCGCGATGTCGAGGCGCGGCGCGACGGCAACCGCATCGTGGTGCAGGTGCCGCGGCTGGCGATGCATGAGGTCGTCGCTGTCGACTTCGCCTGATCGGGGGATCCAAGCAGCCATGGAAGACAGCCTTCGACACCCGCCGCATCCGCCGGCCTCTGCATGACGGCCCGCATCGACCCGCTCGGCGCTTGGACCGACCAGCGCGCGCGCCTCGCCCTGCGGACGATGTTCGACGCCGCGATTGCCAGCGCCGACCCGGCGCGAATCTTGGCCGCGCACCTGCCGCCCCCGCCGGAAGGGCGTTGCGTCGTCGTCGGCGCGGGCAAGGCCGCGGCGTCCATGGCGGCCGCCATCGAGGCGGCGTGGCCCGACGTGCCGCTGTCGGGGGTGGTGGTCACGCCCTATGGCTATGGCATGCCCACTCGGCGCATCGGCGTACGCGAGGCCGCGCACCCCATACCCGACGCCAACAGTGAGGCGGCTGCGCGCGAGATACTGGCCGCCGTCTCCGGCCTGACGTCGAGCGATCTGGTAGTGGTGCTTATATCCGGCGGCGGCTCGTCGGTGATGGCGCTGCCGGCGGAGGGCCTAACGCTGGCGGACAAGCAGGCGGTCAACCGCGCGCTGCTGTCCTCCGGTCTCGACATCCGCACCATGAACATCGTTCGTCGTCGCCTCTCCGCGATCAAGGGCGGCAAGCTAGCTGATGCCGCCGCGCCGGCCCGGGTGCTGACCCTCGGCATCAGCGACATTCCGGGCGATGACGTGGCATCGATCGCCTCCGGCCCGTCGGTTCCCGATCCCAATGCAGACGCCGACCTTGGCGAGGTGGTCCGCGTGCTGGGCGCCGCCCTGCCGGAGGCCGCCGTGCAGCGGCTGCTCCAGCGGCCCGTGCGGCCGCCGGCGCCGGTGCGGCACGAGTTTCGTCTGATCGGTACGCCCGCCGCCGCGCTGGAGGCCGCCGCCGCTGCCGCGCAGCAGGAGGGTATCGCACCGGTAATCTTGGGTGACGACCTAGAGGGCGAGAGTCGGGAGCTGGGCGCCGCGCTGGCCGCGAACGCTCTGCGGCCGGTCGATCGGCCGACGGTGCTGCTCTCCGGCGGGGAGACCACCGTGACACTGGCCGGCGAGCCGGCGGGGCGCGGCGGGCGCAACACCGAATTCCTGCTCTCCTTCGCCTGCACGATGGACGGCCATCCCGGCGTCTGGGCGCTGGCTGCCGACACCGACGGCGAGGACGGCGCAAACGGCGGCGCGGCGGGCGCCATCGCCACGCCCGACACGCTGGCCCGCGCCCGCGCGGCCGGGCTCGCCGCCCCCGCCTATCTCGCCGGCCACGACAGTGGCACCTTCTTCGCCGCGATCGACGACCTGCTCGTGACAGGACCGACACGGACCAACGTCAACGATTTCCGAGCGATCCTCATCTTGCCCCAAGGAGGCACTCCATGACCCGATTGGCCGCCAATCTCACAATGCTGTTCACCGACCTGCCCTTTCTGGAGCGCATCGACGCGGCGGCCGCGGCCGGCTTCCAGGCGATCGAATGCGTCGAGCCCTATGTCGCCCCGGCGGCGGAGGTAGCGGAGTGCCTCCAGCGGCACGGCCTCACCGCCGCCCTCTTCAATATGCCGCCGGGCAACTGGGCGGCGGGCGACCGGGGCTATGGCGCCGATCCAGCCCGCACCGACGAGTTCCGCCGCAGCATCGACGTCGCGCTGGATTATGCCCGCGCGACCGGGTGCAAGACCCTGCACCTGATGGCCGGCAAGATCGCCGCCGATGCCGATCACGCGGCCTGCGCCCGCACGCTGGTCGACAATATCCGGCTGGCCGCCGACGCGGTGGCGGGAGACGGCATCACGCTGGTGCTGGAACCGATCAACACCAAGGTCGATATTCCCGGCTATTTCTACGACACCACCGCCGCAGCGTTGGAGATCATCGACGCGGCGGACCGGCAGAACGTCAAGCTGCTCTACGACATCTATCATATGCAGATCATGGAGGGCGATATCGCCCGCACCATCGAGCGGCTACTGCCCCGGATCGGCCACATCCAGCTTGCCGACAATCCGGGTCGGCACGAGCCCGGTACGGGCGAGATCAACTATCCCTGGCTGCTCGGGCGGCTGGACGCGTTGGGCTACGACGGCTGGGTCGGATGCGAATATAAACCTGCCGGTGACACCGCCGCGGGCCTCGGCTGGGCCAAGCCCTATCTCGCCTAATTTTCGGGAGCAGCGCACATGAAGATCGGATTCATCGGGGTGGGGATTATGGGCCGGCCGATGGCGGGCCATCTCCAGGCCGCGGGCCACGAGCTGCTTCTGGTGCAGCACCGCTCCCCCCTGCCTCAGGAGCTGCTGGACGGCGGCGCCAAGGCGTGCGCTTCCGCGCGCGAGGTGGCGGAGGGCGCCGAGGTCGTCTTCCTGATGCTGCCGGACACACCGGACGTAGAGCGCATCCTGTTCGGTGAGAACGGTGTGGCGAAGGGCCTTGGCGCCGGCCAGTGCGTGGTGGACATGAGCTCCATCGACCCGATCGCCACCCGTCGTTTCGCCGAGAAGATCGAGGCGCTGAGCTGCGACTATGTCGACGCGCCCGTATCGGGTGGCGAAGTCGGCGCCAAGAATGCCGCGCTCACCATCATGTGCGGCGCCAAGCCCGACGTCTTCGAGCGCATGCGGCCACTGTTCGAGCGGATGGGCAAGAATATCACCCTTGTCGGCGGCGTGGGCGACGGGCAGGTCGCCAAGGTCGCCAACCAGATCATCGTCGCGCTCAATATCGAGGCGGTGGCCGAGGCACTGACGTTCGCTTCGAAGGCCGGCGCCGATCCGGCCAAGGTGCGGGAGGCGCTGATGGGCGGCTTCGCCGCGTCACGGGTGCTGGAGGTTCATGGCGAGCGCATGATCCAGCGCACTTTCAACCCTGGCTTCCGCATCGAGCTGCATCAGAAGGATCTGGGCCTGGCGCTCGGCAGTGCGCGCGCGCTGGGCATGGCGCTTCCCAATACTGCCTCCGCGCAGCAACTCTTCAGCGCCTGCGTAGCGAAGGGCGGCGCGGGGTGGGATCATTCCGCCATGGTCAAGGCGATCGAGATGCTGGCCGATCACCCGGTCAAGAAAGGATAAGAACATGTCCTGAAGCGAGCGCCGGTGGCCGGCCGCTCAGGACGGCGCCAAGGGTCAGCAGGTGCCGGGGCGCTCAGCGTTTTCAAATAGCGTAAGCTGTGCGATCTGGCCGCCGAGGTTGTCGCGACCGGATCCGAAGAGCGCCGGCCACCGAACGGCTCCCTTCCACCACGGCTATTATAGCGGCGGCGCAGATTGGCGCGTTTTTGCTAGGCCGCTTTCGAAACAGGAACCCGAAGATGCCGTCCGCGACGGATAGTTTGATGCCCGACTGCGTTCAATTGTCACGAACACCGACGGCGGCCCGGCATACCAATCTCGCAGCATAATCGGGCGCATTTGAGATTCGCTATCTGCGGCCACTCCAGCTAATCCATCCAGGCCCGAGGCGATGATGGTAGACGCAAGCGTCTTCATTGCGGCACTGTACCTCCTTTCAAATCGGAGCCAGAAACGCGGTCTCGGTCTCTACCGCCGGGATGTACCGAGCGCGGAGAGGGTTGAGAGCAGGTGGTCATTGACGTCAGTACCGGTCAAAACAGGTCCCGAGCAAGTTGTCGGCCAAGGCGCCCCCCCACGAGGAAGCGAACCGAGCGATTGCAGGTCGAGAGGCCGCCCAATCCATGCGCCCTCTTCGGAGGTCGAGGTGATAGGCCCCGTGCTATCGCGGCGGTTCAAAGCCTATGGCGCCGACTGGAAGCGAAGCCTGTTCCAGTTGATGACGACCGCGATGCCATTCATCGCCTTGCTCGTCATCATGCTTGAGGCATCACATGTCGGCTATTGGCTGACGCTTCTGCTCGCGATCCCGACGGCCGGGCTTCTCGTTCGCCTTTTCATCATCCAGCATGACTGCGGTCACGGCTCATTCTTCAAGTCGCGGGCCGCCAATGACGGTCTCGGCCGTGTGCTTGGCGTGCTGACACTCACCCCCTATGGCCATTGGAGAAAAGGTCATGCCGTGCATCATGCATGCAGCGGCAGTCTCGACCGTCGCGGCCGTGGCGACGTCGACATGCTGACGGTCGCCGAGTACGAAGCCCTGTCCCTGCTGGGAAAGCTAGGCTACCGCCTGTATCGCAATCCTTTCGTCATGGTCCTGCTGGGGGCGCCGATCAACTTCATCGTGCTTCAGAGGGTGCCGAGAGGGCTGTCGTTCCGCGACCGCGACGCACGTCGCAGTATCCTGTCGCTGAACGTCGCCCTGGTCGTGGCGTTCGGCTTGCCGATGGTGATGATCGGCGTTGCCCCGGTCGTTGCGACCTATCTGCCGGTGATGATCATCGCGTCCTGGGCCGGCAATTGGCTGTTCTACGTCCAGCACCAGTTCGAAAACACCTATTGGAAACGGGACGGCGACTGGAATTTCTATGCAGCGGCCCTTCGCGGCAGCTCCTATTTCGAACTTCCACGTATCTTGCAATGGTTCAGCGGGAATATCGGCCTGCATCACGTTCATCACCTGTGCAGCCGTGTTCCCAATTACCGCCTGCAGGCCTGTCTCGACAGCGCTCCGGAATTACACCGCATCGCAAAACGGATAACGCTGCGCGAGAGCTTGGGATGCTGGAGACTGGCGCTATGGGACGAAGAGCGCCGTCTAATGGTGGGGTTCAGCGATTTGAAGTTTCGGAGCGCATAGACGCTACGTTAGGCCGGCTCTTTTGCCGGCGCGCATTGTTTCCCTCTGCACCCACGCCGATGGGAGCGGCGGGAATTACGCGCCGGAACGACAACGGGGCTAGCTGCGACTACTACGCGCGTCGATGCCAATCCCCCCAAAGGGCGCCGGCGCTTGCGCTTGAAAAACGGTCTGGCGGGTTTCGGGACGCGTTTCCAAGCTCCCGTATGTCTGGGGTTGGGCGCGTTGCCGTTGGCCTTGGGATTATCAGCAATCTCACGAGCGATAGACATGTGGTCCGACGCAAGCAGCAGGAAATCGAGCGCGTGGTTTGCCTTTTGCGCGCCTTCTTCATCGATTGCCGGCCGCGTGCGCCGAGGCGGGGAACACTCCACCAGATCATGCTGGTGGGGCAGCATGCCCGCCCTGGCGAGATGCCGGACCGGGAGACGGGAGACATTAACGACTATGAGATCTGGGGCTTCGTCAATCACTCAGCCTACAAGGGGATGAACCGCTACTGGGGACTCGCCCGCAGCGCCGTGGCATCAGACCTGCGCGGTCGTGCAACGATCACGCTGTCCGTCTTCACGATCGACGAAACGAGCCGCCTACGGGTCGCGGGTAATCGCTTCCTGAGCGAGCAATTTGATCGCGGGATCATCCTCTACGATCGAAGCAAGGCTCCATCGCACGAGGCCGGCGATGACCAATCGTGCTGATCCTGTCGATCATGATGAGGACGGCGGCGCGAGCGAACTGCATTACTGTCTCGCTGCGGCGCTCGACACGCTGCCTTGTCTGACCCGCACGGCATTCCTGCTCCACCGCCTCGACGATCTGCCTTACGATGAAATCGCGTGGCGATGCGGGACCAGCGTTGACGAGGTGATGCTCAGAATGGCCGATGCGCTTACCCGCGTGCGTCGATCCTGCAATTCGCCGAACTCGATATCGATGCACGGATCGATCATCGCAACCTCGAGGCCCAAGGAATCGACCTCGAGCCCCAGGACAAGATTGGCCCCGCCGCCGCGCGCATGGCGGGGCAGGGGCAGGCAAGTGAACGCCTCACCGAGCACCTCGCGATCGCGCGCAACAACGGCGAGAAAAGATTCTTGCCGATCCCCGCATTGCGCTCGACGCCGTCACCCGAGGGCAGGCAACTTTCACCACTCGTGATCTCGCCACGTTCGTGCATCGCCATAGCGAAGGAAAGGACCAGTTCGATCGCGTCATGGCGGCGGTGCGCGCGTCGCCCGAGCTGATGACACTTGGCAAGGACGGGCGAGGCGAAACCCGCTTCACGAGCCGGGATATGATCGAGACCGAGCGGCGGCTGGAGCAGGCGGCCGACACGCTGGCGGGGTGCGTCATCGCCATGGTCTCCCGGCAGCCATGCTCGATCAGGCGATCGCGGCTGCCGGGAGTAACGGCCTGGTGCTCGGAACCGAGCAGCGGGCCGCGCTGGAACACATAGCCCGGTCCGATGGCTTGTCGACCATCGTGGGTTACGCCGGTACCGGCAAATCGGCTCTTCTGGGTGTGGCGCGCGACGGATGACAGCGCGCCGGCCATCGCGTCACCGATCTCGCCCTGTCCGACATCGCGGCTGAGAATCTGGAAAGCGGTTCGGGTATCGCATCGCGCACCATCGCTGCCCAAGAGCATTAGTGGGCGCAGGGAAGGGAGCTGCTTTCGGCGCGCGACGTGCTTGTCGTCGACGATCCGGGATCGCGGTCAGCAGCGAGGCTTGCGTCTGCGAGAGATGGACTTCCCGCCCGTTGACCCGCGAGGATGAGCAGCGCCGCGCCCAGTGTCGGCAGAAGGCCGAACCAGCCGGGAAACGGGCGCTGGGGCTCGTAGAAGAGAAGAGCGAGGATGAGCAGGAGCAAGCCACCCAGCAGCGCAAGCGATGCGAAGACTTTGCGCTCCATGAACCGTCCGGCGTAGGGAAGCAGCGCGCCGATCGCGAATTCCCAGGCGCGCGTTGGCAGGAGATAGAAATCGGCCTCAGCCTTCTTGTTCATGAGAATCAGCTGCGCTCCACCCTTTCAACAGCCTTTTTCAACAAAATCCGCCAATGGGGGACGTTGGTCTTTGTCTTTCCAGTTCAGAAAGCGGACAATCCCAATCGTGAGACAGCCAGCGGGTCAACACTCTACCTGTCGCTCCAGCCGTCGGCCTGATTCACCACATTCCAAACGGCTCTAGAGGGATGTCTAAGCGCACTTTCTTTCAACTGTTTCAAAGAGTTTTGCCAAGGTTGCCAACCCAGATCCAACCGCCTGACCAATAATCTGGGTTCGAGGGGACAAATCGGGAGTTCGACGGGTTCGGTTCATTGCCCCCGAACCGACAGTTCATCAAAATGACGCTCGTTGCGCTTCCTCGCGAGAATCGCGTTCAAGCTGCACGATCAGCTGACGCATAGAGAGACAGGAACAGGTCCACGATCTGAGGGGCTTCCTCCTTGAGGCCTCCTAGATCCACAGGGGGGCCGCCAATCAGCATCTGCTGGTGGCCATTGCCGACACTCAGTGCAATGAGAACGCGTGCTGCCCGCGTGGGATCGGCCGTCTGCAGACGACCAGCTTTCATATGATCCCC
>OUNM010010845.1_pt1 | contig 10188 bp, 8 predicted proteins | sample 1769961 | NCBI WGS metagenome assembly OUNM01 (sample SAMEA3914820, study PRJEB12502) | metagenome | biome: forest; material: soil | place: USA | collected 2012-03-12 | depth 0.3 m
CGTCTCCTCGTGCTCCAGCAGCCAGCGCGCCGCCTCGGCCAGGTTGGCGCAGGTGAAGTCGGCGGGCGGGTCGGCGATGTCGCAGGACGCGTGGTCGATCGCGTCGGCGATGCGGATGCAGGCGGCGACGCCGGCGGCGCGGCCGGCGAGGATGTCTGACGGCTTGTCGCCCACCATCACGCAGGCCGCCAGGTCGAGCTGGAGGTCGCGCGCCGCGCGCCGCAACATGCCTGGTGCGGGCTTGCGGCAATCGCACTGGCGGCGCCAGGCGGCGAGCGGGGCGTCGGGCAGGTGCGGGCAGTGGTAAACGGCATCGAGCGCGATGCCGTGGCGCGCGAGCTCGCTGTGCATCCAGGCGGTGAGGTTCTCGTATTCCGCGGGGCCGTAGAGCCCGCGCGCGATGCCCGACTGGTTCGTGACGACCACCAGCGCCCAGCCCGCGCGCTGCAACGCGCGCAGCGCGTGCATCGTGCCCGGCATCCATTCGAAATCCTCCGGGCGACTGACGTAGCCCCGATCCTGGTTCAGGACGCCATCGCGATCCAGGAACACTGCACGGCGGACAGGGGTCATGATGCCTCGACCGTCGCGGGCCGCGTCGAGGCCCGGATGCGATCCATCAACGAAGTCGTGGAGAAGCCGTCGACGAAGGGCAGCGCCACCGCGTGGCCGCCCCAGCCGCGCACCAGCGCGCTCTCTGCCAACTTGCCCATGTCGAGGTCGCCGCCCTTGACGTAGACGGAAGGACGCAGGCGCGAGAGCAGTGCGATGGGCGTGGGCTCGTTGAAGATCACCACGGCGTCGACGCTCTCGAGCGCCGCGACCTGGAACGCGCGATCGCCTTCCGGATGCATCGGCCGGCCCGGGCCCTTCTCCAGGATGCGCGGGGACGCGTCGCTGTCGATCCCGACGACGAGCCGGTCGCCCAGGCGGCGCGCCTCGGCCAGGTAGGCGATGTGGCCGCGATGCAGGAGGTCGAAGACGCCGTTGGTGAACACCGTGCCGGGCTGCGACGCGAAGCGGGCCACGGCCTCGTCCACGTGCATCAATTTTCTGAGCGGATCGAATTGGTTCATGAGCGGTCTGACGGTAACGGTGCGGTGCCGGCGGATCGACCGGCGCGCTTGCGTCGGCTCGAGGCGTCGTTGGCTGCAAACAAGTGTGGCGCCGCGGCCAGCGACGCGCACGCCCCCCGCACCCAGGGAAGCCCTCTTTCGCGGATCGATTTCACGATCCTTCCCGGTTTGATCTCGGCAATTGGCTTGCCCGACGGCAGGCCTTCTTCAGTCTGATGTCAGGGCGATACTTCAAACTTCAAGCATGCGCCGCGACGAGAGCCTGCGTCGGCAGTGATGCGACCATTTCCTCGAGCGACCACGTCACGTGCGCGAGAACGTCGCTCCAGTCGCCGCGCGTGCGCTGGCGGAACAGCCGCATCGACGGATACCACGTGCTGGCGTGCGCGGCCAGGCCGTAGCGCCAGTCGCGCGTGTGCGGCAGCATCACCAGCACCGGCTTGCCCAGCGCGCCCGCGAGGTGGGCGGCGGCGGTGTCGCAGGTCACGACGACATCGAGGTTGGCGATGATCGCGGCGGTGTCGTCGAAGCCAGCGATCTCGCGATCCAGGTCGACGAAATTGGAGGGCAGCGCGCGGCCCGCGAGCTCCTCGCAGCCGGCGCCTTTCTGCAGCGAGTGAAAGCGTGCGCCCCGGACCTGCAGCAAGACGCTCATTGCCTCGAATCCGGGCGAACGCTCGCGGCTGTTTCTCAGCGCGGGGTTGCCGGCCCAGACGAGGCCGATCGCCAATTCGCGCTTCGCGCCGTCGCCATGGCCCGTGACGGCGAGACGCTCGCGCCATCGCCGCGCGAGGGCGTCGGACGCGTGCAGGTACGGCGCGCCCGGGTGGGTGCGCTGGTGCGTGTCCGGGGCCGCTTCCATGGCCCCGTCCGCATCCGCATGCGCATGCGCATCCACCCGAGCCAGCCTCAGCACGTGTGGCAGGCTCATCAGCGCGACGTGCGTGTCGAAGGCCGGCGGCTCGACGCCTCGAACGACGACCTCCGCTACGCCCGGGAGCCGTGCCGCCAGCCCTTGCAGGCCATCCATCACCTCCAGCACGACGCGGCCTCCGCGGCGCGCCACCTCGGGCACGAAGCGCAGGAACTGCAGCGTGTCGCCGTAACCCTGCTCGGCCCACAGGAGGACGGTCCTGCCTGCCAGCGGGCCGCCATCCCAGACAGGCTGCGAGCAAGCTCGCGGACCCGGCTCGCCACGCTGGAAGCGCCATTCGTACTCGCGAAATCCTTCTTCGAATCGTCCCGCGCGCAGCAGGGCGAGCGCGCAGTTCCAGTGGGCATCCGCATGCCGCGGATCGCATTCGACGGCCGCCTGGAACGCGGCCAGCGCGCCATCCCACAGGCCGAAGCGCTCCAGCGCGATTCCCAGGTTGTAAACCGGCTCGGGCGAGCCCGGCGCGTGCCGCATCGCTTGCTGGAAGGCGCACAGCGCACCGTGCTGGTCGTCGAGATCGCGCAGCAGGTTGCCGAGATTCGTCCACGCGTCGGCGTAGTCGGGCTTGAGCCGGATCGCCTCGCGATAGGCGGACTCCGCCTCGCGCGCCTGGCCGAGGCGTTGCCGCAGGATGCCCAGCAGCGTCCACGCATCGGCGCGCCGCGGCAGCGCATCGACGGCCTCGCGCGCGTGCGGCAGCGCCTCGGTGTCGCGGCGCTGCAGGAACAGCGCGTGCGCCCGCTGCAGCGCGGCGGGGCCGCGGAGCTCGGACGTGGCGGTTTCCATGTTCGCAGGGTAGGGCCCGGGCGGCGCGACCGATGGCCGGAAAAGACGGCCTCGGGCCGGCCTTCTTCGCGGGCCGTGCGAGACAATGCCAGGCGGCGCGCGGCGCGCCACGGGAGCGACGATGGGCAAGGGGCGGTTCGAGGCGTTCAGCGATGGCGTGCTGGCGATCATCATCACGATCATGGTGCTGGACCTGCACGTGCCGCACGGCGAGACGCTGGCCGCGCTGTTCGACCTGTGGCCGGTGTTCGTCAGCTACGTGATCAGCTTCATCTACGTGGGCATCTACTGGAACAACCACCACCATCTGATGCACGCCACCGCCAGCGTCACCGGCGGCATGATGTGGGCCAACCTGAACCTGCTGTTCTGGTTGTCGCTGCTGCCGTTCGCCACAGGCTGGATGGGCGAGAACCACTTCGGCCCAGTGCCTTCGGCCGTCTACGGCGCCGTGCTGCTGATGTGCGCGCTCGCGTGGTTCGTGCTGCAGACGCTGATCGTGCACGCGCAAGGCGCCGACGGCGTGCTCGCGCGCGCGCTGGGCAGCGACTGGAAGGGCAAGACCTCGCCGTTGCTCTATCTGGCAGGCATCGTGTCGTCGTTCTGCGTGCCGGGCCTTGCGCAGGCGATCTACCTCATCGCGGCATTGATCTGGCTGGTGCCGGATCGGCGGATCGAGAAGGCGCTGGTGCACGAGAAGGCGCCGATGCACGAGAAGGATTGATGCGCTAGCCATGCACCGCATGTTGCCCTCGAACCCGATCGCGGCCTAGCGTTCGTCGCGCGCCAAACGCGCGATTTCCCCGTGGTTTGGCGCCGGGCAGTTTTTCGGCACGCTCGCAGAATCGACTCGTCATGAGAGCCGATTCAACCTCCTCGTTTTTCGCACGCAGCGCCTTCGATCGCGTGATGTTCGGTCGCGCGTTCTGCGCCGCGCTGCTCCTGGCGATCGGCGGCAATGCGCTGAGCCTGCCCGGCAAGCGCTTCGTCGGCCAGTATGACTTCGGCTACGCGATCCGCGGCGACAAGCCCGCGCGCCCCGCGCAGGTCTTCGATGACGGCAGCGGCAAGATCTACTTCGAGGCACGCCCCAACCAGGCGATGCCCGCGGTCTTCGCCGGCAAGGATCCGACCCTGCTGGTGCTGCAGCCCGAAGGCCAGTACTTCACCGCGCGCACGTCGGCCAGCGAGTTCACGCTGGTGCTGGGCGGCGCGCGCGCCATCGTGCGTCGCGGCGATGCGGCGCTCGGCGACGAGGCTGCATCGCCACGCGACGACGGCTCACGACTGCTGGCATCGGCGCAGCCGAGCCTGACGCTTGGCGTCGACTACGGCCTGTCATCGCGCGAGCGGTCGTTCGCGAGCGCGCCTCACGAACAGCCCGTGGTGTTCGCGCCGGGCAGTTCCGTCCTGCGACCGGAGGTGCTGGACGCGCTGTCGGCGCTGGCCGTGCGCATCGGTCGCGAGGCGGCCATCACGGCCATCGGGCGCAACGACTCTGGCGCGCACGACGCCTTGGCCACGCTGCGTGCCGAGGCCTTGCGCAACGCGTTGCTGGCGCGCGGCATTCCCGCCAACAACATCCGGCTGGCGTATGTCGACGCGACGGACGGTGGCGCGCATCCCCGCGCGTCCGCGTTGCGCTGGGCCGCGCCCGCGGAAGGGCGCTATCCGACGGCAACGGCCGATGCGCTCGCCGCGCCGTTCGACATCACGTTGGCCGATCACGACATCGCAGTCTCGCTGCGCCGCTGGGCTCGTGCGAGCGGCTACGACCTTGTCTGGGACGTCGGATGGATCGCACCGGTCGACGGTGCGATGCGTGTGGAGGCACCGTCTTTCCTCGATGCGGTCAAGCAAGTGGTGGCCGGCTTGCGGGCGCAGGGCTATCCGGTGCAGGCGCAGGCCTACAGCGACCACGTCGTCCGGTTCACGGCGTCCGATTGAGCGTCGCCTTGCCATCTCCCGTCACTGCCGGCCCGATCGCCGGATCCCCGACGTCCCATGAGGAGTGTGCTGTCATGAAATTCATCGTCATCCTCGTGGTGGCCACGCTGGCCGGTGCCAGCACGCTGGCGCAAGCGAGCGAATCGTTCCAGACGGTGGCCCAACCCTGGCATGCGCCGGGCGAGGCGGCGCTGCCCGTCGTTCCTTACGCCGGTGCCGGCAGCACCTCCGCCGACTCGACCACCGCGCACTGGAACGTGCTGGTGCAGGACATCACCCTCGCCCGCACGCTCGAGCGCTGGGGCGCGCAGGCCGGCTACCGCGTCAAGTGGGACGCGCGACGCAACTTCCTCATCGGCGCGCCGGACAGCGTCGATGGCAGCTTCGAGACGGCGCTCAAGGCCATCCTGAATTCCGCCGGCATCCGCCAGAGCGACTATCCGCTGGAGGCGTGCATCTACGCCAACACGCCCCCACTCGTGCGCATCACGCGTCAGGGCGAGCAGGCCCGCGAGTGCGACGCCCAATGAACGCCGTGAGACCGACCCTTGGCGCGCGACTCGTCGCGGCCGCGACCGTCGCATTGCTGGCGGCGTGCGCCGAACCCGGCGTCACCGAACACGTGCAGGCCGATCACGCGCTGGGCGCCACCGGCACGTCGTCGCTGCACGCGGACCGCACGCTGGCCGAGCAGGGGCGCGGCGCGCCGGGTTCGCAGGTTGATGCCGACCGCCGTGCGGCCGAACAGTCGGCCAGGCCGGTGCTGCGGCGGGCGCGCAGTCCCTGGGTCGCCTCGGTCAGCGTTCCCATGGGCAGCGGCGAGCGGCTGCCCAGCATCTTCACCGAACCGGTCAAGCTCAACTTCGACGACGCTGCGAGCGCCGGCAAGGTGAGCCTGCGCGCGATGGCCGATCGCATCACCGCCGTCACCGGCGTACCGGTACGTCTGAAGGCGGATGTCTTCCTTGCGGGAGAGGCGAGTGCGCGTCCGGTGTCGCCGGTGCCGCCTGCGGTCGTCGGCCTGCCAACGCTGCCACCCCGCGCCGCGGGCGGCCCGGAGGGCGTCTCCTTGCCGGCCTCGGCGACGGCCGCGCCGCGCGACACCTCGGTCAACGCCGTGGCGATGCGCTGGTCGGGGTCGCTCGAAGGCTACCTCGACCTGATCACCGATCAGCTGAGCCTGTCGTGGGAGTACCGGGACGGCGTGGTCGTCATCGAACGGCTGCGCACCGAGTTCTTCGAGATCGCGGCTCTCGAGAGCGAGACCGACTACCACCTGGGGCTCAGCGGTGCCGACCAGGCCAATGCCACGAGCTCGGGAAACGGCAGCGGCGGCACGAACAGCACGGCCAGTTCCAGCAACGAGGTCAACGAGCACGGAAAATCCAATGTCATCGGCTCGATCCTGGCGGCCGTCGGGCAGATCATCAAGGACGTCCCGGGTTCGTCGGTCGTGCGCTCTGACGGCTCGGGCCGCATCGCCGTCACGACGTCCCGCGAGACGCTGTCCAAGGTGCGCGACTTCCTGCGCGTCGAGAACGAGAGCCTGCTGCGCCAGGCGCAGGTGCAGTTCGACGTCTACAGCGTGACGCGCAACGAGTCCGACGAACGCGGCATCGAATGGAACACGGTGCTGTCGGCGCTGGGTGGGGCCTACACGGGCTCGTTCGGTTCGCCCACGACGCTGGCCAGCGCCACGGCCGCCAACATCGGCTTCTCGATCCTGACGCCGGCGCAGTCCGGCGTCAGCACCTCCGCCACCACGCACTTCGGCGGCAGCAGCGCCATCCTGAAGCTGCTCAGCGAATATGGCTTGTCCACGCAGCACCGCGAGGTCAGCCTGCTGGCGTTGAACCGCACGTGGGATCGCAAGTCCAGCCTCGGCGGCCGTGCCTACGTGAGCGCCACCATCCCGGGAGCCGCCAGCACGACGGGCGTGGGCGCGCCGGGCCTGGTCACGTCCACGGTGACCACCGGCGACCGCTATCTCGCGCAACCCTTCATCCTCGACAACAACACCGTCGTCCTGAAGTTCGGCATCGGCTTGTCCTCGCTCGTGAACCTCGTGAATTTCACGTCGGGCACGGGCTCGTCACAGCAGACGGTGCAGACGCCCGAGACCACCGCGATCAACGACCAGTCCACCGTGGCGCTCAAGGCCGGCCAGATCCTCGTGATCACGGGGCTGAGCCGGCTGGTCTCCAGCGACGACCGCCGCACGCTGACCGACGACGCACCGATCGGCCTGGGCGGCAGCAAGACGCAGTCGCGCCTGCGCGAGGATTTCGTCATCTTCGTGCGGCCGACGATTCTCTGAACGGAACCACGATGGCCCTCATCGACCGAATGATCGCAAGCACGGCCCAGGGCGACCTGTTGGGCGGCCTTCTGTGGCGCGCGCCGACCGCCGGCCAGGGCCGCAGCCGGGCGCTGATCGAAGCCCGGGCACTCACGAGCGACGCGACGCACTGGGCGCAGGCACAGGTCGGCCTGCACGTGCGCTACGGGCTGTTCCAGCCGCGCGCATCGGAAGAAGGCGTGCGCCTGCCCAAGGGCACGCTGGCCGCCGCGGCATGCTTCTCGCGCCTGGTCGGCGAGCAGGCGCCGAATGCCGCGCTCGTGCTGGCCGTGCCGGCCACGGCGCAGCGCAAGGAGGACAAGTACTTCGTCGTCTGCCTCGAAGACGGCGTGCCCGTGATCGACGTCCTGAGCAACGAGATCGACGCGCGCAACGCACTCGGTGGCGAAGACCGCCCGATCTGGAGCGACAACCCCGTCGCCTATCCCAACTGCGAATTGGCGGACTTCGCCTGGCTGGCCTCCGGCGGCGACCGCCTGGCGCGGCTGCAACCGATGCCGATCAACCCGTGGCCGATCGTCGGCACCGGATTGGCGGCAACGGCTTCGCTGGGGGCCTGGTTGCTCCTGCAGCACGTGCATCGCGTCGACACGGAGCGCAAGGCCCTGGCGGCGGCGCGGGCGGCCGATCCGACGCCGCGCTATCTCGCGGCACTGGCCGGCCAGCAGGCCTCCATGGCGACCGACCGCGCGACGATCGTGGGCGCCGCGCGCGAGATCTTCGGCTACCGCACGTGGATCCCCGGCTGGAGTCTGGCATCGGCGGAGTGCAGCGCGCGCGCCAAGGCCTGCACGCGCGACTGGGTGCGGCGCGGCGGCAGCTTCGACGACCTGCGCCGGGCGTTGCCCGACGACGCCCTCGAGATGCTGGTGCCCCAGGGCAGCAGCGTGCCGGCCCTGGACGTCGCGCGCACGAAGCATCCGTTCACGGTCGCCCGTCACACCGTCCTCGACCCGCGCCGGCCCCTGAGGTCGTTGCAGGCGACCGTCTCCGCCGCCGGGCCGCAACTGCAGCGCTGGCGCACGGCCGACGTGATCCTCGAGCTGAAGAAGCCAGTGCTCTGGCCCCGCGTGGCCGACGTTCCGACCGGGTTCGAGCATTCCGCCGCCGTGCTGGCGGGCGAGGTCGACATGCACAACGTCCCGGGCCCGTTCATCGTCGAGGCCCTGAGCGGTGCGCCCGACTTCGTCAGTTGGGAATCCGTCCGCGTCGACCTCGGCGAAGGTTCGGATGCCCGCGCCCTGCTCAGGTTCTCGGCTACAGGAGTGTTCTATGTCGCGGCACGCTAGGCTTGCACTCGCCTCGTTCGCAGGCTGGATGTCATGCGTCCTGGTGCTGGTCGCGCCGCCGGCCGCAGCACAAACGATCGCGGACTACAGCCGCGCGCAGCGCGCATTGCTCGAGAGCACGATGAGCCAGGCCGCGGCACGGTCGGCGGGCCTGGGTGCTTCCGCGCCCGCGACGATGGCGCCGACTGCGCCCGCGGCCGCGGCCCCAGCGTCCGCGCCGCGCCTCGCGATGCCGGCCATGGCGCCGGTGGTCCAGGTCAGCGGTGTCTTCGCCTCTCGTGGCGAGGCCGTCGCGGAGGTGGTGGTCAACGCCACCGCCTATCTGCTGGGCGTCGGCCAGGCCGTACCGGGCACGACGTGGCACGTGCAGGCCATTGCCATCGACAGGGTGGTGCTGGGCCGCACCGGCGGCGCACGTCCCACCGACGCGGAGGACGCTCGCAAGGTCTTCCCGCTGCCCGCGCTGCGCTGAGCGAGCCCATGGGACTGTTCGAGATGTTGCGGCGTCGGGAGCAAGTGGAATCGGTGGCACTGCCGGCATTGGCGGCGAGTCAGCGGCCGGAGCCCGATGCAACGCCGGCCGACATGCGATCGCGCGGCGTGGCCGCCGAGCCGCGCCTGGCCGCGGTGCCGGGACCGAGTTTCGCGCGCTCGCCCGCCGAGCGCCTGGTTCGGGACCTCGCCGGCGCGGACGGCGCGCGTCCCTCCGGCATCCTGCCGCCGGAGATCGCTGCGGCTGCGCCTGTCCAGGCCCCGCCGATCGAATTCCGCGACACCGAGGTGCGTCCGGAAGTCCTTGCGCACTTTCACCAGTTGCCGCCCTACCAGGCGTTGCTGACCGTGGGTCCGGAGGCCGTCTATCAACTGCCGGCGCTGCTGCACGAGAAGTTGATCGCGCTCGATTGCGGCGCGCGCCAGGCGCGCCTGGTGCGAGCGACGATGCCGGCGGCCGACAAGCTGGCGCTCGAGGGCACGGCCAAGGCGGTCAAGGGAGCCTTGCGGGCCAGGGGCTATGGCGTGGTCGGCGAGCTGGTCGCGGAGCCGCATGTCCTCAAGGAAATCCTGCGCAATGCGGGCGCGTCGGGCAAGGCCGGTGCGAAGGGCGGCCCCATGCAGCTGTTCGAGCGTTGGATCGCGCTGGCGGTGCCCACGGGAGCCACCGACCTGCACATCGAGGTGCGGCGCAACACCGCCATGGTGCGCATCCGCATCGACGGCCGCATCGAGCCCCTGCCGGACGGACAGGGCGGCCGCTACAGCCGCAAGGAGGTGATCGACGCGATCGCCGCGGGCTACAACAGCACGCGCAAGGGCAACAACGTCTCACAGTACAACGCCGACCAGTTCGTCGACTGCATGATCGACCTCGACCTGCCGGGCACGGCAGGGCAATTGCGCTATCAGAACGTCAAGGGGCGCTTGGGCCCGAAGACCGTCGTGCGCATCCTGCGCACCGGCGACGAGAATCGCATCCGCTTCGACGCGGCGGGCTATGCGCCCAGCCACCTGCGGCTGCTGCGCCTGGCAGGGCGCGCTGGCAAGGGCATCGTGCTGCTGTCGGGCGTCACCAGTTCCGGCAAGTCGACCAGTCTGAAAAGCTTCATCGAGACGCTGCCCGGGCTGGACCAGAAGGCCATCTACACGGTGGAAGATCCGATCGAGTACGAGATCGCCGGTGCGCATCAGATCGAGGTGCTGCGCGACATCGCCAACGACGACGAGACGCGCCGGCGCTACGCCGAGGTGATGCGCGCGCTGATGCGATCCGATCCCGACGGCGTCATGCTGGGGGAGATC
>OUNM011258381.1_pt1 | contig 10188 bp, 8 predicted proteins | sample 1769961 | NCBI WGS metagenome assembly OUNM01 (sample SAMEA3914820, study PRJEB12502) | metagenome | biome: forest; material: soil | place: USA | collected 2012-03-12 | depth 0.3 m
CCATCCTGCACAGCTTCCTGCGCAGCTTCCTGCAGCAACCTGCAGACCTGTAGGCTGTCGCTCGCCTCGCGGGTCAGTGGTTTCCCGCTGCTGTGTCTGATTCCTGCATCGCGCTCCCCCGTTCCTCCGCCGAGAGGGTGACTCAGGCGGTGCCCTGGTTGGACTCTTGCCCGATCTGCCGTCTGCCATCTCCCACCTGCATGTTCCCGCCCAATCGACCTGCGTCCCCCAGCCATGCTCTCTTGCACGCTCCCTGAGCACCCAAGACGCACGCCCATGCCCATGCCCATCCATGCCCGCACCCACATGACATGAGCCAACGTCGTTGGGGTTGGCGTCGTCAGGGTCTCTATGTACGCGGCCCGCCGAGGATGACTACGCCACTCAGGATATTGGCCCTTCCGATGCAGAGCAGCAGAGGTACCGGAGTACATGCAATTTTTCCCATCCCTCTTTTTTTGCTGGCGTCGACAGGGGGGTGCTTCTCGTCCCCTGGTCTTCGTCATCCATCGAGATGCCTCGATGGGAATGTATCTTCTCGCCGCCCCTCTCATATCTTTGCTACCTTCTTCCCCAGTCTCTCTCTCTTTCTCCATCCCCTCTCTCCCGTCTCCGCCGTCTCTCGCTTCTTAATATCGATATCAGGAGGCAAATTCCCCAACGCCTCGTCGACCGTTGCACCATCTCCATCTCCAGTTCTATTCACACAACACACGCCTCTTCACCGACTCACGGCCGCTTCACTCTCTCCGTTACGGAACGATACCACGACAGGCGACACCCGACGAGACCCACGACGGCGCCAGCGCTTACTGCCGTCCATCCCCCCACTTCACCCGCGGTGTCCAACCCTGCACCACACCCCCTTCCGCTCGCGAACCCCCCACCCACCACCCCTCCACCTTTCTCTTGGCTTTTCAGGGTTCATTCCTGGTTGATAACTGAAGTGCGGTCCTGGAGACTCGTTCACTTTGGCCTTTTGCTCTTTTGCTTCTTGATTTCTCTTACACGGCTCGCCAGCGGTCGTGCTGCTACCCCTTCCTGGTCCTTGAAGGGGGGCTCTAATCGTACCTACACTCTACGGCTGGACCTCAGGCCACAGAGTCGGCCGACTAATTCTTCGCCTCATAAGCGCCGAGTCTTCCCAACTGCCTGGCGATCACTCGGATCCAGAACAGCCCCCAACGTCCCGCAGCGCGGCTCAAGGTTGCCCTCATCCTCTCGCCACCGCGCCTGGTCTTGCACTGACTCTTGTTTAGCATTACATTTTGTCATTTTGTCATTTTGTACATTGCTGCCAATGTTCTTGTGCCTTTGATTTGTGTGGTGATTATGGTTGAGGAGTCCGGACTTCAACAAAAGGATACAGAAACACAATGGCTTCCAGGAGGCCAGGACCCCACGCCTTTGGCTGGTCGGGCCACGTCGGGCCCAGAGACCCGCGGGCCGTTGCCGAAAAGCCCCAGGAGGAGGCCAAGTTGAGCACGGGATGGAAGTCTAGACGGATGGCCGAACCAAGCCCCCAGCCTTCGAGGACGGTCCCGCAACCGAGCTTGTCCAGTCGGCTACCGCAGGCCCCCTCACATCGACGCCCATCCGACAGCCAACCGGAGCGCCCTCGGGCTCTCACATATCGGCGTCCCTCCGATAGCCAGCTGGAACAGCCTCGTTTTGCTCAGCACTCGCGGATCCGGAGTTCGATCGGGAGCGTAAGCGGTCTGTTTGGGGGGGAAACTCACGTGGCGCCTTCATCCGTCGCCGCCGTCAGCAAACTTCCGACTCCCGGCTTGAAGCCCCGAAACATTCTCCGACGGAAACGCTCAGGCTTGTCGCAGGATACCACTAGGCCCCGTCTCGGTTCCCGTGATGACTCGACCGGAACATCGTCATCTGATTCCTACCCTCGAAGCCAAACCCCTCCGGACCCGTTTCATCTCGACCGCGAGTTGACCCAGAGCCCCATGGAGATCAGAGTCGCGCACCAGGTCGAGATTCCCATGGCAAAAGCCCAGGCCGTGACGATATATCCGGAGCTGGACAGGTATCGCGACGTCATACTCCCCCATCGATCCGACTATCGATCCGACAGCCCCGGCTCCAACCTACCCTATCGGATTGCGACCCACGACCTCCCTCCACCAACTCCTCTCTTTTCCGGAACCAGCAGCCAGGTCAGCGCCTTCAGCGGTAGTCCATCCACTAGGTGGTCAGGATCTCCCGGGCCCGGGCCATACAGCCGCGACACGACCCCCACCTCCATCTCATCCCAATCTCCAGGGCTGGTCGCCCCCATCCGCATACCGCCGCCTGGGATTAGGGTACGACAGGTAGACCCGACCCTGACACGACCGCCCGTTACCCGGAGACGAGCTGGGAGCATATCCAATGAGGTTGGCTCTGCAGCCGCCGACCCTCAAGGTCTGTCGCTGGTGAGGGAGTTGTCGACCTCGTCATCTTCCAACTCGACGGTCCGTGTTGGTGTCAACGCAAAGGAGAAAAAGAAGAGCAAGGGGTCACCACAGCGCCCGCCGAGCCCGCCGCCCCGGAAGTCGTCACAGAGGCCCAAGGAGAGCCAAGATGAGATGGTGTCGCCCTCCAAGGTCTCCCGCAAGGCCGCCCGGCCAGAGGTGGCCTCGCCGCCCTCGGTGAAACCCGCCTCCTTTTCTCAACCTCGGCTTGTGCAACCTGCACAACTCGCCGTCTCGCCCAAGCCGGCGCCACCCAGGCGGCCCAGCCGCGATGGAACTGCCGACCTTCAAGCCCGCCAATTCATCCCTGTCATCCAAAGTAATCTGTCCTCAACCTCGCTGAACGAAAGGCGGCAGAGTGGCCTTTTGGCCCCAGCCCCGGCCAGCCGGCCGGCCGTCACCTCCTCCACCTCGGAGCGACCGAGTCACCCGTCACGGCGGCCCCCGACTCGGGAGCCCACACCCACACCTGGTCCATCCAAACAGGAGCCGGCGAGGCCCACCCGAACGCCGAGCCCCAGCGTGTCGACCTTCAAAACTCGGTTTCCCCTCTTTGGCCGACGAACAAAGACGGTTCCGGAGCCTGTCCAGCAAGAGAAAAAGGACAAGTCAGCAAGGAAAGGACCGGCAGCCGGAACTGGCCACGAGGGCTACGGAAAATTAGGCTCGGTGCGTCGGAGAAGCAGCAGCGTCACGAACCCGGCCCGCGTGATTCCAGGGACCATGTCCTCGCAGGAAAGCCTGAGCAGCCTGTCTCAGGATCCATTCCTGATGGCAAGGACAGCTCCGGTCATCATTGCCGGCGGGGAAGTGATTGAGAACAGAAACACCAGCTCCGAGTTGACGCGCACGGACAGCAACCAAAGCTTTCCCTATCGGAGGCCCAGCGTCGAGTCTCGGGACGGCTCCCAGATATCGTCATCATCTCGAGAGCTGCCGCGAATGAGCCTGTGGCCATCCCCCTTCCCGCGCGGGGTTTCCCAGACTCCGTCGTTGAGCAGCCGTCGACCGTCTGAGAGCAGCGACTCCGAGGCCATCACGATGAAGCCGACTTTGGCCCTCAGGAGATCCATTCAGCGACTGAAAGCAGGCGAGCAAGAGGCCCCGAGACTGCCCAACCCGATCGTCACTCGAGCTCAGGTCGTCTCACCCTCGATGACCAGCTTGGATGCGAGCATCATGTCGGACGATTCCATCTTTGACCCTTCAGAGCCGGCTGTGGCAACCAACGAGTCCACCCAGGCAACGACCAGCTCTGGACCAAAGAAGCTCATGAGACGGGCCCGGTCACCTCGCAAATGGAACTTTTTCGGCCGCTCCCACAGCCAGGCTCCAGTCGAAAAGAAGGCCATAGCCAGCACCGTCACCGCTACGGTTCCGGTGGTGCAGGCCAAGCCCATTGCGTTTTACACCATGATAGACTCGTCGGAGCAAGACGACTCGGAGCCAGTCGACATAGAAGAGGTACTTCGCGAGGCCAGAGGGCTGGCCATTACGACCCCTGATCTGCCTCAGCTCGCGGACTCGGAGAGCAGGAGACCGTCCGTGGCATCACAAGCGCCCCCTAGCCCCGCAAGGTCCCCAGAGGTCGAGCATCAGCGACCCGCGAACCCCCAGCGCGCTTTCACAGCGCCTGTCGCCCTGCCCGTCCTTTCAATTCCCGAGACCTCTGAGCCAACGCTCGCCCAGCAGGCTGCCCGCCAGGCGCCTCCTCGTCCGAGCAGACTGCCCCAGGTTGGACGCATTCCCAAGGTTGTCAGCGCCCGGCCTGAGCACATCTCCCCGAAGAGCTTCTCTCGACCCTTCAACCGTCTGAGCGTGCAATTGCCTCCTGCGCAGCTTGATCTCCAAGATGAGGATTCGGTGGCAAAAGGCCCCAGCCCGCCAAGACCATCGACGCCGGAGCCTGCCTACGAAGAGCTGGCACCAGTTACTGACACCAACTTTGAAACCCTGATCTATGGCGTTCCAAGATTGTCGCCGCCGCCGGCTTTCACCCAGCCCGGGCATGGGCAGGAGTTCCTCGCGTTCTCGCCCCGGAAGGGCTCGCAGGGTACCGCGACCACCACCTCCAGCAGCTCCGGAGGTATTTTGAGCTTCGCTGCTGCCACAGCCATTGTGCCGACGCCAACTGCTCCGCTTGCTGAGGACGAGATCTGGGACGAATACAACGATTTGCTTGGGGAGGACACCATCAGGATGTCGACGCTCCAAGGGCAGTCGTGGCCGAAGCCATTGCGGCTCGAGGCATCAGCAAGCAGGAAGTGGATCGAACCAGCACTGGAATCCCCGACGCTGAGCCCGCCTCCGTTGCCCAGTCTGGTCCAAGCCTTGCGTGCTGGGATGGAACATCCGTCGCTCAGCCTCCACGGGTCCGACATCGCCGAAGAGGTGAAGCGGATGCTGGAGTGTGACCCGACACCGGAGAACTCGGTCGTTACGCCCGATGCCTTGTTCGATCAAGATGTCCCGATTGGCTGCCTTGACACGGACAAGCCGATGGAGGAACCGGCTTCGACCGCCGTTGAAGCTCGGCGGTCCGACGCGAGCAGCGCCACGCAGTGCTCAGAAGACAACTCGCCGCTGGCCCAAGTCAACCTGCGGGTGGGCTCCATGACGGTTAGCAAGTGGCTTACGTTTGGCCATGTCCTCTTCAGCCCCGTTCGGGACGAGCTGATTGCAGAGGTTGGCTCCCTCAAGCGGCCCTCGATCCTGGTGGTCGACGGCCTCGGAAACGATGACTGGTCTTTCTACGCCGCCGAGACGTACCCGGCGGCTACGTTTTTCAACCTCTCGCCCCGTGCGCCCCTCCCCGCCGAGCACCAAAACGAATCCTTCCCGCTCAGCCCCCCCAACCACCACCAGGTCCAGTACCTCTCCCACACTGCCAAATTTCCCTTTGGCGCCCAAAGCTTCACGGCCGTCGTCTTCCGCTTCCCCGCCGCGGCGCCCGAGGGACACTACCGCAACATCATCTCGGAGGCGCGGCGCGTGCTGAAGCCCGGCGGCTACATCGAGTTGTCGATGCTCGACGCGGACCTCAACAACATGGGCAACCGCTGCCGGCGGGCGGCGCGCCAGCTCAAGGAACGCATCCACGCCCGCGCCCCGGACACCAACCTGGCGTCGACCTCGGACCTGATCCTTCGGCTGATCGGCCGGCGGGGGTTCGCAGACATCAAGACGTGCCGCGTCGGCGTGCCGGTCGCGAGCACCCTTGCGCGGTCGTCAGGCAAGAGGACCTCGATTGCCGGCGCTGCTGCTGGCGGTGCGACGAGGGAGAAGAGCAACGCCCTTTTCAGGAAGGACGAGCGCAGCCTGCCCGAGATGATCAACGACGAGGGCCCCGTCGCGGACGAGAGCATCGCGCAGTCGGTAGCCAAGGTCGGCAGGTGGTGGTACAGCCGGTGCTACGAGAACGCGGCTGACCCCGGGATCGGGCCGTCCTCGGGGGGGAGCATGTGGCGCGACAGGGCGCTGCTCGCCGAGTGTGAGGAGTGGGGCACGAGTTTGAAGTTGATGGTTTGCCATGCGAGGGTGCCGGATGGGAAGGCGAGGGTGGCGAGTATCTGAGAGATGGATCACCTGTTTTTTTTTTGTTTTTTTCTTCGACCGGCAATAACGGACGACAAGAACGGAATGTGCAAACAGCATACAACAACATACACCACGCAAGAAGACCAAGAGGGCGCAAGCCCGAGGCCATCGACACTGACGACGACATTTTACAAACCCCTCCATAATACACGACGACGGAGGGGCCAGACCAGACGGGGCGGCGCGAGCAGCAGCCCCATGGCACACGCACAATTTTCGCTTCATACAAACAGTCACTACCCCTCCATCGACAGGCACGACACGACGGGACAGCACTTAATACCCCTTCTTCTCCCCTCTTTTTCACTTCTACTATTTCTCTTCGTTTTTGTTTTATTCTGTTCTTGCTTCAGCTTGGGGTTGAGCAAGGAATGAAATGAATGAATGAACGAATGGATGGTCGTCCCGGGGGAGGACGCATCGACTTTGATAATACAATACTTGGAACCCGCTGGTTGGGCTGGGCTGGGCCGTGGGGTTGGCCTGGCGAGAGGCGGCTTTTGGAAACGGTTTTGGTGTGGGTTTAATGAAGGTTGGGTTGGCGTTGGGATGTTTGTGTGTGCGGTGTTTTTTTCTGGTTTTATTGGGTTGTTTTGCTTTGGTGTTCCAGGTTGGTGTTGGTGAGCGAGCGAGCGAGCATCTGAGGAGATACCCCTGAACCAAGCCGGTCGTTTTCCGCTGGTCTCTTATGAACTGGGAGGATAGCTGGAGGATGGATGTGTGTAGCATGAGAGATGAATTGATGAGTGGCATAGCACAGTATTGAATTCTGTTGTTGACTTGTGATGACCTCCTGTGTACTCCGTATTATGTAATTATGGATTGTCGTGTTTCTGTCAGGAAGCCGTTAGGCCCGACCGATGCTGTGGTCCTGTGGCGGTGGCCCTGTTCGGACCGCCTTGGTCTTGGCGGGGACTGGCTTCCCCGGATTGGCGGCCGCATTGGGGCGAGGCCCGCAGCCAGACCCCGGTCCCCGAGAGCACCCTGCAGAACCGAACCGAGAAGCAGCACGTCCCCTTTCCATCACCTCGACATCCACCACCACCGACCGTTCCCGTGAAACCGACGACCGCGACCGGGCCGCCACGCACACGATCGGCAATACTCTACACCGGAATCGCTCCTACAGCAAAGCGCATACTTGCCGGCAAGCTGTGACTCGTCACCGTGTCTGCGTCATGGTCTAAGATGGGCCTTGGGCTGCCGCAACTCTCCCACGCCCCGTTCACGTCCACGTCCTCTACGGACCACACGCCCCTTGTTTCGCGAGCGGGTAGATGCCCGGCGATCTCCTCGAAAAGGGCCATCGCACCGACCCTTGCGACCCTCTGACCCTCATCCTCACCTTCACCCTCACCAGCCTTCCCCTCCTGCTGGAGACCCCGAATCCACCATGACACGACGCATTGTAAGCTCCCCTCGGCCCGGCCCCCAGGGAAGGCAGACACCTAACCAACCCCCTCCATGCCAGGTCCGCACAATAGTGCAAATCACGACCGCCGCTGTCTTCACCTTCGTCATCATCTTCTTCCTCGACCGCAACTTCCGCGTTCTGCCCGACGCCCTGCATGGCTACCTACCCACCCACCACGCCGGCACCGTCATCACCGACATCACCCTGACCAAGTGCTCGAGCGTCAACGTCTTCTCGTCGTGCAAGCTCGACCCGGCCCTCTGGCACCGCATCGACAAGGACCTCTACCTGCGCAAGGGCATCTTCTCGTCGGCATTTTTGCACGTCCAGCGCAAGCGCGAGGAGGAGCTGACGCCCGAGGACCACGTCGTGGTGGACGTCAGCGTCGGCCGGCTGAACCCCGACGTGGCCGCCGCGAAGAGCGCCAAGCTCGGCGCGAGGGGGGACACCCGGGACCACAAGGGCGAGGAGAAGTGGGAGTCCAGGCCTGGCGGCTTGTGGATCAAGAGGAGCAACCGGCGCGGCGTGAGCGACTCCAAGAGCGCCGTGACCGCGGTCGATGTCTTGTTTGGGGACGACGCCGTCGAGGCGAGGCCCGGGTGGGAGATCACGGGGACGGCGCTGCTGCTGGATTCCGGGTCCAGCATCCCCGCCGCGCATCTCACTGTGCGGAGGGCCGCCGAGGAGGAGCCGTTCAAGCCCGTGCCCAAGATCGCCGACAATGGCAAGTTCAAGATCATGCAGCTGGCCGATCTACATCTGAGCACGGGTGTTGGCGGCTGCCGAGATGCGGTGCCCGAGGACTGGAACGGCAGGAAGTGCGAGGCGGACCCGAGGACCCTGGATTTCGTCACCAAGATTCTGGAGGAGGAGAAGCCGAATTTGGTGGTGCTTAGCGGGGACCAGGTGAACGGGGACACCGCGCCGGATGCGCAGACGGTAAGCGCGCGGCCGCCCCTGCTGACAAGGCACGGATATTGACGACCATCTAGGCAATTTTCAAGTACGCGCAGCTCCTGATCAAGCACAAGATCCCGTACGTCTCCATCTTTGGCAACCACGACGACGAGGGCTCCATGTCCCGCTCGGCGCAGATGGAGCTCATCGAGACCCTTCCGTACTCCTTGTCGAAGGCCGGCCCCGAAAACATCGACGGCGTTGGCAACTACTACATCGAGGTTCTGGCCCGCGGCAGCTCGGGCCACTCGGCCATCACCGTCTACCTGCTCGACACGCACTCGTACTCGCCCAACGAGCGCAAGTTCAAAGGCTACGACTGGCTCAAGAAGAACCAGATCGAGTGGTTCCGCACCACCGCCCGAGGCCTCAAGAAGAAGCACAAGGAGTACACGCACCACCACATGGACGTGGCCTTCATCCACATCCCCATCCCGGAGTACGTGTCGCCAAACCTGACCCTCGTGGGCGAGTGGAAGGAGCCGAGCACCGCGCCGGCCTTCAACTCGGGTTTCTACAACGCGCTCGTTGAGGAGGGCGTGTCCATGGTTAGCTGCGGACAGTACGTATCCCCCCTGACAGCCTCCCGTGCCGCACAACTACCGAACCTGTCCACCGTTACCCCCGCATAACCAACCAATCCAAACCCCACCCCTGTTCCCTGCAGCAGCCAGCCAACTAACCCCTGCCACAGCGACCACGTAAACGAGTACTGCGGCCTCTCCAATAACGAGGAGGACAAGCCGGCCCTCTGGATGTGCTACGCCGGCGCCGCGGGCTTCGGCGGCTACGCGGGCTACGGCGGCTTCTACCGCAAAATCCGCATCTTCGACTTTGACATGAACGAGGCGCGCATCACCACCTGGAAGCGGGCCGAGCACGGGCCGGACGTGGACAAGCGGATTGAGGAGCTGATTCTGGTGGATGCGGGGAGGACGGTCGCGCCTATGTTGGAGGAGTGAAGTTTTGGCTGGTGTTGATGTTATGTGTATAGTTTTTGGTTTGTTTCTCTTGTTTTCTTGGTTCTGGTTTGGTTGTGGGAGAGGCGACACAACAGGCGACAAAAACTGGACTGGATCGGCTGCACGGGCATGGCATGGCTGGCGTTTTCTGTTGGGTTCTTGTTTGAGCGCTGAGTGTATCGGGCTGACTGCTCTGTCTTGGAGACGCATTGCTTGGTTGTGGGCGGTTTCAAGAGTGTGGATAGGAGAGAGGAGGAGGTGTTGGGGGTGTTGGATTCTAGAATGTTTTCGCTCGCTTTTTCGATACCATGGGCATTGGCATCTGTGTAATGGAGAGTTTATCTTTGCCCGCTCGCTGTCTCTGCACCGCATGGGTTTGGTGGTGGTTTCTTGGTAGGTGGCTGCTGTCAGGGGGTCTGCTCACTGGACCCGTTTTGGAATCTTGAAATAATGAATCAGCCAACCTCTTTGTCCGTCCTTTCATCCAACCCACCTGTGGACGCTTCTCGGCTGATCGGCCTCTTCCACCGCGCTACTACCCACGATATCTGTCGAGGTGCTGCCGTAGAGCCCGACTCCATCGGCCAGAAAGAGAAAGACAAACGGATGGATCGATAGAAAGATCAAAAGTTAGACAGGCAGAAGGGTAGAAAGGCAAATTGACAACTAGAAAAACAGCAGGCAAGACAGCAAACAAGATAGCAAACAAGACAACAAAAACGATAACAAGCAAGATAACAAGCAAGACAACAAGCAAGACAACAAGCAAGACAACAAGCAAGACAACAAG
>OUNM010859674.1_pt1 | contig 10184 bp, 8 predicted proteins | sample 1769961 | NCBI WGS metagenome assembly OUNM01 (sample SAMEA3914820, study PRJEB12502) | metagenome | biome: forest; material: soil | place: USA | collected 2012-03-12 | depth 0.3 m
CAATGTGCCATCCGGCATCTGCTCGGCTGAAAGGAACACGGCATTGCCCGGCGTGAGTTCCGTAGCCGCACCCGGCGCGAAGGTGACGATCGGCGCGTTCGGCGGAATGGTGATCTTCTGCGAACCGCCCTTGTAGTTCAGCGTCATCGCCTTGCCGTCGACGCTGCCGACGGTATCGGCGATCGTCGCGTTGGTCATCGTGCTCTCGGGCATCAGGTCCCAGGGACGATCGCCTTCGCCCGCGCCGCGCATGGCCTCGGGGAAGATCAGCACCTCGATCGCCTTGCGGGTCCCATCCTTCTGCGGCATCGCCGCAGTGCCGATGAAGGCGCCGGGCTTGATGTCATCGAGCGTGGCGGGGACAACGGCCACGACCGTGAACGGATCGGCCATCTTCACCGTCAGCATGTCGCCCTCGCGCGATTTGATGACGAGCGCAGAACCGTCGCGATGGTCGATCGTGCCGCGAATGCGCGTCATTGGACCGGTTTGCGCGAAAGCCTGGCCCGACAGGCCGCATAATGCAGCCACGACGCAGAATTGAACGGCACGAAACATCATATTGCGCTCCTGGTTCCGGAATATCGCCCGGACCATCAGTTAGCGCAGGGGCTGCTCAAGGCCTCTACACGTTTTCGCGACGTGGAGAGGCCCCGAGGCAGAACTGGTTCAGACGACGCTCAGGCGCACGTCGAGATTCTTGCGGGTGGCTTCCGAATAGGGGCACACGATATGCGCCTTCTGGACGAGGTCCTCGGCGACCTTCTTGTCGACGCCTGGGATGTTTACGGCGAGTGCGACGTCGATCGAGAAGCCGGTGCCGTCATCGCGCGGGCCGATGCCCACGGTCGCGGTCACGGTCGTGTCGGCCGGAACGGAAACCTTCTCCTTACCGGCGACGAATTTCAGCGCGCCGAGGAAACAGGCGGAATAGCCGGTGGCGAAAAGCTGTTCGGGATTGGTGCCGTCACCGCCGCCGCCGCCGAGTTCCTTCGGAGTCGAGAGCTTGACGGATAGCGTGCCATCCTTGGTGGCGGAGAAGCCTTCACGGCCGCCCGTGGCGGTGGCTTCGGTCTTGTAGAGAACGTTCATGTCTGCCTCCTGCTTGTAGGGAGACGGTCAACTGGCCGCCTCTGGAAATTTATATATCGCGATATTAATTTGTACGCAATAGAAAATTTCGGCATTTTTCATTTGCCAACGGATAGCCTGGAAATGGCATGGTCATGGCAGCGAAGGAGACGGTGATGGAAGCTGACGATCGCGACCCGCTTGCGCTGACGAACCAGCTTTGTTTCGCGGTCTATTCCGCGGCTCATGCCTTTGGCCGGCGCTACAAAAGCCTGCTGGCGGCGCTTGGCGTGACCTATCCGCAATATCTCTGCCTGCTTGTGCTCTGGCAGGAAGACGGCCTCAGCGTCACGACGATCGGCGAGAAACTGCGGCTGGATTCCGGCACCCTGACGCCGCTGCTGAAGCGCATGGAAGCGCTCGGGCTCGTGATCCGTGCGCGAGGCAAAGAGGATGAGCGGCAGGTGATCATCAGCCTGACCGAGAAGGGCAGGGCGCTGAAGGCCAAAGCCAACGCGATCCCGCCGGCGCTCGGCTGCTCCGTCGGCATGACGCTGGATGAGAGCGTGGACATGAAGCAGCGCCTGGAGGCGCTCCGGCAGTCCCTGATTGCGGCTTCCATCGAAGCGGAGAGCTGAAACCGAGCTTGCGGAATTGCAAGAAAACGCTTTCACGCATCGATCTTGTTGGCGTCGTCCCCATGTGAGAGGACATTCGCATCCCGCGGCCGCCGGCTGGTCGCCGCCCATACAAGGAAACCGCCATGACCGTGGTTGACGCTCCCGCTCCTGTTCTCTCCGCGCACCAGACGCCCTGGCATGTCGGCGCCGTGACGCTGACCGTGCATGATTTGAAGACTGTCCTTGCGTTTTACCGCGATGCGATCGGCCTGGCCGTGATCGACGAAACAGGCGGCAAGGCGACGCTCGGCGCTGGCGGCGTTCCGCTACTAAATCTGGTCGAAGATGCGAATGCCCGCCGCCGTTCACCGCGCGAGGCCGGCCTGTTCCACACCGCTTTCCTCGTGCCAAGCCGCGCCGATCTCGCCGACTGGGTGCGCCATGCCATGCGCATCAAGCTGCCGATGGAAGGCGCATCCGATCACCTCGTCAGCGAGGCGCTTTACCTCTCTGATCCGGAAGACAACGGCATCGAGATTTACGCCGACCGCGCCAAAGGCGACTGGACCTGGCAGGCCGATGGCGTCGCCATGTCTACCGAACGGCTCAATATTGCCGGGCTGCTGGAAGAGGGCATCGATCGCCCATTCCAGGGCATGGCGGCCGGCACGCGCGTCGGCCATATTCATCTTCAGGTCGGCGATATCGCAACAGCCGAACGCTTCTATCACGAGGTGCTCGGGCTCGATGTGACCGCGCGACGCAACGGCGGCACCTTCTATTCGACGGGGCGCTATCACCATCACGTCGCGACGAATGTCTGGCAAAGCCGCGGCGCGGGTCCGCGCGACCTGCCTTCCACCGGGTTGTCGGGTTTTGAATGGGTGGCGGCAGATGCGGCGACCTTCGCCAAGTTGCGCGAGAGATTGCAGGAGGCGGAGACGCCGTTTTCGGTCGATGGTGGGACGATCAAGCTTGCCGATCCGTGGCGGAATACGGTTGTGCTGACGGTGGCGGGGTAGAGTGCTGACGTAATCCTTCCCCTTGATGGGGAAGGTGGCGCGAAGCGCCGGATGGGGTGGCAGCACAGAATTTTCAGAACGGCGGGCTTCCACCCCCTCCGTCGGCTATGCCGACACCTCCCCCATAAAGGGGGAGGATTAACGGTCGGCGCACTACTTCTTCGCCAGTCCCTTATCTTCCAGCCATTTCTGGATGACGCCGGCCACCTCGGCGTTGTTCTTGTCCATCATCATCATGTGCGAATTGCCCTTGATGCCGATCTTGGGCAGGTCGACAACATCTGCAGTGCCGCCGGCCGCCTTGATCGCATCGGCGAAGGCAACGCCGGTGGCGCGGATTTTCGGCCAGCGCGAATCCTGCTCGATGAAATCGCCATAGACGATCAGCGTCGGGATGGTCTTCAGCACATCGGCCTTGGCGATATCGCCGACGCCGGCCGGCTCCACCGCAATCAGCCCCTTCACCTTATCCGGCCGCGCCTGCGCCGCCTTGAAGCCGAAGGTGCCGGCCTGACTGTGGAACAGGATCACGCAGGGACAGACCTTATCGATCTCCTGCAGATAGGCTGCGAGGATCGCGTCATCCGTGGTCGTCCAGCGCGGCACGTTCTGCTTGACGAAATTCTCGTAGCCCTCGTTCGGGAACTGGCTGCCAGGCAGCAGCTTCCGCTTGGCGGGGTCAGGATCGTAGGAGTTTGGCCCGCCGATCCTGAAACGCTCGAACGGGTTGCTGGTGGTGAGGAATACCGGCTCGCCCTTGAACACGTCAGGATATTGCGCCCAGCCGGCGCGGCCGCGCTCGACGGCATCTGAATTATAGACCGCCCAGCCGTGGCGCAGGAAAATGTTGAGCCAACCCTCGCGCCCGTCCGGCGTCGTCTCGTAGGTGACACCAGTGAGGCCGCCGCCATGCCACATCAGCAGAGGGTAAGCGCCCTTCTCGTTGGTCGGCAGGAAATACTGCACATACATCTGCTCGACCTGATAGGTGCCGTTCGGATCGACCTTGGCCGGCACGCCGCCTGCCGTGAAGGTGACCTCCTTCACCGGCTTACCGGTGATCTCGACCAGCCGCCCGCCAATATGGAAGGAACCCATGGCGCGCAGCGAGATCGGTTCCTCGGCGTGGGCGGAAAACGCGAAGGCTGACAAGGCGAGGGCGGCAGCGATCCTGCGGAATGGCATGGGGTTTCCTCCGATTGCTTGTTTCATCCTCAGTGTCATTCCCGACGGCCCGAAGGGCCGAGCGGGAATCCAGGATCGTTTGTGCGTCGGCCCCTGGATTCCCGCTCCGCCTTCGGCGGTCGGGAATGACAAGGAGCAACTATGGTCTCACCGCAGCAACCCGCGCTTCGCCAGGTTATGCATCAGCGCGCCAACGCCAAACGTCCAGGCCGGGGCTTCGGTCGAAAGCCGCATCCGGTTGGTCAATGCGCCAAGCTTCGGCGCGGCGATCGTCACGCGGTCGCCGATCTTGTGCGTGAAACCCTTGCCTGGCGCGTCGCGATCTTCGATCGGCGCGAACATCGTGCCGAGGAACAGCACCGCGCCATCGGGATATTGATGGTGCCGTCCGACCATCTGCTTGGCGAGGTCGGCCGGGTCGCGGCTGATCTTGGCGACGTTCGACGCCCCCTTCATGACGAACCCATCGTCACCCTCGACCGTCAGCGAAACTTCCGTATTGCGCACGTCATCGAGCGAGAAACTCTCGTCGAAGAAGCGGATGAACGGGCCGACGCACGAGGAGGCGTTATTGTCCTTCGCCTTGGAAAGCAGCAGCGCCGAGCGGCCCTCGACATCGCGCAGATTGACGTCGTTACCGAGTGTCGCCCCGATGATCTTGCCGGTCGAGGTGACGACGATCACCACTTCCGGCTCCGGGTTGTTCCAGGTCGAGATCGGGTGCAGGCCGGCATCCGCGCCGCTGCCGACGGAGGCCAGCACCTGGCACTTGGTGAAGATTTCGGCGTCCGGTCCGATGCCGACTTCGAGATACTGGCTCCACGCGCCCTGCGCGATCAGCGTTTCCTTGAGCTTCATCGCCTCGGGCGAGCCGGGTTTCAGCTTGGAAAGATCGTCACCGACGAGGCGCGTGATCTCCTTGCGGATTTCGCCGGCGGCGTTCAGGTCGCCGCGTGCGCGCTCTTCGATCACGCGCTCCAGCATAGAGATGGCAAAGGTGACGCCTGCGGCCTTCACCGCCTGTAGATCGATCGGCGCGAGCAGCGAGGGTTTGCCCGCATCCGTGCCGGTCGCATTGGCTAGCAATTCAGCCAGCGAGCACACGCGCTCGCCCGGCGTACCACGCACCAGCGCCGCCGGGTTTTCGCTTTCGCAGAGGTCGCGCATGGTCGCGAAGCTGCTGCTGAGGTCGTAGACACCGTCCTCGCGCACCGCGACGACGGCGGGGCCAGCGACCGCCGGCAGCCAGACACGGCCAGCCAAAGTGCCGGCGTAACGATCGGCGGGCAGGGTGGTTTCGGGCGTCAGGCTGATTGTCGGCATGGGCAGGTTTCCTCGAAACGGATTTTTATGAAGGACGAAGGCGAGGCGTTATTTTGCCGCCAGCCTTGAACGATTCCAGTTGATCGGATGGCGCGTCGGGCCGATGTTACGGGAAACAATGCCGCGAATGGAAGCTGCCCGCGGAGAAAAAAGGATACGCCATGGATACGCCCGTTACCGCGACCGAGCCGCGCACCCTGCGCCTCAATGCGGCCGATAATCTCGTCGTCGCCGTCGATGCCATCGCGCAAGGCGCGATCGCGGCCGGCATCACGGCGCGCCAGCGCGTCATGCGCGGCCACAAGATGGCGGTCGTGCCGATCGCGGTTGGCGAGCCGATTCGCAAGTTCGGCCAGATCATCGGCTTCGCCCATAGCCCGATCGCGCCCGGCGACCATATCCACGAGCATAATTGCGACTTCGCCGCCTTCGACCGTGACTACGCCTTCGCGGCCGACGCCAAGCAGGAAGCGATCCTGCCCTTGCCGCAGCAGGCGACCTTCGAAGGATTCCGCCGCGCCAACGGCAAGGTCGGCACGCGCAACTATATTGGCATCCTCACCTCGGTGAATTGCTCGGCTTCCGTCGCGCGCTTCATGGCGGAGGAGATCAGCCGTTCCGGCATTCTCGACCGCTATCCCAATGTCGATGGCGTCATCCCGCTCGTGCATGGCGGCGGCTGCGCGCTCGATATCAAGGGCGAGGGCTACGAGGTCCTCAAGCGCACGCAATGGGGTTACGCCACCAACCCCAACATGGCGGCGGTGGTGATGGTCGGCCTTGGCTGTGAAGGCTTCCAGATCGGTCGCTGGAAGGAGGCCTATGGTCTTCGGGAAAGCGAGACGTTCCGCTCGATGACCATCCAGGAAGTCGGCGGCACGAAGAAGACGGTTGCTGCCGGCGTCGAGGTCATCAAGGAAATGCTGCCCGTCGCCGACAAGGCGCACCGCCAGACCGTGCCGGCCTCCGAACTGATGCTGGCGCTGCAATGCGGCGGCTCGGATGGCTATTCCGGCATCACCGCCAATCCGGCGCTCGGCGCGGCGGTCGATCTGCTGGTCAAGCATGGCGGCACGGCGATCCTTTCGGAAACGCCTGAGATCTACGGCGCGGAGCATCTGCTGACCCGCCGCGCCGCGACGCGCGAGATCGGCGAAAAACTCGTTGGCATCATCAAGTGGTGGGAGGACTACACCGCCCGCAACCGCATGGACATGAACAACAACCCGTCCCCTGGCAACAAGGCCGGCGGCCTGACGACGATCCTCGAGAAATCGCTCGGCGCGGCGGCGAAGGGTGGCACCACGACGCTGACCGGCGTCTACCACTATGCCGAGAAGGTCGACGCCAAGGGTTTCGTCTACATGGATACACCGGGCTACGATCCTGTCGCGGCGACGGGGCAGGTGGCCGGCGGCTCCAACGTGCTGTGCTTCACCACCGGCCGCGGTTCCGCCTACGGCTGCAAGCCGACGCCCTCCATAAAACTCGCCACCAATACGCCGATCTACAACCAGATGATCGACGACATGGACATCAATTGCGGCGACGTGCTCGACGGTGTTTCCATCGAGGAAAAGGGCCAGGAGATTTTCGAGGTTATCCTGCGCGTCGCCTCGGGCGAGCGCTCGAAATCGGAGCAGCTTGGCTATGGGGACGCGGAGTTCGTGCCTTGGACGATTGGGGCGACGATGTGAGGGGTGGCGGCGCTTAACCTCTACAGCAATAGCTGGCGAACACTCCACGAACGTAGGTGTTCGTTCCGTGGCTAACGATGCCCAAGCCCGGAGTTTTGGACATCAATGCTGATGTTTTGAGAGGCGCATGATGGCGATGACTTCGCTTTGGGGGAGGCGCTATGCTTCGCCAAAGCGGGGCGATTACATGCGTGTTTATCACTTCATGAATAGCAAATATGGATTGCAAGCGCTGCGTCGAAAGAGATTGAAATTAGCTCTTATCGATCAATTGAACGATCCGTTTGAACTTTTAGGGATCGCATCTCGCGATCCAGAAGAACGAAAGGCGTTTGCCGAGGTAAAGGCTGGGCTGGCAAAATATTCTGGCATGCTGTGCTTCAGTGGCAAATGGAGCAATCCTGTTCAATGGAGCCACTACTCAGATCGTCACAGAGGACTATGCTTAGGGTTCGAAGTGCCGGATGAAATGCTTACCCCTGTCAAATATAGGGCGAAGCGGTTGCGGCCAGATCCGCGAATTATCAACGAAATGAGAGCGGAGAGCCCGGCGGCGCAGGAAATGATGTTGCAGTTGGTGACAACAAAATTCAGCCACTGGCGCTACGAAAACGAATACCGATTGTTCGTTCAATTAGAAGAAAAAGATGAGAAAGGGCTCTATTTTGCCGATTTCTCCGACAAGTTGGTGCTGTGCGAGGTTATTGTCGGAAGCGCTGCCACGATTTCGCGGGCAAAGCTAAAAAGTGCGCTCGGCCGCGCTGCCAAGCATGTCGTTGTGTGTAAAGCACGTTTAGCATTCCAGTCCTTTCGCGTGGTCAAGCAAAGACGTGATGCTCTTTGGAAATGAACAACGAACGCCTTTATGAAAAAGCGATTGATGCTGCTGACTCGGGTGTTCTAGTGAAGCGAAGCTAGCCGGCAACATAATCGTTGCGCGCCATCCCTTTGTCATGGAAACGTAATGCGACCATGATGAACAGGCGCGAAGACGCTGATTGGGATGGAGAAGACGAAATGACGATGAATTTCCGCGCGACGCTCGCTGCGGCCACCTTTCTTACGCTGAGCGCCGCGCCGGCTTTGGCCGCGACGGAAATCCAGTGGTGGCACGCGATGACGGGCGCGAATAACGACCGCATCGTCAAGCTCGCGGATGACTTCAACGCCTCGCAGAGCGACTACAAGGTCATCCCGACTTACAAGGGCAGCTACGGCGACACGATGAATGCCGGCATCGCCGCCTTCCGCGCCGGCAACGCACCGCATGTGCTGCAGGTCTTCGAGGTCGGCACGGCGACGATGATGGCCGCCAAGGGCGCGGTGAAGCCGGTTTACCAGATGATGGCGGAAGCGGGCGAACCCTTCGATCCGAAATCCTATCTGCCGGCCGTGACAGGCTATTACTCGACCGCCAAGGGCGAGATGCTCTCCTACCCCTTCAATTCCTCGACCATGGTGATGTGGGTCAACAAGGACGCGCTCAAGAAGGCGAATATCGCCGAGCCGCCGAAGACCTGGCCGGAAGCCTTCGAGGACGCCAAGAAGCTGAAAGCCGCCGGCTGGGACAAGTGCGGCATCTCGAACGCATGGGCGACCTGGGCGAATATCGAAGAGCTTTCCGCCTGGCATAACGTGCCGCTCTCGACCAAGGCCAACGGCCTCGACGGATTCGACACGGTGCTGGAGATCAGCAATCCGCTGACCGTGAAGCATCTGACCAACTTGGTCGCGATGCAGAAGGACAAGACCTACGATTATTCCGGCCGCACCAACGATGGCGAGGGCCGCTTCACATCAGGCGAATGCCCGCTGTTCCTGACCTCCTCGGCCTTCTATGGCAACGTGAAAGCCAATGCGAAATTCGAATTCACCGCCGCGCCGATGCCCTACTACCCCGACGTGAAGGGCGCGCCGCAGAATTCGATCATCGGCGGCGCTTCGCTCTGGGTGATGGGCGGCAAGTCGGCGGCCGAATACAAGGGCATCGCCAAGTTCTTCAGCTATCTCTCGAAGCCCGATGTGCAGGCCTGGTGGCACCAGCAGACCGGCTATCTGCCCATCACGCCGGCCGCCTATAAGCTCTCCAAGGAGCAGGGCTATTACGATAAGAACCCCGGCACCGAAAGCGGCCTGATCGAACTGACGGGCAAGGAGCCTACAGCCAATTCGCGCGGCCTGCGCCTCGGCAACCTCGTGCAGATCCGCGACATCTGGTCGGAAGAGATCGAGCAGGCCCTGACCGGCAAGAAGTCGCCGCAGCAGGCGATGGACGACGCGCAAAGCCGCGGCAACGCCACGCTGCGCCAGTTCGAGCGCACCGTCGCGAAGTGAGGCCAGCCACTGCCGTCATGGCCGGGCTTGACCCGGCCACCCCGATCGGAAGGGCGCTTTCCTGTCCGCTCGTCATTCCCGCGAAGGCGGGAATCCAGAATCGCCGAATTGGGCAAGGTGAGCGCGACGACCGTCGCGTCTCTTCGCTCCAGCGTTCTGGAATATGGATTCCCGCCTTCGCGGGAATGACGGTTAAGGATTACGCTTTTCGGGTCGGGGTGGCCGGGTCAAGCCCGGCCATGACGGTTAGTGCGGTGGAAGCCTAAATGGAAAAGCGCACCGTCTTCTCCGGCAAGCTCCTGCCTTACATGCTGCTCGCGCCGCAGCTCGCCATCACCATCATCTTCTTCTATTTCCCGGCCGCGCAGGCCGTAAAACAATCCTTCTTCATCGAGGATGCCTTCGGCACCACCTCGAGCTTCGTCTGGTTCGAGAATTATCAGGCGCTGTTCGAGCAAAAGGAATATTTCGCCGCGATGGGCACGACGGTGACCTTCTCCGTCTGCGTCGCGGTGCTGTCGCTTGGCCTCGCCTTGCTCCTCGCCGTCCAGGCCGACAAGCAGATCAAGGGCGCGGGTTTCTACAAAACCATGCTGATCTGGCCTTATGCGGTCGCGCCCGCCGTTGCCGGCGTGCTCTGGCTGTTCATGTTCCAGCCCTCGCTCGGCCTTGTCGCGCGGGGCCTGCGAGAGAACGGCATTGCCTGGAACCCGCTGCTCGACGGTAATGACGCGTTGATCCTGGTGATCCTGGCGGCCGCCTGGAAGCAGATTTCCTACAACTTCCTGTTCTTCCTCGCCGGCCTGCAATCGATTCCGCGAAGCGTGATCGAAGCCGCGGCAATCGACGGCGCGCGGCCGATGCGGCGGTTCTGGACCGTGACCTTCCCGCTGCTGTCGCCGACCATCTTCTTTCTGTTGGTCGTCAACATC
>OUNM011101473.1_pt1 | contig 10184 bp, 8 predicted proteins | sample 1769961 | NCBI WGS metagenome assembly OUNM01 (sample SAMEA3914820, study PRJEB12502) | metagenome | biome: forest; material: soil | place: USA | collected 2012-03-12 | depth 0.3 m
CTCCTCTCCTCCCCACCCTCGCCGTCCTCCCCCTTCCCGGCATCCCAGCCCCCCTCCTTCATCCCCATGGCCTTGAGCTTCCTCTCCCGATTCTTGGCCCTCTCGTCCTCGAGCTTCCTACGCTCCTCGTCCGCGACCTTGCGGCGCGCCGCCTCCTCGGCCTTGCGCTTGCGCGCCTCCTCCATGCCCTTGGCGTAGACGACGGCGTGCTCGCTCTCGTCGCGCTGCTGCGCCTCGAAGCGCCGCGTCTTTTCGGCGGCCAGGAGCCGCATCTTCTCCATGCGCGCGGCGAGCTCCGAGTCGGTTAGCTTTTGGCGGGGGTTGGCGCCGGAGTTGAGGCGCGCCTCGGAGGTCGCCGAGGCGGTGTTGGTTGTTGTGCCCGTGGAGGGGGTGGTTGCTGTAGGAGTGGTGGTGTCCTTGTCTTTGTTGTTGTTGCGGGAAGTTTCGCGGGGGCCGGTCGGGGGCGGTTTGGGCGCGGTTGTCGATTCGCTGGTTGAGTCGGTCGCGGTTGGGGCGACGGCGGCGGGCGGTTCCGGGGCAGAAGTGGCGTCGCTGGTGGTGCTGGCGGCGGTACTGGCGGGAGCTTTGGACGGTTTGGCGCCGCTGTTGTTGTTGCCCGATGGGCGAGCTGGCTTCCCTTGCGGTGGGTTGGGGTTGTGGCGGGACTGAGCTAGGGACCTTGGTGGCTGTCGCGGCGCGTTGGGAGTCTGCTTTTGCACGGGCGCGGGCGCAGGCGCCGGTCTTGGAGCAGATGACCGTGCCGGCTCTGGCTGTAGAGGCGGTGCAGCGTGAACCGGAGTAGTTTCGGGCACAGGCACGCTCGCGGCCTCCTCGACGGGCTCGATGTCGTCGGAGAAGAGGTCGTCATCGGTGCGTCCGCCAAACTGGTCGTGGTCCATGGTGTTTGCGTGTTAATTAACGATTGCTGTGTGGGTTGATCGGTAAAGATGTAGATAGTGTAATGTCGGTATATATGATCGGGGAAGAGGTCGTGGAGAGGAATTGGTGTTCACCAGGGATCGAGGTTGAGGTCAAGGTTTCGGTTCAGGACGAAGCTGGCACTTGGACTGCTGAGAGTGGGGGGGAAGCTGGGGAAGCTCAGCTGCGCAACACAGCGCCGGCTTTGCGGGGCGCGGGGCAACCCCGAATGCGACAATGCCCAAGTGGCACCAGCTGCCAGCAGCTCCAAGCCTTCACTGCAATGCGCAACAACTGGGTATCATAATTAAATCATATCGATGTTTTGTTGTTCACAAGCAGGCCAACAATAGCCTTTGCTTCCTTTGCATTTCCTCCATGATGGAAACAACCACCTCGAGGCTTGAGTCTCGGTAGGCCCACGGCTTGACGTTGCTGATTGACAAGGTCTGAAGTTCGTCAATATCAGTCACCAGGTGAGAGAGCACCGGGTTGAGGGACGCCAGCGTGAGGATGACGAGGGCGCCCAGCGATCTACGGATACGTTAGCATGAATATGCGTCCGAATTCCCGGAGGCAGGCTTACGAGAGTGAAAATGTCCACGTGTACTGGCTGGGCTTGGCAAGGATCTCTGTCGTGTTGTGCAGATAGGCACGGCAGCTCTCGATGCACACGCTCGCCTTTTCGAGAACGGCGGCACTAGGAACATGATGTAGATCATGCGTGACGATGTGGAGGACGAAGGGGCGATGTATGATATGCCTCGTCGCGTAGTACCGAATCCGTAACACCGTGGCTCGGTCATTTCCCGTCGGCTCCGTGCCGAGAGAGGGCCGGAAAGGCTCCGGAATGGATTCGTACCATGAATTGAGCTGCCGATGGAGTTCTTCACATACTAACGTGACGGATGCAATCTCGGCTCCCGAGAGCTCGTCGGCGGCCGTGAGCAGAGTGGAGGAGAGCGAGAGTACACTCTGTTTCCGCGGATAGAGAGAGTTATGCACGCGGTTGAGGAGTCTCCGTATGGAAATCTCAGCGAGGTAGGCGGTCGACTGGGAGGAGTCGACGCCGGTGAAGTTGGGGAGGCTCGTCTGGTCTATGAGCTGCTGAAGGCCGCTCTGTGGCAGCTCCATCTCAGCTAAGCGGTCACACTCGACGAGGAAGCAGGACCAAAAAATGCGCAGGATGGCCTCCCTCGTGACTGGATCGCTATCGCGGTCTGACAGCCTATTGTGTGCATATCAGCTGTGGTTGAACGGAAAGGGGCGGGAAAAAAGAAACAAAAAAGAAAGAGAAAGGAAAGAAAAGAGGGGCGGGAGTTTCCATACCGGCACAGCTTGAATTGAAGAAGGGAAGATGCAGAATACACGAGGCGCCAGCTCTGTAGCGGGCGAATGATGTACGCAAAATAGACACTGGCCAGCACTAATGCCTGCGGAAGGAGAAGACTGTAGCTGACGGACCACGACGACATGGTTATCAAGGTCGGCAGGGCAGCTTGCATGTACACCATGCCGGGAGGGGCCTTTTGAAACGCCTGGGCGTCGCGTGGAGCCAGCGTGGCGGCGCCCATGGCAAACACGACGAGACATAAGACCGACTCAATGCTCCAGGGATCACTATAATAGTTGTCCAGGAAACCGCGGTAGATGCGGTGGAACTCGTTCTTGTCGAGGATGGGGTGGTTGTGGTAGGCTTGTGAGAAATAGGCAGACACGAGACAGTCAAGCACGTCCTTGTCTAGCTCGGCCGCGGTGGGCGGAGTCATCGGGGGCGCATTGGGGTGCACCGGCATCTCGGGCGGCAGGGGATTGCGAGACTCGAGCAGAAAGAATAGGTCGGCCGGGTACTCGCCGATTAGTTGCTTCATGGCAGGCAGGCGGAGCAGGTAGTTGGAGGAGGTCTTGTGGCCGACGGGAATGGTCAGCGGAGCCAGCTCCGGGTCGACAACGCCGGTGAGCTCCGGCGCCGGTTGCGGGTCCATGTGCAGGGGCAGCGACCAGGAGGGGGAGTGGGACCCCCCGGCGCCGGCCAGATCATGAGAGAGGATCCGGGCGACTTGCAGGGTGGAGGCCTGGCTGGCTGGGGAGGTGGCGGCTCCCGCTAACGTGAGGGAGGCGGCAGCCGACTGAGACACCACGGCCTGGATGCCCTGGATGGCCGAGGCGAGAGAGGTGATGCCCGGCAGGTGGTGCTGCAGCATCGTCTCGATCTCTTGCAGGCGGCCGATGATCTCACGGCTACCGCCGCTCGAGTCGATGCGCTGCGACGGCGTGTCATCGTACTGGCACTCGACATCGGCCTCGATGCAGTTGCGGCACGATGGCCTAGTGGCGTCGCATCTTCGCTTGCTGCCGCTAGTCAGTACTAGAACGTCAACCCATGGCAGTTCCGTCTCTGTCATACCGGTGACGGCAGAATGCACACGCCAGTGCAACGCGGCGGCGGTTGAAGCTCATGGCGGTCGGGGTGTGGATGATGCGCCCATCTGCGGGCCGCTGGTCCGCGATTTGTCGGTTTGCGGGGAGGAAACGGGGAGAAATCCACTGGCAGAAGGGGGGTGCGCTAACACTCACATAAGGCAGGATTTCCGCGTTTGGGCCGAGTCAGCGGCTCAGGGGCCAGCAGGGAAGAGCCCAGCGCAGGAGATAGAGAGTCATGATCTGGTTTTTTTAGGACCGGAGTGGGGTTCTGCAGTGGGCCTGCTTGGCTCTGGCATTCCCAAGTCCTGTGTTGGCAAACACAGGCACTCAGGAATTAGTTCCAAGCAGGGGAACTCATAGTCATCAAGAAGCTCTAACCGACAGACAAGTTTCAAGTCGAACCTAACGTTCATCTTAAGTTTGAACGCATCAAACTTTCAAAGGCAAATCTCAAAGCAAGCACTCGGGTCGAATCTCCAGTTCAACTTCAAATCCAACCCCAAGTCAAACCATAAGTCAAACCCCAAGTCACTGCAATCTCTCAATCTCAAACTCGAGGTTCAAGTCAACCGCCATGTTAACCTCTCGGTCAAGTTCGAAATCAAGCTTCTCCATGCTGCAATTGGTACGAGCGTTTCGACAAAATTTCAACCTTGAAGGTCTTGTCAACATTCAACTAGCCACAAACAATTAAGATCATTATCTCTCGACCACGGAGGCCATCTCTCTGCCTCAACTCAAGCGTTTCCCTAATTCCGAATCTTCCTCCGCCAGACGATACTCGACCGCATCCTTAAACCTCGCCGCTGCGGCGCTCGGAGTGCGAAGCCTTGACACTCTCCAACCCCTTCTTGTCCAGCATGTCGCCGCCCACCTCGGCCGCGGCACCCTCGCCCGGCACCCTCGCCAATGCGCCTTGCCTCGGCATCGATGAAGGCCTAGGGGCGCCGACGCTGCGTTAGCTTGGGCTTGTTGGCCGACAGTCTCTATGATGATTGTGTTGCTAGACATCGCGTCAGCATATGGTAAGTCGAGTGCTGGGCATATGCTGCAGGTATATACATCTGCGCCCTAGGCGCGCGGGAGGGGCGAAAAAAGGGTACATGCATCTTGTCAGCATATGCCAAATGTATAGTGAGCAGCTTGTAAACTTGCAGGTAATGTAGGTGGTGGTGGTGTTGGTTGTGGGAGGAAAAGGAAAAGGAAGCTAAAATTATAAGTGTTGGAGATATTTTGGTTGGTCGCGCCGTTGCTGCACATAAGTTTAGCATATGACAGGCAAAGTTCATCAAAATGCAACATCCTCTGCCTATGCCCATCATTTCTCAGTTTCACTGCCCATGTCCTAAATTGCCTTATGGCAAGTGGCGGGTAGTGTGCAGGAAGGGGGCGGCCGTGCTGCCCAAGTCTAGCGGAAATGGCCAAGTTGGTTTTGAGGATCGTGTCCAGCCAACCGGAGGTTGGTGACTGCCATGTGCAGCAAGCTTCTTGACACTATCAAGGCAAAATTTCAAGAGTGTTTTCTACAGATTTTGGAAGGCCGATGTCCCAGCCAGAGGGAATATGCTAGGTGGTGGTCTAGGCCGTTGCTACCCCGAAGGTCAACTTTGGTGAGGGCCCGGGTGTATGTCGAGGTGTCGAGTTGGGGGTTTTGGTGTCTGTCCTGTCCATGTGGTGGCCTCAGGACTTTTCCAAATTTGGCTCCAAACCCAAAGGCGGCATCCAGTGTCGTAGCTCGCCCTCCACCAGCTCCTCCATGTCGTATGCTCCGTGTCCATCCAGCCAACTGCCCGCGATCGTCGAGCTTGGTGTTGAGGTCAATCGACCGAGCGACAAAGAAAAGGCCAAATAATCTGCGCAACTGCGCCAAACGAGCGGCAAACCCTAAGTCAAACTCCACGTCAAGCTCGAAGACGAAGTCGTGGATGCCACCCTTGATTACCTTATTTAATTCGGGAAGCTCAACAAAATCTCAACCTTCGAAGTATCGTAAACATTCAACGAGCAACAAATAACTAAGGTAGGTAGTTATCTCTCGACTATAGAACCATCTCATTGCCTCATCCAGGCCTTCAGCATCCAAGTATTTCTTCAAGTTCGACTCTTCCTCCATCAGCTACGCCACCGCATCCTCAGACCTCCCCGCTGCGGCGCTCGGAGTGTAAAGCCTTGACACTCTCCAGCCCTTTCTTGTCTAGCATATCGCCGCCCACCTCGGCCGCGGCACCCTCGCCGATGCGCCTCGCCTCGGCGTCGATAAATGCCTGCGGACGCCGACGCTGCGTGAGCTCGGGCTTGTTGAAGACGATGGCGCCCGGATTGGAGAAGAAGATCTCGTCCATGTCCTCCAGCGTGCGACGCGACGTCTCTGGGTACAGGAAGAAAACCACGGGGAAGTAGGCCCAGCAGATGACGGCAAAAATGAGGTAGAACCCCCACTTGAGGTTGTCGACACCGACCTTGGTGAACTGCGTCACGATGAAGCCGCCCATCCAGTTGGTAGCCGTGGCGGCCGCAGCACCCCGTGTGCGCCAGCCGAGCGAGTTGACCTCGGAGTTGTACACCCAGGGTACCTTGGCAAACGAAGTACCGTAGAAGAAATAGTAGAGGAAGAACATGGCCGTTGTGACATTGCCCATCGTTTTCTTGTCCGCTCCCTGTACCTGGACCGCACGGAGGCACATGGACGCAACGAGGTAGCAGGAGCCCATCGTGAGTGACCCGTACAGCATCATCCTAGAGAAGAGAAGTCAGTAAATACACTTTTGTCCAGCATCTTAAGCCCAACGGCGACAAGGACTTACTTTCTGCGGCCAAACCGGTCAATGATCAGAATGCAGCACAGCGCGGCAAACAGGTAGATGGTGCCGTTGACGCCCGTCATGAGCCGGGACATTTGCTCGTCGAACCCGACGCTCTGCTGAAGGAGCGTGGGGAGGTAGTAACCCAGCGCATTGACGCCCGAGAACTGCTGCATGAACTGCGTGCCCATCGAGAGGAACATGCGACGGAGGTTCTGCTGCTTGTCCTTGAACCGGATTACGTCGCTGAACGGTACCACATCCTTCCTCTCGTTCGCAATGGCCGTGCGAATCGAGAGGAACTCGGCTGTGACTGCCTCGTCGTGGATGGTGACGTGCGGGCCCTCGAGCCGGGCGAGCACCACCAGAGCCTCCTCGTGCCGGTCTTGCAGAAGAAGCCAGCGAGGTGACTCGGGCACGAACAGTAGCGCCGTGGCGACGACGACGGGGAAGATGAGCTGGAAGCCGAGAGGGAAGCGCCATTGGAGGGCGCCTCCGGTGAAGAAGAGGCCGTAGTTCATCCAGTTGGAGAGACAGAAGGCCGCTGTGTTGCACACACTCTGCACGACAACCAGCTTGCCTCGAACCCGCGGGGGTGAGCACTCGGCCTGGTAGACGGGGCAAGTCGACGAGGTGAGACCTGCCCAAAACGTTCCGTCAGCCGCTGTTACGAAGAATTCTCGACAATTAGGGGCTTGCAACGAAGGAGAGCCACTCACCCATGCCGAACCCGTTGATGACGCGGCCAACAATCATCTGCGGCAGATGCCACGAGACAATCTGAAGAATGGCACCGATGACATTGCAGACAAGGCCGAGCGTGATCGTCTTCTTGCGCCCGAGCTTGTCACCCAGGGTGAAGGCGAAGATGGCTCCGCAGAACGCACCAAGCTAGACAGACACACCATCAATAAGACTGAGTTTCCACGCGACATTTCCCTCGCTTCTTATTTTGTAACGTACAGAGAAACAGCTGGATGTGATGCCCGAAATGTTGGCTTGCTTGGTCTCGGGGAAGTAGTACTTGAAGTCGGCCGAGATCAACACGCCTGAGAAGACGCCCTGATCGTAGCCAAACCACGACATGGACACTGTGAAGCAAGTTGAGTTAGCTTCACTATGATAGCGCTAAACAAAGGTGTGCTCTCTTACCCGCATTGACCACGGTGATGCATGCGAGCAGCCAGTTGCCGCTGAGATTGTTGAAGAACCCCATTGCTGGTTGCCTAGAACAGAAGGCCGGCTGGGGAAACAATGTGAGGAGTTTGAAGATGGATGGATCGGGTCCTTGACTCCAGAGCCTGGGGAACAAGATCGAGATCGAGATGGGAAGCAGGAGGTGCTCTGCTCATATACACGACGGCCTGCTGCCTTGGTTTGGAAAAGAGGATTACCGAGCCCGCGGTGGCGGCCGAGTCGGTACAAGCGCGTGTGCTCACGGCTGTCATCTGACAGCGCGGTAACGAGTTTGTCGGTTTCTGTGTCTGCCCCCTGGCTATGGTTACCTCCGCATTCCCGGGGACGCGGTTCAAGGTGAGTTGGACTCGGCAAGCAGGCATGGGGCGATGGAGTACCTCACCCCATGGGGGAGACGGTGGGGAGCCATGTGGACCGGCACCTCCTTAGCGTGCCCCTAGGAGGATCCAATGCGCGTGAACAGCTGAGGAGGATCCCCCGGCGCAGGATGCGGAGCCAGGATCGTGATGTGCGGTGCGGGTGTAGACGGCACCGCTCCGCCGCCGAAACCGGTTTCCACCTGTCGCCGCCACGAGGGTGAGCGGGGAAGCGGCAGGGAGGTCCGCTCGGGCCTCGTCAGCTAGGGCAGACATTGTCCTCCCGATACAGCTGCCGGCCATGCTCTGATCCCTTCACGCGATCAATATCTTGGAATTTCGGTAGTAGCGTCAAGGCATGTGAGTTGAGAGGAATCCGCGTTTTCCTTTTGCCGTTCTGAGGCCTCCTCCGGTCACACACCCGTACCAACTGCAGCAACCCCAAGTCACAGGCCCGATTCAAGAAGACAACACCACACACAACAAAGCAATGGCCCAATCACTGTCCGTCAGGTTACACCTCGAATGCAGTCCCGTCTTGCTAAACAGCGCACAGGCAATACGTCCTCGTCACCGGCGCGACCGGCTTCATCGGCGCTCATGTCGTCGACCAGCTGCTAAGCCGGGGCATCCGAGTCCGTGGCGCAACCCGGTCGCTCGCGAAGGGTGACGCCATGATCAAAGCCCGGCCACAATACGCCAGCCAGCTCGATTTTGTCCAAATCAACGACTTTGACGACATCACAGACAGCTCGCTGTCGAACATCTTCTCCGAGGCTGTCAAGGGCGTCGACGGCATCATCCACACCGCTAGCGTACGCCAACTCCTCGCTCTCCTACTTGCCCTCAAGTACCCAAACCCAACTCAATCCCTATTAACCCCTGAGTCAACAGCCTCTAACCTACAACACAACCGACAACGAGAAAGAACTCATCCTCCCCGCCATCGCGGGCGTTAACGCCATCTTGACTGCCGCCGCCGCGCAACCTACCATCCGTCGCGTAGTCCTCACCTCCTCCTTTGCCTCTGTCATGAACGCAACCCGCACCGCGCCCCCCTATTTCACCTACACCTCCGCCGACTGGAACCCTCTCACCTACGCCGAAGCGGCGGATCCATCCACCAGCGCCGTGATCGCCTACCGCGGCTCCAAGAAGTTTGCCGAGCTCGCCGCGTGGGACTTTGTGCGCGACCGGAAGCCGGCCTTCGATATTGCCACGCTGTGCCCGCCCATGACCTTCGGCCCGATCGTGCACCCCGTCTCGAGCGTCGACAAGCTCAACGAGTCCAACGCGATGCTGTGGCGGGTCGCGAGCGGGGAGACGCCGCTGCCTGTGGCGCGCGTGCCGTTCTGGGTTGATGTGCGGGACGTTGCGCAGGCGCATGTCGAGGCGTTGGTTAGGCCTGAGGCCGGGGGGAAGAGATTCCTGCCTGCGGCGCCGGAGCGGTTTACGTACGGCCTTGCGGCGGGGATCGTGGAGCGGAAATTCGAGTGGGCAAAGGGGAAGGTGGTGGTTGAGGAGCAGGTTGTGGATGAGAGTCATGGTGTGGATGGTGAGACGACGGCTAAGGAGTTGGGGCTGAAGTACAGGAGCTTTGAGCAGACAGTTGCTGAGCTGGTGACACAGGCTGCCGGGATGGCGGGATCTGGGTTATGAGTGTAGAATTATCGCGAATCCAATGTCATGCTGTAATGTTCCAAGATCCATCCCTGTCCAACAGTGCAATGGTTGTTCCTGGTGATATTGCCTCAGCCTACTCTCGTATGAAAATCCTAAGATGAAGCCGATAATCACAACTTTCTTTGTACAATACCTGTCGATATTACAAAGACTGTCTGAGGAGTAACACTGGCATCCGATGTGTCAAGGACTCTAGCTCGCTTCCGACGACTTCATCCGGGCGCTAGGATGCGCATGAGCCGAACAATCTTGGGTTGCCTAGCGCCATGGCTAGCAAGACGCTGGTTGGCTTGGACTTGATCTCTGTTAGTCTCGTGATGGGTGACGAACCGCCGCTAGAATGGATAGAAAAGTTCACGGGGATAGGCGGCATCTCTGTTCCGCATAGTGCCGAGGCCAAGGCGGGCGGAGGCGGCAGGGCAGACAACACCACCATTGACTTTGCGGCCGGAAGCGGCCAGGAGCGGCCAGAGAACCCGGCGTGTTGGGTCCAGAAATCCACAACCATGCGTCAGATATTTGGGATTGCGGAGAAAGATCAGCGCCGCACACGATACTAAAGACATGGCGCCGCGGAGAACGAGTGTCCGGCCGGACTTTTCCTTTTCGCTTCAAGAATTTGACGACCTCCTCTCGAGAACCATACCAGACCACCACCACACCATCAAAATCACACAGCGTCCCTAGCGCCCTCACAATGTATCCCGACACATTCGAAGGTTTCGCCATCCCGGCGGCAAACCAGTGGCAGAAGACGCAAAGAATCGAGGTCCGTTGCCAAGCCCCTGAACCCCTGAGCCCCTGA
>OUNM010266899.1_pt1 | contig 10183 bp, 6 predicted proteins | sample 1769961 | NCBI WGS metagenome assembly OUNM01 (sample SAMEA3914820, study PRJEB12502) | metagenome | biome: forest; material: soil | place: USA | collected 2012-03-12 | depth 0.3 m
GCCTGCGCGGGCACGCGGCGCGCGGCCGCGGCCGCGGGCGCCACGCCCGCGAGCGCGATCGCGCCCAGCCACGCCCACCCCGCGCGCCAGCCCGCCGCGCCCAGGTGCGCGAGCAGCGGCGGCACGACCAGCCCGGACAGCGCGAGGCCGCTGCCCACGCCGGTGATGTAGAGCGCCAGCGCGAGCGCGCTGCGCTGCGGCGTGCCCGACGGATTCACGCCGGCTGCCATCGACGCGCCCGTGACGAACGTGATCGCGGTGACGAAGCCGCCGGCCGCGCGCAGTGCCATCAGCGTGGCGTAGTCCGCCGTCAGCCCGGTGACGACGAGCAGCACGCCGCTGGCCGCCAGCGTCGCGAGGAACGCGCGCCTCAGCCCCAGGCGCCGCGACACCCACGCGGCCACCGCCGACCCGGCCACGTAGCCCACCGCGTTGGACGTGTTCATGCCGCCCGCCTGCACGTAGTTCCAGTGCAGCGCGGCGCGCATCGGCGGCAGCAGCAGCGCGTACGCGAAACGCGAGAAGCCCAGCGACACGGCCGCGCCGATCGACAGGCCGATCGCGACCCACAGGTCGCCCAGGTTGCGCCGGCCTTGCCCGGCCGTGGCGGTCATCGTGTCCATGTCGAATCTCCTTGCAGCCAGTCTAGGCAGCGGCGACGCGCCGGTGCGGCCGGACGGGACGGGTTCCGGGCCAACGAGGGCGGCTTTCGGGCCATCCGGTGCCGCGCGCCTGCCAGGGTGCGATCAGGGCCCATGCACAGGTCTACACTGCCGCCATGCCCGACGAGACCACGCATGCCGACGACGCCCGACCGACCAAGGTGGCGCTCGTGGTGTTCGAGGACGTGCAGGCGCTGGACGTCGCCGGCCCGATGGACGTGTTCGCCGAGGCCAACAAGTTCCTGCCCGACGACCGGCGCTACGACGTCGCGCTGGTGGGCATGCGCGCGGGGCCGCTGCGCTGCGCCAACGGCATGGACATCAACGTCACGTTCGGCTACGAGGACTACGACGGGCAGCCCGACCTGATCCTCGTCGCCGGCGGCCCGCGCCTGCCGCAGTTCAAGCCCGAGCCCGGCATCCTGGCGTGGATCCGCGAGAAGTCCGAGCACTCGCGGCGCTTCGGCTCCGTCTGCAACGGCGCGTTCCCGCTGGGCCACGCGGGGCTGCTCAATGGCCGCGACGTCACCGCGCACTGGAACGACGTCGACAGCCTGATCGCCCAGTTCCCGCGGGCGCGCGTGCGGCCCGACAAGATCTTCGTGCGCGACGACCGCCTGTTCACGTCGGCCGGCGTGGCCGCCGGCATCGACCTGTGCCTCGCGCTGGTCGCGGAAGACTGGGGCCACGAGATGGCGCTGCGCATCGCCAAGAAGCTGATCGTCTACATCCGGCGCGACGGCGGCCAGTCGCAGTACAGCCCCTACCTGGCGGTCGGCCCGAAGGAGGAGACGATCGTGGCCCGCGCGCTGCGCTACGTCACCGAGCACATCGGCGAGCAGCTGTCGATGGAGCAACTCGCCGACGCGGTGTCCGTGAGCCGCCGCACGTTCTCGCGCATCTTCGCCAAGAGCGCCAACATGACGCCGTCGGCCTTCGTGGAACAGGTGCGCATCGACCATTCCCGCAAGCTGCTCGAGGAGACGGACCTGCCGCTCAAGACGGTGGCCTTCCGCTGCGGCTTCCACAACAGCAACCAGATGCGCTTCATCTACGAGCGCCGGCTGGACACGACCCCGCGCGAATACCGCGAGCGCTTCCGGCGCCAGGAATCGGGGTCGCCGGAGCCGGATGCCGCGGTGCTGTCCGTGGTCGCCGCCGCGAGCGATGCGCGCCTGGCCGCGGAGCGCCAGGTGCTGCCGCCCTGCTAGCGCGCTTGAAGTTCCGCGTGGCCCGAAAGGGCTGCTCGTTGGCCTGAACGACGCCGACACCGACGCGCGCCGCGGCATCCCCCACCGTAGAGTTCCGTGTCGCCGCGGGAACGCCGCGGCTCGTCCCCGGAGCCATCATCGACACGACATCCCCGCCGCGCGCGCTGCCCCGTCGCGGCCGCGCTTCCCTGCAGTACCTGCCCGTCAACCTGTTCGCCTCCGTGATGGGCATCGCCGGCCTGAGCCTGGCATGGCGCCAGGCGGCCCGGCAGTTCGGCGCGAGCCCGCGCATCGGCGCCGCGATCGGCGGCCTGGCGACGATCATCTTCGCACTGCTGTGCCTGGCCTACGGCGCCAAGGCGCTGCGCCACCCGCAGGCCGTGCGCCACGAGTTCCGCCATCCGATCGCCGGCAACTTCTTCGGCACGGTGAGCATCGCCATGCTGCTGATCTCGTCGGTCATCGCGCCGCTGAGCGCACCGGCGTCGCAGGTGCTGTGGGTGCTGGGCGCGGCGGCGACCATCGCGCTGGCCTTCACGCTCGTGAGCCGCTTGCTGCGCGGCAAGGTCGACGCGGGGCATGCGCTGCCGGCCTGGTTGATCCCCGGCGTGGCCACGCTGGACATCGCCGTGGCCGGCGGTGACGCGACCGCGCCCTGGGCGCGCGAGCTGAACCTGTTCTCGCTGGCCGTGGGCACGATGGTGGCGCTGGTGTTCTTCACCATGATCATGTCGCGCCTGATCCATCACCACGAGAAGCTCGCCAGCGAGATGGTGCCGTCGCTGATGATCCTGATCGCCCCGTTCGAGGTCGGCTTCCTCGCCTACACCACCGTCTTCCAGCGCGTCGACACGTTCGCGGCCATGCTGTTCTACTTCGGCCTGTTCATCTTCCTCGCGCTGGTCTTCAAGGTGTTCCGGCGCGGCATCCCGTTCGCGGCCGGCTGGTGGGCGCTGAGCTTTCCGCTGGCCGCGCTGAGCAACGCCGCACTGCGGTATGCGGACCACGTGCAGTACCTGCCGCTGGGCGTCTTCGCCGTCGCGATGCTCGCGTTCCTGAGCGTGCTCATCGCCGTGCTGCTGGTGCGCACGATGCAGATCCTCGTCGACGGCCGCCTGCTCGGGCCGCGCTGATCAGCGCTTGCCGAAGGCCCGCATGAAGGTCGTCACCGCGGCCGCGGCCCATTGATCGCGCTGGGCTTCCGACGGCACCGCGCCGGGATGGGTCAGGCACTGCATCTGGGCCTCGCCGCGCACGAGGTTGACGAAGTGGATCGCGGCCATCTCCAGGCCGATCGACGAGAAGTCCACCTCGCCCCGGATCCGCGCCTCCTCGAGGCGGGCCTCGACGATGAGGTTCAGGCCGTGCGGGCCCACCAGGTAGAACTGCCTGGCGAGCGCGGGAAAGCGCGGCGCCTCGCCGACGACCGCGCGAAACAGCGCCAACGCGTCGGCCGACAGCACGAGCCCCAGGTACGCGAGCGCGAGCGCTTCCAGCACGTCGCGCAATTTCCTCGAACGGATCTCGGTGGCGCGGACGGCGCCGAGGAAGCGGGCGCATTCCGCTTCGACGACGGCCGTGAAAAGCGCCTCCTTGGTCGGGTAGCGCGCGTACACGGTGGCCTTGGACACGCCGGACGCCGCCTGGATCATGTCCGTCGTCGCCGCGCTGAAACCGTGCGCCAGGAACGCGCTGCGCGCGCCGGCGAGCACGGCGGCGGCCTTGTCGTCCGGCGCGGGCGCCGGGGCGACCGGGGGCGCGGCGCGGTGCGCGGCGGGCGGGGCCTGGCGGGGCTTGGCACTCAATCGGGGCTCCTGGTGTCCGGGGTTGCCGCGCATGTTAGATCAAAACCGATCGGTTCATATCACTGCCGTCGGCGGGGCCATGCGCGCGAGAAAGTCGCTTCCATCCGGCGCCTCATTTACTATACCGCTCGGTTTAGTCAAAACGCCGCGAATGCCCGCGGCATCGACCGAGCCGACCGGACGAAGGAATCACGCCATGGCCTCCACCGATATCGACCAGCCCCCGCTGAAAGGCCGCCAGCTCGCGCTCGCCGCCGTGGTGCTCTCGCTGGCCAACTTCATGGTCGTGCTCGACACCACCATCACCAACGTCGCGCTGCCGACGATCTCGGGCAACCTGGGCGTCTCGACGACCGAGGGCACCTGGGTCATCACGGCCTACGCGGTGGCCGAGGCGATCACCGTGCCGCTCACCGACTGGCTCTCGCGCCAGTTCGGGCGCGTGAGGCTGTTCATGATGTCGCTGATCGCGTTCGTCGTCTTCTCGGTGTGCTGCGGCCTGTCGCGCTCGCTGGGCATGCTGGTGCTGTTCCGCGTGCTGCAGGGCATCGCGGGCGGCCCGCTGATCCCGCTGTCGTCGACGCTGATGCTGGCGGTGTTCCCGAAGCACAAGTCCAACATCGCGCTGGCGCTGTGGGGAATGATGACGGTGGTCGCGCCGATCTTCGGCCCCATCCTCGGCGGCCTGATCTCGGACGACTGGAGCTGGCCCTGGGTCTTCTACATCAACATCGGCTTCGGCGTCTTCGTCTGGTTCGGCGCGCGCCGCGTGATGGGCGGCCACGAGAGCCCGGTCCGGCGTTCGCGCATCGACGGGATCGGACTGGCGCTGCTGGTGTGCTTCGTCACCGCGTTCCAGGTGATGATCGACAAGGGCCGCGAACTCGACTGGTTCGACTCGCCCCTCATCGTCGCGTGCGCGGTCGTCTCCGTCGTGTCGCTGGCGGTCTTCGTGGTCTGGGAGCTGACCGACGCCGCGCCGGCGATCGACCTGTCGGTCTTCAAGTCGCGCAACTGGCTGGCCTCGACGCTGTCGCTGAGCCTGATGTTCGGGATCTTCTTCGGCAACATCGTGCTCACGCCGCTCTGGCTGCAGCAGCAGATGGGCTACACGGCCACCTGGGCGGGCTATGCCACCGCGCCGATGGGCATCCTCGCGGTGCTGTCGTCGCCGCTGATCGGGCGCCTGCTGCCGCGGATCGACGCGCGCCGCATGGTGAGCGCGGGGATGCTGCTGCTCGCGGCGTCCTTCTTCATGCGCGCGCACCTGACCACCGATTCGGGCTACGCCAACGTGGCCGTGCCGATGTTCGTCCTCGGCGCGGGGATTCCCGCGTGCATCATCTGCCTCACGTCGCTGGGCGTCTCCGACCTGCCGGCGCAGAAGGTGGCCAGCGGCGCCGGCCTGCAGAATTTCATCCGCATCATGTCGATGGCCGTCGGCGCGTCGCTCACCCAGACCTACTGGGAGCACATGGCGCAGGTCGACCGCGCCGAACTCGTCGCCGTCACCGACACCCCGCGCCTGCGTGCGAGCCTCGACATGATCGGAAGCACCGTCCACGGCGCCGCGGACCCGGCCGCGATGCTCTCCCGGATCGTCGACCAGCAATCGGTCATGCTGGCGACGAACGATTTCTACGCCCTCGCCACGCTCCTGATGGTGAGCTGCATCGCCGTCGTCTGGTTCATCAAGCGACCCAAGGGGCCGCTGAAGACGGTGGCGCACTGACGGACGAGCTGGTGAGCGCATCGCAGGGAACGAGGCTTGCTCGCTGTGGGCCTCACTTCGGAGCCGCCTCCATGAACTTTCCCAGCCTCCTCAAGTCCGCGCTCATCGGCGCCGTCGCCAGTGCCCGCTCGATGACGCCCATGGCCGCCATCGCAGCGGCGCGCCTCGCGGGCCGGCGCACGCCAGGCGATCTGTTCCTGCTCGACCGGCCGTTGGTGAAGTACGGCGCCCTGGCGATGGGAGCGGGCGAGCTGCTGGGCGACAAGATGAAATCGGCCCCCGACCGCACCGTCGCACTGGGCCTGGCGGCGCGCGTGATGAGCGCGGGCATCGCTGGCGCGGCGTTTGCGCCGCGTGGGCGGGAGCGCGCCGGCGCGGCCGTGGCGGTGGCCACCGCGGTGCCCCTGGCCTACGCGACGCTCGCCGCGCGCAAGAACGGGATGGCGCGGATCGGCCAGACCAGGAGCGGCCTCATCGAGGATGCGCTCATCGTGGCGGCAGGGGCGGCCATCGTCGCGTGGGCCACTCGCCGCTGACACCCATGTCGTTGACGCTGTTCATCGCGCAAGTCGCGCCTGCAACGGGTGGACGTCGTGGATCGCTGAGCTGCGCAAGGCGCTAGCTCCGTCGCCGGATCCGATCCAGGTAGCGCCGCGGAATCGCCGAGCGCGCCCACCGGATGCCCTTGTTCAAACGGGACATCGAGGCGCGCCACCACCGCTCCGCCTGGCGCGCGAAGGCCGCCAGCAGCAGGACGACGACCAGGCCCAGCACCGGCCAGCGCACCGTCTCGATGCGCTCCATGGCGGCGCGGTGTTCGCAGGCCGCCTTGAGGTGGTCCGCGTCGAGTGGCGGCATCGGCTTGGCGTCCGGGACGCATTGTTGGGCCGTCACATGGGTGGCCGCATCGGCGCTCGTGGTGAAACCGCTCGTGAGCTCCGCCTTCCAGTCCTCGATGCCGGCGTGCACCGTCCAGGCTGCGATCGCGAGGATGATCGCGCTGGTCGACAGCGACGGCATCTTCGGCTGCAACGCCAGCACGGCGAGCACGGCGCAGGCCGCCGCGACCGGCAGCGGCAGGTCGTCCCGCCGGACGAGTACCGCGCCCACGCCCAGCACGACCGTCACGATGGCCAAGAGCGCGACCTTCGTTCGATTTTTCGGCACGCCGAGAAGCGCCTTGGCGAACACGCCGGCGAGCAGCGCCCATCCGAGCGTCAGTGCGAGCGTCGGCATCTTGTCGGCGAGGATGCCGGCGGCGACCAGCGCCAGCCCAAGACCGAGGAACAGGCCCAGCATCGCGGCACCGATCCGCTCGCCTTGCGCCATCCGGTTCGTCAGCAGGTACAGCACCCGCAGCGGCCAGTCGGTGATCCTGAACACGATGTCGATGGCATGGAGCCCGCCGTTCTTCGACAGCGCGGCGTGCGCCGTCGACAAGCCGCGGCTGGCGGTGCGCGTGAACAGGTCGGTGCCGGCCTGGTCGGTCATGTTGTCGCCGCCGATGAGGTTGTGCTCCATCAGCTTCCTCACCGTCTCCATCGAGGGCACCGAACCCTGCGGAACCCGCTGCAGCAGCGACTGCCCGTCGCGTGACGGCGGCGCGCCCACCGTGGCCTCGATGCGCAGGCTCGTCGCGATCTCGGGCAACTCGGCGCGCAACGCCTCCAGGTGCAGGCGCCGGGTCAGCGCGCGGGCGCACAGTTCGAGCACGGGCGGCGGGACGGTGACGTCCCGATCGAGCCAGGCCAGCTCATCGCGGATCGCGTCGCCGTCCCATTCCCTGTCCAGCGCCGCGGCCAGATCCTCCTGGGCCGTATCGACCGCCAGCCTGCGCAGGTAACCGTAGACGTATTCCGACGCCTTCACCGGCGTGCTCGCGCCCGGCACCTCGACCAGGCGCGCGCCGTAGCGGCGCTGCAGGCTGTCCGGGTTCAGCGCGATGCGCACCGCGCGGTCGATGCCGTCCAGGCGGCCGAACGTCCAGTCGTTGGCGCGCCACGAGCGCCTGTAGAACGCACCGAAGTGCGCGAGCTGCATGCCATTGAGCTTCTGCGACGGATTGTTCGAGCCGCCCCAGATCGACGGCAGCCGCGCGCTGATCTGCACGACCTCCGCCTGGCTGTCCGGCCCCTCGATGCGCCCGCCCGCGGTGACCTCGAAGACTTCCAGCGCGAGTGCGCGCCAGGCGATGCGGTCGGCCGGATCCGTCGCATCCCCGCCCAGCGGACCGAAAAGGAACCCGTGCAGGCCGCGAAGTTCGTCGACCGCGACCTGTATGTCGGCGCGCGACTGCGTGCTGAAGGCATTCGGATCAGGCCCGCTCGCAGCAGCGCCCGCCTTCGATTTCTGCTCGAAGCGATCGAGGATCGTCTTCATCGGGCGCTCCAGCCGGAGGATGAGTCCGCACAGGGCGGACGCGTCCTTGGCGTTGCGCTCGACGTACCCGGCAAGGTCGGGGTCGAACAGGAGCGTGTCCATCACCTTGATGGCGCGTTGCCTGAGCTCCTCCGGCTTCGTCCGGTTGTCCTTGTCGCTCTTGCGCCAGTCTTCTATCAGGCACTTGAATTCCTCGGCGCCGGTCTGCTGCGCGGATGTCTGCGAGAGTTCCCGGCGTCGATGCACCTCGCGCGCCACCAGATAGGCCTCCTGCCAGATCGGTTGCAACTCCTTGTCGCCGACGCGCGGGATGCCGGCGCGCAAGGCCACGCCGACCCGGCTCGCGCGCGTGTCGCGGTCTTCCCAGTTCGTGTGCCTGGGCACCTTGTCCGCATCGAGGGCCCCCGGCGTGATCGACGAAGCGGTCAGCGGCACAGGAGCGCTGCCGCGCGCCGCAGCGGCCTCCACGTCTTCCTTCCAGCGCGGGACGAACGCATGCAGGCGCTGTGTGCGACGCAGGACCTCCAGCGTGAAGTCGGCCAGGAACTCGAGGCCGAACAGCCCCCACGGCCATTGGTCCTGGCTCACGAGCGGCGTCGACGGCGCGTAGTCGATCGGCACGCGTCCTTCGAGGACGTCGGCGATGTTGTGGGGCGCGGGTGGGGCTGATGCAGGGTGCGGTTCCGCCGGCGCGCCGGTCGAAGCGGATTTCGCAGGCGCAGGTGCAGGCTCAGGTGCCGGTGCAGGCACACGCGCTGCCGCGGCGCAAGTGAAGCAAGCCTGCTGCCAGACGCTGCGCAGCCAGCGGCGCGTCGAGCGGCGCATGTCGGTGGACTTGCCCGCGTCCTGTTCGCCGCTGTCGGCGGCGCCTGCCGGCGTGCACTTGGCGGTTGCATGGGTGCCGTCGGTGCCGTCGGTGACCTTGGTCTTCCTGTCGTCGATCAGGAGCCCTTCCTCGATGGCCCCCAGCAGAAAGTCGATCAGCCCGTCCATGCGCCGCGCGCGGTAGGCGGGCATCATGATGCCGGCCTGCGCGAGCAACTGGCCGGGCGCCACGTGCTGAGTCAGACCCGCGATGCGTTGCCAGCGAGCGTTGGCATCGACGTTGTGGCGCTTGAGCTCGTCCATGTGGCTGCCGATGGACTGGGACATCGGGATGCTGACGAGGCTGCGCCACGCGATCTGGGCGAGCGTCGGCTTCGGCAGCGTCGACTTGTCCGGCGCCTCGCGTCTTGGCCCGGCGCCCTTCGACGGCTTCGATTCGTGCTCCTGCCGGGCCTGGCGCACTTCGGCAGCGGCCGCCGGATCGGGCACGATGTAGGCCAGCACGCGGCGCGTGTCGCCGTTGGCCGGGAGCTTGGCGATGCCTTCGAGCGCCGCCTCGAACGGCTGGTTGTCGAGGATGCCGCCATCCAGGAGAAGACGCGTCTTCGGGATGCCTGGCGAGCGACCCTCGATGCGGAACGTGTCGCTGCCCTCGAACAACGGGCTTGTCGGGTCGTATTCGGCGGGTTCGAAGGCCACGGGGAACGCGGCGGTCGATCGCGCGGCGAAGGCGAGCCGCGCGACGATCTGCTGGTGCGCGAAAGCGTCCCTGGAAGTCGCCGTCGCCGTCGCGCCGGGGGCAGGCGGTGCGGCGGACGCCGCCGGCGGCGCGTCCTCGAGGCGCTCGAAGCGCCACGAGGCGCGGTGCACGACGTCCTCGATGTTCGCGCCGAAGTCGTCGAGGCGGTCGTGCGACTCGCCGTCCAGCAGCGTCGTCGTGAGGTTCAGCACCATCGGAACCTGGGACGCCGGCGCGGGGTCCGTGCCGTTCAGGGCCTCGAACGCCGACTGGATCCTGGGCAGGAACCAGTCGTTGCCCCGCAGCAGCGACGCGAGGTCCTCGTCCTCGGGCTCGTGCATCAGGTTCTCGAGGCCGCCGATGTCCAGCCACACGTCGCGCAGCGAATACAGGCTCTTGTCGTGGATCTGCGCGAGGGCGAGCGCCGCGCCGTTGAGGCCGCCGGCGCTGGTGCCGCTGATCACGTCGATGCGGGCGGCCGTCTTCGTGAGCCTCAGGATGCCCTGGTAGACGGGATGCGTCTCGCGCACGAGCCGATTGAGCTCGTGGGAGACACCGCCCATCCACACGGCGAGGCTGACGCCGCCATTGAGCACCAGCGCGAGGCGCAGCTCCTCAAGCCGCTCGTCCACGCCGCCACCCGCTCCCGTCGAAACGTTCATGCCAGCTCCCTCGCGGCGTGTCGCCGCCCGGCGTCAGCGGCGCTGCAGCCGGAGCAGTGCGTCGCGATAGACGCGGTATACAGGCATCAGGCTGTCCAGCGCAATCCGTTCATTCGCGGCGTGCGTGCCCTCGCCCAGCACGCCGTAGCCGCACAGCGCATCGACGCC
>OUNM010589810.1_pt1 | contig 10182 bp, 13 predicted proteins | sample 1769961 | NCBI WGS metagenome assembly OUNM01 (sample SAMEA3914820, study PRJEB12502) | metagenome | biome: forest; material: soil | place: USA | collected 2012-03-12 | depth 0.3 m
CTTCCAGATAGGTCTCGTGACCGGTCGAGAACGAGTTATCCGGCGAATAGTAGACCGAAATCCCAGGGGTGAAGGCGCCGGCGGTGATGGTGCCCAGGGCCTTCAGTTCAACATAGTTCTCGTTCGAGCCGTCCGGGGCCTTCGGGTAGACGTAGCCGATCACGCCCAGGTCGAGGCTGACCGGGCCCAGGGTCGGCCGAACGCCGCCGTAGAGGTCCACTTCGGCCAGCGTGTTGTTGCCGTTGTGCAGGTCGCCGCTGAAGTCCACGTGCGACACCCAGGTGCCCAGGTAGACCTTGCCCCAGGTCAGGTCGGCGCCGCCGAAGCCGGCCACACCGCCGGCCGACTGGTCGAGGCCGCGGAACATGTAGTCGCTGGTGATCCCGGCGTTGAACGCGATGGTCGGTCCGGTGGGCGCGGCGGCGGCCGGCGCCGGCGCATCGTCGGCCATGGCCGCGCTGGCCAGCCCGAAAGACGCTGCGGAAGCGCACAGAGCGAGTTTCCAGAATTGCATTTGATCTATCCCCTTTGTTGTCGTCGCGCCTTGTGACGGCGACTTTCTGACGAGACGCCTCGGCCCGGGACCCATGGTGCAAAGCGTGGCCCTGAACCAACAGGGCGCGTTCGCACGGGACCGGTCACGCTGTGTGGCCGGCCATGATTTGGGCGCCATCCGAGGGGCGGCGCCCATTTCTTGTGCGAATGACTTGCCCACGAACTAGGCGTTGACGTTACGCGACCTTGCCGCGGCGCCGCCTAAGAGGGCGATCCGGAGGGTGACTCGGAACCATAAGCGGCGTGCAAAGACGCCGCCGGGCCGGGTAGGAGACGGAGGAAGGCTAGCGCATGCCCAGGGGCGCGCGGCCCAGGTGAGAACCGGCGTCGATCAGCAGGGTTTCGCCGGTGATGTGCCCGGCGGCCGGCGAGGCCAGGAACACGGCCGGACCGGCGATGTCCTCGGCCGTGGAGACCACCTGAAGGGGCACGGAGGCGGCGACGCCCTTGCGCAGCCGTTCCAGGCCGGCCTCGTCCATGTTGCGGCCGAACCAGGGCGTGTCGATGTATCCGGGGCAGACGGCGTTGACCCGGATCTTCGGCGCCAGGGCGCGGGCCAGCGACAGGGTCATGGTCACCAGGGCGCCCTTGGAGGCGGCGTAGGGCACGGACGAACCGATGCCCATCACGCCGGCCACCGAGGCGGTGTTGACCACGGCGGCGGGGCGCGAGGCGGCGTCCATCAGCGGTCGGGCGGCGCGGATCATCTGGTAGGCGCCCACCACATTCACCGCATAGAGCCGCTGGAAGTCCTCGGCGGAGACCGAGTCCAGGTCGCCGTGGTTCTGGGCGAACTTGGTGATGCCGGCGTTGTTGAACAGGGCATCGACCTTGCCGAACGGCGCGGCGGCCTCGGCGATGCGTCGGCAGGCGTCGTCTTCGGCCACGTCGGCCTGGCACAGGATCGCCTCAGCGCCGTGGGCGCGGACCTGTCCGGCGGTGGTTTCGGCCTCGGCGGCGCTGGAGGCGTAATTGACCACCACGGCCCTGGCCCCGCGGGAGGCGACCTCGACGGCGATCGCCCGGCCCAGCCCGGTGGACGCCCCCGTCACGATCACCACCGCCCCGTCGAAATCCTTGCCCGACATGCCGCTCTCCCTGGTTTCGTGTGTTTCTTTGCGCCGCTTGATAGCCGCCGAAGCGGCGCTTGTCGCGTCCCGGGGCAGGGCGCCTCATTCACGCCGGCCCGGTTTGGCGCTACACGCCCGCGCCATGACCGACACCCTTACCCAACTCGGCCAGGACATCCGCGGCTTCGCCAGCCCGGAAGAGGCCATCCTCGAGCGCGTGCCCAACCCCCAGGCGGGCAGCCTCTATCTGGCGCGCTTCACCGCGCCGGAGTTCACCTCGCTGTGCCCCGTCACGGGTCAGCCCGATTTCGCCCACCTGGTGATCGACTATGCGCCGGGCGACTGGCTGATCGAGTCCAAGTCGCTGAAGCTCTATCTCGGCTCGTTCCGCAACCACGGGGCCTTCCACGAGGACTGCACCGTGGCGATCGGCAAGAAGATCGTCGAGATCGCCCAGCCGACCTGGCTGCGCATCGGCGGCTACTGGTACCCGCGTGGCGGCATCCCGATCGACGTCTTCTGGCAGACGGGCAAGCCGCCCGAAGGCCTATGGCTGCCCGACCAGGGTGTGCCGGCCTACCGGGGACGGTAGGCGAGCGGCAGCGCTAGCCCGGCCAGTCGGTGGTGATCGCCGACAGGTCCGGGCGCACCCGCTCCTGCGGATCCTCGGCCACCGTGCCGATGTGGATATAGCCGGCGACCTTTTCCCCCGGCGCCAGCTTCAGCAGGGTGTCGACGGCGCCGTCATAGGCGTACCAGTCTGTGATCCAGTTGGCGCCGTAGCCCATGGCCTGGGCGGCGATGGTCATGATCGTGCAGACCGCGCCGGCCGACAGCCGCTGTTCCCACTCGGGGATTTCCCCGTCCACCGCGCGGGAGATCACCGCCACGGTCAGCGGCGGAACGCGGATCTTGCCGAGCTTGGCCAGGGCCTTGGGGGCGTCTTCGCGGGCGGCGGCGACGGCTTCCAGATCGGCGATGAAGGCCGCCTTGGCCTCCCCCTGGAAGACAATGAAGCGCCAGGGGGCCAGCTTGCCGTGGTCAGGCGCGCGCGCCGACAGGGTCAGGATGTCCTTCAGTTCGGTCTCGCTGGGCGCCGGCGCCCGCAGGGCCAGGGCCGAGGCGGATCGCCGTCGGGCCAGGAAGTCCAGCACCGCATCGGAGGCCTGGACGGGCAGCGGGTCGCCGAAGGTCGGGGCAGGGGGAACGGAATGGGCCACGCCGGGCTTCCCTCAATAAGATTTGCGCAAGCGTGGCGGAGGTATAGAGGCCTGGAGCAATCCGCAACGCGTGCGGTGGCGGATTTTTTTTGACAACCCGGCCCTGGCGCCCCCTAGGCTGGCAGCCCATATCGCCCAGTAAGGGTGAAGCCGGTTTGAAGCGCCGGTCGAAGGGGAGAATTTGGCGATGGCTCAACATCTTGAAGTCGTCGATGTCGCCGCTGCGCCGCCCGTGTGGGCTGCCCTGCGTAACGAAGCCGACCACGTTTCCCGCACCGAACCCAGCCTGGCGTCGCTGCTGAACGCGGTGGTGATCCGCCACTCCAACCTGGCCGACGCCCTGTCGTACCAGCTGGCCCGCAAGCTCGGCGACCAGGAACTGCGCGCCATGAGCCTGCGCGAGGTGGCCGAGGAGGCCTATGCCGGCGATCCGTCCATTGTCGAGGCGGCCGAGGCCGACCTGAAGGCGGTGTTCGAGCGCGACCCGGCCTGCAAGGGCTATGTGCAGCCGTTCCTGTTCTTCAAGGGCTTCCTGGCGCTGCAGAGCTATCGCGTGTCGCATTGGCTGTGGCGCGAAGGCCGCGAGTCGATGGCCTTCTACCTGCAGAGCCGGGTGTCTGAGCTGTTCCAGGTGGACATCCATCCGGCTGCGGTGATCGGCAAGGGCATCTTCGTCGACCACGGCACCGGGATCGTCATCGGCGAGACCGCTGTACTGGGTGATGATGTCTCCATGCTGCACGGGGTGACCCTGGGCGGCACCGGTGCCGAGCGCGGCGACCGCCACCCGAAGATCGGCAAGGGCGTGCTGCTGGGCGCGGGCGCCAAGGTGCTGGGCAACATCGTGGTCGGCGACTACGCCAAGGTGGCGTCCGGCTCGGTGGTGCTGAAGCCCGTTCCGCCGCATTGCACCGCCGCAGGTGTGCCCGCGCGGCTGGTGAACTGCCCGACGTGCGAAGAGCCGTCCAAGTCGATGGACCACACCCTGGCCGACGCGGTCTACGACTACGTCATCTGACGCGATCCGCCGCTTGCGGCGGGCGGGAACGCCGTTCCGGTCGTGCGGGACGGGCCCCGGGCGACCGATTCCTCCACATTTAGAGCGCGTCCAGCGGCTCAATCGGCTTCCACTTGGGCCGGACGCGCACTAGGTTCGCGCCGATCAGACGCCGGAGCGAATACCCGTGGACCAAAAAGACATCGACCGCATCCAGGCGCACCTGAAGCGGACCTTCGGCAACCCGCACATCGCCGTGAAGGCGCGTCCGAAGCAGAAGGATTCCGCCGAGGTCGAGATGAAGGGCGAATTCATCGGCGTGATCTACGAGGACGAGGACGAGGACGGCTCGTTCCTGTTCGAGATGGCGATCCTGGCCGAAGACCTCGACGCCTGAGGGCGATTTGACATCATTGGCTCTAGGCGGCGCTCAAGGTCGTTGATCCGGAAACGCCGACATTAGGGCTCTGGAACTGGGGAGGGGACTGCGGTCCGCTCCCCGCTCCGTCGCTATTGGCCTTGTGCGCGCCGCGCAGCCTCCGACTGCTCCATGTGTTCGAGGAGGTGCTGCAGGAAGCCGATCGTGAAGTCGGCGGTCATGTCGCCTGTCGCGGCGTCCAGCGGTGACTTGATATCGCGCAGCTTTTCCAACCACGCCCGCCCGGCTGGCGACCGGGCGAAGTTCGCTAGCCCGCGCTTTGCGTCTTCCGACATCGGCGGCGCGGTCTCATGGCGAGACCCGGCGCCCACGCCCCGCGCAAATGCGTCGCCGGCGGGCGTCCTCAGGAAGGCCACGCCGGCCCGGAGCTCGTCCAGCGTATAGTAGCGCGCCAGTTGTTCCCCGATCCGCTGCTCCATGATCGTGGAAATCTGCTCGCTCTCCTCGCGCGCGGCTTGGCGGGCCAGATCGGCCCATTCCGGCCGTCCCGGCAAGCTTTCGAACGATTGACCCACCTTTTGTAGCGATGCCGCCAACAGCGTCTGGAAGTCGACGTGCGACATCAGGAGGCTCATGGTCTCACGCCCGAGCGCGATGGCCTCAGCCGAGGGCGCGCTGACCGCCGGCGTGGTCTGCGCCAGCGCGGGCGGGGCCACGGCCGCGCTGCAAAGCGCCACGCCGAGCGTGGCGGCGGTCAACATCCTCATACGCATTGTCATCCCCCCGGATACGGACGGCCAATGCCGCCGCGTTCAACGCCCGCGGCCTTCCCAGCCGGCAGGTGGAGGCATTTCGCGCACAAGCTGTTGCGTGGGCAAGAACAATCCCATCTTCACGCGAGCTTGGTCAGGCCCGCTCCACGAAGCTGTCGATCACCTTCTTCTCGCCGGCCTTTTCAAAGGTCACGGTCAGCTTGTTGCCCTCGACCGTGCGCACCTGGCCATAGCCGAACTTCTGGTGGAACACCCGGTCGCCCTTGGCATAGGCGCTGGAGTGCGCCGGGTCCGAGATCGCCACCAGCCGGCCTTCGCCCTCGATCACCTGGGTGCGGCCGGGCGGCCCGCCGGAATATCCGCGTTGCTGCGCCCGCCGCCAGCCGGGGCTGTCGTAGCCTGAGCCATAGGCGACGTCGTCCCAGCGCGAGGATCCGGCGTCGCGCATGCCGGGGCCGCCGCCGTAGTAGCCGGTTTCCGACGCCGCCTCGACGTTGGCCACGGGTAGCTCATCGACGAACCGGCTGGGCAGCTGGCTGGTCCAGCGGCCGTAGACCTGGCGGTTGGCGACGAATGAGATGCGGGCTTCCTCGCGGGCGCGGGTAATGCCGACGTAGGCCAGGCGGCGCTCTTCCTCCAGGCCCTTTTCGCCCTTCTCGTCGACGCTGCGCTGGCTGGGGAACACGCCTTCCTCCCAGCCGGGCAGGAACACCAGCGGGAACTCCAGGCCTTTGGCGGAGTGCAGGGTCATGATCTGCACCGCGTCGTCGCCGCCCTCGCGGTCGAGATCCATCACCAACGAGACGTGCTCGAGATAGGCCTCCAGGCTCTCGAACGCGCCCATCGACTGGACCAGTTCCTTGAGGTTCTCCAGCCGGGTCTGGCTGGTGGGGCCTTTGTCCAGGCGCAGGGCGTCCGTATAGCCGCTCTCGTCGAGGATGGTCTCGGTCAGGCGCTGGTGGTGGACCTGGCCGCGCTGGCCGCGCCAGCGGTCGAGGTCGCGCAGGAAGTTTGACAGCGCCGTGCGCGTGCGCGCCTGCAGTTCGTCCGTTCGCACCAGTTCGCGCGCCGCCGCCACCGCCGAGACGCCGCGCAGGCGGGCCAGCTGCAGCAGCTTCTGGATGCTGGTGTCGCCCAGGCCGCGCTTGGGCGTGTTGACGATGCGCTCGAAGGCCAGGTCGTCGTCCTCGGACTGCACCAGGCGCAGATAGGCGTGGGCGTCGCGGATTTCCGCGCGCTCGAAGAACCGCGGGCCGCCGACCACCTTGTAGGGGATCTGCAGCAGCACGAAGCGCTCTTCGAACGCCCGCATCTGGAAGCTGGCCCGCACCAGGATGGCGACGTCGCGATAGCGTCGGCCCTTGACCCAGCGCTCGATGTCGTCGGCGACCAGCCGGCTCTCGGCCTCCCCGTCCCAGACCCCGCGCACCTGGACCTTCTGGCCCCCCTGGGCCTCGGTCCACAGGGTCTTGCCCAGCCGGCCCTTGTTGGCGGCGATCAGGCCGGACGCCGCGGCCAGGATATGTTCCGTCGAACGATAGTTGCGCTCCAGGCGGATCACCTTGGCGCCGGCGAAGTCGCGCTCGAAGCGCAGGATGTTGTCGACCTCGGCGCCGCGCCAGCCATAGATCGACTGGTCGTCGTCACCCACGCAACAGACGTTCTGGCCCCGCTGCGCCAGCAGCCGCAGCCACAGGTACTGGGCGACGTTGGTGTCCTGGTACTCATCCACCAGCAGGTAGCGGAACCGGTCGTGGTACTCGGCCAGTACGTCCGGATGCTTGGTGAACAGGGTGAGGTTGTGCAGCAAGAGGTCGCCGAAGTCGCAGGCGTTCAGGATCCGCAGGCGGTCCTGGTACATTGCGTACAGCGCCTGACCACGATTGTTGGCGAAGTTGCCGCTCTCTGAGGGGGGCAGCTTGTCCGGCGTCCAGCCGCGGTTCTTCCAGTGATCAATCAGGCCGGCGAAATGCTTGGGCGTCCAGCGCTTTGCGTCGATGTTCTCAGCTTCCAGCAGCTGCTTGATCAGCCGTTCCTGGTCGTCGGGATCGATGATCGTATAGCTGGACTTCAGCCCCACCAGCTCGGCGTGCCGGCGCAGGATCTGGGCGGCGATGGAGTGGAAGGTGCCGAGCCAGCGCAGGCCCTCGGCCTGGGGGCCGATGATGGCGGTGATCCGCTCGCGCATCTCGCGCGCCGCCTTGTTGGTGAAAGTCACCGCCAGCAGCTCCCACGGCCGCGCCCGGCCGGTGGCCAGGATGTGCGCCAGGCGGGTGGTCAGCACCCGGGTCTTGCCCGTCCCCGCGCCCGCCAGCACCAGCACCGGCCCGTCGACGCTCTCCACCGCCTCGCGCTGCTCGGGGTTCAGTCCGTGCAGATAGTCCGGCGCGCCGCGGTCGGCCCGGGCGAGGTCGGAAATGCGGAAGGCCGGAGGGTCGAAAGGGGAGTCTGACAACAGCAAAGCTCGGGGTAAGGCGCGGGATTCGAGGGAACATATGTAGCACGCGGGCGCCGAACGCCAGGAACCGGCCCCCTCGGCGGCCCGTTTCTTTGTGGAGGAGGCGCGCCGATGACCGAACGACATACGCCTGCCGAGCGTGATTTCGCATCTGTACCGAAGGACCGCGCCGCGCCGTTCTTCGCCTTCCTGGCGGTTGCCGTGGTGATGGCGATGGGCGTCCTGGCGTTTCTGGCCTTCGAGGAAGGGCGGCCGCGGGCAGAGCGGATCGCCGAGAACCTGGCCGCAGCCCCCACGGCGCCGGCCACGAACCCGCAACCCGCACCAATCCCTGTTCCGACCCCGCCGAGGTGATCCGTGAGCGACCTGCGCGAACCCGAGGAACAGCCGACCGAGGCCGAGGCCCAGAAGACCGAGACCGTGATGCCGTTGATCTGGGGCGGCCTGGGCCTGGCGGTGGTGGTCGGCTTTCTGGCCGTGCTGGTCGTCGGACCCAAGTCGGCCGCGCCGCAGCACCCGATCGTCGCGCCGGCCGAGGCGGCGCCGAAGCCCTAGCTGTCCAACGGCCCGCGGGCATGCGACAGGGCCGCAAGCCGGCACGCTGAAGCCAGCGGGCTGCCGCCGCGCTCGGAATCGATCCGCGCGACCAGCTCCGACAGGCTCATGCCGCGGGCCTGGGCCATTTCTTCCAGCACACCCCAGAACGCCGGCTCCAGCGCCAGGGAGGTGGCGTGTCCCGCCAGGGCCAGCGAACGCTTGCGCAAGGCCATCAGGGCTCGCGCTTGGCGTCGTCGAGGGCGCGCTGCAGCTTTTCGCTCCGCGCCTTGTCCAGCGACACCGCCGCCTTGGCGCGGCCGAACTTGGCGCGGTTCTCCGACGCCTTGGCCTTGCGGTCGTCCTTGGTCTTGGCCTTGCGGGCCTTGTTCAGGTTGATGATCTCGCTCATGGCCGTCCGTCGCCCCTGGCTTCAGATGCAACTCTACGCCGGCTTGCGACCGAAGACAGCCATGCAACGTCTCATCGCCTCGCGGGTTTGCTTAACCGACGGGTCGGCGCTGGCCGGCCCGCGCTTCAAGCCAAGGGAGAGATCGCATGGCGGACGCAACGCAAATTCGCGAACACATGGATGTGGTGAGCTCGGACAACCACCACGTCGGGCGCGTGGACCACGTGCGCGGCTCGGAGATCGAGCTGGCCAAGATGGATTTGGCGGCCATGGGCAAGCACCACAAGATCCCGCTGTCCTGGGTCGACTGGGTGGACGACAAGGTGCACCTGAACCTGACCAAGGACGTGGCCAAGGAACGCTGGCTGAAGGCCGACTAAGGCCTGTCGCCACCGCAGCCGAAGCCCTCTTGCCGAAAGGCGAGGGGGCTTTTGCGTGTCAGGGAAGCTCGCTCATCCGGAACGCCGGATAGACCGGAACATCCAGGCCGGGGATCGCCGGATCGCCGGCGCCGCGCCAGATGGAGCAGACCACGGCCACGATCTCCGCCCCGGCCTCGCGCAGCAGCCGGGCGGCGTCGACCACCGCTCCGCCGGTGGAGATCACGTCCTCGATCATCGCCACCTTCAGACCGGCCACGTCGCCGCCTTCCACGGCCAGGCAAGTGCCGTAGGTCTTGGCCTGTTTGCGCACGAAAGCCGCCCGGCGGCCGGTGTGGAGCGAGATGGCCGTGGCGATCGGCCCCCCGCCCAGTTCCAGGCCCGCCAGCACGTCGGCCTCGGCCGGCACGAGCGGGGCCATGGCCGCCGCGAGGCGTCGCAGCAGCGCCGGGTCGGCCTCGAACCTGTACTTGTCGAAGTACTGGTCCGAGACCTGTCCGGAACGCAGGGTGAAGGTTCCGGTGAGCCGGGAAGTGGCGGAGATGTCCGCCGCCAGGGCCTGCCGGTCCGCTTCGCCTGTCATCTTACTTCACTTGGCCGCAGAAGCGCTGGATGCGGGTACAGGCGTCTTCCAGCGCCTCGTTCGAGGTGGCGTAGCTGATACGGAAGAACGGCGAGAGGCCGAACGCCGCGCCGAACACCACCGACACGCCCTCGGTTTCCAGCAGTTCGACCGCGAAGTCGGCGTCCGAGCCGATGACCTTGCCGCTGGGCGCCGTCTTGCCGATCAGCTTTTCCACGGACGGATAGACGTAGAAGGCGCCTTCGGGCGTCGGGCAGTGCATGCCGTTGGCCTGGTTCAGCATCGACACCACCAGGTCGCGCCGCTGTTCGAACAGCTTGGCGTTCGGCTTGATGAAGTCCTGCGGGCCGTTCAGCGCCTCGACCGCGGCGTACTGCGAGATGGACGCCGGGTTGGACGTGGTCTGGCTCATCACCTTGCGCATGGCGTTGATCAGCGGGACCGGGCCGGCCGCATAGCCGATCCGCCAGCCGGTCATGGCATAGGCCTTGGAGACCCCGTTCATGGTCAGGGTGCGGTCGTAGAGGGCCGGCTCCACCTGGGCGATGGTCCAGAAGGGGACGTCGTCGAACATCAGGTGCTCGTACATGTCGTCCGTCAGGATCCAGACCTGCGGGTGGCGCAGCAGCACCTCGGCCAGGGCCTTGAGCTCGTCCTTGGTGTAGGCGGCGCCCGAGGGGTTCGACGGCGAATTGATCAGCAGCCACTTGGTGCGCGGGGTGATCGCGGCCTCGAGGTCCTCGGGGCGCATCTTGAAACCGTTCTCGGCGGTGGTCATCACCGGCACGGGCTCGCCGCCGCAGAGCAGCACCATGTCCGGA
>OUNM011317373.1_pt1 | contig 10179 bp, 11 predicted proteins | sample 1769961 | NCBI WGS metagenome assembly OUNM01 (sample SAMEA3914820, study PRJEB12502) | metagenome | biome: forest; material: soil | place: USA | collected 2012-03-12 | depth 0.3 m
GGATCGCGGCTGGCCACGTCCGCGCGCCCGAGACCTTCATCGCCGCGCCCGACTTCGGCAGCGTCTTTTTCAAGCTCGATCTCTGGGGCGCGCTCAAACTCTCGCTCCTGCCTGCGACGATCTCCATCGTGTTCACCGATCTCTTCGACTCGATCTCCACGCTGGTTGGAGTCTCACACGCCACCGGGCTCCTCGACGAGCATGGCGCGCCCAAGAACCTGCGCGAAGGCCTGATCGTCGACGCCTGGGCCACGCTGACGGCAGGCTTGCTCGGCACCTCGCCCGGCACCGCGTACATCGAGAGCGCCGCGGGCGTCGAAGCCGGCGGTCGCACGGGACTGACCTCCGTCGTGACGGCATTCTGCTTCTTGCCCTGTCTCTTTCTCGCGCCACTTGCGGGCATGATCCCGGCTTTCGCCACGGCCCCCGTGCTCGTCATCGTGGGCGGACTGATGTTCAAGAGCGTCTCGCAGCTCAAGCTCGAAAAACTCGAGGACGCGCTACCCGCGTTTCTCACGGTCGTGCTGATCCCTCTCACATTTTCGATCACGCAGGGGCTTCTCTGGGGTTTCATCACCCACACCCTGCTCTATCTGATCGCAGGCCGCAGGCGCGAGCTCAGCGCGTCGGTGCTGGTCCTGACATTTGTTTCGGCCGCGCTCCTGATCCTCGAGAAGTCGAGCTCATAAGCGCGCGGGCAAGCTGATGCCACCTACCTATGCCCGCCGAAGCGCGGCGCCCGAATAAAACAAGTCGCAGCCAGCCGGTGCCGCAGGAGCTTTCGCCTCCGATTGGCCTTTGTCCCCTGAATCCAAAAATCCACCGATTTGCGAACCAAGCGCGCCCATGGCCGATCCCAACTGCCCAGGGTAGGATTTGGCAATCTGCTGCCCGACCGAAGCGGCTGTCGGATGCGGGCTCTTCAGCGGACCTTCGATCGCGACCTTGTTTTTCGCGCAGCCCCGCTCATCGACCGTCGCGACCGAGAAACCTTGGTAAGTCTGGCTGAGAAGGTTGACCTTCCCCTTGAAGGCAATCGTGTTCTTTTCAGTCGAGAAAGCCACGTCCTGGGTTTCGGCGATCCCGCCGCCGATCTTCCAATCCGAAACGAGATTCTTGATCACGGTCTTCGGGCCTTCGCCGGAGACGCCGGCGGCTTCGCGCGCGGCGGGAGCCAGAAATCCCGACATCAACGACGAACCCAAGCTTGCCAACCCCATCCCTTGCGAAGTCTTGAGCTTGCCAGCCAGGTCATCCGCGTCGACGCCGGCCAGGGTGACGTCATGGCTTCGGATCGACAGCGTCCCCCGACTCGATCGAATGAGCGCCTCGGGAGTCCCGCCTCCGGCCTGCATACTGACAGATCCGTTCGCGAGCCCTGAGATCCCGGGCTTTCCATAGACCTTGCTCAAGTCGACCTGCGAGAACGACTGTTTAAAGCTCAGCTGGGGCGCACTCTTGCGAGCATCAAGCTGGGCGCTTCCGTGGACGCTTCCTCCATAAACCTTCGCCTCAACGGGATCAAAGCGCAGCAGGCCGCGATCGCCCTGCAGATTCGACTTCAAGTCCGTGATATTCGCGATCCCGATGAGATCGATCGACTTAACTTTTACGTCGCCTTTGAACGTCAGCCCGCTCATGAAGGACTTGCCCGCCTCGGCGTCAGCACTCCGGGCGATCTTCGAAAAACTGGCATTGACGCCCTTAGCGCGGACTTTTTCGGCACCGTGAACGTCCAGGTAGGTCAGCTCCCCGTTTTGGATGCTCAGGTCTTGGACCTGACCCGAGACTTGAGCCGGAGCTTTCGCCGGGGCCTTGGGCGCGACCTTTGCCTCAAGACGGGCCTTAGGTTCCACGATGACCAGCTTGTCGGCGACCAGCTCACGGCGGGAAACCAACGGCCCGACACGCGGAGACACGCGAATCTCGCTTGCCGCTAAGACCTCCTTTCCTGCTTTGTCGGTCAAGTGGACCTTGTCGAAAACGATACCGAGAGGAATGAATTTGAGAGCGGCCTTACCGTCGATCTTCAGCTGCATGCCGGTCGAGCGCGAGACGTACGCCTCGATCTGCGGCTTGAAGCGATTGAGATCAAAGAGCAGCCCGACCGCCAAAATCAATACCGCGATCAGCCCTAAAACGATTCCAGCGCCGACAACCGGCTTCCGAATTCTCATGCGCTAGAGTTTTGCAAAACCTGGACGCGAATCACCTGAGCGATTTCAAGCTGGCAAACCCAGCCGCGGCTCCCGCGGCTCGCCCTCGGGCTCCTGAAGCCTCAGGCTCCACCAACCCACGTCATGCCAGCGGCCGAACTTGAAGCCGATCTTCTCGTAAACACCGATGGGTTTGAATCCCAGCGACTCATGAAACCCTGCACTCACGTCGTTCGGCAGCGTGATGCCGGCATAGGCGTTGACCAGGCCCTTGGCGCGCAGGCGATCGAAGAGAATCCGGTAAAGGAGCGCCCCGACGCCGTGCCCCTGCGCCTCGGGCGCGAGATAGGCCGACACCTCGCAACACCAGCGATAGGCCGCGCGCGCACGGTGCGGCGACCCATAGGCATAGCCGACGACTTTGCCGCCGATCTCATACACGAGCCACCCGTAACGCGAATAATCGGCGATCCGCGCGCGCATCTCCGCGGCGCTCGGCACCTCCAGCTCGAAGGACACCGAGGATTCCTCGATATGCGGCCGATAGATCTCGATGAGCGCCTCGGCGTCCGCGGCACGCGCTTCGCGCACCGTGCCCGCAAGAGGAAGCCGCTTGCGATCCGGTTCGATGAAGGTGCCCTTGGCTTCCTCAGTCATCAGCCATTCGCGCGAATAATAGAGGTCGAGCGCGAGGAGCCCGCGCTCGAGAAGCGCGGCATGCGCGGCCTTGAACTCGTCGTAGCTCGCGCCGGCGGCTTCCTGCCGCGCCTGATTGACGAGCAAAAGATAGGCTCGGGTGATCGTCTCATGATAACCGACGCGCGCGCCGATCACCGAGTTGAGCTGCTGAATCCTCTCGCGGATGCGGCTCATCGCTTCTTCAAAGGGATACTTCGATAGATAGATCCAGGCGACCCGCACATGCGCCTCGTGCGTCCAGCACTCTCGAGAAATCCCCTGCTTTTCAAAGTCCTTCAGAAACTCGGCGTCCGTCATGGCAAGCCCCAGTCTCACATGATAAGCCCGGACCTATCCATGGAAAAACTTCTTGAGGCCCTCCAGGGAAGAAGTCAAAGCACCCTGTCATCGCGATTCGACTCATGAGAGCCATAGCCGCAATCTATTCGCTTCTTCTTGCGTCCCTGACCTCGCAAGCCGCGGTCGTTTCTTTCACCGGCTACAACGCCAAGCGTCTCTACCTGGCACTCAAAGACGTGCCGGAGCAGGACTTGCCGTTTTACAGCCTCAAGAAGTCGTCCAAAGACGTCCTCTGCCGTGAGTTTCATTTCGGACCGAAGTACGACCTGCACCAGGAATGCACGACCCAGGTCGAAGGGCAGGACCCGATCCATACGTCAAGAGTACCGTGATCCGTCGGGACGGCGCCGAAGAGCTCTCGGACTCCTTGCTTGGAGTTTCGGCCGTCTCCGACGGCACGGACGCCTTCAGGAAACGCGCGGCCGTGGCTTGCACGCTTCACTCTCCCATTCAGGCGGCCGAAAACGAGCCCGTCGAAAACTTCTCCTGCGAGCTTACTCTTCTCTGAGAACAGGCCAGAAAAGACTATCCCAGGTCATGCCCGGCTGCTGAAGCCCGCGCGTGGCCGAATCGTAGACCGTCGTCAGCTCCTGGCTTTCGAACAAAGCCACGGGGGTGACGATCGGCTCTTCGAGATTTAGCTTCTTTCCGGCCTGCTGGTAGCGGTCCTTGATCAGCTTAGTCACGAGAGGGCCGTCGAGATGAAGATCCTTGAACTGAGTCGGCTGAGAGAGATCGGCGCCTACGTCGTGGTAGGCCTTCCAGACCAGCTCGCTGCAATAGATCAGGTCATTGCTCCACTCGAAGTAGACGTCGTAGCGAATCCCCAGGTACCTGGCGAGCGCTTTGGTCACTTGCGCTGCCGCCTGTGAGTTCTTAGGTCGACGAAGAATGAAACGCTCGCCGCGGCCGCGGGCGATGAACTGTTCGATGGGCGTCTTGACGACCGGACCGATGGCCTCAGCCACCTTCCACTGATTGTGGTCGAGGATAACGACCCCGACATGCGACCAGGGCGAACCTGTCGCCTCGCGAATCGCCTCGGACTGGGCGCTCTTGCTCTGATGAAAAATCAGATCGCCTTCCTTCAGGACGTCAGTCGGCACGCCTGCCAGAGCCAGGTTCGCAGTCAAGAAAAGCAGAATCCCCAACAAGCCAGTCTTCATGAAATACCCCCATCGACTTCTAACAATTGTCGAATTATTAGTCATAGCCTAAAATCGAACCAAAGGAAATCAAAGGCGTTTTTCGCGGCCCAGACCTTGCGTAATCCTTAACAAAACCGAGGAATCGCAAATGAAGAAAATCGCCTACTCCGCCCTTTTTGTCGCGTCCGGCCTGATCGTTAACACGCTCCTCCCCAAAGCCCCCCACGCCCTTGTACCGGCCCGTAATGTCGCCTCTGACCGCGTCTCCATCGCTGATGCCGGGCTTAAGATCCCATTCTTCTACTCAGTTCCAAAATCCAGCTTGCTCGACGTCTCGGTCACTGCCATCGCGCCCGACCAGATCATCGACGCAGTCCACTCCGACTCCGTGAGCGCCACTAACCCCCTCGGACTTCGCATCTACAAGGCCGGCTCGCGCAAGGGCGTCGGTGAGCGCCTGGCCAAGAGCGGCTTCATGCACACGGGTGACGTGATCCTGACCTTCCGTCCCCAGTGGGGCGGCGCGGGTCCCTACGCCGATGTTCAGATGGGCATTAGCCACACCGGCATGTCGCTCGTCGTGGACGATAAGCTCTACAACGTCGATAACCCGCTCTCGGCAGAGTACCTGGACCCCAAGGGCAATCTAAGCAGCCCGCACTACTCCGACACCCGCTACCTCCACATCGTTCGCCCTCGCCTGAGCGAGACGGAGAAGACGAACGTCACCAAGTGGGCGACGAACCTCTTTCAGAGCACGTTTCCCGCGCCAGGCAGCAAGATCAAGCGCATCTACCAGGAGAGCCTCGAGTTCAACCAGAACTACGGCGACCCTCGCATCATCAAGGACAAGCAGCTCGGCTTCGTCCGTGACCTGGGCCGCATGGTTCTCAAGGCCAAGGGCAACCAGATGCCTTCGTCCAGCCAAATGATGTTCTGCTCTGAGTTCGTCTGGGCGATCTTCGCCATGCGCGGCTGCGATATGGATGACGCCTCGGTCATCGCCCAGTTTCAAGGCAGCACGATCCCCTCGTGCATCAAGCCGATCTTCGCGCCTCTCCCGGTCACCGGCACGCTCGCCGTCAATCACGACCTTAAATCGGGCACGATCGGCCTGGGCGAAGGACCTCTCGCCATCATCGACTCGATGGAAGTCTCCGGCGAGAAGCGCGACGCGCTCGTCTCGGCCGTTTTCCCGCCTGCGCGCGAGAGCGAGCTTCCGGGCTCGGTCATGTCCGTCGGCCACAAGGGCGTCGCCAAAGCCATGGGCGATGGCGGCCTCTTCAAGGCGCTCGATATGTACTACCGCGCCGTCGCGAGCAATCCCGACCAGGCCAAGGGCCTAGCGGATCGCATCGTCTCGGCGACTCCGGCCAACTACTCGCCGGCGTCGTACCTGCTCAACACGCTCCTGCCGGTCGACAACGAGAACCGCGCGTTCGACTACGTCGGCACGCTGGATCTCGGAAACTGAAAGCTAAGTCTAAATTCAAATAGGGCCGCCGGGGTTCGACAATCGACCCCGACGGCCTTATCATTTTGGGATGAGCGTCGAAATTCGGCAGATCCAATCTCGCTCAGAAGAATACGAGCGCGAGCTCGCGCTCCGCACCCGTGTGCTGCGCGAGCCCCTTGGACTTTGCTTCTCGGCTGAGGATCTCGCGCGCGACGCTTCGGACATCCACCTGGGCGCTTTCGAGCCTGACAGGCATGGCGGCACGCGGCTCCTGGGCTGCCTCTTGCTGCGCCCGCAACCGGATGACGTCGTCCAAATGAGGCAGGTCGCCGTCGCGCCCGAGGCGCAGGGTCGCGGCGTCGGGCGCGCGCTGGTGTGTGATGCCGAGCGCGTGGCGCGGGCGAAAGGCTTCACTGAGATGATGCTGCACGCGCGCGAGACGGTAATCGGGTTTTACGAAGCGCTCGGATACTCGCCCGAAGGCCCGACGTTCATCGAGGTCACGATCCCGCACCGGACGATGCGGAAGCGGCTCTGATAGGAGCGCCGCTCAATTCTTTAAATAAGCGCCACAGACGATGCGCGAATAATCCGCGAGACTGTCGCAGCCCTGGCCCCTCTCGGCCGAGCGCGCTCCGACGCAGACCTTCTCGCGAATCCCCAGGACGCCCGGAGTGTCGCAAGGCTCGGCCGAGCGCGAGCGCACGACGCCAAAACAGAGGTTGCGCGCGGCGAGCGGCACAAGGGCTTCGCATTCATTCTTGTCCGCGGCGCGCGCGGCGGCGCAAGCCTGCTTGGCCTGGATTACGAAGAGATCTCCACACGGGGCGCTGGTCCGAGACTGCGCGACGCCTTCGCGGAGCGACTGAGGACTGAACTCGCCTTCCGGGATGGGCGCAGCCAGGGTGATCGAGGCCCAGGAAATCAGGGTCACAACCAGAACAACGATGGTTTTCATGCAGCCGAAATACCAGACAATTCCCTATTTGACAACATGCGTCATTTCATATAAACCACCCCAGATCAATCGAGTCCGGGACTTTTCGGCGGAAGATGGGGATCTTCGCCTTCGAGTGTTTCCATGCGTTCTTTTACTCTGCCCGTGCTTGCGATCGCTTTGGCCTCCCCTGCCGCCCAGGCGACTCCGCCCCTCAAACCCGCGCTGAAGGAAGCGCGCGCCAACCTTCGCTCCCATCAGCGCGTGGCAACTAAAGCGAGCCAGGCGTACCAAGCGTTTCTCGATAGCTTCGGCACCGGCACCCAAGGAAAGGTCCACGATGCCGTGGCCAAAGCGCTCAATGTCACCGCCGTCGCGGCCGAGCAGGCTTCCCGCCGGGTCAATGAGCTTGAATGGAAGGAGCGCTTCTCTCGGCGCAAAGACAAACAACAGCGCGAACTGGAGGTACGCCGCAAGCGCCAGTCCCAGTACCGCAAAATGGTCGCGGAAAATAACCGCATGGCACGCAACCCTCAGAATCAGAACACGATGGACACCCTCGTCCGCGAGCTATCCCTGAACGACGGAGTGGCCCGAGCAGTGACGATCGGCGGCGCGATGGTCTCGATCAGTTACGATGGCCATATCCTGGAGCTTGCGACCGATGGCAAAGCGAAGAACGCTAGCCGGTTTTACAACGCGGAGTTCGTCAAGCTGGACGTCACGAAGCTTGACTGGATCGACCAGGCGTTCCTGGAACTGCCTCAGACCAACCGCCTCTTCGCGATCCGCGCCGACTCGTCCACGCAGGGAGGCGCCCCCTCACGGGTCATCACAGCCACCTTCGCGGTGGATGGACAAAACCAGATTATCGCTGTCCGTCACCAGTCCAGCGAACGATCCGGAGAGTGATCAGCCCTTCTTCTTGCCGGCCATCGCCGCCTGAAGCTTGGCTCCAAATGCGCCCCCAAAGCTCGAGGTCGAGGTGGTCTGCTGGGCTTCGTACGCCTTCCAGTCGGCCGAGCCGTCTTCACGCGGCAGTCCGAGAGAAATGCGACGTTCGCCCGGCTTGATCTCGAGGACCTGGACTTGAAGTTCCTGCCCCGGACGAGCCTTCTCGATCTGAAAATCGCTCTGATCGAAGGTCTGCGACTTGTGAAGCAATCCCGTCACGCCGACATCGAGACGGACAAATACGCCGAAGACTTCTTTCTTCTCGATGACGCCTTTGACGACGGTTCCGACCGGGAACTTGGCCGCGATCGCGGCCCAAGGATCGATGCGATCGGGGCGACCGTCGGGACCACCCGCTTCTCCTGCGACTGCCTGCGCGTCGCGCGCCGGACGATCGCTAGTTTGCTTGATCGAGAGCGAGATCTTGGGGCGCTTTCCTTCGAAGGTCTCGACCTTGAGGATCTTGACCTGAACTTCCTGACCGACCTGCAAGAGGTCGCCGGGCTCGTTCACGCGAGACCAGGCGATCTCGGAGACGTGAATCAGGCCGTCGATCCCGGGCGCGAGCTCGGCAAACGCGCCGAATTTCTCGAGACGCGCGATCTTGGCGTTCACGACGTCGCCGGTCTTGTGCTCTTCGAGAAAGTTTCCGGCCGAAGCTTCGCGCTCCTCTTCGAGGAGCTTGCGGCGCGAAACGACGATGTTGCGGCCGCCTTCGCTGAACGCGGTGATCTTGAACTGCAGGCGCTTGCCGACAAACTCTTCGCCCGTCTCGGTGCGATTGACGTCGAGCTGGCTGATCGGGCAGAACGCGAGCTTGCCATGCAGCGAGACGCGAACGCCGCCCTTACACATTTCGACCACGCGCCCTTCCACGGGCAGCATCATGTCGAAAGCGTCTTCGAGGTCATCGGCCAGATTTTTGGAGGTGGGGTTGGTCGATACGTGGACTTCGGTGCCACGCACCTGGGTCACGTAGACCTTGATCTTGTCGCCGACCTTGTAAGGTACCTGGCCAGTGGCCGGATCCACCAGGTCGCGACGCGAGAGGATGCCGTCATTCTGCGTACCAGTCGAGACGAAGACGTCTTCCTTGCCGAGCACGAGGATCTCGCCCTCGATCTTGTCGCCCACCGATAGGCGGCGCGAGGACTTGCGATTGGCCTCCTCGAACATCTTGGCGAATTCGGAGGGACCCTGGGGCTTTTCGTCTTCGGAGAAATCGTCGTCGTGGCTATGGCTATGCATAATGGATAGCCCTTCTTAACCCTTAGAAGGCCAGGCTACCAGCAGAAATGCCGCCAAGACCAAGGCCGCTCCCGCCCCCTGCATGGCCGTCAGCCGCTCCCCCATCAGGAGGACGGCCAGCCCAATGCCTGTGACCGGCTCAGCCGTGCTCAAAATGGAGACCTCCCAGCTTTTGAGCTTCTGAAGGCCCGCCAGAAACAGGCTCATGGCCGCTACCGAGCAAACCAATGCGATCGCAAGCAGCGTCGGCCAGGCCACGACCAGAATCTCACCTACCCGCTCCGGATTCCGAAGGTGAACCGCCCCAAGCGCCAGGCCAGCCGAAAGCTGAATATAGACGGCGGCCGCCCCTGCATCGACGCCCTTGAGCCACCGGCTCGAGGCCAAAATATAAGCCGAGTAAAACACGGCCGAGGCAATGCCGAACATGAGCGAAACAGGCCTCGAGACCTGCATATCGCCCCAGACTAGAAGCACGAGCCCGACCATGGCGATCGGAAGCGCTGACCAGCGCCCCTTGGCCATGCGCTCGCCGAAGAGCATCCAGGCTCCGAGAGCCACCATCACGGGGTAGGTATAAAGAAGCAGGACCGTCAGCGAGACCGAGAGCCCTGTGAGCGCCTGAAAGAAGCAGGAAGAAAAAACCGCGTAGCCCAAGACCCCGAGCCACGCGCAAGAGGCGAGCTGGCGCCGCGTGAGCCTCAGGCGCTCTGGGTTGCGAACCGCGTAGCCCAAAGCCAGTAGAACCCCGCCGATCGTAAACCGGAGCGAGAGCAGCTCTCCCGGAGTCAGCCCTTTTTGGTAGGCGGATTTACCGAGCACGCCCAAAAACCCGAAGCAGAATCCGGAAAGAAGAACCTGAAAGATGCCGACCCGCCGTTGCGTCACCCACAAATTGTATCCTTGGTCTGAAGTCGACGCCAAGGTATGAATCAGCACGGCCGCGCGAAGCGGCCGCGGGCGCGGGTGCGCCCGTTGCCTCCGAAGGAGGAGGTAATCATGATGAAGGGCGGAACGAAACAGATCGCGGTCGTCGGCACAGGTCCCGCCGCGCTGATGTGCGCAAGCCGACTCGTCGAGGCGGGCCATGCGGTCACGCTCTTCGAGAAGCGCAAGTCCGCGGGCCGCAAGCTCCTGGTCGCTGGAAGCTCGGGCCTGAACATCTCCAACTCGCTTCCCCTGCCCGAGTTCGCGCGCCACTACGCGGGTGCTCCGTATGAGCACTGGCTCAAGCTTCTCGAA
>OUNM010857161.1_pt1 | contig 10177 bp, 13 predicted proteins | sample 1769961 | NCBI WGS metagenome assembly OUNM01 (sample SAMEA3914820, study PRJEB12502) | metagenome | biome: forest; material: soil | place: USA | collected 2012-03-12 | depth 0.3 m
GCCTCGCCGAAGCGGGCACGCCCTAGGAGACTGGATCTCTTGACGATGGTGTCGCACTTCTCGCACAGCGGGCAGGCTTTCGCCGGGATTGTTGGCGGTTGTGGTGGCGGAGGTGGTGGCGGCGGAGGGGGTAGTACTGCGCGAGGTCGGGGCGGCGGTGGTGGCGGCGGCGGAGGGGGTAATAGTATTGCGCGAGGTTGGGGCGGCGGAGGTGGTGATGGTTGGCTAGGTTCGCCGGGTCCGCCAGGTTGGGCCAGCAGCGGGGAGTAGACCGATCTCCCAGCGTCGACCTCGGGGTCGCGGAGTCTTGTTCTAGCGGAACGGGATTCTAGCCATTCTCCAATCGCGCCGATGACGCCGAAGAAGACAAACGCCGCCAGGACGTACAAGACGCCCGAGACGCTGAGATGATGCACCAGCCAGACGACGGCCGCCTTCAGCAGCAGAAAGACGCCGTAGCCGACACCGACAGCGACGGCGGCTATTACCAGCGGAGGCAGCCAGACGATCGTGAACAGCAAGAGATAGAAGGCCGTGGCGAGGACGCCCCAATCGCCGAGGAGGCCGACTCGCGCAGCCCAGAAGCCCCAGACCACCCAGCTCGGGAGCAGAATGGCGATGCTGACGATGACGCAGCAGCATTCGTCGTCCATCTTCGGTTTGCTGACAGCGGCGCAGATGGCCGGGTGCGAGGGGAGGTTGGAGACGGTGGATGTGATGCTGGCTCCGCGTCGGATCGGGCCTTCAGCTGGGTTGGGCTGCGGCCAAGCGCGAGCTGAGATGCGGGACTCGCTGCCTGCCAATGAGAGGCTGCGGAAGACGCCACACGAGGACATGCGTGCTTGTTTGAGCGGCAAGCCAAAGAGGGCAGAAGCTGACATTTTTTTGGTTCCAGAGATGCATTAACTCTGTTTGGTGTAGTTGGGTCGTTGACCACCAGCGAATCCTTGGTCTGGTCATTTCTTCGTATGTTTTTTTCTTCTTCTCGTTTACCCCCTCGTTCAGGGGCAACACCCAACTCAATACAAACAAAATACCTTCAAGAGAACTTGGAATCCCGTCCACAAATTCTCAGAGTTGTATGGACTTCGGGCTTTTTTCAAGACAACTCGCGAGAAGTCCAGGGGCATGCATGGTCCGAGGTGGTCGAGGGGCTAGGTTGACATTTGCCAGGCTTCAAGAGAGAAGGGATGGAGATGGCATATACAAATTGTCAAATGAGCAGTTCTAATAAATACAGCCTAATGCAACAAATCTAAACAAGAATTATATCTCCAACACCCAACCTGTCCCTAATGAGCCCAAAGCCCCCGCCTGAATGTATGTTGAAAATCCCGGTGCCACATGCCCATGCGCAACCGATCAGTCTATTTACAAAGCCAACCCCTCGCCTCCCAACTCGAAACCCCTTAGTCGACGACGTGGATGTAGCGGTACGGCTTGGCGACACGGCTGCCATCCTTCCAGCCGACGTTGCGCTTGTAGGCGACGCAGCCGTAGGCAGTGCCGCGGCACTCGAGGGTGTTGTAGGCAGTGTGCGCAGAGTCGGCCCACGAGTGGAACAGCGTGACGTGGCCGCCGTCGCCGCCCGTGCCGGCGCCGAGGGTGCCGACAAAGTCACCGGGCTTGAGGTCCGCCCACGCGATGGCCTTGGCAATCTCGGGCAGCGTGACTGTGCTGTAGCCCGGGGAGGCGGCGTGCAGCGCCATCGAGACGAAGCCCGAGCAGTCGGTGCGGTAGTTGCGGCCCTGGGGGTCCGGGTAGGTCTTGGACTGCGAGTAGGGAACGTGCTTGGAGATCCACTGCAACAATTTGGGTCAGTTTTGTTTTCTTTGTATTCGGGAGTGCTGTCTCGAAAGTTGACACTTACGTTCTGGCCGCGCGAGATGATCTCAGAGCGCTTGATCGAGCCTTGGTAGGCCGACGTGCCGCCTGTGGAGGCGCCGCATTCTCCGACCACAAAGTTGCTGCTACCCGTCTTGACGTAGTAGTCTGCGACGTAGCAGCCGTCGGTGGTCTTGTCCCAGAGGGTGTCGCCGTTGATGGACTCCCCGCGAGCCTGGCAAGAGAGCTTGACGTCGACGCCCTTGGCGTAGGTCTTGACGACCTTGTAGCTGGTGCCGGGGCCGGAGCGGCAGTTGACGCTGTCGGCTTTGATGGGGTAGGCGGCGACGGACGAGATGGCCGTCGCCAGGAGAAGGGCAATGTTGGAGAGCTGCATGGTGGCAGGGGCGGCGGGTATGAGATGCGTGAGTTGCGTGAGATGTATGAGATGTTGCTGTAAGAGTGTTGTTGAGCTCGTTATTTATGATGAGGATGAGGAGTTTGGCGTTGGGATAACGTCGAAATGCCCATAGTCTTATACTCGAGCCCGAACATCACCCCTGCGACTCAACATGGAGCATCGACATGGAGCCTTGACGGCCTCGGTCAAGCATCTCCTCGATGCTGACTTCCGTCCTGTTCAACTGGAACATCGCAATCTCGCCCTTGGTGGTGATCGTTGGAGACTAGCGTCCTAAAAATAGGGCGGGAGCTGGGGTTATCGCCTAAGGCTGCGCCGCGCTTGAGTTGCAGTTGCGCTGGAGTTGGCCCGCTTACTTGGCACACGGGGTAATATGGGGCCGCCGCGCGAGTCAATCGAGTTCTGACGCTGGACAGCCGCGACTGCGCCTTTCAGGCCAATCGCCGCTAACTTGACAAGCTTTGGGCGGGCACTTAAGCTCAGATTCGAGGTTACATCGCCTGAACCAAGCATGGGCAAAGTCTTGTCAGACGGGCAAACACCAACACCAAGCTCCACATCTCGACTCCAGCGGTCTAAGAATAACTGTCGATTCTGGCCACGGCGAGCCACCAAAGCCGCAGTCGCTTGTTGACCCTGTCTCGGTCTGCTCGGATTCCCACAATGCATCTCCACCGGCCGGCCCAAGTGCTCGCAGTCGTGACTCGGGAACGGAGTGGTGAAGGTGAGTTTCCGAGTGTCAAACGAGGGGTTGTGGTAATCACGAGGACAGGCTGCAATTTTGGCATTGAGAATAGATAGTAAGAGACGGACATTTTGGCGTTGGGGATCTGTCTTGCTGTTTGGTCAGGGTCGTTCGCGTAGGGTCCAGGCCGATTCAGGGGCTCAAGGGCATGTGATTCAGAAGCCAATTTCCAGCGCAGTCAGAGAGAAGAGAATTTGGTAAATTAGCCAACCCAGGCAAGGGGTTGAGAGGCCTTTTTCACCTTCCTGATTCTTCAACTCAACCGTCCTTTCCCGTCGGACACCGGACGAGGAACCCCGTTGGTCAAACTCGCACTCCGAGTCCGATTCGTCCTCCACCTCAAACCCGACCAACTCTTGCCCAGTTCCGTCACCGCCGCTCATCTCCAACCAGCTCGCCATTCGGCACCACCGGAAGCTGAAGTTTGCGATAGACTGGGGCCGGAGTTGCCACGGAGTCAACGACAGACTCATCAAGGGGTGCAGCGTGTCGGGCCGTCAGCCCCCGCACGAGGAGAACAGTGAACCTACCTGACCCTTGCGTCGGGAAGAGCGTCTGACTCTGACCATCGAATGCGCACTGCGGTGGAGCAAGTTGTCAGCCGTCAGGCGCGGAGATGGGACGCGTCGCCGGCTCCAGGGTTGATAGGCAGATGCCCAAAGTCGCAAGGTGGTGTAGCGCTCGTCCAACGGCCACAGCGGACAGAGCCCCCACGCCACCCCATCGCACTTGAGAAAGACCGAATGCTGGAGATTTTGCACAAGGGACTACGAGACACCAAATTGGGGGCTTAGATCTTGGTGGGTACGAAGCTTCCAATTCTGGCTTGCAGGTTTTTGAGCGGTCCCATCTCGAGAACATGCAACTAATTAAACTACTGTCCATGTGTGCGCCATCAGCCAAGACGGCCCAGTGGCAAGTCTGTTCCTGGGCACGCCTGTCAGCCCTGCTTTTCGTGCCCGGCGAATGTCGTGTCCAAGATGAGCTGGCGCAACGCGGGGTCGTCATCCAACAACACCACTCTGACCCCCGCGTCCTCCAGGCGCTTAATCCCTTCATTCCGCTTGATGAATGTGTCGGGCTCCCGGATGCCGACATACACAACCTTGATGGCGGCGCCCAGCCCCAGAATGCGCTCAACGCACGTGCGGTTCCCGCTCAGCCTCTCGTTGCACGGCTCCATGGTGGTGTAGAGGGCCGTGTTCGGGGGCAGGACCCTTGCGATGTCGGAGTCGTGGATGCCGTGGGCGTCGGCAACCTTGATGAAGCAGCAGTGTTCTGCGTGTGTCGAGCCGAGATCACCAGGCCGGCCGCGCGGGAGTTCCTCCGAATAACCCGTCGACAGCACCTCGTTCCGATCGGCGTCGACAAGCACTGCGCCGACGCAAAACTTGGACGGCGAGGGCGGCGACAGGCGTGCCCTCTCGACTGCATACTTCATGTACGCTTTGTGGTCTCCTGGCGCGATAGTTGGGTGGGGTGTCATGTTTGGAGCCTAGGAGCTTCGTTGACAAACTTGATGGTTCGCCCGCCGGTGTGGACTTCGGGATTCCTCAGACCCTGGGTATGGGATTGGACGGGGAAAAGCGACGTGGCTCGTCAGGGCGGTCGTGTCCCTGTACTTCGTAGGCTGTGCCCCCTTTGCAGGAATCGTCAGATGCAGGGTAAACCGAAGAGGCACCAATGGTTGGTTGGTTTGCCGAACTGAGGGTGGTTAAAAACAGCTCCTTCGGTCCTCCCAACTCACTTCGCAGATGCAGCAAGCTGGCTTCTGCAGCTGCACACAATGATTAATACCCCGCACCTCCAGCCCCCACTTTCTGACCTCTTTCTTGAAGCAGCACATCTACCTCGAAGGAGCAAGAAAAGAGGGGGGAAAAGAAGAGCCCATCCGAGTTTGAAACATATTACAGGCTAGCAGGTCTGCGGCCGTTATCCTGGACATTTTCTTGGTCGATCCCGCTGCCGTTTCTTTGCCCAAACCCGTTTCCCTGCTGTCTTGTATCTCATTTTTCGGCCAGCCAGCGTCGCAAGAACCCCAACACAGCAGTCGGTCAGGAAGCAGCAGAAAGCAGGAAGCAACCAACCATGAACTACAAAGGCGCCGACGGGCTTGAATTCGGGGACGGCAACACCAGGCTGGACCCGGCTGTGCTCGCAGGTATTATTTGACCAGACACCCCTGACCGACCAATTACGCCCTGTCTTGCTGATAGATAACTTGCAGCGCTCCCCAAAGACTGCAGAGTTTTGGCCACCAGGGCTCATGGCCAAAGCTTCTGGGCTAAGCCCGGCCGTATCGACGTTGAACTCGCCGACGGAACGCCTCAATCGTATTTCATCAAGGTCATTTCGGAAGAGACGGGCAAGAACATGATGCGCTCCGAGTTCGAATCGATGGCAGCCATTTACAACGTTGCTCCCGACTTTGCACCGCGGCCCATTGCCTGGGGGTCCTACGAAGCCGTCCCTGACACCTACTTCTTCTTGTGTGAGTTCCGGGACTTTGGAAGTGAAATGCCTGAGCTAGAGGACTTCACTCTCCGCCTGGCCAGGCTCCACAAGAACAGCCAGTCGCCAAACGGCAAGTTTGGCTTCCACCTGACCACGTATGCTGGTAATCTCCCCCAGATGGTAGAATGGGAGGCCAGTTGGGAAACCTTCTTCGCCAAGAGCCTCCGCTACGCCCTTGATCTGGAAGTTAAAGCTAAGGGACCCGATCCGGAACTCGACCTTCTACTTCCCATTATCTTCGACAAGGTCATTCCACGCCTGCTCCGCCCGCTCGAGACCAATGGTCGGTCTATCAAACCGTCGCTGGTGCATGGCGACCTCTGGTTCGCGAATTCAGGCCGCGATACGGAGACTGGAGACAGCATCATCTTCGACGCGTGCTGTTTCTACGCTCACAATGAGTGTAAGTAACACCGTCCAGAAGGAATTCTCGGGGGCCCCGAGTCGGGGTAATGACGTTGACTAGACGTTTAACGGCAAGACGAATTCGGTCAATGGAAGCCGGCTTGCAACCGATTCGATGACAAGTACCTCGAGTCGTACCAAAAGCATTTTGACAAGTCGGACCCTCAGGAAGACTATGATGGCCGTGTCGATCTCTACAAACTGCAAGTAATTATCTACCTCATGTGTCCGACGCCACATTCCCCTCGCCACCGGAGCTGACCATGGGCTAGGAGATTCAATACCCATGTTTCGGCGCTCTTTTTCAACGATATGACCCTTCGCAAACAGTATGTTTCTGCCTGCGACCCCGGAACTTGGTCGGATCTCGAGCGCTGACCAGAGTTTATTATAGAATGCTCGGCGACATCCGCGACCTGGTGGATCGATACGGCGGCAGTGCCGTCAGTCACACTGGTGAAGGATCCACGGAGGAGCCGCTACCCCCTGTGACGGGAAAAACATGAGATCACGGCTCGAGTTTCGTCAAAATCCTGCCTGCTCTGCATTGGATGTCAGTAAGCTGGTCCCCTCACGGCTTCGAGCAAAACCAAGGCTGGGCACGTGGATGGGCGGAGACAGGCCAAAGACAAAACATACAACACCAAGGATTCGCTGGTCGTCACCGACTCAACTACTCGTTTGGCCCTTAAAAGCTAGAGTAATATCGCAATAATGAGGGTGGTGTCGTTAGCGCCTGGACAGAACTTTTGACGTGGACCTCTGTAACTGATGCCGTTCCCCAACTCCGTTTCCCAAGTGCGGCTGAGCTTGCGACATCCCATGGACGTCGTCAACCCCGCTCGACAGCTTTCTTCCGGCAGTTGCCTTGCACCATTCACCGCACGTTTCAACTTGCTGCCTGTTACGGTCCTTTTGCAATCTTTTACAGGCCGCTGCCTTGCCTCTCTCGACTGCCCACCGACCGATCGTCTAAATGGAACGCCGACGAGTTCGACCCGAAGAGTACACGGTGGGATGGGTGTGCGCGGTCGCGCCCGAGCAGCATAATACGAGATACTTTCAAGAGGTACATACCCCGATGGATAAGGTTCAAAGGGGTCGAGGAGCAATGGAATGCGCTTCTTCAAACGCTTGAGGCTAATTCGGACTACTTCAACGCCGTGGCCTTTTCGCCTGACGGCAAAACGCTGGCGTCGGGATCAGAGGACAGCACAATCCAACTATGGGACGCAGCCACAGGCGTGGCCTTGGAGACTCTCAAAGGACATGCAAAATGCCATTACCGCCCTGGCATTCTCCAGGGATAGCAAGCTCTTGGCGTCAGCAGCCTACGATGATGAAACCGTGCTGTTGTGGGACACGGCCACAGGAACTCAGTTGCAATCACTCGGAGGTCATTCTGGCGGGGTTTGCGCCGTCGCGTTCTCGCCAAAAGATACATCGTTCGCAACCGCATCATCCGACGCGGTTTGGCTGTGGAACCCAATCACGGGACAGCCTTTGAGACTTTTCAAGTTCGATTACTCCGGTGCATTCCACGGCATTGCATTCTCAGTGGATGGCGAGTTGCTGGCGGCATCCGAGTCAGTTGACACGCCAGTTGTTGTGTGGCGCCTGGTCGGCGGAGTCATGCAGCCCGCTCCTTTGGACAGCCCTGGAGGGCGTGCTTATGACGTCGCGTTCTCACTGGACGGCACTCGACTACCGGCAGCATGCGACAAAGGAATGGTCGTCCTCTGGGACATTGCCACTTCATCAGTACTTCGAACACTGGGGCCCATCGCCGACGAGTGTGGCTTTGGTCTCGCATTCTCGGCGGACAGCAGCTTGTTGGCTGCGGTATCATCCGACAAGATTTTACTGTGCGATGCGATCTCCGGAATAGTTCTACTTACGATAAGAGGCCGGTCATTTGGGGTGAAGTACGCCGCATTTTCGCCAGACCGCAAGCAGCTGGCGGTGGCATCCGAGGGGTGCATCCGACTGTGGGACTTGACTTCGGCGGGTGCACCGCAGTCATTGGACGACCACTCGCGCGAGATATCGATAGTCCGGTTTTCGCCAGACGGTAGAATCCTGGAATCGGCATCGGTTGATGGAGCCGTCCTCCGGTGGGACATGGCCACGGTAACAGTTCGACAAGAGCCTTGTGGCCATATAACCCTTCCGAATATCCCGTTCTCGTCAGGCGGCGAGCTACTTGTCTCGATACTCGACGAGAAGATCGAGGGTTGGAATACAGCCGAGGGCACATTGCTACGGATACTTGAAGATCACGAAGACCATTTCAAAAACATCGGAGCCGTCGCGTCCTCGCCAGACAACAAACAGTTGGCCACAGCATCACAGGATCAAACACTCAAGTTATGGGACGTATCAACAGGGAAAGTCCTGAGAACTTTACACGTCGAGCCTCACGTTGCCCTCGTTGTTGCTAAACCTTCTCGCCAGATGGGAGCCGGCTGGCGTGTGGGCTAGGCAACGATCGGATCCGGGTGTTGAAGATCAGGACAGGCGCCGCGATGCAAATGGGGGGAGGGCATGAAGCCAGTATCCTGGCTCTCGCAATATCCCCAAACAACAAACAACTTGCGTCTGCGTCCGCCGACAACACGATCAAGCTTTGGGATGCTTTCTCGGGACAAGCTCTTCACTCTCTCGAGGTCTACAGCTCCAGGATCACAACTCTTTCATTTTCTAGTGATCAAACGGTCCTCCACACCGACAGCGGGCCATTCCGCATCACGGTTTCCCCCAGCGGTGCAGCTACCCTAGGAATAGATCCATCAGGGGCTATGTATGTGAGGGAGCAGTGGGTGAGTCGAGGCGATCAAAACGTGCTTTGGCTGCCACCTGAATATCGTCCAATTTGCACAGCTGTTCAGGGGGACATTGTTATTCTGGGCGATGAGTCAGGTCGTGTTTCATTCTTTGAGTTCGATTTCTAGAGCTCACTTCGGTCTCGCTCGTGGGCCTAGTTAGACGTTGGTCTGGGTTTATTTATTTTTTTCTTGGCGTTTGCATTGCATCGACAATGACATGTATCGTTACCATCAACTCATCCATCACCAGGGCTCGCAAGCCTCCCTCATGCAGACGAACGCCTCGACTGCACCATCCTCCCAGGAGGCAACTACTTATTCAGTGGCAGGTGCACGCGTTAGCGGAGAACGGTCAAGAGGGCCGCTCAGCCAAGAGCGAGGATAACAAGAGAGATATATAATTACTTCATATGCTCAAGAGCCTCAGGTACACTACCGCCGACTGTGCACCATGCGAACCACGACCATGTGAACCACGACCCCTGCAAGGCACAGATCCAGGGCACAGAACAAGGTAACCACGGTAAAAAAAATGCCCCTGATCATTTCGCCTTACTTCGCCGCTCGAAATGGCCGCCTGGCGAGGTCGGCGACTCGTCAGATAGCATCATCACGCCCTGCGATGCCGTCCGAGGGAAAGCACGGAAGAGCTGGGACGGACATCTGAATCCGCGGATTTCTGTGAGGGGCTAGGGGGTGGGCGACTTCTGTTGGGTGCCAAACAGCAGACTCTGCTGTCCTTCGTATTGTTGTCTGGTAGGGGAGAGCTGGCCTGGGTGGAAAACCCAGCCAAAGGAAGCTGGTAGGCATGAGCACTAGCCATAGCGCACTAGCCACAGGGCCAGGCGCTGGCAGTCAACAGCTTCTCACATCACACGGCTCCCTGCCCCCCCCCGTCCCCCCCCCCCCAATTACACAATGCCGACAAAACGAGATCGCAGTATAGCGATATAGGTCCTATCTCTAACACCCCCGTTCCCATATATAACCCTGAAAACATCTGGACAAGAGACGGTGGGACCGGGGCAAATGGATTGTTTCCAATGTACCAAGCCGCTTCTCCCCGAACCATCTCAGCCTCGCGCTTACGTACCTAACTTCGTTAGAAGGGGCGTATGTAATATCAGCTGACCTGAGGCGACCTGGGAACGGGGTAATCAAGAAGAGGGTGTGGTTTGGAGGTGCAGAGTCGACTTTTTCGTCGTCGTCTTCGTCCTCGGCGTCGTGAAAGTTCGCCTCGGTCTTCGTTGTCTGTACTCCTTCCTCCTGATATCAGACCCCGAGGACCGCCGGGCTAGTATTATACACAAAATGGAGCTCGACACGCCCAAGTCTCTATGATGAACAATACCATTAACCCCCACTACACTCCGTACCCACCTTCCATCCATTTGTTCATCCCCAACGCCATTGAGCAAACCGTAGCCCTCCCCCATCCACCCC
>OUNM010114712.1_pt1 | contig 10176 bp, 9 predicted proteins | sample 1769961 | NCBI WGS metagenome assembly OUNM01 (sample SAMEA3914820, study PRJEB12502) | metagenome | biome: forest; material: soil | place: USA | collected 2012-03-12 | depth 0.3 m
ACCTGCTCCTCCAGCCGCTCGGTGCCGCGGCCCATCGGCTCGATGTCGAGGTTGCCGCAGTCGGGGCAGGCGCGCGGCACCGGCTCCTGGGTGCCGCAGTGATGGCAGCGCAGGATGCGCTCGCCCTTGTGGAACACGCGCCACGCGCTGCAGTGCGGACAGCCGCTCTTCCACGTGCAGGCGGGGCAGTGCAGCACGGGCGCGAAGCCGCGGCGGTTGAGGAACAGCAGCGTCTGCTCGCCGCGGGCGATGCGCTGCTCGATGGCGGCGATCAGCTGCGGCGCGAGCGCCTGGGGCGGCGCGCGCGGCGCCGCCCGCGGCACGGTGGCCATGTCCAGCAGCCGCACCGCCGGCAGCGCGCCGCGGCCGACGCGCTCGGCCAGCGTCACCTGCCGGTAGCGCCCGGTCTGCGCGTGCGACCAGGTCTCCAGCGACGGCGTCGCCGACCCCAGCAGCACCGGCACCTTCGCCAGGTGGCCGCGATACACCGCCAGGTCGCGCGCCGAATAGCGCGCGCCGTCCTGCTGCTTGTATGACGGGTCGTGCTCCTCGTCGACCACGACCAGACCGAGGCGGGGCAGTGACGCGAACACCGCGAGCCGCGTCCCCAGCACCAGGTCGGCCTCGCCCAGGTGGGCGGACAACCAGTGCTGCAGGCGCTGCGCGGGCGTCAGCGCGCTGTGCAGCGACACCAGGCGGCGCCCCGGGAAGCGGGCGGCGAAGCGCTGTTCGAGCTGCGGCGTCAGGTTGATCTCGGGCACGAGGATCAGCGCCTGCTTGCCGGCGGCCAGCGCCTGTTCGGCCAGCCGCAGGTAGACCTCGGTCTTGCCGCTGCCCGTGACGCCGAACAGCAGCGTCGGCGGCGGCGCCGGCGCGGCGGCCCAGGCGGCCAGCCGCTCCAGCGCCGCGGCCTGCTCGGGCGTCAGCGGCGGCCGCTGCGCCGATTCGCCGAGCGCCTCGGGCGTGCGGTGGTCGCGCTTCTTGTTGACGCGCTTGGCCAGGCCCGTGTTGTCGAGCTTGCGCAATTCGGGCGGCAATACCGCCAGCGCCACTTCGCCGAGGCTGCGCTGGTAATAGCGCGCGGTGAATTCGACCAGCGCGCGCCAGTCGGCGGGCAAGGGCGGCAGCGCGTCCAGGACCTCGATCACCGGACGCAGCACCATGGGCGCGCGCTCACCCTCCGCGGCAGGCTCGGCGGCCGCCGCGTCGATCGCCGAGAAGTCCGCGTCCCAGGCCAGCCCGTTGACCTCGCGCCGGCCCAGGGGTACCCGCACCAGCGCGCCAGGCGCAAGCGGACGCTCACTTTCGTACGTCAGCAGCGAACTCAGGCCGGCGTATTGGGGCGCGTCGATGGCGACGGCGACACGCGTCAAGCCGGACGCTCCAGGCCGAGGGTGACTTGGCGGCCGAAGTTGTCAGATTTGTGAGCTGCGAGCCGTAAGCTCATGATCCGTAAGCTTTTTTGAAGTCGCCCACAGTTTCTGTGGATAACTTTGTGGGAAAACTGGCAGAAGCGCCGCCAAATACTTGATTGGCCGTGCCGGGCGTTTGATCGCTCAAATTTGATGCATCCCCGAAAAAAATAGATGAATCAATAACTTGGCATCATTTTTCGAGCTTTGGATAGGGCCCCGGGTACCCCTGCCGGCAAAGTTTATCGGCGGCTGAATATTGGGGATAAGTCAACACCTGAGTGCTCACTTACCGGACAAATCGCGTCGCGACTGCGTTTCCCGGTTGTAAGTGGTCTCCTACAAAGCGTGTAGTCGGCGCGAATGCCCGTGCACGGCATCGACCAGGGCGGCCACGTGTTCTGGCGGCGTGAACTGGCTGATGCCATGGCCGAGGTTGAAGATGTGGCCGGGGCCCTTGCCGAAGCTGTCCAGCGCCGCGCGCGCCTCGGCCTGCACCGCCTCGGGCGGTGCGAACAGGGCCATCGGGTCCAGGTTGCCCTGCAGCGCCACGCGGTCGCCGACGCGACGGCGGGCGGCGCCCAGGTCGGTGGTCCAGTCCAGGCCGACGACGTCCGGGCCGATGTCGGCAACGGCCTCCAGCCACTGGCCGCCGCCCTTGGTGAAGACGATCGCGGGGATGCGCTGCCCGTCCTTTTCGCGCTGCAGGCCGGCCAGCACGCGCTGCGTGTAGGCCAGCGAGAACGTGCGGAAGGCGGCGTCGGCCAGGACGCCGCCCCAGCTGTCGAACACCATCACCGCCTGCGCGCCGGCGTCGATCTGGGCATTGAGGTAGGCGGCCACCGCGTCGGCGTTGACCGCCAGGATGCGGTGCATCAGGTCGGGCCGCGCGTACATCAGCGTCTTGACCGCGCGGTAGTCGTCCGAGCCGGCGCCCTCGACCATGTAGCAGGCGAGCGTCCACGGGCTGCCCGAGAAGCCGATCAGCGGCACGCGGCCGGCCAGCGCCTTGCGGATCGACGTGACCGCGTCGAACACGTAGCGCAGCCTGGCCATGTCCGGCACGGCGAGCCGCGCGACGGCCGCCTCGTCGCGCACGCTCGTCGCGAAGCGCGGGCCCTCGCCTTCGGCGAACGACAGGCCCAGGCCCATGGCGTCGGGCACGGTCAGGATGTCCGAGAACAGGATCGCCGCGTCGAGCGGGAAGCGCTCGAGCGGCTGCAGCGTCACCTCGGTGGCGTAGTCGACGTTGGTCGCCAGGCCCATGAAGCTGCCGGCGCGCGCACGCGTGGCCTTGTACTCGGGCAGGTAGCGCCCGGCCTGGCGCATCAGCCAGATCGGCGTGTAGTCGGTCGGCTGGCGCAGGCAGGCGCGCAGGAAGGTGTCGTTTTGCAGGGATGGCCACATGGGGCGAATTATCCCCGCCGCGGGCGCCGGATCAGATCGGCTTGAGCGGCCCGCGGAACTTCTCCTTGAGCGGCCGGCCGGGGAGCGGCGGGATCGGCACCTCCGGCGCGGACTTCGACGCCTTGGGCAGGCGCGACAGCAGGTTGGCGATCAGCTTCAGGCGGCCGGCCTTCTGGTCGTTGAAGTCGACCAGCGTCCAGGGCGCGGCCTTGGTGTGCGTGGCCTCCAGCATGCGGTCGCGCGCGCGGCCGTACTCGTCGTACTTGCTGCGCGCCTGCAGGTCCACGGGCGACAGCTTCCATTGCTTGAGCGGGTCGTCCTGGCGTTCGGCGAAGCGCTCTTCCTGCTCGGCCTGGTCGACCGTGAGCCAGTACTTGAACAGCCGGATGCCGTCGTCCACGAGCATCTTCTCGAAGACCGGGGCCGCCTTGAGGAACGCGTCGGTCTGCGCGGGCGTGCAGTAGCCCATCACGGCCTCGACGCCGGCGCGGTTGTACCAGCTGCGATCGAACAGCGTCATCTCGCCGGCGCTGGGCAGGCAGGCGACGTAGCGCTGGAAGTACCACTCGCCCTTCTCGCGCTCGGTGGGCACGCCCAGCGCGGCGATGTGGCACTTGCGGGTGTTGAGCTTCTCCGAGATCGCCTTGATGGCGCCGCCCTTGCCGGCGGTGTCGCGGCCCTCGAAGAGCACCACGACGCGCTCGCCCTTGTCCTCGAGCTGGCGCATCACGCCGTTGAGCGCGATCTGCATCGGCTTGAGCTGGTCTTCGTAGCTCGGGCCGTCGTCGTGCTTCTGCTTCTTGTCCTTGCTCATGGCCGGATATCGCGCTGGTTGCAGGGCTCCCGCTGCGGCAACCGGTGGGCCTTGCGGGATCAGAAGGACGGCACGGCCGGCATCGCGGGCAGCGCCGGGGCGGCCGGCATGGCCGGCATCGGCGGCATGGCGGGCATCGCCGGCATGGCCGGGAGCGCGGGCATGGCCGGCAGCGCCGGGGTGGCCGGCAGCGCGGGCAGCGCGGGTTGGGGCGGCAGAGCGGGCATCGCCGGCATGGCGGGCATGGCCGGCATCGCGGGCATGGGCGGCATCGCGGGCAGCGCCGGCATGTCGGGCATCGCCGGCATCGCGGGCAGCGCCGGCAGCGCGGGCAGGCCGTCCATCGCCGGCATCGCGGGCGTCGCCGGCATCGCGGGCGCCGCAGGCATCGCGGGCATCGCCGGCATGGCGGGCATCGCCGGCAGCGCGGGCATCTCCGGCATCGCGGGCATCGCCGGCATGGCTGGCAACGCCGGCATCGCGGGCGTGGGCGGCAAGGCCGGCAGCGCGGGCATCGCCGGCATCGGCGGCATCTCGGGCATGGCCGGCATCGCGGGCAGGGCCGGCATGTCGGGCATCGCCGGCATGGCGGGCAGCGCGGGCGTGCCGGGGATCGCCGGGACGGCGGTGTCGACGGCGGCGCGGATGCACTCCGTGCAGGCGCAGGGGACGGCGGGCACGCCGGTAGGCGTCACGGCGGAGAACTCCTTGGCCAGATCCTGGGTGGCGCCCGCCGCGGCGGCCTCCGCCGAACCGGCGGCCGCGTCGGCGGCGGCGGTGGCCTGCGCCTGGGTCGCAGCGAGCTCCTGCTGCGCCTGCGCCGCCTGGGCCTGCGCCTGCTGCGCCGCCTGGTCGGCCGCGGCCTGGGCCTGCTGCGCGGCCGCGCTCGCGTCGGCCTGGGCCTGGGCGGCCGCCTGTTGCGCCGCGGCCTGCGCGGCCTGCGCCTGCTGGCTCGCCTGCGCCGCCTCGGCCTGCGCCTGGGCGACGGCCTCCTGCGCCTGGGCTCCGGCGGCCTCCTCGACCTGCGATTGCAGCGCCGCGGCCTTGGCGGCCGCATCGGCGGCGGGCGCCGCCAGCTGTTGAAGTTGCTGCGTGGCGGCCGGCTCGGCGCCGGCAAGCGCGTCGGCCAAGGGTCCGCCGAGGGCTGGCACGCTGGGCAGGCTCATGCGGCGCTCCTGCGCGCCGCGCCGGGGGCCGGGGCCGACAGCGTGCGAAACACCAGCCGCGAGAAGTTCGCGAGGGCCTTGGCCTTGTCGATGGCCTTCATGCGGCGGTCGGCGAGGATCTGGGCGATGGCCGGGATGCGCGTGTCGAACTCCTCGCCCATCAGCCAGGCCGTGTAGACGTAGGTGGCGGCGGAGTGCTCGTCGGTCAGGCCATAGCCCTGCGCCTTGGCGGCCTGGCGGTGGAACGCGCCGACCGTGCCGCGAAATCCATCCTGGCGGCCTGATCGGGGTGGTTGCGGCGAATGATGGCGAGCAGGCGCGCGTCGAACGAGTCACGGCCCATTTGCTTCCATTGCTCGCTGGAAATCTGGTTCATCGACATCTCCACCGCTCCGGCTCGGCGGTCGGCAGGCATTGTGTCGTGCGGGGCTGGTCCCGCCAATCCCCGTTTTCGGTCGACGAGGCCGGCGCGGCGGCGACCCATGCCGCGATGCCGGGCAGGCCAGGCTTCACTGCCGATACAGGCGCTTGGCCAACCACCAGCTGAAGAATCCCAGCGCGATCGTCATGGCGAACGCCAGGACATAGGGCACCGCGCCATCGTGGGGATCGAACATCTGCTGCCCGATCATCATGACGTACATCACGACGTTCGAGGTCAGGAAGACGGTGGCAGCGAAGGTGAGCTTCTTTGGCGTTGTTGCGGTCATGATTCATTCTCGGCCCGTACCCCGAGGTACGAGATGCGGTGCGCTGGAGGGCGTTGCGCCCGGTGCCGCGCACCGCGTCAGGCATCAGCGAGGGCGATTTGCCCTCGTGCTTCCTTGCGCCTTACTTGGCCGCGTGCGTGTAGTGGTAGAGGGCGATGCCGCCCGCGACGATCACCACCGCACCGATGCCGGCGATGCCGCCGAATGCCGCGCCCAGGGCGATGGCGTCGCCGACGCCCAGCGAACCGGCGGCGCCGGTCATGTAGGCGCCCAGGCCAGCCGCGCCGCCCACCACGCCGCCGATTTGCGCACCGTCAGCGGCGCTCAGGGCGTCGCCGCCGGACACGAATTGAATCTCGTCAAAGGTCAGATCTTGCATCATTTTCTTGAAACACAGGTTATGTCGGTGATCAGCCGATCCACACTTCACAAACTTGAGTGATCAGCTCAAATGCTTTGGCGCCTTCGGCGCCGAAGAGGGGGCTAGCGTCCCGCGGCTTGCTCGCGCACTTGCGGCGGATGCGGTTGGGGCTGGGGCTGGGGCTGCTCGAGATCACGCACGATCTGGCCGCCTTCAAGGACGATCACGCGCTGGGCCATGGCAATCGTCTCGGGACGGTGGGCCACGATGACGCGGGTCAGCGCGATGCGCCTGATCGCTGCGTTCACGAGCTGCTCGTTCAAGACGTCCAGGTGACTGGTCGCCTCGTCGAGAACCAGCATCCTGGGCGACTTGTACAGCGCTCGCGCGAGCAACAGGCGTTGCTTCTGCCCGCCCGACAGGCCGCTGCCGATGTCCCCGACAAGCGTGTTGTAGCCCATGGGCATCGCCGTGATCTCGTCATGGATCGCGGCCAGCCGGGCGCTCGACTCGATCTGGTCGGAAGCCGGGGCAGGATCGAAGAAGCCGATGTTGTCCGCCAGCGAGCCCGCGAACAACTGATCGTCCTGCATGACGGTACCCATCATCTGACGATAATTCGCAAGGCCCAGGCTCTTGAGTTTGACGCCGCCGATCAATATCTCGCCTTCGCAGGGCTCGATCAGCCCCAGCAGGAGTTTGACGAGCGTCGTCTTTCCACAGCCCGAGGCCCCGGCGATCGCCAGGCACTGGCCGGCGGGAATCGTCAGATTGATGTTCCGGACGATTTCGGGTTCGCCGGCGGCATATCGAAAACTGACGTTCCGCAGCTCGATGGAAGGTGATATCCGGGCCGGATCGATCTCGACGTCCAGGGAATCGGTTTCTGGCGGCGTCAGCACGATGTCCGCCACGCGTTCGCCGTGCAAGCGCAGCATCCGAAACTCGAATATCTTGTCGATCAGCGCGGCCAGACGTTGCGTGAACTGATCCTTGTAGCTGATATAGGCGAACAGCATCCCGACCGAGAATCGGCCGTCCAGCACCGCCAGGGCAGCCAGCCATATGACGATGACCCGCTCGGCGCCGAAAAGCATCGAGTTGGCAGTCTGGTAGGAAATCGCCAACCTCGAGATCCGCAGGTCTGCGTTGAACTGGTCCGCCAGCATGTTCATCCACCCGATGCGGCGCTCCTCGGCCCGATTGAAGAGGCGAATGGTCTGGACGCCCCGCGCCGATTCGATGAAGTGGCTCTGTTGGCGGGCGGCGTGGCTGATCTGTTCGTAGGTCGCATCGCGCAGCTGCCCGAACATGCTCAGGCGCAGCAGCACGTACAGGCTCACCGCGACGAACGCCACCGCGGTCAGCGAGGCGCTGTAGAGCGACATCACCACCAGCGTCCCGATCACCAGCAGGCCGTCAAGGATGCCCTCCACGAACTGCGTGGTCAGGCTGCGCTGGATGGCCTGGATCGAGCCGAAGCGCGACACGATGTCACCCAGATGGCGTTTCTCGAAGAAGGGCAACGGCAGCTTCATCAGGTGGCCGAACGCGTTGCCGAACCACTGGAAATTGAGGTTGGTCGCCAGGACGGTGGTCACCCAGGAGCGAACCGCCGACATGGCGGTCTGGATCGCGACCAGCAGCAGGAAACCGATGCCCAGCACCGTGATGAGGCTGCGGTCCGAGGCGACCAGCGCTTCGTCGACGACCCACTGCAGGTAGAACGGCATGACGAGCGAGCAGACCTGCATCGCGATGCCGATCAGGGCCAGCTGGATGAGGCCCCGCTTGAGGCCGACGACGCGTCCCATCAGTCCCAGCAGGCTGAAGCGCACGGTCTCCTCGGTCTTGCGAAACTCGCCGGACGGCGTGAGTTCGAGCGCGACGCCGGTGAAATGCCTGGAGATCTCCTCCATCGGCAGCACCCGGGTGCCGACCGCGGGATCGTGAATGACGGCGCCCCGGCGTTCTACTGCGCTCAGGACCACGAAATGGTTCATGTCCCAATGCAGGATGCACGGGAGCGTCAGCTTGGGCAGGTCTTCGAGCGCCAGCTTGAGAGGGCGCGTCTGCATCGACAGGGATTGGGCGATCGAGATCAGGCTCTTCAACGTCGCGCCCTTGAGCGAGACGGAGAACCGGCGACGCATGCTCGCCAGATCGATTCGATGCCCCCAGAAGCCGACGACCATGGCCACGCAGGCCAGGCCGCACCCGGTGGCCTCCGCCTGCAGGATCGACGGGACGATCGGCCTGCTCCAGAAGCGCAGGGTGGGTCGATGGATGGCGGTCATTGGAGATGTCCGGTGATCGTGTAGAGCGGCTCGAGCACCCATTCGTACAGGCGGCGCGTGTCCAGAACGATGCTGCCGTCGAGCGCGGCGCCGGAGCGCAACGGCTGATCCTTGCCATAGGCCGGCATGGACTGCCGATCCAGCGCGACGCGGACGCGGAAGACAGGCTGGTTGCTGGATATGCCGACCAGGCGCAGTTCGTCCGGCTGCATCGCCGTGCGCGATATCTCGAGGATGCGACCCTTCGCCTGGCCGAACTTCTGGTAGGCGTAGGCCTGGTAGCGCAGTTGCACATCCATTCCTGGCTTGAGGAAGCCGGCGGCGCGCGACGGCGCGTAGAGATCGGCCTCCAGCTTCAGATCCGCCGGCAGGATGGCGGCGAGAGCCTGCGTGGCAGCGATCGTCTGGCCGGGCTCGGCGGTGATGGCGGTCACGGTGCCGGCGTTCGGCGCTCGCACCACCAGCTGGCGGCGCGCCTCGTTCTCCGTCAGGGTCTGTTCGGTCGCCGAGATGTCGCGCTGGGCGCTCTGCTGATTGCGCACGGCCTGGACCTCGAGATCGCGCACCTGCGCGTGGGCCGCCTCCAGGTCCCGCGCACTGGCGGCGGCCGCCCGCTGCAACTCGACAAGGCGCTGTTGCTGGTCGAGCAGCTCGGCCTGCTTGTCCTGCACCTGCACGGAGGAGACGAAGTTGGCCGCGGCCAGGTCGGTGTAGCGCTTGACCGTCGTACGAGCCATCTCGACGCGGCGCGATTGAATCTCGGCTTGATCGTCGATGCGTCGGATGTCGGCGGCGATGTCCTGCGCGCGGCGGCGGGCCGCGTCCAGGCGCTGCGCATCCTGGAGGCGGATCTCCGCTTCGTCGTGCCTGAGGCTGTCGCGCCGGGCCTGCAGCAGCGCGGAGATGGCCCTTTCCGCACTGCCTTCGCCCGCGGTCTGGCGTTCGCCGGAGATGACGAACAGGACTTCTCCGGCAGCGACGGCCTGCCCCTCACGCACCTTGCTCTCGACGACCAGGCCGCCTTGGGGCGCGACGAGGCGAACCAGGCCCTGGGAGGGCGTCAATATTCCCTGAACGTCCACCTTGCGCGTATAACTGGCCAACGCCAGGAACAGGCATATCGCCACGGCAATGGCGCCGAATATCGCCGTCAATATCGAATAACTCAACGGCCTGGCCAATATGACTGTGCCGTGCGCTCGATTCGACACATTTTCGAGCACCTGGGTCCGAAACAGGGATGAGCCGGGTTTGGACGATACGGCGGCAGAAGGTTGGGACATTCGAAACGGAAATCTTGAAAACCATCTGCCGATAGCCCATGGCGCCGCCATGGACGCCGGAATATCCATTGCTGGATTCCTTGGGCCACGACTTTGTTGCAGCAGTTGGGGACATTCTAGGCGGCGCCGTCTGGGTATGTCAGCCTAAAGTTCCAGAGGGTTCCGGTGAAAGTCGTGCCACGCCGCTGGCGCCCTGAAATAATTAATATTTCATTAAGTCGCCGCAATTCAATTTGCGTCTTCGCGAAGGCGGCGCGGCATGTCGGCTCTCGAGGCCTGGAGGACGCTCGACGAGCATCGGTCGTGCCGCGATGAGGCGCAAAAAAGCCCGCGCACGTTGCCGTGGGCGGGCGTTTCGAGAGGAAGGGACGGCGTCAGTGACCGGCCTGGTCGCGGAAGCGACGGATCGCGGACAGCTGCGCGGCGAAGACCGCCAGTTCGCTCTGCGCCTTGGCGACGTCGAAGTCGGTCTTGGCGTTGGAGAGCTTGGCCTCGGCCGCCTTCTTGGCCTCGGAGGCCTTGGCCTCGTCGAGATCCTTGCCGCGGATCGCGGTGTCGGCCAGCACGGTCACGCGATCGGGCTGCACCTCGAGGATGCCGCCGGCGACGAACACGAATTCTTCCGCACCGTCGCTCGCGCGCTTGATGCGCACCGCGCCCGGCTTGATGCGCGTGATCAGCGGCGTGTGGCGCGGCATGATGCCGAGCTCGCCGTTCTCGCCCGGC
>OUNM010207126.1_pt1 | contig 10176 bp, 10 predicted proteins | sample 1769961 | NCBI WGS metagenome assembly OUNM01 (sample SAMEA3914820, study PRJEB12502) | metagenome | biome: forest; material: soil | place: USA | collected 2012-03-12 | depth 0.3 m
CTATTTCGATCTGCACCACACGCCGGACGATACGCTGGACAAGATCGATCCCGCTGCACTTCAGCAGAATGTCGATGCCTGGACGGCGGTGCTGAAGGTGGTGGCTAACGAACCCGGCGAGATTGCCAAGGTTCCGGCTCACGGAGAGTAAGCTTAAAGCAGAGGGGCGGAAGGTTCTTCCGCCCCTTTTCGCGTCAGCCGGCCGCTGCAATCCGTTCGGCCACGGCCACGAGCCGTTGGGCCTGATCCAGATGAAGCAGTTCGGTCATCTTGCCGTCCACGCGGATGGCACCCTTGCCCTGGTTTTCCGGCAAGGCGAAGGCCTCGATCACCGTTCGCGCCCATGCCAGATCGGCCTCGCCGGGTGAGAACACCGCGTTGCAGGGCTCGACTTGCGCGGGATGGATCAGGCTCTTGCCGTCGAACCCGAACATCAGCCCCTGCCGGGCCTCGGCCTCGAACGCGTCGAGATCGCGGAATTCGTTGCACACGCCGTCCAGGATACTGACGCCGTTGGCCCGCGCTGCCGCGACTGCCATCGACAGGAAGGGCAGGAACGGCGTGCGGCACGGCGTCAGTTGCGCGCGCATTTCCTTGGCGAGATCGTTGGTGCCCATGATCCAGAGCGAGAGCCGCGTGGTCTGCGCCATGGCGGCGATGGCCGGCAGGTTGCCCACGCTCGCGCAAGTCTCGATCATCGCCCAAAGCTGCATTTCCGGCGCGGCGCTGCCCAGCGCCGCGTTGTAGCGGGCGATGTCTTCCGGGCTATCGACCTTGGGGACGAGGACAGCGTCGGCCCGCGATCCGGCAATGGCGGCAAGGTCGGCCGCACCCCATTCGGTGTCGATCCCGTTGGCGCGGATCACCACTTCGCGATGGCCGAAACCACCCTCGGCAACCGCCTTCACCGCTGCTTCACGCGCGGCATCCTTGGCTTCGGGCGCTACTGCGTCCTCAAGGTCCAGGATCACCACGTCGCACGGCAGCGTGCGCGCCTTGGCGATGGCCCGATCGTTGGAGGCGGGAAGATAGAGCGCGCTGCGGCGTGGCCTGTTACTGCGCCCATCATTGGGGCCATCATTGAGGGAAGAGGTCATCCTGTCGGGCTCCTTTGGGCGGACGGGGTTCCTTGGAGGGCAGGCGCCATGCAGGTCAAGCGGGTCTACCCTTCAGGCGAGAGAGTCTCCCCGGGGGCGATGCCTTGGGGCCGCCTCGCACCCGAGCGCTGGGGAAACTCCAAGCGCTACGGTAGCGAGGCGGCAATTCGTCGAGGCTGTCAGTGCGCGGCAGCGAGCACGCGGTCGAGCATCCGTTCACTTTCGGTCCAGAGCTTGGCGGCTGCTGCATCGTCCAGCGCTTGCGGAGCGGGTTCCTCTTCCGCCAGTTCGTGGAAATAGCGGCCGCCCATTCCGCCTAGTTCGACGGCAGTGGCCAGCCAAATCAAGGTGCGGGCGGGCTGTTCGGGAGAGACGCTGGCGTTCGCGGCCATCCATGCCTGCATCTTCTCGTCGGCGTGGCTGGCGAAGTTGGAGGCGACGCGGCCCGGATGCATGGCCAGCGAGATCACGCCCCGATTGCGCACGCGCCGGTCCAGTTCCCGTGCGAACAGCAGGTTGGCCAGCTTCGCCTGACAATAGGCGGCATTGGCATCGAAGGCGGTATCCATGTTGAGATCGTACCAGCGCATGCCCTGACAGGCCGCATGCCCGGCCGAGGATACGGCGATCACACGGACCAGCCCCGGCGGACTGTCGCCCGCCGCACGTTCCAGCAGTGGCATCAGTTCGCGGGTGAGCAGGAACGGAGCAAGGTGATTGGCGGCGAATGTCGCTTCCAGCCCTTCTGACGTGCGATACCGCCCGTCTCGCACGCCGCCGGCGTTGTTGATGAGCACGTCAACGTGGTCCGTCAGTGCGCTGATCTCGCGGGCGACACGCAGCACATCGCGCATCTCGGTGAAATCACCGCGCAGGAAGTCCACGCGGCCGCCATTGGCTGCTACTGCCGCGATCTGTCCGGCTGCGTCACGGCACCGTTCCTCGTCTCGCCCGGTGCCGATCACATGCCAACCCATACGCGCAAATGCGTCGGAGCTGGCACGCCCGATCCCGGAGCTGGCGCCGGTAATTACGACGCAGCGCTGGCGTTTCGGCGGCTGTATCGGATCCGTGTTTCCGGACATCTTTCCTGCTCTCCCATTCTATTCGTGTGCTTTCAGCGCGGTTCTGCCCCCTTGAGGAACAGCCGCACTGCGAAATCGACGCGGGTGCGCACTGCCGTCTCGCTCAGCGCATTGCCGGAAACGAGGAAGCGCACCGGGCCGCTGACCACCATGCTCATGAAGACATTGGCCGCCAGCATCGGATCGTCCACCGCAAGCCGCCCGGCGGCAGTCTCTTCGGCCAGGATTCCGGCCAGGAACTCCACCGTCGGCAGTGCGGCGATATCGTAATAGGTCTGGAAGATGTCCGGGAAGCGATAGGCCTCGGTATTGATCAGGCGCTGCATCTTCACGCCTTGCTCGGTGCCGGCCAGTTCGATCCGCAGCATGGCGATGTTGATCAGGGTCGCTTCCAGATTGTCCACCCGCGTCGCCTCGATCCGCGCGCGGCTGGCGGCGCGGCGCTCCGTCCCCCGGCGCAGGGCAGCGCGGAAGAGGGCGGCTTTCTCAGGATAGCGGGCATAGACCGTGCGCTTGGTCATGGAGACTTCGGCGGCGATCCCTTCGATCGTGGTGGGCTCATAGCCTTTGTCCAGGAAGTTCTCGAACGCGCAGTCCAGCAATTGTTCGTGCCGCGCCCGCGCCTGTTCGCGCGTCGGCCGGCCGGCGCGGACGCCGGCTGCGGAGGGGGCGGGGATGTCGGTGACGTCGGCAGGCTCGCTCATTGAGCCATAGGAACCGATCTCGCTTGCCCTGCCAAGAGAATCGTGAATAATGATACGCACAAGTTGCCATTAATCGAGTCGAGGCCCGGCGTCCAGCCGTGACCGTAGGCCGAGAGGACAATCGGGAGAGATCGAATGGGTGAAGCCGCCGACAAGCTGATGGCGCTGGTCGCCGATCCGCAGCGTTTCAGTTTCAGCGCAGATGAACTGCGGAGCACGCAAGTCGCCGCGCTCGATGAGCGGTTTCAGGAGCGCAAGGACCGCATCAAACTGCTCAGCCTGCGTGCCCGCGATGCCGGGATCGAGAAGATCGAATCCATCGCCGACATGGTGCCGCTGCTGTTCCCGCACACCGCCTACAAGTCGTACCCCGAAAGCTTCCTGATGGAGGAGCGCTGGGACCGGCTGACCAAGTGGCTCGGCACGATCTCGCCCTACGCGATCGAGGGGCTGGATCTCGACGGTGTTGAGGGCATCGACGACTGGATCGAGCGGCTGGCCGCACTTGGCTACTTCATCTCGTGCTCCAGCGGCACCACCGGCAAGTCGGCCATGCTGATCGCGTCGCAGAAGGACATGGACTGGTCGAAGATCGACACAGTCAATGTCTTTGCGTGGGGTTCGGGCGTGGTTCCGGCGCAGGATCGCGTGATCGTGGGCTGCGCGCCGGTTGCCACCGTGCCCAAGAATGCAACGATCGCCCAGGCGCAGTACGAGGCTTTCGCCGATCCTTCAGCGCCGCGCTGGCACTATCCGGTGCCGCCGATCACCGTGGGTTCGCTGACCTCCATGGTGGTCATGCGCAAGAAGATCGCCGAAGGCACTGCCCGTCCCGACGAGATCGCCGCTTTCGAGGAAACTTCGGCCGCGCGTGCCAAGGCGGTGGCCGATGCCATCCCGGCGACGGCGCAGTTCATCATCGAAAACCGTCATCGCAAGCTCCAGCTTTCGGGCCTGTGGAGCGGGCTGTGGCAGGTCGCCAAGGCGGTTCGCGATGCTGGTTACGGCCGTGCGGACTTCGATCCCGACAACTCGATCTACGTCGGTGGCGGACTCAAGCGCGCACAACTTCCTGATGATTATCAGGAGTATGTGTTCGACACCTTCAATATTCCTGAGGATCGTCACTTCCAGAATTACTCGATGCAGGAGTTGAATTCCGGCATGCCGAAGTGCCGCGAGGGCGGGCGCTATCATGTGCCGCCGTGGATCGTGCCGGTGCTGCTCGACAAGTCGGGCGACAATGCGTTGGACCACACTTCAGGTGAAATGGAAGGTCGCGCCGCGTTCTTCGACCTTTCCCTCGATGGCCGCTGGGGCGGAGTGATCACGGGGGACCGGATCTCGCTCGACTACGGCCCCTGCAAGTGCGGCAACCATGGTCCTTCGATCCGCGACAACATCGTTCGCTATGCGGATCTGGAGGGTGACGACAAGATCGGCTGCGCAGGCACGGTCGACGCTTATGTGCGAGGTGTAGCATGAACTCCGTGACGCAAGTTGCTGAAAACGAAGAACTCGTATCGGCGCCGTTCTTCCTGCGCGGTGAGGTGCTGCACGGCACCGACGTGATCCAGACATCGCGTGACCTTGGCGTGACCTTCGCGACACCTAAGATCCCCTTCGACCGCGCGGTGCCGCCGCGTACCGAGGTGCCGCCGCTGCTGAACGTGCCGCTGGCGGAGATCATCGATTTTCTCGTCGAAACCGGCCAGCGTCTGACTGCTTCCGACAACGACCATATGCAGGAATGCATCGAGCGGATGTGCCGCACGCATATCCTGCCGCGCGCCGTCGTAGAAAACACCGCGCGCCATGCCGCCGCCTATCTTGATAAGCGCGTGCTGATGGCGGAGGTGGAGCAGAACTTCCCCGATCCGCGCGCGCTGGATGAGTGGGTGCCGAAGCAGGACTTTACCGGGCGCAAGAGCTTCGTGCGGGCGTTCGCGCCGCGCTTGATCCATGTGCTGCCGGGCAATTCGCCGGGCGTGGCGGTGAAGTCGGTCGCGCAGGGTTCGATGGTGAAGGGCGTCAATCTGTTCAAGATGAGCAGCGCCGATCCCTTCACCATGGTCGCCATTCTGCGGACCATGGCGGATATCGATGCGAACCACCCCATCGTGCGCTCTATGTCCGCGGTCTACTGGCGCGGCGGCGACGATGCGACAGAGCGGGTGCTTTATCGTCCGCAGTATTTCGACAAGATCGTCGCCTGGGGCGGCGGCGATGCGATCAACAATGTTATCAAATATTTGGGCCCAGGTTTTCAGCTCGTTTCCTTCGATCCCAAGACCTCGATCTCGATGGTCGGGCGCGAGGGGCTGGTGGATGAGACGACGGTGGACCGCGTGGCGGACCTCTGTTCGACTGACGTCATGACGCTGAACCAGGAAGCCTGCGTCGCCAGCCGCTTCCAGTTCGTGGAGGGCAGCGAGGAGGAAGTGGACCGCTTCTGCGAGCGCCTCCACCACCACATCGCCCGCCGCGCGGCGGAGAGCGGCGACGTGCGCCCGCTCGACCGCGACATGCGCGAGGCGGTCGATACGATGACCTTGATGGACGACGAATACGGCGTCTGGGGCCGGACCGACGGTAAGGGCCTTGTTATCCGATCCGAGGAGCCGGTCGATTTCCATCCGATCAACAAGACCGCCAATGTCGTGCGCGTGGACAGTCTTGATGAAGCGGTGAAGTGGATCAACGTCGCCACGCAGACGGTGGGTTTTTATCCCTTCGACCGCATGGCCGACTATCGCGATCGGCTGGCGGCGGGCGGCGCCCAGCGCGTGGTCCATCTGGGCGAGGCGGGGCCTTCCACGATCGGCAATCCGCACGATGCGATGTATCCGCTCCACCGCTTCGTCCATTGGATGGCGCACGAGGACGGCAAAGTAGCCGACTGACGCAATTGCCGGGGCGATACCCGCCGACCGTCAGCGCTTGGGCGATGGCTGCCTGCTCCAATCCTGCTATTCACGCTCAAAAATGCGTGAATAGCAGGAAGAGGGAGATCGGCGATGAAGCACGCAAAACTGGCGGCGGGCATCTGCGGAGCGATTGTCATGGCGGCTGGTGCGGCCGGCATGGCGATTGGGCAGGCGCAAGTTGCGACGCCTGCGGCAACAACGTCGCAAACCGATGCCACCAAGGCGGCGATGGCCGCTATCCTGCGCAACGGCAGCTATTTGCCCAGAGGCGGTGCGCCGAACAGTCTGCTCTACAATCCGGCGCCGCCCGCTGCCGGTTCCGCCGCCATGGCGCGGGACGAGGAGGGCGCCAAGGCCGCCATCGCGATGCAAGGTACGCCGCGTTGGGAACAGGCGAAGATCGATGCCGATCTGTTCACGCCGAAAGTCACCGACACGTTTTCCTGCGCTGCCGGCTTCCGCATTGGTGCCGAGGCGACGCCCAAGGTGCAAGCCCTGCTGCTGAAGTCGATGATGGATTTCGGCCTGGCCAGCTATCCTACCAAGAACCGCTACCAACGACCGCGCCCTTTCATGGAGAACGGCAAGGCCACCTGCACGCCCGATCAGGAGGCGATGCTGCGCAAGGATGGCTCCTATCCTTCGGGGCACAGCGCAATCGGTTTCGGCATGGGACTGATCCTGGCCGATCTGGTCCCGGACCGTGCGGGTGAACTGGTGGCGCGTGGACGGGCCTTCGGTGAGAGCCGCCGGATCTGCAATGTCCATTGGCTGAGCGATATCGAGGAGGGGCGCATCGTCGCCGCCGCCGTCTTCGCCCGCCTCAACGCCGAACCGGCCTTCGCCGCAGACGTTGCCGCAGCGCGCGCGGAACTGGCGGAAAAGCGGGCTTCACTGCCCGTGCCGGACTGCGCGCGAGAAAACGCGGCACTGGCGATGTAATCGTACCGGCGAAACCTGCACGCGCCCACGCTCTCGGCCCTATGCCGGTGCGCGGGTGCGCGATAGGCAACGGACAAACATATTCGTATAAGGATCGAGAAAGACCATGGCCGTTGAAATCCTGCTCCCCAAGATCGGTTTCTCGATGCAAGAGGGCCAGATCGCCGAGTGGCTCGCCAACGATGGGGACCAGGTTGCCGAAGGCCAGCCGCTGTTCTCTCTGGAAGCCGACAAGTCCACCAACGAAGTGGAAGCACCCGCTTCGGGTACGCTGAAGATCGTGGCCGCCATCGGTGAGACCTACGAAGTTGGAACCGTGCTCGGCTACATCGAGTAACTCTCCGTAATTCAGACGATAATATGGCTTGGGAAGGGGGCTGGACAGGTTCCCTTCCGAGGTTCAGATTGCGCGCCATGCGCAAGACTCTTCCCGCTCTCGCCGCCGCTCTGGCCCTTGCTTTCACTGCCGGTGCGGCCGATGCGGCACTGCCGGTCGGTGCCAAGGCGCCCGCCTTTTCGACGCAGGGCGCGAAGGGCGGCAAGGTCATGGCTTTCGACCTGAAGGCGGCGCTGAAGAAGGGGCCGGTCGTCCTCTACTTCTATCCCAAGGCCTTTACGCAGGGCTGCACGCTGGAGGCGCACGCCTTCGCCGATGCGACCGAGGATTTCGCCAAGCTGGGCGCCACCGTGGTCGGCATGTCGAACGATGACCTGCCCACGCTCCAGAAATTCTCGACCGAGGCTTGCCGGGACAAGTTTGCGGTGGCCGTGGCGACGCCTGCGGTCATCAAGGCTTATGACGTCGCCCTGAAGCGCGAAGGCGCGCCCGCCGGGATGACCGATCGCACCAGCTATGTGATCGCGCAGGACGGAAAGATCGTCATGGTCCATTCGGATCTCGACTATCGCGATCACGTGAAGCTCACGCTTGAGGCGGTGAAGAAGCTGAAGGGCTGAGGGCTGGGGTTGCGCTGGCCCGCCGTTACCGATCGCGCAACCTCATTCCAGTCTTGAACTCTACCCCCATCAGCAGGTAATAGCGCCGCTTCCCACGCGGTTCCTCTGCCATTGGCGGTTGCGCGTGCTTTACTTACGTCGCCACTGCGCTATGCGCGGCATTTCGTGCCTTGGGCGTTTCTTGGGAGTTTGAAGTCATGCGTGCCGAAGGGCAGGCCCACATTGCGCGTATCGAGAAGGCCCTCGCGCTGGTCCGCAAGTTCCTCGACTGGGACCGCGCTCTGCGCCGGTTCGACGAGCTGAACGCGCGCGTCGAAGACCCCACGCTGTGGGACAAGCCCAAGGAAGCCGAAGCGGTGATGAAGGAACGTCGCCGCCTTGAAGCCTCGATCGGCGCGGTGAACGAGATCAGCCGCGAGATGCAGGACGCCATCGAATTCGTCGAACTGGGCGAAATGGAAGGCGACGAGGATACCATCAACGAAGGTATCGCCGCGCTGGCCGCGCTTGCCGAGCGCGCCGACCATGACAAGGTCACCGCGCTGCTTTCGGGCGAGGCGGACGCCAACGACACTTACCTCGAAGTGCACGCCGGCGCCGGCGGCACCGAGAGCCAGGACTGGGCCGAGATGCTCCAGCGCATGTACACGCGCTGGGCGGAGCGTCACGGCTACAAGGTCGAACTGGTGGACTATCACGCCGGCGAAGCCGCCGGCATCAAGAGCTGCACGCTGCTGATTAAGGGCGAGAACGCCTACGGCTATGCCAAGACCGAGAGCGGCGTCCACCGCCTGGTCCGCATCAGCCCCTACGACAGCTCGGCGCGCCGCCACACCAGCTTCTCGTCCGTCTGGGTCTATCCGGTGATCGACGACAGCTTCGAGATTGAGGTCAACCCGGCCGACCTGAAGATCGATACCTATCGCGCTTCGGGTGCGGGCGGTCAGCACGTTAACACCACGGACTCGGCGGTGCGTATCACCCACGCGCCTTCGGGCATCGTCGTGGCGAGCCAGATCGACCGTTCGCAGCACAAGAACCGCGAAATCGCCATGGGCATGCTGAAGGCACGCCTGTTCGAGGAAGAAATGCGCAAGCGTGAGGAAGCGGCCAGCGCCGAACACGCGAGCAAGAGCGATATCGGCTGGGGGCACCAGATCCGTTCCTACGTTCTTCAGCCCTATCAGCAGGTGAAGGACCTGCGTACCGGCGTCGTTTCGACGGCGCCCGGTGACGTGCTCGACGGCGCGCTCGACCCCTTCATGGCCGCCGCGCTTTCCCAGCGCGTGACGGGTGAAAAGGTCGAAGTCGAAGACGTCGACTGATCCGTAGCGGGACAGGCCCGGCGCTTTCGGCAGAGTGTTTTGCCAAGCGCGGGCCGAACCGCTAAAGGGCCGCATGCGTTTGCCCCGCTCCCCATTCGGCCGGACCGCCACGCTGGCATTGCTGCTGGCTCTTGGCGCGTGCCACCAGAAGGCGCCGGATGACGGACGGCCTGAGACGGCGCGCGCCTTCCCGGTGGCGGACCGCCCGGTCTCCAAGGCTAGCGACAGCGATTTCGGCAGCGAAATCCAGCGCGATTCCTTGCATGAGGCGGAAGTCGTCATGGACCTCGCCCGGATTGCACCGGGCATGACTGTGGCCGATATCGGCGCGGGTGAGGGGTACTATACGGTCCGCCTCGCCAAGCGGGTGGGCGCCAAGGGCAGGGTGCTGGCCGAGGATATCGACCACACCGCCAACGAACGGCTGGGCCAGCGCGTGCTGCGTGAGCAGCTCGACAACGTGTCGATCAAGCTGGGCAAGGTTGACGATCCCAGTCTGCCTGAAAAAAGCTTCGATCGTATCTTCCTCGTCCACGTCTATCACGAAGTGAGCGAGCCTTACGCCTTCCTGTGGCGGTTGTGGCCGGCGCTGCGGCCCGGCGGCAAGGTCGTGGTGGTGGAGGCTGATCGGTCGAGCGACAGGCACGGTATTCCGCCGCAATTGCTTTTCTGCGAATTTGGCGCGGTGGGCTTTCGCTTGACGGAATTTGTCCGTAAGCCGGAACTTCAAGGCTATCTCGCACAATTCGAAGCCACCGGGGAGCGGCCCGATCCGGCCAGTATCGTGCCGTGTCGACTATCCGGCAAATCCACGACGCAAAACAGGTGAGCGTCAGTAACACAGGGCGTATAAGGCAGGTCTGATCGACCCGCCGCGCCGGGGGAAAGTTGAAAGAGAAGATGGGTTTCAAGGGTCTCAAGCCGATTGTCTATGGTGGACGCGAAGTCTGGCCGCTCGTTGAGGGCGGCAAGGGCGTTGCCGCGACCAACCACATGAGCTCGGGCGCCTGGGCGGCGGCTGGCGGCATCGGCACCGTCAGTGCCGTCAATGCGGACAGCTATGATGCGGAAGGCAAGATCGTCCCCCAGATCTACCGCGCGCTCACCCGCAAGGAACGCCACCAGGAACTGATCGACTA
>OUNM010229439.1_pt1 | contig 10175 bp, 7 predicted proteins | sample 1769961 | NCBI WGS metagenome assembly OUNM01 (sample SAMEA3914820, study PRJEB12502) | metagenome | biome: forest; material: soil | place: USA | collected 2012-03-12 | depth 0.3 m
GATGACATTCACGCCCATCTCGGTGAGCATGGCCAGCGTGTCTTCGATCTGTTCCGAGGTGAATTCTTCGGACGGCAGGACCTTGTTCAGCTCGTCCATAGTGACGTAGCCGCGGGCCTTGGCCGCCTTGATGAATTTTTTGACCGCCGAATCGGTCAGGTCCAGCAACGGACCGTCGGACTGGGCCTCGGTTTCGGGTTTTTCTGTAGCGCTACTCATCGGGGCTTTACACTCATCCGGCTCTCCGCAACCGCGCCTTCGGGCGTCCGGTCAGTTATTCAGGATATCGTCAACGAAGCCTTAAGTTTAACAAGCGCTTCCACCACTCAGGCTTCGCCTAGTCCTGCCAAATATGTCCGCTTCGCAAGGACCGCCGCAAAGAATCGCGTTCGAGCTTGAGACGTGAAAAAAATTCTGTACCCACCTGATCCCGGGCAGAGTTTAAAGCACGATCCAACGCCGTCAAACGCGAGATCGCGTTGAACGCCTGTTTCCAGCGGGCGTGGGCATTTACGAGATCGTCCGGTGCGAGGAATGGCGCGCCTGATTTCAAGGCCGCCTTTTGGATCTCGCTCAGCAATGCGCCAAGTCCTGTTTTGTGCAGATGGCTCTTAAGATTGTCGCTGTCAAGCCCTTCGTGTTGAAAACTTAAGCTGACCAGGGCACCGGCAAGACCCGAGAGCGCCTCATCGCCAAAGCCGTAGGACTCAAGCCCTTCGACCGCATCGAACAGCCAGTCGGGGTGATCGATGATGCCCTGGGCGACAGCGGCGCACAACGGATCGAGCGCAATCGACAGGGCATGGGCGGCGCGAACGCCTTCGGGCGTGGTGATCACCGGCGGCGGGCCGAAGCGGCTGCGGCCGTTGAAGGCGCGCGGCTGACCGGCATTATAGGGCGGCCGGAATTCGGCATAGGGCATGGCCGGCTGGGCGCGCGGCGCGCCGAACAGCGCGTCGTACCGACCCAACAGATCGTTGCGGTAGGACTCGCTCAAGTCCTTGTCTTCGATCTGTTGCGAAAGCGCGCGCAGGCGCTTCTTGAGTCCCGCCTTGCGTTCGGGCGTATCGAGCGGCTCAAGATCGACCTCGCGCTGAAACAGCACTTCGACGAAGGGCCGTGTCGTCGACAAGGCCTCGCGCAGAGCCAGCGCCCCTTTTTCACGCAGCACGTCGTCGGGATCCTTGCCGCCGACGATGAGGCAGACCTTGAACGACTTGCCGGGCTTGAGCTTGGGCAGGGCGCGGTCGAGCGCGCGGGCGGCGGCGCGCTGGCCGGCATTGTCGCCGTCGAAGCACAAGGTCGGCTCCGGATGGCGACGCCACAAAATGTCGATCTGGTCCTCGGTCAACGCTGTGCCGAGCGGCGCCACGGCGGCGATCTTGGCGCGCTGACAGGCCAGCACGTCCATATAGCCCTCGACGACGACCAGTTCGCCGTGCGCCTCCTGGGCCCCCAGGATTTTCAGGGCGCGCGGCAGCCCGAACAGCATGGCGCCCTTATGGAACAGGCTCGTTTCCGGGCCGTTGAGGTACTTGGCCTTTTCGTCCGGATTGAGGGCGCGACCGCCGAAGCTGACGACGTGATTGCGGCTGTCCTCGATCGGAAACATCAGCCGGTCGCGGAAGCGGTCATAGGGCGCGGTACCCTCGACCTCGATCAGCAGGCCGCATTCGACCAGCTCCGACACCTTGGCGCCCTTTTGCACCAGGGCGTCTTTCAGCGCCGTGCGGTCGCGTGGCGCGTAGCCCAAACCAAAGGTCGCCACATCCTCGTCCGACAGGCCCCGCTTTTTCAAATATTCGCGCGCGGCCTGCGCCCCCGGCGCCTTGTCGTGCAGACGGGCGGAGAACCACTTTTGCGCCAGTTCCATCCAGTCGGTCAGGCTCTGCCGCTTCATGTCGGCGGCGACCTGCTGCGGCGTCACCGCCGGCAGGGCCATCCCGGCTTCACGCGCCAGCCGTTCGACGGCCTCATTGAACGACAGCCGCTCGGTTTCCTGCAGGAAGGAGATGATGTCGCCGTGCTTGCCCGACGAAAAGTCGTGATAGAAGCGCTTCTGGTCGTTGACGTAGAAGGACGGCGTCTTTTCCTTGCTGAACGGCGACAGTCCGACCCATTCACGGCCGTTGCGGCGCAGTTTGACCGTCCGGCCGATGACCTCGGAGGCCGGCAGGCGGGTTTTCAGCTCGTCCAGGAAATGATCGTCAAAACGCACGCCCTATCTATAAGCGTTCACGTCTCGTTTCGCGCGACATTTTTACACTTTGTTAACAGCAAATAACCCGTTTTTCGCCGCAAGCGTGCGCTTTGACAGGCCGGAGCAAGCGTGGGACACAGGGTGCATGATCTTCGCCCGTTTCCTTTGCCTGCTGGCAACCTTGTTTGCCTTGGCCGCGCGTCCTGCCCTCGCCGCCCCCGATACGCCGGTCTTTCATGTCAGAGGCGCCGACATCCTGACGCCGGCCGGTGAGCGCTTCGTGGCGCGCGGCATCAATCTGCAATATGGCGACAAGCCATCTGCCGCCTTGCCGGCGATCGCGGCCATTGCCGCGGTCCACGCCAACATCGTGCGCCTGGAACTGCGGCAAAACACCAGCGCCGAGGAGGTGCGGGCCGCGCTCGATGCGGCAGTCGCCAACCATCTACCGGTCATGGCCATGCTGTGGGAAAGCGACATCACCTGTGGCCACGACTCCCGTATCCTGACCCAGGATGTGCGTGACCTGTGGCTCGGCCGCTGGCGTGACGTGTTGCTGGAGGCAAAATACCAGCCCTATCTGATGATCAACCTGGCCAACGAATGGGGTAAGCCCGACAACGGCTTTCGCAACTATCTCACGACCTATAAGGGCCTGATAGGCGAGGTTCGCGCCGCCGGTTTCCGCGTGCCGATCGTTATCGACGCCGCCGATTGCGGCCAGGACGCCTCAAGCTTTCTCGACGGCCGGGGGGCCGCGGTCGAAGCCGCCGATCCTCTGCACAACCTGATCCTTAGCGTCCACGCCTATAACAAGCCGTGGAATTCGCCCGAGCGCATCGACGGGCATCTGAACGATCTTCAGGCGACAGGCTTACCATTCATCATCGGCGAGTTCGGCGACCGCGAGCTCGACGAGGACGGCGGCAACCACGTCGATCACCTGCACCTGATGCAAACCGCCAGTGATCGCGGCATCGGCTGGCTGGCCTGGAGCTGGAAGGGCAATGGCGGTCAGACACGCGTGCTCGACATGTCGCGCCAGTACGGCACGGCCGACCTGACGCGCCGCGGCCAGGACGTCAGCGGCTTCCTGGCGAAATAATCAGCCTTCGCCCTTGCGGTTCGGCGCCTGCGGATCGGCGCCGGCATCGGCCTCGATATTGGGGCTCGGCGTCTGGGTATGGCCGCCTTCGACGTCTTCGCGCCGCGCCTCGCCGACCGGATTGCCGTCGGGCTGCGACGTTTCGCCGTCCGAACCGGTGACGCCTTCGATGCTGTCCGTATCGAGCGGCAAGCTTTCGATATTGTCGTTGCTGCGCTGGCCTTGCGCCTGGCCTTCATTGAGCATGGCGGGTTTGATATCGTCGGACATGGCTGTCTCCTTGTTTGAGACTCATCATGGTCCGGTGAGGATAAAAACGCGCCGCGGAAGGCGGGCCCGACGATAAACGGCTCATGCCCCCCCCTTACAAACCGTGATGGTCTTGGGGTTGACCCCGGGGGGTGATGTCCCTATGTGTGCGGCCGTTTGTCCGCCGCCCGCTTTTTCAAGGAGATTCCGCCCATGACCACCACTGAACTCTTGCCCGGTTGCACGGGGGTGTTGGTGCTGGCGGATGGCACGGTGTTTCAGGGCTTAGGCTGCGGTGCCGCCGGTGAAGCGCTCGGCGAAGTCTGCTTCAACACCGCCATGACCGGTTATCAGGAAATCCTGACCGATCCGTCGTACATGGAACAGATCGTCGCCTTCACCTTCCCGCACGTCGGCAATGTCGGCGTCAATCCGGAAGATGTCGAGCAGTTGGGCAACGACCCGGCGCGCGCCGCCAAGGGCGCCATCTTCCGCGACGTGCCGACCCCGCCGGCCAATTACCGCTCGACCTTGTCGTTCGACGCCTGGCTGAAGTCGCGCGGCGTCGTCGGCCTCGCCGGCATCGATACCCGAGCCCTGACCAAACGCATCCGTGAAAAGGGTATGCCGCACGGCGTCATCGCCCATTCACCGTCGGGGACGTTCGATCTCGCCGCCCTGACCGAAAAAGCGCGCGCCTGGAAGGGCCTGAATGGCCTCGATCTGGCCGTCGACGCCACCTCGGCGCAGCAAAGCGACTACACCACCGATCTGTGGCGCTGGCCCGAAGGCTTCACCGCCGGTCAAAAGCACGAATTCAAGGTCGTGGTCATCGATTACGGCGTCAAGCAGAACATCCTGCGCGCCCTGGTCGACGTCGGCGCCGACGTCCACATCGTTCCCGCCCAGACCGCGCAGGAAAAGATCATCGCCCTGCGTCCGGACGGCGTCCTGCTGTCCAACGGCCCGGGCGATCCCGCCGCCACCGGCGCCTACGCCGTTCCGCAGATCCAGGCGATCATCAAGGCCGGCATTCCGGTGTTCGGCATTTGCCTCGGCCATCAGATGCTCGGCCTGGCGCTTGGCGCCAACACGCTCAAGATGGCGCAGGGCCACCACGGCGCCAACCACCCGGTCAAGGACCTGACCACGGGCAAGGTCGAGATCGTGTCGATGAACCACGGCTTCGCCATCGACCGCGACAGCCTGCCCGACGGCGTCGTCGAGACGCACGTCTCTTTGTTCGACGGCACCAATTGCGGCATCAGCATGACCGGCCAACCGGTCTTCAGCGTTCAGCACCACCCCGAAGCCTCGCCCGGCCCGGTCGACAGCCTCTACCTGTTCGAACGCTTCGCCGAGAACATGCGCGCCTACAAGACCGCCAAGGTCCCCGCCTGAGATGACTGAGGCGGAGCATCGGCCCGTCGTCCTGATCGTCGACGATACCGAAGACATCCGCGAACTTGTCCAGGCCGGGCTGACCCGGCAGGGGTTCCGCGTGCTGCAGGCCGATGGCGGCAAGACCATGGATGCCGTGCTGGCGACGACGCCCGTCGACCTGATCGTGCTCGATTCGATGATGCCGGGCGAAGACGGCCTGTCGATCTGCGCCCGCCTGGCCGTATCGGGACCGCCGATCATCATGCTCAGCGCCGCCGGCGACGACCTCAATCGCCTCAAAGGTCTGAACCTCGGCGCCCAGGACTACATGGCCAAGCCGTTCAACATGGACGAACTGGCGGTGCGCATCCGCATCGTGCTGCGCAGGTTCGCCCCGCAGGCGCCGCGCCCGGCGGCGGCCGAAACCGTCACCGTCTTCGGCTGGAGCCTGGACACCAAAACCCGCTGGTTCACCAGCCCGGCCGGCAAGGTGCTGCAATTGTCGCCGGCTGAATTTGCCGCGCTCAGCGTCTTTCTCGACATTCGCGACCGGCCGATTCGCCGTGACGAACTGCTCAAGCGCATGTCGCAGGTGCACGACGATTCGACAGACCGCTCGCTTGACGCCCTGATCTCGCGCCTGCGCCGCAAGCTGAAATACGCCGATCCCGAAAGCCCAGATCTGATCGAGACGGTTTATGGCGTGGGCTACGCACTTCGGGCAAAATAAGGCGTCACAACCCTGCCGCTAATCCTGACGCGAACGTAAGAATCTTTTCGGCGGCGGTTAAACGCTTTGCCGCATAGTCATCCCATCAGCGCCAACAAAAGCGCTTCTCAAAAAAAACCAGGTGATGACTATGATCCGCCCGAACATGCAATCGATTGCAAAACTCTCTGTCCTGACCGCCGCGGTAGTCACGGCGGCCTTCGCCCTCCCCGCCGCCGCCCGTCAGGACGTGCTGCGCACCCAGACCTGCGCTAGCGCCCAACTGGCGCCCGTCGTCAAGGGCGACCTGTGGCTGGGCTTCGGTCAGGTCAGCGCGCTTAATGCCGTCAATCCACCGCTGAAGGTGCGCGGCGACGTCATCGAAACCGCTTCGGGTGCCTCAGTCGAGGCTCCCGCCGGCGGCTATGTCGAGTTCGCCGGCGCCATCGACAATATGGGCCAGGTCGTCATCCTCAATATCGGCGACGGCAATCGCGTTGTGCTGTCAGGCATGGCGACACTGTCGGTCCGCGCCCACGAAGTCGTCGCCGCCCACGACCGCATCGGCCAGATGCTGAAATCCCCCAGCCAAACACCGCATCTTTACGTCGAACTGCGTTGCGGCGAGACCCCGGTCAATCCAGGCCGGGTGCTTACTGTCGCCATGCGCTGAGGCGGCGCTTTTCTTTGCCCGGCTTTTCGGCTAAATGCCTCACGTCGGTGATGCGTTCCGGGGGGATCACGTGCGTAAGAAATATGCCGTTTCGGCTGTGCTGGCGATTGAGATCGCTATGGCCGCGCTTCCCGCCCAAGCCGCGAAAAATCCTTACGAGCTGAAGGCCGACAAGAACAACAAAGGCATGGTCATCGTCGAGATCGACGATTCGCCGATTGCCGGCGCCCTGTTCGCCAAGCCCGTCGATTTCAATCTCGAAGTCACCTGGTTTGATCAGGCTCGCAAGAAGCCGCACGTCGAACTGCACTGGGTGTCGTCACCTAACGCTGCCGAGTTCCAGCAAGTCAGCGATGATGCTGGCCACCGCTACCTGATCGGGCCGATTGGCGAAGGCGACACGATGATCGTCAGCTATTACAGCCAATCGAAATGGGGCGTCTGCTATGACGCCCAGACCTATCATTTCTTCATCAAGGGCGGCACCTACAACTTCATCGGCAAGTACAACCCATACCCCTCGCAGATGGCCATTCAGGAGGCGGTACAGGCGGGCAAGATGCCCCGCTACATACAGCAGAACAGTTATATCGTGCCACTCACCGGCAAAAAGGTGGGCGACGATCTGATTCCGGCCACCGAACTGCCCGATGACAAGAAGACGATCGAAACCCTGCTGGCCAATAAGCTGGGCGCGCCGGTCGAGGTGCTGACTCCCGAACTGAAGACCACGGATTACAACCTGGCGAAAAACGCATTCGGAAGCACGTCCTGCGCCTTCTGGAGCAGCAAATCCGACCTGACGACGGCGCCCACCGACGACGCCATGGCGTCTCCGGACAAGCCCTAGGGCCTGGCCGAAAGAAATTTCTTAATTTGCGGGTTGCGTCGCAGCATCCTTGGCTCTAAAGCACCCCCTTAGCCCAAAATAAAAGCCCGCGGCGACGGGCATTACCCTGCAACGGACGTGACCATTCGTCATGCCCGCTCTTTGTGTAACGTGAAAGACGAAGATGCCCAAACGCACAGACCTTAAGTCCATCCTGATCATCGGCGCCGGCCCCATTGTCATCGGACAGGCCTGCGAGTTCGACTATTCCGGGGTCCAGGCCTGCAAGGCCCTGCGCGAGGTCGGCTACCGCGTCATCCTGGTCAATTCCAATCCGGCGACGATCATGACCGATCCGAACGTCGCCGACGCCACCTATATCGAGCCGATCACGCCCGAATTCGTCGAGAAGATCATCGCCAAGGAGCGCCCGGACGCGCTGCTCCCGACCATGGGTGGCCAGACGGCGCTGAACACGGCGCTGGCGCTCGATGCGGCCGGCGTACTGACCAAGTACAATGTCGAAATGATCGGCGCCAAGGCCGAGGTCATCGACAAGGCCGAGGATCGCCAGAAGTTCCGCGACGCCATGGACAAGCTCGGTCTCGAAAGCCCGCGCTCGCGCGCCGTGCACACCATGGAAGAAGCGCTCGACGCCCAGCCCTTCGTCGGCCTGCCGGCCGTCATCCGTCCGTCGTTCACGCTCGCCGGTACCGGCGGTGGCATCGCCTTCAACATGGAAGAGTTCAAGGAAATCGTCGAACGCGGGCTGGATCTCTCGCCGACCACCGAAGTGCTGATCGAAGAATCGGTGCTCGGCTGGAAGGAGTACGAGATGGAGGTCGTGCGCGATAAGGCCGACAACTGCATCATCGTCTGCTCGATCGAAAACGTCGACCCAATGGGCGTGCACACGGGCGATTCGATCACCGTCGCCCCGGCCCTGACCCTGACCGACAAGGAATACCAACGCATGCGTACGGCGTCGATCGCCGTTTTGCGTGAAATCGGTGTAGAAACAGGCGGTTCCAACGTACAGTTCGCGTTAAACCCGAAGGACGGCCGCATGCTGGTCATCGAGATGAACCCGCGGGTGTCGCGCTCCTCGGCCCTGGCCTCGAAGGCCACTGGTTTCCCGATCGCCAAGATCGCCGCCAAGCTGGCGGTCGGCTTTACGCTCGACGAATTGTCGAACGACATCACCAAGGTCACCCCGGCGGCGTTCGAACCGGCGATCGACTACGTCGTCACCAAGATTCCGCGCTTTGCCTTTGAAAAATATCCAGGTTCCGAGCCTATCCTGTCAACGTCGATGAAGTCGGTCGGTGAAGTCATGGCGATCGGCCGCACCTTCGCCGAATCGATGCAAAAGGCGCTGCGCGGCCTGGAAACCGGCCTCAGCGGTTTCGACGATATCGACATTGCCGGCGTCAAGGATGCCGAGGATCCGCAAGCCGTGCGCGAGGCCGTTATTCGTCAGTTGGGCATCGCCACGCCCGACCGGCTGCGCGTCATCGCCCAGGCCTTCCGCCATGGCCTGACGGTAGAAGAAATCAACGCCGCCTGCGACTACGAACCGTGGTTCCTGCGCCAGATCGAAACCATCGTTTCGGAAGAAGCCAAGCTGAAGACGTTTGGCCTGCCAGACAATGCCGTGGCGTTCCGTTCACTGAAGAGCATGGGCTTTTCCGACAAGCGTCTGGCGCAGCTGACGGGCCAGACCGAAAAGGATGCTCGGCGCACGCGTCAATCATTGAGCGTTCGCCCGGTATTCAAGCGCATCGACACCTGCGCCGCCGAATTTGCCTCCAGCACAGCCTACATGTATTCGACCTACGAAACCGGCGCCCTGGGCCAGGTGCCGGAGTGCGAATCCGCGCCATCGGACAAGGCCAAGGCGATCATTCTGGGTGGCGGTCCTAACCGGATCGGTCAGGGCATCGAGTTCGACTATTGTTGCTGCCACGCCTCCTTCGCCTTCCGCGAAATCGGCCTGGAATCGATCATGGTCAACTGCAACCCGGAGACCGTGTCGACCGATTACGACACCTCCGACCGCCTCTATTTCGAGCCGTTGACGGCCGAGGACGTGCTTGAACTGATCCACGTCGAGCAGTCGAAGGGCACGCTCAAGGGCGTGGTGGTACAGTTCGGCGGCCAGACGCCCCTGAAGCTCGCACAGGCGCTTGAAGACGAAGGCATCCCGATCCTCGGCACGTCGCCCGACGCCATCGACTTGGCCGAAGACCGCGAACGCTTCCAGCACCTGCTGCGCGACATCGATCTGGCTCAGCCGATCAACGCCATCGCCCGCACCCCGGAAGAGGCGTTCAACGCGGCGCATGAGGTCGGCTACCCCATCGTCATCCGTCCGTCCTACGTGCTGGGCGGCCGAGCCATGGAGATCATACGTGACGACGAGCAGTTAACGCGTTACGTTCGCGAAGCCGTGCAAGTGTCTGGCGATTCACCGGTTTTGATCGATCAGTACCTGTCGGCCGCCATCGAGGTTGATGCCGATGCCCTGGCCGATGGCGAGGACGTTTTCGTCGCCGGCATCATGGAGCATATCGAGGAAGCCGGCGTCCACTCGGGCGACTCGGCCTGTTCGCTGCCGCCGTTCTCGCTGAAGCCCGAAACCGTCAAGGAACTGGAACTTCAGACCATCGCGCTGGCCAAGGCGCTCAAGGTCCATGGCCTGATGAACGTGCAGTTCGCCATCATGAACCCGTACACCGATCCCAAGATCTACGTGCTGGAAGTCAATCCGCGCGCTTCGCGGACCGTACCTTTCGTCGCCAAGACCCTGGGCCAGCCCCTGGCCGGCATCGCCGCCAAGGTCATGGCCGGCAAGGCGCTGAAGTCGTTCGACCTCAAGCCGCGCGACTATCGCCACGTGGCGGTCAAGGAAGCCGTCTTCCCGTTCGCCCGCTTCGCCAATGTCGACACCGTGCTCGGGCCGGAAATGCGCTCGACCGGCGAAGTCATGGGGCTGGACTGGGTGCGCGACGGCGAGGACATGATCGA
>OUNM010356607.1_pt1 | contig 10174 bp, 13 predicted proteins | sample 1769961 | NCBI WGS metagenome assembly OUNM01 (sample SAMEA3914820, study PRJEB12502) | metagenome | biome: forest; material: soil | place: USA | collected 2012-03-12 | depth 0.3 m
GAACAGATCGCCAACCAGGCCAATGTCGGCGACCTGGAAGATCGGTGCATCTTCGTTCTTGTTGATGGCGATGATGGTCTTTGAGTCCTTCATGCCGGCGAGGTGCTGGATCGCGCCCGAGATGCCGACCGCGACATAGACTTCCGGAGCGACGATCTTGCCGGTCTGGCCGACCTGATAGTCGTTGGGGACATAGCCCGCGTCGACCGCCGCACGCGACGCGCCGACCGCAGCACCGAGCTTGTCGGCGAGCGGCTCGATGATCGCGTGAAGGCTTCCGAGTTCCGAAGCGCGGCCCCCGAGACGATGACCTTGGCCCAAGTGAGATCGGGCCGCTCGGACCTGGAGATCTCAGCGCCGACGAACCGGTCGACGCGGTGGCCGTACCGATCGCCGCCGCGGTGAAGGCGGGCCGCAAGAAGCTGGGCATCGTCACCGCCAAGGCTGCATATCCTGCTGAAAATTGACACGCGCATCCATCGGCAAGCGCGTGGTCGCGGCGAGCTTCGACTGCCGGCCGATCGCGCGGCATGGCGACCGCCAGCGGCGACGAATTCGCCGTCTGTGACATCGAGCGCAATCCGTGGCTGGGCCAGGCCGCCGTCGCGACCTATTCGACCGCACTTCGGGCGCGCGGGGCCTATGATGGTGAACGGCTGGGGGTGCTTGGCATCTTCTTCGACTGGGCGCCGCAGGCCGCTGCCATCGTCGAGGGGGTCGGGCTGTCGGCCGACGAGCGAGAATCGTCCCGCGTCATGCTGCTGAACGCCGATAATCTCAGGCTCGCATCGTCCGACGGCCAGGGCGTGCTGGAATAGCGCTATGAGCTGCGCAACGGTCATCAGGACCGCGGCTTCTATCGCAAGGACAACGGTCTCGTCGCATTCGCACGAACACCTGGATATGAAACATATCGGGGGCTCGGCTGGCGGGGATGTTTCGAACAACACGCGCAACCCGACTGAGGGGTGCAAGCCTCTTTTTCCCGATCGCAGACGGCGATAGGGCGTAACAGCCGCTCAACGCCCCGTCAGACGCTCTCCTTGATGGCGACTTCGCGCGGGCCGCCTAGGCACCGCCGGCTTGCCACTCGCCGGATCATGGATCAAATTCATGCCTCATCACACGTTGACAGATCATGTCGCGCGAGGACAATCCCATGGGCAACCGCAACGACAGTCGCCAAGATAGTCGCAAGCAGATGGTTCCACCCAGCCTGGAGTTCTTGTTCGAGGGTGACGTCGTGATGGGGGAACCGCTTGTCATTGGTCAACTTGCTATCGGACGACGGCTGGTTTTTCTACCCGAGCCGGGAGCGCGGATTGACGGTCCCCGCCTGCATGGACAGCTGCTGAAGGGATCCGTCGTTACCGAGCTGGTGCGCCCCGATGGCGTTATTGAGGCCAAGGCGCTTATTATTTTTGGGATGAGCGAGGGCGATTGCTTACTTGCTCGCACTAACACGATACTCGCGATATCTTCGAAAACTGCACAGGAACTGGCCGAAGGGCGCCCCTACGATCCGGATTCGGTGTATTCGCACGGGCACATTCATTTTGAGGCTTCGGAAGATGGCCCCTACTCGTGGCTTAACCGGGGGGTTTATCTTTCCAGCAGCAGATTGACCGCGGGCAGCTCTAAATGGACCGCTTGGCAGGTGACGCAGCAGCCTTCGTGGTCTGAGCAACTATGAGGCGAGAATGCCCCCGCGCTCTACTGATGTCGTTGGGCTAGCGGAAGAGCTTGTCGATATAGGCAAGGCGCTCGCCAATCTCGTCGCGGGAAACACCGACATCCAGTTCTTCGGCGTGTCGCGGCCACTCGGCGATGCTGCCGCGGATAGCGTCGATCATTTGCGACACCTGAATTTCCGAGAAGCTGTGTCGCTTGGCGAGGCGCAGCACATGGGCACGGGTCGGCGTCCGTCCCTCCACTTCAATGGCCAGGTAATGCTCGCCGCCGGGCCCGCTCGAGCAGGTAAGGTCATATGCAGGCGCAAGATGCCATTGATCGTTGGCGTCGAGCAGAAAGGCATGTTGACGAGTATGATCGTCCCGGTTGTACGCCAGGATGTTGAACAACATGCGTCGGAACGCCTGATCGAGGTCTCCTGCGTGGCGGGTTATTCCATGCACCGAACGAAGAAAGCCATCATAGTCGATGCTCGGCACATGCGGCGGCGCTTCGATCGCGCCCGCAAGCGAAACCATGTGCAGACGTCGCCCTGGTTCAGGCCTGTCGAAGCGCCGCGTAGCAAAATAACCAGGACCATCTTTGGCCGGCAGGATGCGCGACGGCGCCATGAAGATGCCTGCGGCCCGTGCCATGCGGGCATAGGCTTCCTCCACGGGTCCGATATCCACAGGATCAGCCAACGCTCGGAATTTGACGATCCAGCTCTCGAATCCTGGGGCAAGTTCTCCCTCGGCAAGGCAAACCTGCCCGTCCGGTGAGAATCCGATGTGGACTTTGGGACGTGCACCACCCGAAGCGCCCGCCAGCGTGGCAAACGTATCGGCCAGCCTCGCCTCGTCGCCCAATAAGATTGAGCGCGCCCCGGCAGCAAGTTCATCGAGATCGAGTGTTTGCACTTCCTTGGCCGGTGTTGTGGCCGGCTCATAGACAAGCGCGCCGCGACCTTGATGGCCGACCAGCGCAAGGCGATCGGCTCCGCTCAGATCATCCCATCGGCCATCAAGCTTGGCCAACCGCCGTTTCATCACCAAGGCGCCCCAGCCCTCGGGCAAACTGTCAGCCAGAAATCCATGAAGGCCATCGAAGTCGCGCGTGCGCGCCTCGTGAAGACCGGGGTCGAGTGCATAGAGCGCCGGCGCGATCGGACGCTTGCTCGCCACTATCTCGGGTGACCATTCGAGTTGCGCACGCCCATTGGCCATCGCCAGTCGGCCGACAGGCTGCACAGCACCGGATTCATCGGGCCATAGCCCAATCTGCAAGGCTGTGCCGGGGGCGAGCTTCATGCGGGCCGCTGCCGTGTCCGGGTACGCCTGGACGTGCGTCCAGCTTCTCTCTTCTGACGCTCCAGGAGCGCATCCATGCTGGTGGCCGCAGGTTCAGGGAAAAGCGCCTTCAGATCCTGCTCGCACCGCAAAGCGATCGCGGCACGGACCAGATCGTCGATCGACGCCTTGCCTTCCGTTTCCATGCGACGCCATGTGCGGTAGGACACACCCGCCCGCTCTGCAGCCTCTGCCTGTCCCAAGCCGAAACCTAGTCGGCGCGCACGAATACGAGCACCAATCGCTTGGGCAAACTCGAGGGGAGTCTCAAACATTGGCCATATATGGCCGTTTTATCGGCCTTGATCAATTTAATTGTCCATATTTGGACAGTATGCACGAGCCACTTGCAAAAGGCACGGCGATGGGGCCGCTATGTCACCTATTCTTATTCCGATAATGGCTCGCCGCTATATTCTGGCGACGATCCGTGCAGAATCGAGTTATAGGATCGATGATGACGAGCGCGGCAATTCAAGTGCTGACGCGGGTTAACGCCCCTTATGGGGCGGACACATCCGCGCAGCAACTCGCCGCGATCATCGCTGATCCGAAGAGCGCGAGCGAATTCGACGCGCCGGTCTTTGTCTTCATCTCGGAGGTTCCCGCCGCCCTCCAGAAGCAAATCCTGAAGGGCATGGGCCTGGACGAGGCCCAGGCGAGCAAGGTCGCGACTCAGTTCTCCAAGCTGTCGGGCTACACGCTGCCGCTGGCGGCTTGAACAGGTGACTAAGGGACGGCCAAGCGAATGGCCGGTGCTGTTCGATCTCGCCACCAGTATTCTTGGGCATTTCCGAAACGCCAACGGCTTCATGCCGCTGTGGAGGTTCGGCGGCGGCACCGCGCTCATGCTGCAGATCGACGGCCTATTTGGCCCCTGGACGGTTTGCTGGCCACCCCCGCGAGGAACTCGCAATGACTGCCAAGCCTAACTCGGGGGAGGCCGAGATTCTCTTGATAGACTTGCCGCAAGCGTCGGTGGAAAGGGCACCCAGCGAGAAACCGGGGACGGGATTATGGACCAGTGCGCGGAGGTTGAGTTTTCCCCCTCATCGACGATGCGACTCACTGTCGCCCTGAGCATCATCGTTGGATTGGCAGCCCTCGCGCTTTGGTCGCACGGGGTCGTGCATTCCAATGCTAGCATCTATGGGGTCAATCCTCTCTACGCCGGTTCAGGTTTGATCGTCGGTCTGCTGGTCGGCTTGACGGGCGTCGGTGGCGGCTCGCTGATGACGCCGCTCCTGGTCCTGCTCTTCGGCTTCCATCCCGGCACGGCGGTTGGAACAGACTTGCTCTACGCGTCGGCGACCAAGAGCGTGGGAACGCTGGTCCATAGCATCAACAGAAGCGTGGACTGGCGGGTCACCGGCCGATTGGCGCTAGGCAGCATTCCTGCCACGGCCCTCACGATACTGGTTCTCTACGCCCTGCACCTGCAGGGCGATGCGGCGTCAGCGCTGATCTCCACGGTGCTCGGCTTCGCCCTTCTCCTGTCGGCGGCAACACTCCTGTTCCGTCGCCGTCTGTTCGAGCTTGCTGCGCGACGGTCGGTCGAGATGAGCCCGCGCTCGACCGCAGTTCTGACAGTGCTCTTCGGATCAATGCTGGGTGTGCTGATCACGCTCTCTTCGGTCGGAGCGGGCGCGATCGGTGTGACGGTGCTGATCCTCCTCTATCCCAGGATGCCGGTGGCAAAGATCGTGGGGTCCGACATCGCTCATGCTGTGCCGCTCACCCTCATCGCCGGCCTCGGCCACCTCGCGCTCGGATCCGTCGACCTGTCCTTGCTTGGCTCCCTGCTGGTCGGCTCCGTCCCCGGCATCATTGTCGGCAGCCAATTGGCGGTCCGCATCTCCGACCAAATTCTGCGGCCGATCCTGGCTGGCACGCTGGTATTGGTCGGGACAAAGCTCGTATTTTGAGAGCACCATGGGCGGACGCTCTCATCCACCCGCCTCCAGCCAGCCAAGCCTGCTGCAATTTGCGCCCGTGATCCGGCCCCAGCCGCTTGAAGAAGTCCGGCGTCGCAATGCCCTTACGCCGCGTCCCACGCCCCCTCAACTTGCCCTCACCGCTCCGGCCGAATGATGAAAAGCGCGCTGTCAGTATGGACTGCAGTGGCTATCGAATGCTCAGCGGTTTTGGGGAGACCTGCGCGCGTGCCCACGGAAGGAAACGGAGAGGATTGCACCGTACCTGCATCTTGGCGCGCACCGAGCGCTTCCTCGACATCAGGTTCCACAACCGCAAAGAAGATGCTGGACGGCCCCTCACGATCACGAATCGCAGCATGACCGGTCCCGGCAGACGCCATGCGCACCTGGTAGCGAACCGTTTCCATGGGAAGAGAGGCTCGGCCCTCGAGCCAGCGCTGATATCGACCGGGGCCCGCATTGTAAGCTGCAAATAAACCGGGATAGCCAAAGCGGTCATTGAGCATCCGAAGATAGGCTGTGCCGGCAAGGATGTTCGCCCGAGGATCGTCCGGGTCCGCCCCGAAGCCGTAATAGCCGGACAGCATGCCCCATGTTCCAGGCATGATCTGCATGGGGCCCATAGCGCCCTTGGGGCTACGGATCCTGTCCTTGCCGGCTGCCAGGCGCCCGCTTTCAATGTTCAGTACGCCCCGGATCCAACTCCGGGGGATGCCGAAACGCTGGGCTGCCTCAGCCACATACGCGTCAAGCTGGATCTGTCGACGCAGGAGCGGCGCCTCGCTGCCTGACATCGCAAGCAGGAGCATCACAGCCGCCATATGAGTTCCGCCCGTCCAAGGATGCTGTCGCGCGTCGATGGCCCGAAGTAACGGCCGTCGAAGGATGCATTGCCGGCTTCGCCAAGAAGCAGAACCTCGTCTGCAGCAAGCCTCCGACACCCGCCCCAGCGCGGCAAAGGCCTGTGGCGGCCATCCACGTGGAGTTGAAGCGCAATCGGCCTCCCATTCAACCGAAGAATATGGCCCGAAACGCACGCCGCATCACCAGGCAGCCCGACGACGCGCTTCAACAACGGCACGCCGTGGGGAAGATATTCGCGCTCTGCAGCAAGGTCCGCCCACACGCGAGGCAATGTGAATACAACTGCGCCGCCACGCTGTAGCCCGCCAGCTGGCGAAACCACATACAAGCCGCGCGGCATGCTGGTGGTGACATTCCACAGGAACAGCGGTCGGCGGCGTTGTTGGTTATTCATCAGAAGGAGGGCCGCCACGCAGCCAACCCCAAGCACGCCCAACCTCAGCCGGCTCGCTCGGGAGAGCGGCACCACATGGTCATCAATCAGGCGGCTCATCCCCTGAGCGGACGCCCAACGGCAAACGATCGACACATGATCCCCCTGACCATGCCGACGTTCGTCATCAGCCTTCCCCCAGGATGATAGATCGGATTGCCTAACACGCCATGGCAACCATGCCGATCACTGCAAATGAAGTGATATTCTGCATCGTCCGCAGACAGCGAAAGAGCGATAAGCGCACAGTCATATTGCGCGTGATGGGCGAGCCCTGAGCCGGAATGAGGCGCTTTACTACGGGCATGCCGCATACGCCGGTGTGGCAGATGGCGCGCGTCCAGACAGTGGTCCATCTGCGCAGATTGTCACCGCTCACCGCGCTGTAGAGCGAATACAGCCTCATCGAGAGCACACCCGATCGATCTACTGCCGGTCTGCCGGAAATTGGCGCGCCGCGACCGCGGCACTCACAACAGCTTTCCCCCCATCGAGAGATGGGGGGACAGGACGGATTGCGGGAGCCGTTGCAATCCAGTTGCACTCGCCGGCTCAGGGGGAATGATGTCGGCGGCGCTATGCGAATTCTCGCAACAACTTCATAACATACATAACTTGGAAACGTTATAGTTTTTGTACCGATCTGCGGCGACGCAGGCGCCTTTTTCCCGGTGCGCTCCGTCCGGGATGACCGGGGGCGGCGTCCAGCGCCAGTTCTATGCGGTTCAGCATCGCGGCATTGGTCGCGGCCTTGCGCAGGTCCCGTCGGGCGAAGCGCAGGAGGCGTTCGGCGTCGCGCGCCGGCAGGCGTAGCACGAACATCATGCGGCCGAGCGTTGCGCGACCCTTTGTCCTGCGCCTGCTTGCCCGAGGCCAGCAGACGCTCGCGGTCCGCGAATGCCCAGCCGAGTGCCTCCAGCTCCCCGGGAGACGCGGCGAGCAGTACAGGCGCGAGTTCCATGATGTCATCGAAGGGCAGCTGCAGTCTGATGCTCCGCCCGCCACGCCGGCCTGCGACGCACCGGGCCCCGCATCAGTGCACCGAGATGACGCCGTTCACCGCACGCCACTCCGCCGGCCCGATAAGCGATGATGCGCAACCCGGATCGAGTGCAGCGGTGCGTCGACCTCCCGGCGCCAGTGGTCCAGAAAGCGATGGAGCACCGGAAAATCGGGGGCTAGGTCATATTCCTGCCAAACGAAGAGCTGCACAGGCTCGGATGATCCGGCATGTAATAGTGAATTTCCGCAGTCGCCAGGCCGTAGTCCGCGAGCTGTTTGAGCAACGCCCGCTCCATCACCGGTGCGCCTCCCCGTGTTCGGAAGGCGGTCCATCGAGCATCTTCAGGGCCGCCAGTATGTCGTCGACCGGAATGGGTCGCGCGAGATCTGGCGGCCTTCTCAGCACCGGCTGCGATTCGATCGCACTCGCGTCGGAGGCCCGTGATGCGAGGATCGCCCACTTGGCCTCGGGCGCAAGTCCGGGATGCCGGGCAATAGCGAAGGGGTTGAAATATTGGGAAAAGGGCTTGGGCATGCAGTAAGCCTCCATCCTTGCTGTCGCTCCTTTCCAACGGCGGCGAAATGCCGCTCAGGCCAGGATTTTGGATCAGCCTCAACGTCCGTCAAGGCAGACGATCTCCAAAGATCGTCACCGCAAATTGCCTCTTGGCACTCTTGGGGTGAGAGTGCTAAAAAACTTGCGCGGGTAAGCAGAGGCGGATGTCCGTTCTCCTGGGATTGCCTGCGACTGCCGCCGCGCCACGAGGCGGCAGTTTCAAACATTGCGAGCAACAGGAGGGTCTGCTTATGCATTTCCGTCCCTTGCACGACCGCGTTGTCGTCCGCCGGCTCGACGCCGAGGAGAAGACCGCAGGCGGCATCATCATTCCCGATACGGCCAAGGAAAAGCCGCAGCAGGGCGAGGTGATCGCTGTCGGTCCGGGAATGCGTACCGATTCCGGCGAGCTGGTCGAACTCAGCGTCAAGGCGGGCGACCGCATTCTCTTCGGCAAATGGTCTGGCACCGAAGTCCGGATTGCGGATGAGGATCTGCTCATCATGAAGGAGAGCGACATCCTCGGCATCCTCGATGAGACCGTGCCGCTGAGGCAGGCGGCCTGACCGGTCCTCGCGCCCAATTTATGAGGAGTGAAAGGAGTTAGGCTCAAATGGCTGCGAAGGAAGTAAAATTCTCGTCCGATGCGCGAGACCGCATGATGCGCGGCGTGGATATACTGGCCGAGGCCGTCAAGGTGACGCTCGGCCCCAAGGGGCGCAACGTCGTCATCGACAGGGCGTTTGGCGCCCCCCGCGTCACCAAGGACGGCATCGCTGTCGCCAAGGAAATCGAGCTCAAGGACAAGTTCGAGAATTTGGGCGCACAGATGCTGCGCGAGGTCGCCTCCAAACAACACGACAAGGCGGGCGATGGCACCACCACCGCGACAGTTCTCGCACAGGCGATCGTGCGTGAGGGCGCCAAAGCGGTCGCGGCCGGCATGAACCCCATGGACCTCAAACGCGGCATCGATCTCGCTGTCCATGCCGTGGTCGAGGACTTGAAGAGCCACGCGAGGAAGGTCAGCGACAACAACGAGATTGCGCAAGTCGCCACCATTTCCGCCAATGGCGACGAGGAGGTCGGAAAGATCCTGGCCGAAGCGATGGAGAAGGTCGGCAACGAGGGCGTGATCACCGTCGAGGAAGCCAAGAGCCTGGCGACCGAACTCGAGGTCGTTGAGGGCATGCAGTTCGACCGCGGCTATCTTTCGCCCTACTTCATCACTGACCCCGAAAAGCTGAAGGTCGAGTTCGAGGACCCCTATATCCTCATCCACGAGAAGAAACTCTCGAACCTGCCGGCGTTGCTGCCGCTGCTCGAGAAGGTAGTCCAGTCCTCTCGGCCGCTGTTGATCATTGCCGAGGACGTCGAGGGCGAAGCGCTTGCGACACTTGTCGTCAACAAGCTGCGCGGAGGACTCAAGGTCGCGGCGGTCAAGGCGCCGGGCTTCGGTGACCGTCGCAAAGCCATGCTGGAGGACATCGCCGTGCTTACCGCCGGCAATGTCGTCTCCGACGAGCTTGGCATCAAGCTCGAGAACGTCACCGTCAACATGCTCGGCCAGGCGAAGCGCCTGGTCGTCGACAAGGAAAATACCACGATCATCGACGGTGCAGGCCAGCACAGCGATATCGAGGGGCGCATAGCCCAGATCCGCCGGCAGATGGAAACCACCACCTCCGACTATGACCGCGAAAAGCTCCAGGAGCGTCTCGCCAAGCTCGCCGGCGGCGTGGCGGTGATCCGCGTCGGCGGCGCGACCGAGGTCGAGGTGAAGGAGAGGAAGGATCGCGTCGACGATGCGATGCATGCCACCCGCGCTGCGGTCGAGGAAGGGATATTGCCGGGTGGCGGCATCCCGCTTCTTCGCGCGATCAAGGCTCTCGAGACCGTCGAGGCAGCCAATGACGATCAGCATTCGGGTATCGACATCGTACGGCGGGCGCTGCGTGCACCGGTTCGGCAGATCGCGGATAATGCCGGCGCGGACGGCGCCTACATTGTCGGCAAGCTGGTCGAGAAGGACGAGTATAACTGGGGCTACAATGCGGCCACCGACCGGTATGAGGATCTCGTCGCGGCAGGTGTAATCGATCCTGCCAAGGTGGTGCGAACCGCGCTCCAAGACGCAGCCTCGGTCGCTGCGCTGCTGATCACGACCGAAGCACTTGTCGCCGAAGCGCCAAAGGACGAAAAGCAGGCGGCCGCAGCGCCCGCCATGGACTATTGACCAACTCGGAGCGCCCGGCAAAGCCGCCGGGCGTTCTTTGCAGGCAGCCGAAGCCCGCGATTTCGAGCGATGCCACGATCAGCGAGTCGGTGATCCGCGAGCATCTCGCCGCCGCCTTCCGCGAGC
>OUNM010524477.1_pt1 | contig 10171 bp, 6 predicted proteins | sample 1769961 | NCBI WGS metagenome assembly OUNM01 (sample SAMEA3914820, study PRJEB12502) | metagenome | biome: forest; material: soil | place: USA | collected 2012-03-12 | depth 0.3 m
ACCTTGTTGCAACGACGGGCTGGTCCGGGGTTTAACGTATCGTCGGCCCGCAAGAGCGCGCGGCGGCCGGCCGGTCCGTGCAAGAGAAGGCGAGATGGTGGGAAAGACGATCGAGAAGGCGAAGGCAGCGGAATTGGACGCATCGGCGAAGGAGCGGCTGTCGTCGGTCGCCACGGCGATCCGCTTGCTGAAGGAGTTGGCGGGCGACGAGTCGGAACTGGGCGTCACCGCGCTGTCGCGCCGTCTCGGCCTGGCCAAGAGCACGGTCCACCGGTTGGCGACGACGCTGATTTCCGAAGGGGTGCTGGAACAGAATCCGCTCACCGAAAAGTTTCGGCTGGGGGTCGGGCTGTTCGCCCTGGGCACCCTGGTCCGACGCCGCATGGACGTCTCCGCCGAGGCGCGCCCCTATCTGATCGAACTGCGTAACAAGACCGACGAGACGGTGCTGCTGGCGATCCTCAACCAGTCGCGGATCATGCATATCTACAATCTGGAAAGCACCCAGGCCATCCGGATGCGGTCGGACATCGGCATGGAAAAACCGGCGCTGGTCACGGCGGAGGGGCTGGTGATCCTGGCCTTCCGCCCGCGCGAGGAGACCGAGCGCATCCTTGCCGCCGGCGGCATTCCCGTCCGCACGCCCAAGACCCTGACGGCACCGGAAGCGATCCGCGAAAGGCTGGAACAGATCCGCCGCCTCGGCTATGCGATCGACGACGAGGAGAGCGAGCCGGGGATGCGCGTGATCGCGGCGCCGATCCGCGACGCGGCGGGGGTCGCGGTCGCAGCGGCCGCCGTCGCCGGGCCGGTCCAGCGCCTGTCCAAATCGACGATCAAGCGGTTGATTCCCGAGGTCATTGGCACGGCCGACGCCATTTCCCGCCGCCTCGGCCATCAGCTTTCCTCCTACCTGTGACCCTCCCACCCGCCGGTATCGGCGGCGGGCATCGTGAAAGGACTGGATCATGTGCGGCGATTTCGAGGAAGACCGGGAGGGGGTGGACCAGGCCTACGGGGCGTTCCTGCATGCGGCCCACGCGGCGATCCACGACGCGGTCGACCATCGCGGCGGCAGCCGCAGCCTGCCGGACGGCGCCCTGTCGGACCGCGACCTGCATCGCTACATGGATGGACTGTTCGCCGACATTCTGCGCGCCTGCATCACCGACGGCGGCCGGGCCGGGGATGCGGATCGCTACCGTCTGCTGTCGGGCCAGGCGGTGGTTCTGGCGCGGCTGGCGGGCTTCGTCGCCGGGCGCCTCGACCTCGGCCAGGATCCCTTGCGGACCACGCTGGAAGCGGTGATGGCCGGCTACGCCGCCGAACCGGAGGCACATCACCATCATCACGGATGACGCGCGTCCCGCCGGGTGAGTTTCGTCGGGCGTTTGCCTCGGTCGGGCCTCTACAGGGCGGGATTGGCCGGTTCGCTGGCCGGTCCGTCTGACGGACATCCCCCGACCGGGTGACGCCGCCGTTCGGGAACGGTGGGCAGCAGCCGTGCCAGGACGCCGTGCAGTTGGCGTGGCGTGACGGGTTTGTGAATCAGGCCGAGCTGCTGGCGGGCGGTTTCCTCGCGATGTTCCGGACCGGTCTCGCCGGTGAGGATGATCCCCGGGATGGGGCAATCGTGGAATTCCCGGATCCGCTGGACGACCTGCGTGCCGATTTCACCGTCGCGCAGCCGGTAGTCCGCAACGACCACGTCCGGGATCCGCCCGTTCTCCCGCAGGCGGTCCAGGGCCTCCTGGCCGGAACCGGCGATGATCACGTCGTAATTCCACGCTTCCAGGACGGCGCGCAGGCCGGTCAGCACCATCACGTCGTCGTCGATGACCAGGGCCAGCAGCCCTTGGTCCATCGCCGGGATCGGGCTGCGGGACGGTGTGCCGGCGGCGGCCTCGGCCGGTCCCAGCGGCACGTCGATGGAAAAGGTCGATCCCCGGCCGAGCTGCGAGTGCACATGGACCGGATGGTCGAGCAGCTTGGACAGGCGCCGCACGATCGCCAGGCCGAGGCCGAGGCCCTGGCTGCGATCCCGCTCGCTGTTGCCGATCTGGTGGAACTCTTCGAAAATATGCTCCAGATGTTCGGGCGGGATGCCGATCCCGGTGTCGCTCACCGCGATCCGCAGCCAGCCCTTCCGGCGCTCATCTTCCTGGCGCTCGCCCTCCTGCTGCTCACCGGACCTCCCGGCCTGCTCTGCCGTGCCCGCCAGGGTGGTGCAGCGGATCCGGATCTCGCCCCTTTCGGTATAGCGCACGGCGTTCTCGACGAGGTTGCGAATCATGCGGCCGAGCAGCGTCGGATCGGATCGGACGACGGCGTTGCACGGATGGTCGACGTCGAGCGTCAGTCCCTTCGACGTCGCGATCGGCGTGCAGGCGATTGCGATGTCCTCGATGATCCGGTGAAGCGGGATGGTTCCGATCTCCGGCTGGATCACGCCCGCATCGAAGCGGGACACGTCGAGCAGGCTGTCGAGCAGGGCCTTGAGGGTATCGAGCCCGCGTTCCAGCAAGGACAGCGTGTTGCGCGCCTGCGGGGTCGTCACGTGCGGCGCCAGCGCCGCCGAGAACAGGAACAGCGACTGCATCGGCTGGCGCAGGTCGTGGCTGGCGGCGGCGAGGAATTTCGACTTGGCAAGGTTGGCCTGCTCCGCTTCCTCCTTCGCCCGTTCGGCCTCCTCCTTCGTTTGCCGCAGGGCATCCTCCATCGCCTTGCGCGTGGTGACGTCGCGACCGACCGACTGCTTTTCGATGAAATTGTTGGAATCGTCGAAAAGGGCGAAACCCTCCCACGCGTACCAGCGGATGCCGTCGACCGTCAGGATCCGGGCCTCCACCAAGGCCCGGTGGTCCGGCGCCGTCCGCGTCCGTTCAACGGCGTCGCGGACGGCGCCGGCATCGTCGGCATGCACGAAGCTCAGCCAATGGGCCTTCAGCAGATCCGCGCGCGGGTAGCCGAGGATCCGGCAGGCCGTGTCGTTCACGAAGGTGAAGACGCCGTCGGGACCGATCCGCACGATCAGGTCGGCCTGGGTTTCCACCAGTCCGCGGTATCTTTCCTCGCTGGCGCGCAGGGCGATTTCGGCCTGCTTGCGCCCCGTGATGTCGCGGAAGATGCCGATGATCCCGACCACCTCGCCGTTCTCGTCCCGCAGCGGCGTCCGGGTCGACAGATAATGCCGGTTCCCGTTGTGCCCCTTGCTGAACAGCGTCTCTTCGACCGTCTCGGCCTGTCCCGCCGCCATGATCCGGCGGTCGTTGTCGACCAGCCTCCGGCCGGCTTCCGGCGGGACCAGATCCTGTTCGGCGATGCCGGCGAGGTCGCTGCGCCGTTTCCCGTGCACGAACGCGCAGGAGGAATTCGCCACGACGAAGCGGCCTTGCCGGTCCTTGACGAAGATCGGGTCGGGCGAGGTCTCGATGATGGTGTCCAGCAGCGCCGCGTTCTCCTGCAGGCGTCGTTGGGCTTCCCGTTGCGGCGAGATGTCGCGCATGATCCCGGTGAAGAACCGCCGGTTGCCGGCGCGCCATTCGGCCAGCGACAGCTCCAGGGGAATGCCGGTGCCGTCCCGATGCCGGCCGCAGATTTCGCGGCCGGCGCCTTCGGTCCTGCGGTCTGCCCGGTGCCGGTCGATGCCGAGATGGCGTTCCTGCGCGCTGCGGCCCGGCCCCGCCGTCAACTGGTCGACGTCGCTTCCGATCAGTTCCTCCGCACGGTAGCCGAAGATCCGTTCGGCAGCCTGGTTGAAGGCCTGGATGATCCCATGCTCGTCGACGATCACCATGGCGTCCACCGCCGTCTCCACCACGGCGCGGTAGCGGGCCTCGCTGTCGGCGACGGCCTGACGGATAGCCTGCTGTTCCGTGATGTCCTCGATCACCGCCACCGCGCCGATGATCGCGCCGTGGTCGTTCCGGATAGGCACGGTCGAGTTCCGGATGGTCTTGCGGGAGCCGTCGAAGCATTCGATGTCGATCACCTCGCCCAGCGACGTCTCGCCCTTCCGGATCGCCCGGGCGGCCGACCAATCCTCGGCCTTCAGGGGTTCGCCGGTGTCGGTCCACCAGCCCTTGTAGGTATCGTATTCCTCGATGCCGACCTTGCGTTCCCCCATCCAGATGCGTGCCGCGGCGTTGTTCTGCCGCAGGATGTGGCCGTCGGCCGCCATGATGAAGACGCCGACCGGCAGACGCTCCATGACCAGATCCAGCAGCTCGTTGTTGCGGCGGACCTCCTCCTCGGCCCGGCGGCGCTGCCGGGCCTGATGCTCCAGATCTTCGGCCATGGCGTCGAAGGCCTGTCCCAGCGCCGCGATCTCCGAGCCGCAGTTCAGGCCGGCGCGCGCGGAATAGTCGCCGTTCCGCCAGCGTTGCGTCGTCGCGATCAGGGCGACGACGGGCCTTCGCAACAGAAGATTGCCGCCGAACAGCACCGTGGCGAGAAGGATCGCGAACCCTCCCGCGAACAGCGCCAGGGATCGCCGCGTGGCGGCGTGGAGCGGGGCGGTGGCCATGGCCTCGTCCAGCCCCACGCTGAGGAAGAGCGGCTTGTCGTCGGCATTGGGTGTGGAATAGGCGACGACGCGCGGCACACCATCGAGGTCCACCAGCTTCGTGGTGCCGGAGGGGGGCTGCGTCAGCGACCGGTGCGGTTCCGGCAGGGTCTGCCCGACGATGCCGGGCAACGCCGGAAGCCGGACCAGCACGCGGCCGGCGTGATCGGCGACGATCACCGCGCTGTTGGCGGGCAGCGGCTTGGCCTGCAGGTAGGCCTCCAGCCATCCGATGTCGAGCGCCGCGACGACGCCGCCCGCCGGACGGCCGTCGATGTCCCGGGCGGCCAGGGCAAAGGGCAGCACGGCCTTGCCGGAGGGCGGGTCCCGGATGTAGTCGCCGACGACGAAGGCGTCGGTCTGCGTCATCCGCCGGAGATGGGGTTGGTCGGCAACCACCAGACCGACGGCGCCGGGGTCGGTCGCGCAACGGACGGTGCCGGTGGGGTCGATGACGGAGAGGGCGATATGCTGCGGGAAGTCGGGCTTCAGGCGGTCCATGTAGCCCTGGCAGGAGGCCGGGTCGCCTTCCCGGATGAAGCGGGTTTGCCGCAAGGTCACCAGCGTCGCGTGGATGCCCTCGATCAGCCGGCCTTGTTCCGCCTCGATCAGGGTCAGCAAGCGTTCCGCCTGCTGGCGCACCTCGACTTCCCGTTCGCGGACAAGGTCGCGCTCGTTGTCGATCTGTATGGCCAGGGCTGGGATCATGGCCAGGATCACCAGCACCGCAAGGCGGGCAAGCAGGCTCATGGATGGGTGTCCCTCGTCAACCCCCCGGATGCCTCGGCCGCCGGGGACCAGGCCGTCTGCTCTCGAACTGTTCGTAAGACTAACAGAATTGATTGACGAAATGTTCTCCGGTTGCGGCATGTCGTCGTCCGGAGACGGCCCGTCGACCGAAAAACGCCTTCCAGCCGGCGACAATCCCCGTCGACGGTTGAAGAAGGCCGTTGTCTTGGGATTCACCACCCGGTCCAAGGATCGCCGCCATCCCCGCTTTCGTGCATCGGTGCGGAAATTCTCCCGCGCCGATCATCGTGCCTGCGAAAACGGATATCCAGGGCAACGCGGAAGATCCGCCGGATTGCCCAGCCTATCCGTTCTTGCGGGGAACGCGGTGCAATCCACGGCAGGAACGATATTTCTGAATGCGATTGCCCCTGCCGGTCGGAAGGGGCATGACGGCGGTGTCGGCGCCTTCCATCGTCCTTGCGGTGTTCAGTCCAGGCCGGGTGCCGGATCCGGCATCCGATCCGGCATCCGATCCGGGGCTTGGTCCGGTTCGGCCAGGAAGGCGCTGACGCTGTCGACGAAGGCGTCCAACCGGTCGTGATGGACCCAATGCCCGGCCCTTTCGAACAGCTCCACCCGGGCGTTGCGGAACGGCCGGATACGCCCGTCCTCCGCCGGGTTGGACGCCCAGCTTTCCTTGCCGTAGACCAGCAGGGTGGGGCAGGCGATGCGCGACCACAGCCGCTCGACGTCGGGCTGCGGCATGTCGTAGGGCGGCCAGGACCGGAGGTAATTGTCGAATTTCCAGCCGTAGGACCCATCCTCGTTCTGGCTGACGCCATGCTCGGTGAGGTGGCGGGCTTTTTCCGGCGACAAATGCTTGTTTTCCGCCAGCATGCGGGCATAGGCCTCGTCAAGGGTCGCATAGCGGCGGGGCTGGCGCGCGGCGAGGTCCCGCTGCTCGTCGATCCAGCTCCGCATCCGGTCCTCGATGGGGATGCCGGCCTGCTTCGCCAGCAGGTGCGGGGCGGGGCCGAGCCCTTCGATCGCCACCAGCTTCTTCACATGCTCGGGGTAGATGCCGGTGTAGCGCAGGGCGATGTTGCCGCCCAGCGAATGGCCGATGATCGTCAGCGGCGCCAGGTTCTGCTGGCGGACGAGCTGGGCGATGTCGGCGACGTAGGTGGCCATGCCGTATTGGCCGCCGGCCGACCACTGGCTGTCGCCATGCCCGCGCAGGTCGGGGGCGATGATGTGCCAGTCGTGGCGCAGCCGCTCGGCCACCCAGTCCCAGTTGCGGCAATGGTCGCGGGTGCCGTGGATCAGCAGAAGCGGCGGGGCGTCCGGGTTTCCCCAGTCGGCGTAATGCAGGCGCAGGCGCTGCGAGACGTAGAAACGGGAGCTTGGACCCGCCGGCGGGGTCGAAAGGGGGGCATGCTGCGACGTCATGTCTGCTCCGGTGCCGTGGCGTGCATAGCCGGCGATCCGCCGTCACGCGGGATGGATGCTGCCGCGTTTCCCGGGATCCTGTCCAGCCGTCGTTCGGCGGTCCTGCCTTGCGGCTGGCAGCGGAGAGGGCAATGCCCGGTCATGGGTAGTAAACACCACCAGCCGAATGGCCCCCGGGGAGAACCACCGCAGACGCCCGAACGGCCGGCAGTTCGACCGGATGGTCGGCGCCTAAAGCCGCCAGTTGCTGCCCGAAGACTCTTTCGATTCCCGAATAACGTCTTGAATAGCCTCTTGAAGAGAGGTGATCTCATCGTCGGTCAGTTCGGAGAATTCAGCACGCTTCTTCTTTGACAAGATTCCATTGTTCTGGAGAAAACATCCAACAAGAAGGGACGCCCTGCGATCTGGCATATCTATGCGTTTTTGCACTACGCCCAGTGCAGCATCGTAGACAGCAACAAAATCCAATTCCTCCTTCAGATCCTTATGCACCGTCTCAGCGATTTTTTCATAGAGAAATTCAACGGCAGGGGTGGCGTCGAAGTACCGGTAAAGGTTGGCCGTATCGTTGGTGACCTCGATTTCTTTTTCCGGTGTCCAATGCCAATCAATGTGTGGTTAAATTTTTTTCGAGAACCTTTCCAGTGCGGCATCGTAACCGCGTCGGTCTCGCACGATGGCAGCCGACACGGGAAAGAGAATATCCGGCGGGGTGAAGCCTGCCGCAGACAGCGCGTGGTGAATGAGGAAGCGATGGATACGTCCGTTCCCATCCTCGAATGGATGCAGAAAGACAAAACCGAACGCCACCAACGTCGCTGCCATCACGGGGTCGGTTGCCCCTGGAGTCGCTCGGTCATCCGAGCCCAACCCGTCATCAGCCGCTGGATTTAATCCGCAGCCAGTGCCCTGGCTTGGGCGTCGATGGCTTCGGCTTGAAATATGTCCAATCGTTGTGTGCGGCGTACAAATGGACAAAAGCCGGGCACGCCGAGCAGATTATCCGAAACCTTGTGGCGTCGCGACGGCGCGCCCTTGGCAACAACATTCAACTCGGGGTCGAGCGCGTCGGTGTAGGTTACAACACCTGCATCTGGAACGTCCAGTTTGTGACCGGTCAGCCATTCGTAGAAAACCATGCCCTGCGGGCGTAGGTCCCGGTCGGCTCCCGCCTGACCCACGTTTCGATGCCGGCACCACCCGCAATGGAGAACGCTGCCGCGACAACACCCATATCCAGCGGTTCGTACTTGAGCGCAAACCGCAGATGTCCTACGAGATCGTCGTCGGGAGCGTAGGATGGGCCGTACTTCTCAACGATCCGACCGTCCTCAACCATGGTCCGTCGCGCACCCGGCCCAACCACGGAAGTGACGGCCGGCGCCGGGCACCTCAAGCCCAACCTGGCAACCAGCGCGGCTTGTCCAACAAGGATGTCCGAGCGGACGGCCATCGCACGCGGATCCGTTCATCATGTTAAAAATGCGCTCATGATTATAGACAACCCTCCAAAAACGCTCAAGTAGCGGCAGAGGTGGGCTTCAGAAAGGCTCAGCGACTTGCGGAATCGATCATTTTTCGTGGGTGAGTTTTAAAATCGATCAGAACATGCGCGGTTTGTGCCGCCGTCTGCCACCCGAGCATCCGCCCACCAATATCGTTGCTGAGGATCACACCGCACTTGTGGTGGTGGTCGGGCGGTTGCCGACCTTGCGGGTCGTCGCCGCCGGTGTTGCCGTGTCAGAGACAATTTGCGCCTGCCGCTGTCGATGCTCCGGTCGTTTTTCGGAAAACGGTCCGACGGCCGGGGCCGTCAGACCATTTGTGCGCGTTGGCTGGACCGCCGGTCAGGCGGCCTGGAGCTTGCGCGCCTCCATCGCCTCGATCATCGCTTCCAGGCGGGTGTTGAGCAGCTCGTCCTTGTAGAAGGACTCATCCGCGACGTCGCCCTCGAAGAACAGCGCCTGCCGGCCGTGCCGCTTGGCCGAATCGGCGATCAGGAACTGCGAGTTGGTCATGCCGCGGCAGGTGCGCGAGGCGTGCATCACCATGCCGTCGATCCCGAACTTGTCGCACAGCTTGTTGATCTCGCCGATCATGATCGGGGCGCCGTGGTTGTTGGGGCAGATCAGATAGTTCTGCGCCATGCCCAGGACCGGATCCTTGAGGTCGACCAGTTCGGGTTCCTGCCAGAAGGACATGTGCGTGTAGCGTCCGGCGACCACCGTGGCGTCGACCGCCGCGAACTTGTCGGCGAGCCAGCCGACCTTGTTCCAGTTCATCATCCCGTCGAAGAACAGCCGGTACTTCTCGTTCGGGACCGCCCCCTCGCCGTTGGCGATGCGTTCCTCGATCTCGGTCTTCACCGCCTGGAAATAATCGACGATCGCCTGGGTGCCGGGCAGGAAATTGACGTGGGCGATCGAAACGATCCAGTCGAAGAAGCTGGCCGGGGCCGGCCGCGCGGCGCACAGATCCATCGCCTCCAGCCTCAGCGTCGCCGCCTGCTTGATGTAGGACATCACCTCGCGCAGCCGGTCCCAGTCGTATTTCCGGCCGGTATGCTCCTCCAGGAAACCCGTCATGGCGCGCAGTTGCCGGGCGACATACTGCGAGCGTTCGTCCCATTCCTGGCCGCGCAGGTAGCCGGCATCCTGCCGGCCGCCCCACAGCAGCGGGATCGAGACGTTGAAGATCGGGATGCGCTTGCCGTACAGGCGATAGATGATGTCGTCCCATTGCTGGCCGGAGCTGCAATAGGGGTAGGCGTTGATGAACATGTCCGGCGGCGGCAGCTTCGCCATGGTCAGCGCGCGGGGATCGTCCGGCGCCATGTCGAGCTTGCCGTCCTGGAGGTTGCGCATGTCGATCAGGGCCTGCCCGATATGGGTGCGGGCGTAGGAGCAGAGCTCGCGGTCGTAACCGCGCGCCTCGCCCGCCTGCTGGGCCGGGATCTCGCCGTGCTTGGCCGCGAGATAGGCCGACCACGCCTCGCCATGCACCCAGGCGACGTTGTGGGCGTGGAAGAAGGGCGGGATGTAGGTTCCGTTGTACCAGACGACCTTGCGGCCGTCGTCCTTCGCCGCGAACAGGTCCGCCCAATAGTCGTTGACGAGCTTGCCGCCCTGCTTGGTGGTCTTCAGCCGGTTCGCGCGCTGGCCGTTCCCGAAGGGCGGGCTGGCGGAAAGGGGGTAGGGCGAGGGGTTCCGGTCGGCGGTGATCTGCATGGTCTGTCCTTCCAGGTTTGGCCGTTCCGCCTGGGTGTCCCGCGGGGGGCTTCCCGCTTGGGCATCCGGCGGTGGACCGGGCGTCGGATCAAGCGGCCTCGCGCCGCTTCGCGATTTCGAAGAAAGTCTCCAGACGCGTCTTCAAGGCTTCGAGCGGCATGCTCTCATGCTCGGTCTCGACCAGCAGGTGGGGGAT
>OUNM010233883.1_pt1 | contig 10161 bp, 5 predicted proteins | sample 1769961 | NCBI WGS metagenome assembly OUNM01 (sample SAMEA3914820, study PRJEB12502) | metagenome | biome: forest; material: soil | place: USA | collected 2012-03-12 | depth 0.3 m
GCGCACGGCCGCGACCGTGCCCGAGCGCATCGGCGCCGGCGCCACGTTCCACGGCGGCGGCCTGGTCACCGACAAGCCCGATTCGCCGCACACGCTGGCCCCGAAGATCAAGGCCCGCCTGCTGATCGCCATCGCCGGCAGCGACGACGCCAAGCAGCCCGAGGCCAAGGACGTGCTGCGCAAGGCCTTCGACGACGCGCACGTGACCGCGCGCGTGGAGGTGTTCGCCGAGCAGCACGGCTGGTGCGTGCCGGACATGCCGCAGAGCGACGGCAAGCCGATCTACAACCAGGCCGATGCGGAGCGGGCCTGGAGCGAGCTGCTCGCCCTGTACAAGACTGCGCTCGGCTGACCCGTCGGTGACGCCGCAGGCATCAACGCGCGTCGACCGTGATCGCCGGATTCGGCGACTCGCCGAAGATGTCCGGCGCATCCTTGACTTCCACGCGCGTGGCCGGCATGCCGAACCGGCCAGCCGTATTCACGCGCAGGTCGTAGTCGACCGCGCGATGGCCTGCCCACAACGTCGAGAAGAGCACCTGGTAGCGATCGAGACGGCGCTCCACATACGCAATATCGGCTGAGCCGGACGGCCGTGCATCGTCGCGCCTGGGTGCATCGCCGGCCACGGCCTTGTCGACCACCACGCTGGCGCCGGCGGGGATCGGGTCGTTCAACACGACGCCTGTCGAATCACTCGCCGCCTCGATGTCCAGGTGCACGTGCAACAGGTCGCCGCGGCGCAGCGCGCCGCCGGGGTGCGGCGTCAGCGACGTGATGGACTTGCGGATCGCAAAGCCATGGTCGATGGCTCGCGTGGCGTCGACCGCGGCCGCTTCGAGAGCCGTCAGCCAAGGGGCGCCCGCACCCGCATGGCGGATCTCCAGCGTGGGCGTCGTGTCCGCGCCGAGCGGGATGTCGAGCGTCGCCCCCGAGGGTGTGGCTGTCCAGTCGATCACCGAGGGGACCTGGCCACCCAGGCCGACCAGGGTCTTGCCAGACACGGCTCCGGCTCCGGCGCGTTGCCCGAAATCCCTTGCCATCAACATGCCGAGCGCGTTCGCCAGGACGTTGGACCAGTGGCCGTCACGTTGGCGCGACAGCGCGCCCATCAGCAAACGAGGCGCGATGTCGCTCCAAGCGGGATCGTCCACGGCCAGGGTCGCCAGCCTGATCTCGTTGACGTCCTCGCCTTGCATCCACCCCGACCACTCGTTCCTGTGGACCAGGTTCACGCGCGTGCCGCGAACGTCCAGGCGCGCGCGCAAGGCGTCGTCGATTCGACGCAGCAGCGCGGCGCGGTCGGGATAGGCCGTCAGGCGCCCGACGGTCCCACGCAGGTTGATCAGCGCGGAGGTCGGCCATTCCGGGTCGATCGCGACGTCAGCCAGCATGGCCGGCCGAGCAGCGTCGATGCGGCTCAACGCCTCGGCGGCCGCGAGACGCCGCAGGGTCGGGGCCATCGGGCCATGGGTGTAGGGATCATCGCGGACAAGCTCCCCCTTTGCCACGCGGATCAAGGCCGCAGCGATTCGTTGCCGAAGCGCCGCCGGCAGCCCGAATGGCAGGCCCAGGGCCTGCGCCTGCGCGGTGATCGACAGCACATAGCTGCTCGTCGCGCTCGTACCGGGCAGATTGCTGCCGGCACCCTCGGTGATCGGGAACAGGGACAGCAGGTCGTCAGCATCGAAGCAGGACGGCAAGCGCTCGATGATGCGTGCCCATGCCGCTTCGTCCCGCCGGCCGATCGCGTTGGACACGTCGATTTCGAGGCTGCCGCCAAGTCGGTCGTCACGCAGGTAGGCGGTGACTTCGGGCATCTCGGAGACCAGCGCCGGCACCGTGTGCAGGCTGACGCGGGCTTGCGCGCTCCCCGCATGAAGCGGCAAGGCCAACGGTGAGTTCAGCCGCACCAATGTTCCTTCCCGCACCGTCACCGGCACGCGGGCCAGCACCTGCTGGTGGAACTGGATCCGATCCTGGTCGTGGGTGGCTGCGTTGTCGGCCGTCGCTGCGAATTCCCAGGCCGTGTCGCCCACGCTGTCGGAGGCGGCCACGTCCCAGCCGACTTGCGCGACGCCGTGGGCGGCGATGTCCACGGCGCGTCCCGCCAGTTCATGGGTCGCCGCGCGCGCCGTGACGCGAACATGCATCGCCGCATCGCTGTCGTTGCGCAGGAAGATCGTCGCCGCCATGCGATCGCCCGTCCGCACCATCGCCGGCAGTCCGACGCCGAGCTGCAGCGGGCGGCGCGTGTCGAACGACGTCTGCGCACGGCCGGTCAGCATGGCTTCCTCCGGCGTCGATGCGTCGGCCACGGCGATGACGCGCCAATGCGCGAGGGCGTCGTTGGTGGGAATGTCGATCGCTGCGGAACCTGTCGCGTCGAGAGAGACGTTCGGAAGCCAGGCGAGCGCGCTGTCCAAGACGCTGCGCAGGCGGACGGGCGGCGCGTACTTGTCCGGCAACTTGCCGACGCCATCCGCCGTCAGGATTTCGCCTTCCGGGAGCCACCGGTAGCGCTGTCGCGTCTCCCAGACATCATCGCGCGCCCCCAGGGGCTGCGGAGAGCCGAAGCTCTGCGCCGTGGCCACGTTGATGGGGGGAAAATAGGTCACCGTCAACAACCTTTCCAGCACGTCGCTGTCGTCTCGCATGTGGTCGAACAAGGCGTCGTTGAGCACCGCGAGGGCGACGTGCGCATTGGCGGGTGCGGGCCGGCCGTCAGCCCGAAGGACCTTGATCTTCAGGTGCGCCATGTCGCCGGGGCGAACGCTCGAGGAAGCTGCCGCCAAGCGCACGACGAGCCGATTCGGCGATGGATCCACCCGGATGTAGCGCCAGCCGGTTCGCAGCACGGGTGCCGGCCGGTCGCCGACCTGGCCCTGCCCACCTGCTTCGGCCTGCCGCTGCAGGGCCAGCACACCGACGAAGACGCCCGGAGCCCAATCGCGATCGACCTTGAATTCGAGCACCGGATCGTCGCCATCGAGCGTCATGACGCGGTACGAGGAAAGCCCGCCGCGAACGATGGTCACCAGCGCAGGCGCCCTGTCGAAGCGGCCGCGCACCCGGGCCTGGACGGTTTGGCCGACGGCATGCAGGCCGGCGCCGGCACGGATGTCCAGAGGAGCGGGTGTCTTGCTGCCGGGCAGATGTCGGGGATGGAACGGAAGTCCGCCAAGCAACGGATGCCAGGGCGTGCCGGGGTCGCTTCCCAGTTCGGGCCAGGCCTGCTCGTGGGCGCAGGCGGCGCCGCCCGCATCGTCGGCCACCCTGACGACGGCCAGGACGCTGGTGGCGGCATGGCCGTCGATCGAACAGCTCGCCAGGCCCGACGAGTTCGTGACCAACCTGCACGCGGGCGGGAGCGCCAGCCGCTGCCACGTCGTCTTCCGAAGGACGTCCCGCAGTCCGCTTCCCGGGCCCAGCGGTTCATCATCGACGCGCCTGGCCGCGCTCAGTTGCACGCCCACCGCCACACCCGCCACCGGCCGATCGGAAAGATCCAGCACGCCGGCGTCGAGCCGCAGCGTGCCGTCGGGCTGGCGTCTCAGGGCGACACCGACCCGTCGCGACGATGGCCACAGGATCTCGCTCCGGGAGAGGCGACGCTCTTGCCCATCGCTGTCCGCGAAGCTCAACGTCGTCTGCACGCGTGTGGGGCGAGAGACCGCGGGCGTCTTCAGACGAAGGCGCAGCCGGCCCGTGGAATCCACGGTGCCCGACCGGCGGGAAAGAAGTGGAGCGCCGGCATGGACGTCGTCCTGGACTTCAGCGGCGTCCGCCTCCGGGAACGCGTGGTCGAAATCCGGTGCCTCGTCATGCGCCGCCTGCTTGGGAACATCGCCGTTGTCGAACTGGAGCCTGCGAAAGGCGTCGGGGAGTTCGTGACGGAACGGGAGATCCTCCTCCGCTGAAGACGGCGCACGTTGCAGTTGAACGTCGACGGCCATTCCAGCCGCGGGCCCGCCATTGCGATATCGCGCATGGACATCCAGCGCGACATCGCGGCCTGCGCGCCAGGACGTCCCCGGCGCTTCCAGCGAGATCTCGGCGTCCGGTTCCTGGAAGTCCTGCACTTCGAACGCGCCGTCGACTTGATGCCCATCCAGCTGGACCTGGTATTGGCCTCGCAGCGCGTCGGGCGGCACCACCCAGTTCCACTGCGCGTCGCCGCGTTCGCTCCATGACAGGGGAAGCACCACCTTTGCGCCGGCAGGATCGACGATGAAAACCTCCTTGGGCCATTGATCCGGCCTTGGCAACGTGATTCCTCCGCCGTAGTTCGTGGCGCGCATCCAGTGCTTGGCGGAAACGGTCTGCCCGGGTGCCAGCAGGCGACGCCCCAGGAAGGACTGCACGTCGCCGAAATATGCCCCGAAGACCACCCCCTCGGTGCCCGGTGCCGCCGGACTGTCCAGACCCAGCCCGGAATCCCATGAGTACATGGCGAACGCGACGTCCTGTAGCCCATTGCCCAGGGGTCGTCGCGCGCTGAAGAACCGATCACCGTGCCGGTAGGCCTGCCGCTTGTGGGGACCTGTGCGCGCGAAACCCTCGCGCCACTTGGCAACGCCCTGGCCGTCGGTGACGCCGACGGCCTCGATTTCCCCGTCTTCATCCGATTCCTGGACGACGGCATTGGCCACGGGCTTGCCCGTGGACAACGACGTCACCCAGACAATCGTCTGCCCGACCCGAAGGACGTGGACGGCCAGGTCCGTGACGAGAATCCCGGTGCGCGCGAACGCCGGGCCGACGGTGCTGTCGCCCTCAGGGGAGTCATAGCCCAGTTCGACAACGTGCAGGCCCGGCCCGTCCAGCGCCATCGTGGCCTGTCGCCGACCGGGCGATCGCGATCGCGACTCGTCGAGCTGGCCCGGCGCGCTGGCGGACTCGCCTGCCAGCAAGGAAAAGGACGACGTCGACAGGACGTCCCTGCCTTCTGGACCGGGTGGCGCCTTGACCAGCGGCGTCACGGCGGCCACGACCTTCGCGCCGAGGTCATGGACCGCCGCGTCGCGCGCGATCAGGCCGTAGCCCTGGTAGCGCTCCAGGCGCTGGAACCAACGTATCAGCGGCGCGTCGTCGAATCCGTCCGCGTTTGTCGCCTCGGAAGGAACTCGCAGCACCTGGACGCCGTTCACGTGCAGCGATCGCAGCAGATCGACGTGGATGGTCGCGTCGGCGGTGCGGCCCATCACGGCGAACGGCCCCGGCTTCCAATCCACCGGGTCCTCGAACGATCCGAGCCCCGGCGCGACCTGGATCGGGGCGAACGGCTGTGCCGCGTTGATGCGACGATTGCCCTCGGGATCGGCCAAGTCGGTCGGCAGGACGGCGACCAGGTGATCGCCTGACGCGAACGGCCCCTTGAAGCGGATGCCCGTCACCAGGGGCGAATCGTTGTTGCGCTCGCCAACCATGTCGCCGAGTCGAGGCACACGCGAGCCGGAGGATGTCGTCAGGCGCGCGCGAAACGCCTGCGCGACCGGCACCGGGCGCGAGAATCTCAACTGCACCATCCCGTCGACATCGACACGCCGCGTCGCCGCATCGCAGCGCAGTCCGCCACGGCGTTGCAGCAGCACCGATGCTTCGCCGCAATCCACGTCGAACCGGGCGGAGAATGCCGGGCGGACATTCCACGTGTGGCGCTCGGGCGGCGTCGCCGGAATGCCGGCCGCCGTCTGCTCCGGCGTCCACACCACCGTGACCAGCGCGTCATCGGGCAAGGCCTGGGCACATCGGAACGTGGCGACCTGTTCCTGGTGCTGCTGGAACCTGAATGCGGTCGCCAGGACGTCACGCTCCTTGCCCGTGATCGCCACGACGCCCATGCGCCACGGCGTTGCATCGGTCCTGGACGTGGCCACCTCGCAATAGGCGCTCGCTCGCACCGTTGCTGCATCGACCTTGCCGTTGAACAGGAATGCAAAGACCTGACGTTCGGCGACCGCCTGTCCACCAGGAAACGTGCGTTGAATGGCCGGACCACCCGTCTCGAACGCCACGGGCAGCGGTGGCGGCAAGGCCATGCCCGCCGATGTCTGCATGCCCGGCTTCAAGGTCACCTGGCAGCGGGTCCGCGCAGGGATCGGATCTTCCAGATCGAGGACCAGGGTCTTCGAATCGACCCAGTGTCCATGCTCTTCGACGATCGGCTTGGGCGATCCCTCGCAACGAACCATCAGGAAATCGACAGGCCGACCATCGGCGTCGCCGCCCGTCTCGTTCATCGGCTCGCTGAATCGTGCCGTGACCTGCCGCACGGTCGATACCGTGCCTCTGGGCGTGATGTCGACCATCGGCGCGACCTGGCCGGCATGCGCCGGTGCGATCGCGCCCGCGAAGGCGAGCGATGCGAGCCAGGTGCGAAGGCACCGGCGGCGGGATTCGCAAGCCGATGGCGCGCACGGCGCCGGCTGTCCGTCGCAGTGTCGGATCGCGATCATCACCTCTCCTCTTTTGCCGGGCATTCTGCACTGGGCAAAACGCCACCGCGCTCTCGAAAAGAACGGATCGGGGACCAGACCCGCCTCAGGTCAGACGTTCTCTCTAAACCGCCGAGGCAGGCGCGATCTGGCCAAACTACTGACGGTCAGGCGGCAGTCTTGGCGACCGCGTCTGCACTGCGGGACCGAGGCTCATCCTCAATCGGTTCGACAAGACTTGCTGTCGTTGCCCCATACTGCGTCGCCGCGCCTGCTCTTCGTGTCGTGGTCAGTGCAACGTCAACTTCCGCCACCCACACAGGCCATGAACCAGTTCTCTCTCGCTGTCGCCGCCCTTCTCGCCGGAACATCATGGGTTGCCACTGCGAGGCCAGCTGTCCTGCCGCCTCTGGCGCCGCAGATCGCTCAAGACTACGTTCACCCGCACACCCTGGTGGATGTCGGCGGCAGGAAGATGAACCTGTACTGCCGCGGTCAAGGACGCATCGCCGTGATCTTCGACTCGGGCCTGAGCGACTGGTCGAGCATCTGGGCGCTGGTACAACCGGCGGTCGCCACGCGGACGCGCGCTTGCACCTACGACCGCGCGGGCATGGGCTACAGCGACCCCAGCGGTCGACCCAGTTCGCCGCCCAACATCGTTGCCGACCTGCACCAACTGCTCGTTTCCGCCGGAATCCGCCCACCGTACCTGCTTGTCGGCCACTCGCTCGGAGGGTTCAACATGAAGCTGTACGCGGCGACGTATCGTTCGCAGGTCGCCGGCATGGTGCTGGTCGACCCATCGGAAGAGCGCGGCCATGCGCGTCTGGACCCGGCGGTGCGTGCCCGTTTCGGCGACGCCGCAGTCGACAAGGCCATGGCACTCGATCAGGCGGAATACGCCGAATTCCTGGCGACGTTGAACGCGTGCGCAAAGGAGGCAGCGAGCCACGACCTGTCGCCGACCTCCGAGTCCTACAAGAGCTGCACGGATCCCGTACGCTCACCGTTGGGCGTGGACATCGCCGCGGAGCGGCAGGTGCTCCAGGTGCGAAGCGCCTACCAGGCCGCACAGGCGTCGGAATGGGCCAATAGTGTCTACCAGCGCCCTGCCAACGTCACGCTCGATACGGCCTATGCCAATGCATTCGGCGCACCCGGCGCGCTCGGAGACATGCCGCTCGTCGTGCTGAGCCACAGCATCGACTCTCCGGCCCGACCCTATGCTGCTTTGGACAACTTCGCGCAGCAGCGCCTGCACGAACAGACGGCCGCGCTGTCGACGCATGGGGTCCATCGCATCGTTCCCGAAACCCATCACAACATCGAAGTCGATCAGCCCCAGGCCATCATCGACGCGATCGAGGATGTCCTGGACGCGGCTGGCCACTAGAGCGGGAACCGAGGGTCAGCGCCGGGGATCGTCCGGCACCTCGTCGCCTTGCTGCGCGCCAAGGGCCGCGTCAGGTGGACAAGGCCTGAGGCCTCCAAGCCGCACGATCGGCCTCGAGGTGGCGGGCTTGACCGCCTGGCATCGGAGGTCGCGTGGACCGCTCCTGAGACCAAACCAAGGTCTCGGCGTCCGCGGCTGACATCAGTCCATGCCTGCGCGGCGACAACGCCGCGAGGATGGCGATGCCTGACGGCGAGAAGGCGAACGTCGCCAATGCGAGCCAGCAGGACGTCCATTCGCCGCGGGCAGCGCCCGCTGCCGATACCAGGGCGGCCCACGCGATCGTGGAAGCCCAAGTCGTTTTTGAGAGTTTCATCCATTCCTCCGTTCATTCGCCCGACTGCTCGCGGGCTTGGTCGGAATCGTCTCCTCAGAACGGCTGATGTCCGTTGAATCCTTGCGCCACGGACCTCCGGGAATGCCCGGGAGGGTCAGCGACGGTTCAGGCTCCGGTTCGGCGCCCCCATGCAGGATGGCGCGCAGCAGGCCCGGCGTCATGCCGCAGGATGCCTTGATGGAGCGCGAAAGATGCGGCAAGTCGGAGAAGCCGCAGTGCCACGCGACTTCGGCGAGCGGGGCGTGTCCGCGCAGCATGTCGGTCGCCGCGACGATGCGCCCCGCTGCACGGATCGCCTCGAAGCTGGTGGATTCCTCGGTCAGCCGGCGTTGCAACGATCGGCGGGTGGCGCCGAGGCGGCGCGCGATCGCGTCGAGGCTCGCAGCCGCCCCGCCCGCCAGAGCTTCCGCGACATGGAACGCGGCCGACGCCTCCAAGCCAAGCAAGCGCCCGACCTCCAAGAGGCCCGGAGCCGAGGGATCGGCGCGGTTCTTGGCACGGGCACCGAGGCGCAGCACCTTGTCGAGAGCCGACACGGAACCCACAGCGCACAGTTCGGGATCCGCCAACGGCACGCGGGACTCGCGGCGCGCGACGCGCGCGGACAGCCCGCCCGGGCCTGCTTGCTCGATGCTTGTGCGCACGCCGAGCCGCGCATGGCGGTTGTACGCGTTGTAGGCCCAGACGGTATTGGCTGGGCTGCGCAGGGACGCCAGTGAGCGCACCAGCGGGTTGAGGTCCGTGGATATCCAGTCGACGATGGACCGCTCGACGGATTCATGCCCTGCCCCCATGCGGCGTCGCTGGATCGCAGCCTCCCGATACTGGGGGTGCGGCATGTGCCCCGTGACGGCATGGCGGATCGCAATCGCGAAGCGTCCTCCAGCGTCGATTCCCGCGCGGTCCTCCATCGCCCGGACCACCAAGTGATACGCGACGGGCTCGTCCTCCATTGCGGCCCCCTGTCATCTCTTTTGGCTGATTGTGCAGCGCACTATCTGGTTGGCGGCGCAGGGTAATCCAGCGCGCCGCTGGCGCAGGAATTCAATGGCGGGAAGGCTTGGCGTGATAACGCGCGCCAGCGAGTCCCGCCTGCCAGCAGAGGGCAATCACCGAGCGCCGTGGCGCGTCGATTCAACGCCGATCAGGGTAGCCGCGCGCATCATCCGACGCCAGGCAGGCACGCGCGCCGCGGGACGGGCGCACTTGGCCGGACATCAACATGAAAGGGAAGCACGATGGGCAAGATCAGCAAGGTGATTGGATCGACGGCGCTGGCGTGTGCGCTGGCGGCGTGGGCGGGCGGTGCGCAGGCGGCGGCGAGGGTCTTCACGCCCTCGGCGACGACGACGGTGGTCGACGACGGCAACGGCAGCTATACCTACAACGTCACCGTGACGGGCAACTCGGGGATCGGAGACACGGAACTCCTGCTCGACTTCTACCTGCCGTGGCTCCCGGACATGGGAGTCTCGGACGTGCATTTCGGCTCGTCGTCGGACTGGACCTATTCGCTCGCCCCGACCGACGACATGTTCGGCATCCACGGCGGCGCCATGCACTTCCAGTTCTACGACGGGGACTACGGCTACATCGAGGGCATCATGTCATTCGAGGCCGCTTATGGCGGAGTCGAGGGCCCGTATCACAGCGTGCTCCTGGACGCCGTCACTGGCGAAGATGTCGACATCTGGGGCGACCCGCTCATCCCTGCGAGCCCCGACATGCTCCGAGCCCTCTCGGCCGTGCCGGAGCCCACCTCCTTGGCCGCGATGCTGGCCGGGCTCGGGATCCTCGCGGGGGCGGCGCGCGCCCGTCGGTGCGGCCCGCAGGAGCAAACTCCGATCGCCTGACTCGGCGGTGGGAACCAAGGGTCAGGGAACCAAGGGTCAGGTCTTGTCTTTTGTCTCCCTGCCGGACGACGATGACCA
>OUNM010761219.1_pt1 | contig 10154 bp, 4 predicted proteins | sample 1769961 | NCBI WGS metagenome assembly OUNM01 (sample SAMEA3914820, study PRJEB12502) | metagenome | biome: forest; material: soil | place: USA | collected 2012-03-12 | depth 0.3 m
GCCCTGCTGCCGCTTTCGGTCGTGGCAGCCTGCTGCCGGCACAGAGGCCATTCTTCTGTCGAGGGTCCTTCCCCTCCACACTCTGCGCCACCCCGTCGTGCCGCAGCAGGCTGCGAGCACAAAGCGGCAGCAGGGCTGCACGCAGTCCAAGGTGCTTCGCACGCCGCCACACGAAGCCTGTCGAATACCTGATTGGTTCGGCTGGCGTGGAAACATCTTCATCAAGGCGAAGCCTTCCCCCGCGCCCCCACCACCGCATCGATCGACTGCTGGATGTTCTTGCGCCAGGTGCCTTGAAGCTTGTCCATGTCTGCGCGCCCGAGAGTCTTGAGGGCCTCATCGAACTGGCCGCGCCGGGTCTGGATGCGGGCGATGCCTTGCAGCGCGGAGTACTCGCTGGCCGCGCCAAGGTGCGGGCGGCCGGCCACGATGCCTTCGTAGGCCTCCAGCGCTTTGCCGTCATCGTGCAGGTTGGTTTCGCGGTTCTGGCCCAGGGTGAGCAGGACGTTGTCGCGTGTGATACGATCCGCCAGCCAGGGCAGCGCGGCGGTGAGATCGGTCTCCGCCCTGGCGCCAGCCTTGGTGATGAAGAAGGCCGTGCCGCGTGCGTGGAAGCCGCCGCCACGCTTCCAGAACGGCCACTGGCCAATGTCTTCTTCCCCATACGTGGCGATCATTTCGGGCGCCTTGCCGGTGTCGAGCAGGTGCTGCATCATCGCAGTGGTGCGCACGGCAGAAATGGGGATGCCGGCGATGAGCTGCCGGGCCAGCTCGGGCTCCTTCAGGCCTCTCGCCAGGCGGGCAGCGAGCTCCAGTGCGTGGGTTTTTTGCACGTCCGTGCCGGGGCGGTGCGCGGCGGCGATGAAGGCATCCAGCGCCTCGGCCCGCCGGCCGGTGCGGGCGAGGTCGGAGGCGACACGCAGGGCTTCGAGGAAGTCATCCTCCGGCGGACCATGGTCGAACTCAAAGCTGTTGCCATCATAGAAGGTCGCGAACTTGGAGGGATGATGAAAATCCGCCGCGCCAGTGGGTGAGAAGGCGCTCAGCTCCGTGCCATCTTCGCGCACGCGCTGGCGGCAGATGTTCACGTGCCAGGGCAGGCTGCGGGTAGGCGGATGACCGGCGATTTGATTGAGCGGATCGGTCTCATCAGCGCGCACCGGCAGGCGCATCTCCGCCGTCCAGTGGCCGTCCTCGATGCAGGTCGCCACTTCCGCCTTGGCATCCCAACCCAGCCACTTGTCATGCGGTGCCGCGCGGTCCAGATCGCACACCGTGCCATCGGGGCTGATGGCGATCTGATAATACGAGTGTGCCTCGGTTTCGATGAGCACCTCCACCGCATCGCCACCCCACAGCGCACTGTCATCCTTGCGCACGGCGCCGCCGCTGTGCGGCTTCTCGCCGGGCGGTTCATCGCAGCGGATGGCAAAGTAGAGGTCGTTGCCAATCCACGCCGCTTTCGCCGTGGTGCCGCACACCGGCTGCCGCCCGGTTTGCAGCTCGCGCAGCTTCACCGTGGCGGCGAGCGGGCAGTTCAGCCAGGCCTCGTCATCCAGCTTGCCGTCGATGATGATCTTGCCCTTGGCCTTGCCGACAAGGCGCAGCACCGGCACCGGCCCGCGCAGGCTGCCGAGCTGCGCGCTCTTGTTGCGCAGCCCCTTGAGATAATCATCAAATAAGCCAAGCCGTTTGCCGTACACGCCGCCCGCATCCGCACCCACCTTCGCCTTCGCCTTGTCGAAGAGCGCCAGCGCGGTGTCGGCCCTGGCCTTGTCCTTTTCCATCGCCTGCCAGTTCTCCTCGCAGAAGTCAAAGAACGCATTCATCTCCGCTTCCGCAGGACCGTAAAAAAGCCGCACGTACTCGCGAAACATCGGCTCCACAGCCGCGCCCTTGCCGCCCCAATACATCCTCTGGGTGAAATAGACCATGAAGTGGTTCAACGCCAGCGAGGCCTCCTTCTCAAAGCCCTGCGGCATGCTCAGCCAGATGTCCTCACCCTGCGAAAAGCCCTTGGTGGCATCGATGCTCGCACCGAGCGAGTGCGCCGTGAAGGCAGGCAGGTACCAGCCCCTGTCGGTGAAGGGATAGTTTTCGAAAATGATGACCGGGTTGGCGGTCTTCGGCACCCAGCTTTCACGCAGGGCGCGCGTCTCTTCCTGCTGCGCGGCCTCATTACGCATGGGCTGACGGCCGCCGACGATGCTGACCACGACATTGGGCTCCAGCTTGTCGATCTTCAGCGGCGGCAGCGAGTAGATGCCGTAGGCGCAGTTGAGCACCTTCTTGTTAGGGTGCGTCCTGCCCACTTCCTTGGCGACACGGTTGACGAAGCCCCAGATGTAATCCGAGGCCAGGCCGCGCTGCTCGCGCTCCGGCGAGTCCTTGCCCCGGCACAGGTCGCACTGGCAGATGGAGGTGTAGCCATCCGGCGGCATGATGGACACCATGTCCATGTGGAAGTGATCGAACAGGAAGCGCACATAGCGCACGGTCTCGTTGATCAGCTCCTCGTTGGAATAGCACAGGTGGTTGTTCTCGCCGGTGTGGAAATGCCGCTTGCCGCCTTGCAGGGCAAACCAGTCCGGATGCGCGGCGAAGGTCGCCTCATTGTCGGTCACCGTGTCCATGCCATGCGCCGTCTCGATGCCATAAGGATCGCGCGCCCCCAGGCGCATGGCCCAGCGCGCCATGGCCGGGCCGTGCACGCTGAAGCGGACATTGAACCGGCGGATGGCGAAATCGGGCCGCACCGTTTCATCCATCTTCGGCAGCGGGATCGTCTTCATCGAAGGCATCACCTCGCCCAGCTCGCCGGGCGCATACCAGCGCACGCCCAGCTTGCTCATGAAGGCGCACACGGCATTGAACGAGCCGCGCTCATCCTGCGCCCAGCATTCGAGCGGTTTCTTCGCCACCGCCGCGCGCTCCGCATCGGGCAGCCCGGTATCGCCAGGGAGCAGCAGCCGGTCTTTGAAAAGCAGCACGTTGGGCAGGTTCCAATGCGAGTGCGTGAGACTGCGCCATTCGCTTTGCGGCCGCCCGCTGAGGAAGTCGGCATGGTTCCGGCACCACGGCTCGATGGGGGCGAACTCCGTATCCACGCCCAGCAGGGCCAGCCAGCCCTCGCCCGACACGAGACGGCAGGCACCGTCCTTCAAGTCCTCCGTCTTCAGCTTCAAGGGCTCCGTGTAGCGGCTGCCGCCGATGAACACATGGGAGACGCCCGCACCCGGCGTGTGCACGATCGGCAGCCGCGCACCGCTGATTTTGGCAACGTCATCCTGCAGCTCCTGCGCCGCGAGCCGCGTGGTGCGCAGCGCGTTTTCAGCCACCACGATGTCGGCCCGCGGCTGGCCGTCCTCGACCAGGTAAGCGCCGGCGGCAAAGCAGGGCAGCGGCAGGAGAAGCAGCAGCAAAAGCAGCGCGGCAGGGAGGAAGCAGGCAGGGCGCATCATGGTTCCCCTTGATACCTGCGCGAGGGCATGGCTCTTGCAGGGGGCTGCGCCTTGTATCAGACTGAGGAATTATACCAAACTGACCAATTAATCGGAGATTTTGGTCATGAGTGTCGCGGCAGCGTTTTGGAGTGCGGTGGCAAGCGACAGCGCGACACCGCTTTGAGAGGCCGAAGGTGCTCGAAATATCCAAAGCATCAGCGAAGGCCCAGTCCGGTTAGCAGGTCACCGGACAGCAACGGATTCGTACTCCGCAAAAAGCGGTGTCGCGCTGTCGCTTGCCACCGCACTCCAAAACGCTGCCGCGTCATTCGTTACGCCATGCCTGCACTTCACTCACCGCACTACCCCACCACATTCACCGCCTGCCCCGCAGCCCACGCCTTCACATTCGCCGCCGCCTGCGCGATGAGCCGGGCGCGCGAGGCCCGGCTGGCCCAGGCGATGTGCGGGGTGATGATGCAGTTCTTCGCCGTGAACAAAGGATTGCCCGCGGGCGGCGGCTCCACGCTCAGCACATCCAGGCCGGCACCGGCAAGGCGGCCGTTGTTCAAGGCATCGGCCAGTGCCGCTTCATCGACCAAGGGGCCGCGCGCGGTGTTGATCAGAAACGCGCCGGGCTTCATCGTGGCCAGCGAGGCGGCATTGATGAGCTGCCGCGTGCCTTCCGTCAGCGGGCAGTGCAGGCTCACCACATCGCTCTGGCTCAGCACCTCTTCAATGGAGCTGGCGGTGATGCCTTCCGGCGGTGGCAGCGCCCAGGTGCGGCGCGCGGCCAGCACCTTCATGCCCATGGCCTGCGCGATGCGTGCAACGGCCTGGCCAATATCGCCCAGGCCTACGAGACCCAGCGTGAGCCCATGCAGCTCGATGATCGGATAATCCCAGAAGCAGAAGTCCGAGCCCCTCTCCCAACGCCCGCCCCTCGCCATGCTCGAGTGATGGCCGGTGTGGTTCGTCAGCTCCAGCAGCAGGGCAAACACGGCCTGCGCCACGCTGGCGGAGGAGTAGCCGGGCACGTTGGTGACGGTGATGCCGTATTCCCTCGCCGCCGCTACATCCACCACATTGTACCCCGTGGCGATCACGCCGATGTACTTCAGCTTCGGCAGCGCCGCGATCGTTTCGGCGGAAAGCGGCGCCTTGTTGGTGATGATCACCTCCGCATCCTTCGCCCGCTCCACGATCTGGCGGGGCGGCGTACGGTCATAAGTGGTGCAGGCGCCCAGCGCTTCGAAAGCAGCCCAGGAAAGGTCAGAGGGATTCGCCGTGAAGGCGTCGAGCATCACGATGTTCATGCACCGCCGCCATAGCAGGCGCCGTGGCGGCGGGCAAGCGCTTCATGAGAATCCCGGGCATGCGTTTGCCCCTCAAACGCAGCAACCTATCGAAATTCGAGGGGTTGAAGCAACGTTTCGTATCACACCACAGGCTCCGCCCCATTGACCAGAGGGACACCACGCATGAACACAAGATGGACTGCCAGTGACCTCCCGCCGCCCACCCGCCGCGAGTTCCTCGCACGTTCCGGCATGGGCATGGGCGGACTCTCACTGGCCGCCCTGCTCGGGGCTGAGGACGGCCTGGCCGCCATGAACCCGCTGGCGCCGCGCGAGCCGCATTTTCCAGCCAAGGCGAAGCATGTGATCCACATCTTCGCCGCCGGCGGCCCTTCGCAGGTGGACACCTGGGACCCGAAGCCAGAGCTCTCACGGCTGGCAGGCAAGGAAGTGCCGGGCATGGAGGGTGTGGGCTTCGCTTCGCCGTTTCAATTCCGCCGCTGCGGGCAGTCCGGCATCGAGGTGAGCGAGCTGTTCCCCAAGCTCGGTGAGCACGTGGATGAGATGGCGGTGATCCGCTCGCTGTGGACGGACATCCCCGACCACGGCATCGCCTCCCGCTTCTTGCACACCGGGGCTACCCAGCTCCCCCGCCCCAGCCTGGGCTCCTGGGTGCTGTACGGCCTGGGCAATGCGAACCAGAACATGCCGGGCTTCATCTCGCTCGGCGGCCAGCCGGAGTGGCGGCAGGCTTCGTTTCTGCCCGGGGTGTTCCAGGGGGTGAACGTCAACTACTCGCCCACGCTGAAGCCGGAGCAGATGCTCACCAACATCCGCAGCCCCTTCACGCCGATGACGGAGCAGCGGCGGCAGATCGACTTTGCCGGACAGCTCAATGCCCTGCACAGCCAGCGCCTGCATCGCGAGCCGCAACTGGAGGCGCGCATCGAATCCTTCGAGATGGCCTTCAAGATGCAGACCGAGGCGACGGACGCCTTTGATGTCTTCAAGGAATCCGCCGCCACCCGTGCGCTCTACACTAGCCCACGCCCGGCGGACATGGGCGTGCGCGGCGCGGCGGCCCCCGACCAGCTCGGCATGAAGCTGCTGGTGGCCCGCCGGCTGGTGGAACGCGGCGTGCGTTTTGTGCAGGTGGTGCACGGCTCCTGGGATCACCACACCGACCTGGAGCGCAACCTGCGGCAGAAGGCGAATGAGCTCGATTCACCCGCCGCCGGCCTGCTCACCGACCTGCGCCAGCGCGGCCTGCTGGACAAGACGCTGGTCATCTGGGGCGGCGAATTTGGCCGCACGGTGGTGCGCGACCGCAACGGCAACCCGGGCACCGGCGGCGGCCGCGATCACAACGGCCATGCCGCCTGCGCCTGGATGGCCGGAGCGGGCGTAAAGCCAGGCATCGTGCACGGCGCCACCGATGACTTCGGCGCGCGCGCGGTGCAGGACAAGATGCACATCCACGACCTGCACGCGACGATCCTTGCCCTGCTGGGCTTTGACCACACGCGCCTGACCTGGCGCTACAACGGCCGCGACTTCCGCCTCACCGACAACGAGGGCGAGGTGGTCAAAAACCTCATCGCCTGACCCGCCATGAAACACGTCTTGCCCGTGATACTAGCTCTCACAATGGGCTACACTGTGCTACAAGGTGAGACCGACAACACCCGCTCCCACTGGGCCTTCCAGCCCGTGAAGCCTCATGCCGTGCCCGTCGTCCAGCACCCCGTGTGGGTGCGCTCGCCGGTGGACGCCTTCATCCTGGCGAAGCTGGAGTCCGCGAACCTGAAGCCCAGCGTGGCCGCCGCGCGCGAGACCCTGCTGCGGCGCGTGACCTTCGACCTCACCGGCCTGCCGCCGACCACCGAGGAGCAGCGCGCCTTCCTGGCAGACACCTCGCCGGAAGCCTTTGCCACGGTGGTGGACCGCCTGCTGCGCTCGCCGCACTTTGGCGAACGCTGGGGCCGCCATTGGTTGGACACCGCGCGCTATGCCGACACCGCCGGCCATGCCACGCTGAACACGCGCGACGGCTACCGCTACGCCTACGCCTGGGCTTATCGCGACTATGTGATTAACAGCTACAATGACGACAAACCCTACGACCGCTTCATCCTGGAGCAGATCGCGGCGGACCGTCTTCAAGGCGGCGACCTGGCGGCGCTCGGCTTCCTCACCGTCGGCGAACGATTTCCCAGCCAGAACGACATCATCAACGACCGCATCGACACAGTCACCAAGGGCTTCCTGGGCCTGACCGTGGCCTGCGCACGCTGCCACGACCACAAGTTTGACCCCGTGCCCACGGAGGACTACTACGCGCTGCACGGCATCTTCAACAGCAGCCTGGAGCCCGTGGAGCGGCCGCTGATCATGATGTCCAAGGACCGGCGGCTCCAGGCCGATTACACCAACCAGCTGCATGCCTTGGAAGAGCAGAACCGCGCGCTGTATTTTGATACCGTGGCGAAGGTCAACGCCACCTTCCGCGCCAAGGCCGCCGAATTCCTGCTGCAGGGCGGCCATGTCAAAACCACGACGATGACAGGCGGGCGCAGCATGGCCATGCAGGCTGCCGGCATCAGCGATGAGCGCATCGCCGGCGCGGTGCTGGCCGGCGCGCGCACCAACGATGCCGTGTGGGGCCCGTGGCTGCTGTTCCGCCAGCTCACGCCCGAGGACCTCGCCAGCAACGGCAAGAAGTACGCGGCCGAGATCGCCAGCAACCCCGGCAGCGCCACGGCCTATGGCTGGAACGCGGTGATTGCCGCGCAGTTCAAGGATGCCGCGCCCGCTTCGCTGGAGGACGTGGCGGCCCTTTATAAAGCGGCCTTTGCCAAGGCATCCGCGCAGGCCGGGGCTTATCTGACGGCGAAGCAAAACGACACCGCCATCAGCCTGGACCCCGCCGTGGCCGAGCTGCTTGAAAAGCCCCTGCCCCTTCTGCCCGCCAATGCGGCGCTGAGCACCGAGAAACTGCGTGATGCCATCGCCCAATGGCCGCGCGGTCTGCGCACGGCGGCACCGTTTCTTTTCGATGCGATCAATGAGCTGGACATCTCGCATCCTGCCGCGCCCGCACATGCGATGGTGATGCTGGATGCACCGGCTCCCACCGATTCGCCGGTGTTCATCCGCGGCCAGGCGGAGGTGCATGGCGACCTGGTGCCGCGGCGCTTTCTCGAAGTGCTCGCCGGCCCCAACCGCAAGCCTTTCACCAACGGCAGCGGCCGCTTAGAACTGGCCCAGGCCATCGCCAGCCGCGACAACCCGCTCACCGCCCGCGTGCTGGTGAACCGTGCGTGGATGCACCTTTTCGGCAACGGCTTCGTGCCCACGCCGGACGACCTCGGCGTGCAGTCGGAGAAGCCTTCGCACCCGGAGCTGCTGGACTGGCTGGCGGCCTGGTTCATGGACAACGGCTGGTCGCAGAAAAAGCTCCTCCGGCTCATCGTCCTGTCTAACACCTACCAGCAGGCAAGCGAGGAGAGCCCCGCCGGCTCGCAGGCCGATCCCGACAACCACCTGCTGTGGCGCACGAACCTGCGCCGCCTGGACTTCGAGGCCATCCGCGATTCGCTGCTGGTCTTCAGCGGCAGGCTCGATCCCACGCTCGGCGGCAAGCCGGTGAACCTCACCGAGGAGCCGCCGTCCTTCCGCCGCTCCGTGTACGGCTATGTGGACCGCGGCAACCTTCCGGAGCTGATGCAGGCCTTCGACTTCAGCGATCCCGACATGGTTAACAGCCAACGCGCCAGCACCGTGGTGCCGCAGCAGGCGCTGTTCTTCATGAACAGCCCGCTGGTGGTGGACGTGGCGCGCAAGATGGTCGCGCGCCAGGAGTTCACCGCCGCCAGTGACGATGCGCACCGCATCGCGGCCTTATACGCCATCATCTTCCAGCGCCCGCCGCGCGCGGAGGAAACCAAGCTGGGCCTGGCCTATGTGGAGGAGCTGCGCAGGACGGTGCACAAAGCCAGCCCCGCTCCCGCCGGGAAAGCCCCCGAGACCCGCCGCCGCGCCACCGCCCCCGAGCCAGGCCGCGCGCCCGTGAAGAACCAGGGCGAGCAGGTGGACCGCAGCCCGCTCACCTCCTGGGAGGAGTTCGCCCAGGCGCTGCTGTTCACCAACGAGCTGGTGTATGTGAACTGAGGGGGGGACTGCATCATAGGCTGACGAGCATCGTTTTGAACCGCGGAGCGGTTCTCCGTAAGTAGCCCGGGGTCGAACGACCCCGGGTTTACGCACGAGGCCATTCAACCCTGGAAGGGTTGGCCAATGCGCCTTGGGGTTGATAAAGCTTGCCACGCATTGGCCAACCACGCTGTGGTTGAAGGCTTTCCGTCACGCTGTTCCCGGGGTCGCAAGGACCCCGGGCTACTTACGGAGAACCGCTCTGCGGTTCAATGCGTTAGAACGTCAGTCTATCATGCACGCCTCACTCACTGCCCCATCCACTGCGGCAGCTTCACCAGGTAATCCCTGTGGCAGCCCGTGAGCCAGAGCATGCCATTCTTGATGCGGGCAGGCCTGAGGAAGTTGGTCCGCACAGTGAGCCAGATGAGGCTCCCCAGGAAAAGCACGATGCCGCTGAGAATCATGATCGTTGGCACGTCGCCTGAGCGGGGGCCGGAAAGAACCGCACCGATCCACACGGACGCGATGCCGCCCAGCAGCAGCAGCACGCCGATCCAGACATCCCGCTTGCGCCGCGCCTGGCAGGTCGGGCACATGCCCACCTCCGTCTTCACCGATTTGCGCACGCACAGCGCCACAATGATGTAGATCAGCGGGCTGAGCGCCAGGATGAACAGGGCCGGGTGATGCCAGTAGAACGTGCGCTTCAGCCGCTTGCCTTCCGCCGGCTGGCTGCACTTCACGCAGTTGTCCGAGAGCTGCGCGTTGGAGGAGACCACCAGCCTCCTGCCATCCTGCCACTCTCCGCCGCCGATGGGCATGCCCATCCGCATCTTGTCCAGCGCCTGGTCCTTGCAGTTCAGGCACACATTGGCATTCATCACCTGCACGATGTCCGCCATCGCATACGTCCGCCCGCACTCCGCGCACACGCAGGCGCCCGCCTGCGGCTGCCAGCCCTGCGGCGGCAGCGCTGGCATGCCCGCCGGGCGCTGCTGCGGCCTGCCCGCCATGGCCAGGGGCGCCCAGTCCGTCATGTCCTGCCGCCACACCAGCGTCTCCGGCGTCACGATCCCCTGGTCAACCAGGGCTTGAAACTGTGCTTCGGAGACCGGCCCCTGCTTGAAGCCCTCGGCTGAGTAATACCATTCCATATGGAAAAATAACCATGCCCCCCCCGCCCCTCGCAAGCACGTAATCAAAGAAAGAAGGGAACCCGCCATGCCCGCCACCCCATGTGGCGCACATGTTGCTGTGA
>OUNM011137824.1_pt1 | contig 10152 bp, 8 predicted proteins | sample 1769961 | NCBI WGS metagenome assembly OUNM01 (sample SAMEA3914820, study PRJEB12502) | metagenome | biome: forest; material: soil | place: USA | collected 2012-03-12 | depth 0.3 m
CCTGATGTGTGAATACGATAGAGCTTGTCTGGGGGGGGGGACCGCACGAGCCGCGAAGCGGTGAGATGTGGTGGAGGGGCTTCTTGCTTGCGGTGCACTGACGGCCGGTGCACCGCAAGCAAGAAGCCCCTCCACCACGCGCCTCAAGAACGGTATTATGTAGCAAACACACCAAGGATATAATCGTTTTTGATGCGCATGTCATCTAATTAGGTGGATATGCAACGCCCAAATACGATTTATGGCCTCAAGGTCAAACGCAAGGAACTGCGCCGGGAAATCGGAGTCCTGTTGAAGGGTATCCGGGCGCTAGATGCGTCCATAGCGCTCTTCGAACGGCCGGTCGAGAAGGTACCGCGTCCCAAGAGCCATGGCCGGAAAATCTTCATCATCGATTACATGCGTGAGCGTGGGGGCATCGTAACGTCTGGCGAGCTGGCAAGGGCGTGGATGGAACGCAGTCCGGAGAAGCTTAGTGCCGGTGCCCGACGCAAAATCCTCAACAGGGTCAGAGCATCATTCTGCATATACGAGCGCAAGGGATACGTGGTCCAATGCGGCTCCGAGGGTACGGCCAAGCTCTGGAAGTTAGCCGACTCATGAAAAAGCCGATTCTCTCTTGTGCGGCCAAATGGAGTGTCCATTATTAATTTGAACAGGGTTTTTGAGCAAAAAATCGTGAAAATTGAGTCACTTAGGTATTTGAAATCATTAATCTTTTTATTTGACGTTCCCAGCTCTCTGAGGTAGCCTTACAAACGTCGAACGGGAGGGACGCTTTCGCACCTCTCCCGTCCTTAATTCCCGCTACCGGGCTGCTCACCATGGCGAGTTGCGACCTCACCATGATCAGGATTGAACCCCTTAGGCCCGTGTCGAAAGACACGGGCCTAGTGATTCAAGGACGGAAGCTGCATCGATTCCAAGACGATGTGAATCCCTAAATGCGAAATATTGGGCGCATTGCCATCCCAACCTCCAAATGCGACAAAGAAATCGCGTCCAAACGCCTTGAACAGCGGATGGACGTGCGCATAGCGCGAAAAGCAAGGGTACCCCGCTAAGTCGGGTGGCTCTCCTAATACAACACCGCGTCTATTCCGGGAACGGGAGAGGCGTGCGAACCCTTGCTTGCGCGTGTTCAACCGCCCGGCACCAGCGTGCCGGCAGCAAGGGGGCGAACATGTCGGGTAAAACCGTCGCCGGCACCGTCGTGGGTGCGGGCATTGTACTTGCGTTCCTGTTCTTCGGGGCTCGCGGGCATCCAGCCGCCGCGCCGGAGGCATCGGCCGCCACAGCCTCGGCGGCAATGCCGGACGCCGAAACCGTGGCGTACCAGCCCAAGACAATCCGCTTGGTGGATATCGACGTCCCCGGGGCGCCCAATGCCACCGCCGGCGGCGTCCAGGGCACTGTGCCAGGGGCAATCCTCTGCGATACCTACGACAAGGCCATGATGGTCTACGATGCTTACAACACCCATTGGCAAGAGACGGTCATGGATCAGCGGTCCGGCGGTCGATATGCCCTGATCCATGGCAAGCCCGATCCAGCTCCGAATCCGGATGACTTCGGATGTGTGCTGGTCCCGGTTGGGACGCCCATGCACTTCGAAATGGGCCATGGCGTCCCCGTGGCAGCGGCTCATATGGCCAATGGCGATGTGGTGACAGGCGTGACGCTGATCCCGCTGATGACGTTCCCGAGGGCTACGCCACCCGTTGCCAATATCCCTTCCACTTCCGCGAAACCGGATGATCAAGGGCAGAGCCAACAATCATCATGAACTGTTCGCCGTTGCTGACCCGGCGATGGTTCTCGCGCCACGCCATTTCGTTCGCATAGGCGTCCAGGTACTTGCCGGCGACGTGGTGGTGGGTGCCGATTTCAGCGCGACGGATGCGGGAGAAGAAGGATTCCGCATAGTTCGTGCAGGCGCCGTCCAGCGAATAGGCTTCGCTGTGATTGATGCGCATGGTCTTGAATTTGATGCCCAGGGCATCCCAATGGCTGGCTTCGTCGGCATGGATCGTGGCGTCCGCCTTGACGAACTGGCGCACGAAGGCGACGCCTTCCTTTTCCGTCTTGGTGACGAAGGGAAGGGTGCGGCCGTCACGCTCACGCATGATAACCACGACTTGGCGCTTGCCGGTTTGGTTCTCAGCCTTGCGGCGGTCCCGGCGGTTCTCGACTTGATTTGCCGGCTTCACATAGCCACCGAAATAGGCGCCGTCGACTTCGACTTCACCATCCAGAGGCGACCGATCCGCAGCGGCGCCCATGGCCTCGCGCAGCTTGTGAGCCATGACGAAGGCCGTCTTGTACTGGACGTCCAGGTCACGGCTCAGTTGCAGCGCCGAATAGCCCTTGGCGCCATTGGTGAAGATCGCGATGGCCGCAGATGTCACGGATCGCAAGCTTATGGCTGGCGAAGATCGTGCCTGAGGTCACCGAGAACTGAGCGTTACAGCCCTTGCACTTGAAAACCTTACGGGCTTCGTAGGTGTAAACAGCCAAGCAACCGCACTTCGGACAATAGGGCTCGCCGCCATTATCCTCCCAACGAATGGCCTTAAACGCCTCATATGCGGCAGAATCGGTCATGCGCATCACTTTCCCGAGGGAAAGCGTGCGAGCCGCCGCAGAAAGGAGAAAATGTTGTGCCATGTCATCAAATGCGATATACGTGTCGCAAATATGATGACAAACCGGCGCATCGCTGTCAACGGCAAACGCATCATATCTGATGATATTGCATCGAATATGGTGATATAACGTGACAACAGATTGGAATTCCGAGGCCAAGGGCATCCTGAAAGCCGAAATCGCCCGGCGCAGCATCACCTATAAGGACCTGACCGAACGACTCGCCGCGATGGGGACTCAGGAGACAGAAGCCAATTTGCGGAATAAGATCAGCCGTGGTGGGTTCTCGGCGGGATTTTTTATCCAATGTCTAAAGGCGATTGGCGTAAATACTTTGCGGCTGCACGACGATGGTTAGTTGAGAAAATTAATCGTGGCCCAAGCGACGAACGACAAGGTGGTAAGACCATAAATGGCTGGAATGGAAATTTTCCAAGGAACGGGCAACCGACCGATAAGCCCACTGTTTCCAAAGCTCCTGTCGATAAAGAATATTATAGCGATCCAGCCGACAAAGGAGATGAAAATTCGAAAACTGAGCAACAAAAGCTTATAAGGCAGCTTAAAGTTAGCGATATTGTAATATTGATTTTCACCGGCGTTAGCGCAATCTCCACTCTTGTAGGCGCTATAGTCTCTGTGTATACCGCCAGCCAGATACAATCCTCTTCCAAACAAACAGATGCTGCTATCGGGCAAATTGGACATGCCGCCGCTGCCGCGCAAGCGCAAGCAAATGAAATGCGAGAGCAATTGCGGCGTATGGATATCGCTAATTCTTATGGGGAAAAGACTGCTTCGGCCGCTCAGGAAGCTGCCGCCAATGCTGGCAGGGCGAACTATATATCCCAAGACACCGCTAAGAGAGAATTGCGTGCATATATATATCTTTCGACCGACAATATAAATGGGGAAACTCACTTCCCGATCAACCAAATCATTTCTCCAGGAAAACCTTTGGAAGTATGGTTTGCGATAAAAAATACGGGCAAAACGCCAGCGCATGATATTGTCGCTTTCGCTGACGTCGATACTGTGGCGTCGGTAAATTCTATTAGCGATCTTGCGGAAAAGCATTCTACTCGCCTGCTGGGAGTAGACGGCACAATAGGGTCCAACGCTGTCTTTTCTGCAAACAGGCATAGCCTCAACACTATGACGGATATGGATGCAATTGAATTGCAGGAAACTGGGCCTGAAACAGAGGTTTTCCGAGCAACTATCCGGTACAAGGACGTCTTCAACGATGCTCACCAAACGTCCATCTGCATATATTGGAATATCCAAAATCGTATGGGGACCGTTTGCGGCAACGGAAACGAAGCCGATTAGCCGAAACGCCCAGCATAGAAGCGCGAACAAGGGGCCCATCACTCAGGCCTCTTTGGTGTGTTTGCTACATAATACCGCTCAAGAAGGCGCGCGGTCCCCCTCCCCGATCAAGTCGGGGAGGAACGATCCTCGCTAGTGCGACGGATCAAAGTCCCCCGATTGGGAGCCTACATAGGCGTCCCAGTCGGCCTTGGTGTGGATATCCAGTCCGTTCGACCAGCACGAGCCGGCATAGTAGACGAACGGCTTGCCCGGGGTGACCTTGACCAGGATGAGATAGTTGTAGAAGTCGCTCTTGACGTCGACGATCTGGGCCGGGTCGACCATAACGGCGACGCCCATCGTTCCCTTGTTCGGCACGTCCGGCCCCCACCAGATGAACTTTCCGGTCTTGCGGTCGGCTTCGAAGGTGCCATTGGCCTCGGTGGTCGGGTGTTTGCTGATGCCGATGCCGACGATCAGTTCGCCCGGCTTGTCGGACTGCATGGTCGACACCAGGCGCGTAAAGTTGGTGCCCATGGGCAGGGTGAATTTGCGCGTCTCCCAGACCTTGCGATCGACATCGACCGGCCAGGGGGCGTAATCGACTTCGAACGACGCCACCCTGGGCCCCGGGTTCAGGATGCGCGCCTTCGTATAGTTGCGCGACACCCACAGCGCATTGTCGTACCAGATGCCCAGACCGCCCATGCCGCGCGCGGTATTGACGTCGTAGAAGTCGAGCCCTTCGCCGTGATACTGGTGCTGGTCGCCGCCGTGCAGCTGGCGCTCCATGAAAGGCCAGCGCACATTCTTGCCCCAGGCGTCGATGCCCGAGGACGACGGCGGCTCGGGCACTTCGAGGTCGGTGCTGTAGATGCGGTGCGCCGTCCGATCGTTTTCCCACAGGACGTCGTTATAACGATAGGGGGCGATGGCGGCCCAGGCGGCCGGCTTGTCCTGGCCCGCCGCCGGCGGCGGCAGGGGCTGGCCCGGCTGCAACTTGGTGTGGTCCTGGGCCTGGGCGACGCTCGCCAGGCTCAAAACGGCGGCCAGGGCCAGCCCGTAACGGATCTTAGCCATCCTTTGTCTCCTCCTGTTTTCGCTATTGTCAGGCAGGTCATGCCATACCCGCGCGAATTGGCCAAGCCTTTCATCGCATTTTGAACCCATATTTGATCGTACGTCCCGAATATCGGGACGATTTACGTGCGATAGATTTGGGCCAAAGCGGTGAAGGCGGCGACCTGTGCAGCTCGCCAGGCATCGTCGCGGCCCAGTTCCGCCGCCAGGACTTCGGCAATGCGCGGCGCCGTGGCGACCGCCGCCGCGGCATCGAGCAGGAGGGCCCGCGTCCGCCGCGCCAGGACGTCCTCGACGGTGCGTGCCTGTTCGAACCGCGCCGCCCAGCGCACCTCGGCCTCGCTATAGGGCAGGTCCGCGTGCAACCGGACGCCGGCGCCCGGCAAGGCGTCCACGGCGGCCCTGTCGCTGCCATAGGGGTCGGATGTGTCCGCCCAGCCATGCAGGCGCAAACCTTCCGTCCGGCAGGCAACCATCGGCAATCCGGCAAGTTCGGCCGCCCGATCGATCACATCCTGGCCCATGCGGCGATAGGTCGTCCATTTGCCCCCGGCCAGGGTGACGAGGCCCCTTTGCGACACCACAATGGTGTGTTCGCGCGACAGCTTTTTCGTATCCTCGCCAGGTTGCGCCTTGATCAGCGGGCGCAGGCCGGCAAAGACGCTGAGCACGTCGGCCCGCGTCGGCGCCGGATCGAGATAGCGCCCGGCCGTACGCAGGATGAAGTCGATCTCGGCCTCCAGGGCGCGCGGCTCAAAGGTGATCGCCTCGACGGGTGTATCGGTCGTGCCGATCAGGGTGCGGTCGTGCCAGGGCACGGCGAACAGGACGCGACCATCTTCGGTTTTCGGCACCATCAGGGCCGTGCGCCCGGGCAGGAAATGCTGCGCAACAATTATGTGCACGCCCTGGCTGGGCGACAGCATGGGCACGGCTGCCGGATCGTCCAATTTGCGCAGGCTGTCGGCGAAGATGCCGGTGGCATTGATCACCGCCCGGCCCTTTGCGGTATAGGTTCGACCGGTTTCGGCGTCGGCAAATCTGACGCCGTCGATGCGCCCCTCTCCTTGCCCAAATCCGGTCACCGGCGCGGCGTTCAAGGCCACACCACCCAGATCCTCGAAGGTGCGCAACAGGGTGATCGCCAGGCGGCTGTCGTCGAACTGGCCATCGAAATAGAGAACACCACCCTTTAAATGCTGCGCCTTCAGGGTCGGCACTTCGATGAGCGCCCGGCGACGTCCCAGGGCCCGGCTGGGCCTGAGGTTCAAGGATCCGGCCAGCAGGTCGTAGAGCTTGAGCCCCGCCCCATAGAAGGGGATGCGCCAACGGCGATAGGCGGCAATCAGGAAGCCCAGGTCGTGCACAAGGTGCGGCGCGTTGCGTTTCAGCACCCCGCGCTCGTGCAGGCTCTCGCGCACCAGGTGCAGGTGGCCTTGCGCCAGGTAGCGCACCCCGCCATGGACCAGCTTGGTCGAGCGGCTGCTGGTGCCCTTGGCGTAGTCGTGGGCTTCGAGCAGAAGCGTCCGGTAGCCGCGCGTCGCCGCCTCGACCGCCGCGCCCAGGCCCGACGCCCCGCCGCCGATGACAATAAGGTCCCATTCGACATCGGCCGTCGCGGCCTCAAGGATTGCCGGACGCGGATCGCTCACTCGGCCCAACCCTGGCTGCGTTCGACCGCCTTGCGCCATTGCGTCATGCGCTGTTCGCGTTCGTCGCCGGACATGTGAGGCTCGAAGGTGCGATCGACCTGCCATTGGTCGCGCATGGCGCCGGCATCCGGCCAGAAGCCGACCGCCAGGCCGGCCAGATAGGCGGCGCCAAGCGCTGTGGTCTCGGTGATCTTCGGCCGCACCACCGGCACGCCCAGCAAATCCGCCTGGAACTGCATCATCAGATTGTTGCGCGAACCGCCGCCGTCGACGCGCAATTGCTGCAGCACAACGCCGCTGTCGGCCTGCATGGCGCTGAGCAGCTCGGCCGACTGAAAGGCGATCGATTCCAGCGCCGCGCGGGCAATGTGCGCCCGGGTCGATCCGCGCGTCAGGCCATGCATCGTGCCGCGCGCATAGGCGTCCCAATGCGGCGCCCCCAGGCCGACAAAGGCCGGCACCAGATAGACGCCGTCGCTATCGGGCACGCTGGCGGCCAGGGCTTCGATCTCGTCGCTCGAGCGGATGAGGCCCAGGCCGTCGCGCAGCCATTGCACAACGGCGCCGGCGACGAAGACCGAGCCTTCCAGGGCATAGGTCCGCGCCCCCGCCAACTGCCACGCCACCGTGGTCAGCAAGCGGTTTTGGCTGGGCACCGCCTCGCCCGCCGTGTTCATCAGCATGAAGCAGCCGGTGCCGTAGGTGTTCTTGGCCATGCCGGCCTCGGTGCAGGCCTGGCCGAAGGTCGCCGCCTGCTGATCGCCCGCGATCCCGGCGATCGGGATCCGCGCGCCGAACAGGCCTTGTGCCGTCTCGCCATAGATCTCGCTGCTGGAACGGACCTGCGGCAACAGGCTTTTCGGCACGTCGATTGTGCGCAGCAATTCGTCGTCCCATTGGCCGGTATGGATGTCGTACAGCAGGGTGCGGCTGGCATTGGACGCGTCGGTGATGTGGAGGGCGCCGCCGGTCAGGTTCCACAGCAGCCAGGTATCGACCGTGCCGAAGGCCAGTTCGCCGCGTTCGGCCCTGGCGCGGGCGTCCGGGACGTTGTCGAGCAACCATCTGATCTTGGTGCCGCTGAAATAGGCGTCGAGCAGCAGGCCGGTCTTTTGCCGGAACAGGTCCTCGTGACCTTCGGCGCGCAACTGGTCGCAGATGCCGGCGGTGCGGCGGTCCTGCCAGACGATGGCGTTATGGATCGGCTGCCCGGTTTTGCGATCCCAGATGAGTGTCGTTTCGCGCTGGTTGGTGATGCCGATGGCGGCGATATCGGTGGCGCGCAGGCCGGCGGCGGCGATGGCCTCCTGGGCGACCCCGAACTGGGTCGACCAGATGTCGCGCGGATCGTGCTCGACCCAGCCGGGCTGGGGGAATATCTGGCGAAATTCGCGCTGCGCCTGGCCGCGAATACGGCCCGCGCCGTCGAAGACGATGGCGCGGCTGCTGGTCGTGCCCTGATCGAAAGCCAGGATGAAGGATGCCATGCGAAAAGGTATGACTCCGTTCGCGACGGAATCAAATGTGTTTTGGAACGCGGAGAACCAAAGAAAAGCCCTCTCCCCGTGCAACGGGGAGAGGACGAGAGCGGAACGAAGTGAACGCGACGGGGCGGGCGGCCAGCCTGAGGGGCCAGAACGGCAGCCGCATTGGCCCCTCACCCGTCCATCTGCGCCCTTCGGGCTTGCTGGACGTCCTCTCCCCGTTTTCACGGGGAGAGGGCTCATTGCGGCTATCTGTTGCCTAAGTGAATTTCTGCTGCCCTCGCCATGTCCGGAAGCGCAATGGTCACCGTCTGCGCCGCCGCGTCGACCGTCACCGGCAGGGTCTTGCCGTCGAGCGTGGCCTTGGGGGCCGCTCCGCTCCAGCCGTGGATTACGACATTGATGCCGGTCCACCACGGCTTGTAGCTGCCTTCACGCGCCGAAAACGCGATCTTGGTGGCGTCACACGTCACGCCCTGGCGCAGGAAGACGCCCTTTTTGTAGGCAAAGCTCGATCCGTCGTCGAAATAGAGGCTGCCCTTGCAGTCGTCGCCCGGATAGAGGTTGAGCTCCAAGGCGCCCTTCGGCGTTTCCATTGTGCTTTCGACCAGGGGCTGTTTCGGGATGATGGCGCCCGGACGGACATAGACCGGCAGCAGATCCAACCGGGGCGTCACCGAGACCGTATCGGCCGCCACCTTGGCGCCCGTCCAGTAGTCGTACCAGCCGGCACCCGGCAGGTTGACCGTATAGGCCGCCGGCGATTCCATGGTCGGCGACGGCGCCACCAGCAGGTCACCGCCCAGCATGAACTGGTCCTGGGTCTCGCCCAAACGGTCGCCCTTGCCCAGCACCATCGGGAAGTTCAGGAACACCGGCCGCATGATCGGCAGACCGGTGCGCGAATCCTCTTCGGCCAGGCCGTAGATGTACGGCATCAGGCGATAGCGTTCCTCGATATAACGGCGGCGGATGGCCTCGTGCTCCGGGCCATGCACCCAGACTTCCTGGGCGGCCTTGTCCTTCTGGTAGTGGTCGCGGAAGATCGGATTGAACGCGCCGACCTCGATCCACCGGGTCAGCAGGTCAGCCGTCGGCGCCTCGCCGGCAAAGCCGCCGATATCGTCACCGGAATAGGCAAAGCCGGACAGGCCCAGATTGCTCAGTTGCGACACCGACAGCCGCAAATGGGCCCAGCTCGACGAATTGTCGCCGGTCCAGGTCGCGGCATAGCGCTGGCCGCCGGCATAGGAGGCGCGCGTCAGCACGAACGGCCGTTGATCGGGATCGATCTTCAGCACGCCCTCATAGGTCGCCCGAGAATTCAACATCCCAAAGACGTTGTGCATCTCGGCCTGGGTGGCGTCGCGCGGCGCAAAGCCGGGCTCTTCGATGCGGTCGAGATTGTCGAGCGGCATGGTCTTGCTGCGCGTCTTGAAGATCGCCGGCTCGTCCATGTCGTTCCAGAAGCCGGCCACCCCGTCCTTGACGAAGTCGGTGTACAGCGTGCCCCAGTAGTCGCGCGCCTTGGGCCGGCTGAAGTCCGGGAAGACCGCGTCGCCCGGCCACACCGGCGCGACATAGGTCGAGCCGTCGGCCTTGCGCACCCACAGCCCCTGTTTGGTGCCGTTGTCGTAAGGCGCATAATTTTCGTTGGGCACATAGGCGATGTGCAGGTCGGTGATCAGCACCAGGTGCATGCCCTGCGACTTGAGGCGCGACACCAGGCCCGGCAGGTCGGGATAGGCCTGTTTGTTGACGGTGAACGGCCGGTCGCGGTCTTGGTAATCGATGTCGAGATAGAGGACGTCGGCCGGCACCTTGTCGGCGCGCAGGCGGTCGGCAATGCCCTGGGCCTCGCCCTGGGTCATGTAGCTCCAGTGCGACTGCTGGAAGCCCAGGGTCCATTCCGGGGCCAGGGGCGCGGTGCCGGTCAGGTAGGCGTATTGGCCTTCGACCGCCTTGGGATCGGGACC
>OUNM010351857.1_pt1 | contig 10147 bp, 9 predicted proteins | sample 1769961 | NCBI WGS metagenome assembly OUNM01 (sample SAMEA3914820, study PRJEB12502) | metagenome | biome: forest; material: soil | place: USA | collected 2012-03-12 | depth 0.3 m
ACTTCGTCGATTGCGTGAAGCAGGACTGATTCCCTGCCCGACGTGAAAAGAATCCCGGAGACTCTCCGGGATTTTTTTTGCCTGTTCGCGTCCGATTGATGCATGCCACATAGGTGCAGGCCTCGCACAGTATCGTTGATGCGGGTGCGCGACCGGCGCCGTGCGCACCCGGCGCTTGTTCCGCCAAACCATATGCGCCCGCAGCTATTCCATTGGAGGTAAGGACATGAACGAAGGCCTGCAGGACGTTAGCAAACACGAGGAATTTTTCACCAAGCTCAACAAGCTCGACTTCGGTCCCCTGACCCATAAGCTCATGCACCCGGAAGACCGGCCGGGCCTGTCCTTCGAACAGTCCCTCGACGCGGTCAGGAAATACAAGGGCTTCCTGTTCCTGTGCCATGCGAATCCGGGAAAGACACTGTCGCCGTCCCGCTACGTCGATTATGTGTGGCATAGTCACATGGCGGACTCGGAACTGTATATGGTGCAGACGAGCATGCTGTTCGGCCATTTCCTGCACCATTTCCCCTACTTCGGAAAGCGCGGCGACAGCGACCGTGCCGATCTGTTCGCCGCCGCCGAATTCACACGGCGACAGGCGGAGTACCACTTCGGCTGGGATCTCGCGGGCTGGTGCGGCAACGAGCCGGGGTTCAGGCCGCGGCCCGGACACCCCGATCCCAGCGACCTGCTCTCCGTGCTGCTGCCCACCGGCACCGACTTCTCCGAGCTGAGCGCCAGCCCGGACAGGGTCACCATCCAGGCCGGAAATTTCAGGCACACCATCCAGCATCTGAGCTTCGACCCGGCGTCTATATTCACCTCGCGCTGGTCCGAGATCGAGCGCATCCTCAAACACAGCTGGGGCACGGCCTGCATGCCCGCAGAGCTCAACAAGCTGAACGAAATCTATACACTGCGCAGCGCCGACAGGCTCGAAGAAATCGCGGGCAGCCTGGCGGCACTGAGACCGGTACCGCAGGCCTACACGAATGCCCTGGTCGATTTGCAGGCCGGTGTCCGGGCCCAGCGGGTCAGCCAGTAGCACGCATGCCCCCGGTCCCGGGCCTCGAGCCAGGGCCGGGGTCTAGCGGCGACAGCCGCCGGCAATGCACAGGCAAGCAAAAAAAGGAGGCCGCAGCCTCCTTCGATTTGATACATTTTTTCGCACCTGCCCTTGAAAACCGTATCAGGTCTTCGGCAAGGTCACCCCATGCTGGCCCTGGTACTTGCCGCCGCGGTCTTTATAGGAGGTCTCGCAGATCTCGTCGCTCTCGAAGAACAGCACCTGGGCACAGCCCTCGCCCGCATAGATCTTGGCCGGCAGCGGCGTGGTGTTCGAGAACTCCAGGGTCACATAGCCTTCCCACTCCGGCTCGAAGGGTGTCACGTTGACGATGATGCCGCAGCGCGCATAGGTCGACTTGCCCAGGCAGACCGTCAGCACGTTGCGCGGAATGCGGAAGTACTCGATGGTGCGGGCCAGTGCGAAGGAGTTGGGCGGGATGATGCAGACATCGCTTTTCACGTCCACGAAGGAGTTCGAATCGAAGTTCTTCGGATCGACGATGGTGCTGTTGATGTTGGTGAAGATCTTGAACTCGTCGGCGCAGCGGATGTCGTAGCCGTACGACGAGGTGCCCCAGGAGATGATCTTGCGGCCTTCGTTTTCCCTGACCTGTTTGGGCGAGAAAGGCTCTATCATGCCGTGTTCTTCCGCCATCCGGCGGATCCATTTGTCGCTTTTGATGCTCATCGCAGGGCTTTCCGGTGAATGAATATTAACCCGCGATTCTACGCGAAAGCCTTGCGGCGGTCATCTGCCGCAAGCTCGGGCAGCAGGCGGAAGATCATCTCGCGGGTCAGTTGCGCGGTGAGCTGGGGCGACTCCATCGGATACAGGTGGGAGCCCTCGATCATGACCAGATTCCCGCCCACCAGCCTGCGGGTCGAGGCCATGCCGGCCTGGCGCAGTTCTTCCGAACGGGTGCCCGCCACGAAGCCGATCGGCAGCGGATAGGGTTTGCGCAGCACCTCGCCCATGTCGTGCGGCAGGCTGCTGTAGATGGCCGCCTCGACCTCGCGGTCGAAGCGCAGCTGTACGCCTTCCGGGTGAGGCGCCAGGCCATGGTCGAGGTAGTCGTCCAGCGCGCCCGGCGCCCAGGCCTGGAAGATCGGTTTCGAGATGAAGTGTTCGTAGGCGGCCGCGCGCGAAGGCCAGACATTGCGGCGGCGCTCGGCGATGCCGCCCGGGGACAACCTGCGGCCCAGGCCCAGCGCTTTCGCGATCCGCCAGACGTGGGCGCGCCAGCCCGCCACCACAGGCGAATCCAGCATTACCACGCAGCGCGCCAGGTCCGGCCGGCGCCAGGCGGCCAGCATGCCGACCGCGCCGCCGAGCGAATGCCCGACCAGGATCGGCGGTTCGCTCATCGAATCGGCATGGCGCTCGAGCTGGGCGATCAGCTCGTCGATCAGCGCATGCCAGTTGTCGTCCACCGGATAGCGCGGATCGTGGCCGAGCATGTCGGTGGTGTGGACGTCGAAGTCGCGGCCCAGCTCCCCGAGCAGGCGCCCGTAGGCGCCCGACGGATAGCTGTTCCCATGCGTGAAATGCAGCAGAGGCTTGTTCATGCCGCCCATTGTAAGGGCATTGCCGTGCGCGGGCTCCCGGCGCGCTTTCCGTTTAGAGGGAAACGCCTACAGTCAGCGTGACCGTGTAACCGCTGCTCGCATCGCCGCTGACGCTGGCCATCTGCAGGGAAGTGCCGTCGCTGAACACATTGTCCGTGGCATAGCTGATCGACGACAGGTTGCGCGAGCTGGTCGCGTAGCCGGTCGTGGCGTAGGCCTGGTTCAGCGTCGTCATCGGGAAGGTGAACTGCGAGGTCTTGATGCGCCCCGCCGCGCTGGCCGCCTTGGCCAGGCTCGGGAAGACCTCGAAGTGCACGTGCGGCATCCGGCCGGCGTAGCAGCCCGGGAAGATGCTGGTGAAGCTCACGATCCCGTTCGCATCCGCCTCCTGCACGCCGCGCAGGTAGTTCTCCTTCGTCAGGCCGCTGGCGTACATCGAGTAGTTGCCGTCGCGGTCACAGTGCCAGAGGTAGACCGCGGCGCCCGCGATCGAAGCGCAGCTCGCGCTCACGTTCACCAGCTGCAGCCTGATCGTCAAGGGGATGCCCTGGGCGGTCGCGCTGCCAGGCGCGACGCTGCTGCGGATGTCGCTGCGCACGATGCCGGCCAGGGTCAGCGCGTTGGCGGTGCCGCTGCCGTTGCTGTTCGTGCCGTCGCCCGGATAGGGACCGCCGGTCTCCTCGGGGATGACGGCGCAGCTGGCATTGGCGCCGCCGGTCGTGCCGGTGCCGCCCGTGCCGCTGCCCGTGCCGAGCTCGGCGGCGGCGCTCGCGCCGGCGTTGCCGCCGTTGCCGCCGCATCCGGCCAGCGGCAGCGACGCCATGCTCGTCAACAGCCAGCGCAGCGACCGGCGGCGGCTGGTGGCGGTGGCCAGCAGCCGCTCGAGGTCTGCGCCGAGTCCTTCATGGTGATGATCCATGCCCTCTCCTTGCCGATCAGGGACGTTCTTGCGGCGGCTGCGGACGGCGCTTGTGCATCTGCTCGCGCTGCTCCGGGGTCAGCACGGCCAGCACCTGGGCGTGGACGCGGGCCTGCAGCAGGGCCTGGGCGGCGATCGCCTGGCCGAGATCGCGCGCGGCGGCATTGGCCCTGGCTTCGTCGAACTGGGCGGCGTCGCCGAGGGCGCGCAGGGCTTCGTGGGCGCGGCGCACCGCCTTTTCCTGTTGGCGCTGCTGCGGCGCGGCGGCGTGGCGGATCGCGAACAACTTGTCCTGCTGGGCTTCGCTCAGGCGCAGGCCGCCGTGGTGGCCGAATCCGGGGCCGGATCCGGGGCCGAATTCATGGCCGCCCTCGTGGCCGAAGCCCGGACCGTCGCCGTGGCCGCCACCATGGCCGAAACCGGAACCGCCGGGGCCGCGGCCGTCCGCTTCGTGGCCAAGACCGGGACCGGGATCGCGGCCTTCGCGGCCCTGGGCGGCGTCCTGGCCGCCGTCAGCCGGAGAGGCTTCCAGCTGGCCGGCGGCGAAGGTGGTGGCACAGCAGGCCGCGAGCAGTGCGGCGGCGATGGTTTTGCGCGTCAGGTTCATGTCATGCATCCTTGTGTGGTTGGGATGCCGCATTGTCGTGTGCGCCTCTGTTAAGTGGTGTTAGGCCGGTGTAAAACGACGTAAAGGCGAGCCGCCGCCGGCTGCCCGATCCACCGCCATTTGCTAAGATGCGAACATGACTCAAGTGCTGCTAATCGACGACGACACCGAACTGGTAGGGATGTTCACCGAATACCTGGAGCAGGAAGGCTTCCGGGTGGCCTGTGCCCACGACGGCGAAACCGGGGCGCGCGAAGCGCTCAGCGGCCAGTACGCCATCGTCATCCTCGACGTGATGATGCCGCGCATGAACGGCATCGAGACCCTGCGCCGCATCCGTGCCGCCAGCCGCATCCCCGTGCTGATGCTGACTGGCCGCGGCGACGACGCCGACCGCATCCTCGGCCTCGAACTGGGTGCCGACGACTACGTCACCAAGCCCTGCACCCCGCGCGAGATGACCGCCCGCGTGCGCGCCATCCTGCGCCGCACCCAGGGCGCCAGCAGCGAAGGTCCCGGCATCACCCTGTCGGTCGGCAAGCTGACCATGCTGCCCGAACAGCGCCGCGCCACCTGGGACGGCGTACCGCTGGAGCTGACCAGCACCGAATTCAACCTGCTCGAAGTCCTGGCCCGCAACGCCGGCCGCCCGGTCAGCAAGAACGACCTGTCCGAACAGGGCCTGGGCCGCCCGCTGGCCCGCTTCGACCGCAACATCGACGTCCACCTGAGCAGCCTGCGCCACAAGCTGGGCACCCTGTCGGACGGCCGCTCCTGCCTGCAGACCGTCTACCGTCTCGGCTACCAGCTGATCCGCGAATAACGATGGGCCGGCTGTTCTGGAAATTCTTCCTGTCGATCCTGCTCGCCCAGGTGGCGGCCACGATCGGCATCGGCGGCACCGTGTGGCTGCGCGACCAGGCCCGGCATCGCAACACCGAACCGACGCTGGACGTCGGCCCGCCCGCCGCCATCATGCTCGACGCGGCCAGCGCCACGCTCAGACATGGCGGCATCGACGGCCTGCGCGAGCTGGCCGCCAACAGCCGCCGCGTGCGGCTCTACGTGCTGGACGAGCAGGGCCACGAACTGCTCGGACGCACGGTGCCGGTCAAGCTGCGCGAGCAGGTCGAACGCGACCTCGAAGCCGGCCCGCAGTCCCTCCATGCCGTCGCACGCCTGACCGCGCCCGACGGCCGCCGCTACCTGGCGTTTGCCTCGCGGGTCCCGGGCCCCTATCCGGGCGCCGGCGGCGAGATGCCCAAGCCCGGGTTTGCCGGCGGCGCGGGCGCCGGCGCCGGTGCCGGCGTGGGTACCCTGCCAAGCCCCCGGATCACCTCGCGCGACGCCGGCGGCTATGGCTCGGTCCGCGGCGCCGATGCCGGTGCCGGCCCCGGTCCCGGGCCGCGTGGCCCCGGCGGCGGATTCGGCCTGCCGCCCGAGTTCGGACGCCATGTCGGCCGCTGGCTGCCGATCGTCGCCGCGACCCTGGCCAGCTTCCTGTTCGCCGCCCTGCTCGCCTGGTATTTCTCGCGCCCGATCCGCGCCCTTCGCGGCGCCTTCGAGTCCGCCGCCGCCGGCGACCTCGCGCCCAAGTTCGCCGAGTCCAGGATGGCGGTCGGCGGCGACGAGCTGGCCGAACTGGGCCAGGACTTCGACCGCATGAGCGCCCAGCTGCGCGCCCTGATGGAAGGCCAGCGCCGCCTGCTGCACGACGTCTCCCACGAACTGCGCTCGCCGCTGGCGCGCCTGCAGGCGGCGATCGGCCTGGCCCACCAACAGCCGGACAAGCTCCAGGCTTCGCTCGGCCGGATCGAACGCGAAAGCGTGCGCATGGACCGCCTGGTCGGCGAGCTGCTGACCCTCTCGCGCCTGGACGCGGCCAGCAAGCCGCCGGCGATGGAATCGGTCGACCTGGTCGAGATGGTCGACCAGATCGCGGACGACGCCCGTTTCGAAGCCGGCGCCCGCATCGACGTCGACGCACCGGTCCCGGTAACGGTGCGCGGCGCGCCCGACCTCCTGTGGAGCGCGGTCGAGAACATCGTGCGCAACGCCGTCAAGCACGGCGGCGCGGACGGCGCCGTCGACGTCGCCCTGCACCCGGAAGACGGTTCGGTACACATCGAGGTGCTGGACCGCGGACCCGGCATCGCCGAGGAAGACATGGGCAGGATCTTCGATCCCTTCTTCCGCTCGAATCCGACGCAGAACAACGTCGACGGCCACGGCCTCGGCCTGGCGATCGCCAAGCGCGTGGTCGAGACCCATGGCGGCCGGATCACGGCGGCAAACCGCGCCGGCGGCGGCTTGCGGGTGACGATTACCTTGCCGCGCGAGGCTTGAACTAGCGCGGTCGGGCGGTCCAGTAGCGGCGGTGCCGGCGTCGATATTCCTCGTAGCCAACCACGTCGCCGAACTCCAGCGTGACCGCGCCCTGTTCGTCGGTCCGCAGACGCTCGATGCCGAGCTGGCCATAGCGCTCGAACACCTCCTTCTTGGGATGCTTATAGCGGTTGCGCCAGCCCACCTGGAACACGCTCACGCTCGGCTGCACGGCCGCCAGGAAGGCCGCCGTCGACGAGGTGCCGCTGCCGTGGTGCGGCGCCAGCAGCACATCGGCGCGCAGCTTCGCCGCGCTGGTCGAGACCAGCGCCGCTTCCTGAGCCGCTTCGATATCGCCGGCGAGCAGGATGGCCGTGCGCCCGTTCGAGATTCTCAATGTACAGCTGCGCGCATTCGCCTTCGGCTTCGGATCCGCATAGATCGACGCGGCCGGGTGCAGCATCTCGAAGCGCACGCCATCCCACTCCCAGTGCTGGCCCGCCGTGCAGCGCAGGTGGCGCCGCGCCGCGCGCACGATGGCATGGCCATCCTCCAGCGACGAGGCGACCCAGCCGACCCGCTGTTCGCCCAGCACCGCCAGCGCGCCGCCGGTGTGGTCGAGGTCGCCGTGGCTGACCACCATGCCGTCGAGCGCGCCGATGCCGCGCATGCGCAGGTAGGGCAGCAGCACGCGGCTGCCGGCGTCGGCGCCGGGCGCGTAGCCGGGGCCGGTGTCGTACAGCAGGCGGTGTCCGGCCGTCTCGACCAGCAACGCCATGCCCTGGCCGACGTCGAAGGCGACGACACGGAATCGTCCCGGCTCGGGATGATCGGGCAACTGCAGCAGCAGCGGCAGCCAGGCCGCGGCGCCGGCCCAGCGGTGCGGCCAGCCACGCGGCATCAGCATCCACAGCGTGCCCCCGAGGGCCAGCACGAACACCCAGGGCTGGGGCGCCGGTGCGCGCCAGACAGCCGCCGGCAACGCGGACAGGTGGCCGAGGACGTAAGCCAGTCCCGCCACCGCCGCATGGGCCGCCACCAGCAGCCAGCCCGACAGGGGCGCGGGCAGCAGGCTGCCCAGCAGCGCCAGCGGCGTCACGACAAAGCTCACCAGCGGGATCGCGACCGTATTCGCCAGCGGGCTGACCAGGGACACCTGGCCGAACAACAGCATGGTCAGCGGCACCAGCCCGAGGGTGACCGACCACTGGGTGCGGCCGGCCGCCGCCAGGTGGCTCCGCAGCCCTGCCTCGTGCGGCCCGATTCTCCCATGGCCGCCGAACAGGATCACCGCCACCGCCCCGAAAGACAGCCAGAACCCCGGCCACAGCACGGCCCAGGGATCGAGCAGCAGGACCACACCGAGCGCCGCGCACAGCACGTGGGTGACGCCGGACAGCCTGCCGATCCACAAGGCCAGCGCAACCACCGTCAGCATGTAGAGCGTACGCTGGGCCGGCACGCCGAAGCCGGCCAGCAGCACGTACGACAGCGCGACCAGCGCCCCGCTCAAGGCCGCCACCTTCGGCACCGGCAACCGCAAGGGCAGCTGGGCGGCGGTGAAGAAGGAACGACGCCACAGACTCGACATGGCCAGCGCCGCCAGCCCGGCAATCATCGTGATGTGCAGGCCCGAGATGGAAATCAGGTGGCCGATGCCGGTGCGGTTGAAGACCTGCCAGTCCGACTGGTCGATGCCGCGCTGGTCGCCGATCACCAGCGCGACGATCACGCCGGCGTACTGCCGCCCCTCGAGCGCACGCAGGATGCGTTCGCGCAGCAGGGCGCGGCTACGCTCGACCAGGGTGCCGAAGCCCGGCACAAATGCGTCCATGCGGGCGTTGCCATCGTCGGCGCGCACATAGCCGGTGGCGCGCAGACCCTGCTCCAGCAGCCAGGCCTCGTAATCGAAACCGCCGGGGTTGGCGTTGCCGTGGGGGCGCTGCAGGCGGACGGTCAGGCGCCAGCGTTCGCCGGGCATCAACGCTGCGGGCAGCTTCGCTTCGCCGCGGCGATCGGCGTACCAGGACAGTGCGATCCTCGGCGGGACGATGGCGCCCGGCGTTTCCGTGCGTTCGACCTGGAGGTTGAAGCGCAGGCCTTGCTCGAAGCGGTACGGGAGGCTGTCGACGATGCCGACGATCGTGAGGTCGCGGCCTTCGTCATCGGCGGACAATCGGGGCGCCAGCGCGCTTTGGGCCACGAGGGCGGCCCAGGCGTAGCCGAGCAGCGCGCCGGCGATGGCGGCGGTGCAGGCTTTTGCGGCATCGTTGCCGAAGCTTCGGTGGCGTTTCGCCAGCGTGATGAGTGCGATGACACTCGCACCACAGACGATCAGCACGGCGCCGGATGGGAGAGCGGCGGAGGACTGCAGTACCAGTACGCCGGCGGCGAAACCCAGGATGGCGCTGCGCATCGTGGAGGGTGCTCAGGGCACAACCGGCGGCCACGGATCTGCTGGCCGGGGATAGGCGCGGGGGCTGGTCGTGTCCGGGTTCCGGAGGCGGATGCTGGCGGCGATTCGGTCCCGCAACACGAGGACGGCGTCTTCATGCAAACTCGACCCTGCGGGCGGTGAACCTGGACGCACATTGATTCCGGCCTGTGCTTGCAGAGACAAGATAAGGTAGCGGCCGACACATACCGTTTTCATCTTTTCCGTCATTAGTGCCACCTCGGATCTGTCGCGCGTACAGCCAGCTTCACTGAACGCCCAGCTTCCCATAGAGCCCAAGGCCACCGACGACATCACGAAGTAGAGCCAGCGGCGCATTTGCGTCTTCTCCCAAAGGGCATTCGATAGATGACGAGAGAATGGCGGCAGATCAGACTAATTCAGGCGGATCATTGGCAGGCAAGCTCCCTGGCGGAACCGGAGCAGGTACCACCGACAGGTCAGCCTCGGCATGCCGCATCAATTGCCATGTACTGCGACGCTGGATTCGATCAGGACCAACAGCTTTTCCAAACACACCAGACGGCACTTGGAACGTAGCCGGCGGCAGCACGCTCCCTCGAGCAAACCAACGCGTGCCGTCCAGCGCATGCGCGTCTTCACAGCGCCACCAACCGCTGGTAGGACAAACCTCTCCGGTGCGAACATATGAACCGATGGCGATTTCGGAGTGGTCACTGGCAACCAGGCTTAGGCCAGGTGACGACGTGACGGCGGGAGCCAACGCCACTGCAGGCATGCTGCGTGGGCGCATGCGTTTGTCAACCAAAGTCCAGCTTGTACGCCGAGGGCTCTCCACGCTCGGCTGAACGCGTTTCAGCTTTTGCCACAAGGTCTGGCGCGGCAGCAGCAGCGCTTGAGGCATGTGTACGTCTTTGCGAATGTATTGGATCTGGCCCCCATAAACACTCGTACCTTCGCCTACGTCGCTGCAGCGCCACCATCCAGTCTGTGGACAGGCCTGGCCTGCCTGGACCGTGGCACCCAGCATAGGCCCCATGGGTCCAGGCTCCGGACCCGAGCTTGATGGTGGCTGGTTCTTGCGCAAACGGACGCTGGAGGCAACGTTATCCCATAGTACAAGTAGAGCGTCCTCGTGCAAGCTTGCACCGGCCGGCTTATCCCCGGGACGCTCGCCTATTCCGGCCTGTGCTTCAAGTGACAAGTACGGTCGCAAAAGATCCCCATCCGCACCCCGATGCTC
>OUNM010306675.1_pt1 | contig 10146 bp, 1 predicted proteins | sample 1769961 | NCBI WGS metagenome assembly OUNM01 (sample SAMEA3914820, study PRJEB12502) | metagenome | biome: forest; material: soil | place: USA | collected 2012-03-12 | depth 0.3 m
CATTCCAGCTTGCCGGGGATCGGCGCGGCCTCGTCTCGAGACGGAGGCGGAGGCGCCGGCGCGACTTCGGTCGGCGGCGCGGCGGCCGGCTCGGGCCAGCTGCCGGCCCCTTCGAACTCGGCCAAGCGCAGCTTGGCGCAGTGGTCGGCCGCGCCCGGACGCCCGTCCGCGTCAACACCGCGATAGTAGAACTTTTGCCAGCAGTCGGCCGGCGCGGCGGGCGGATGAGCGGCGACCTGGGCCTGGAGCGCGTCGCGCGACGCGCTCCAGGTCTCGAACCGCGTCTTGAGGTCCGCTTCCGCCTCGATCGGCGCGATCCTCGGCCGCATCGCCTGGACCAGTCCCCGCACGACGGGAAAGAAGAAGCAGAAGGGCTCGTTCTCCTCGAAGCGCACGCACTGGCCGGGCCGGGTGAAGCGCCAGTTCATGGTGAAGGTGAACGGCGACCAGTCGGTCTCGATCACCGCCGCCAGGGGCGAGATCCCGTCCTTGAAGCGGTTGGGAGAGCCGCCGACCCACAGGTCGACGCCCGGCGGCGTGCGCATGACCCCTTCGACGTGAAAGGTCAGGATCCCCTGGCCGAACAGCGAAACCGGAACCTGGGCCGGACGGGCGCCGGGGTCGGTGCGCACGGTCAGGTCGCCGACCGTGTCGCCGCCGTTCCACTCGGCCTCGAAGCCGCACGGGCTCAGGATCTCCCAACCGTGGGCGTTGGCGATGTTCAGCGGCAGGCAGCGATAGGCGTAGGCCTGGGGGGTGGCGTCCATCCAGGCGCGGCGGGCCGGGGCGGCGCGCAGGCGCGGCCGCCAGCCGGGCTTGACGTAACAGGCCAGGTCCATGGTCGCGCGCGGCTCCGCCTTACCAGTTGAAGCGAACCCCGAGCTTGCCGGAATAGGCGTATCCTTGGCCATCAAGATCCCACTGGTAGGAGAGGTTCAGGTAGATCACCGAACGCCGGGAGAGCTGGGCGGTCGTCCCGCCGTTCAGCTCCAGCCAGGTCTGGCCGGTGTCGGCGGTGAAGGTGACGTCGCGGGTTTCGGTGGTGAAGACCGTCTGGGGCTGGTCCATGAACTCGTGCCAGAGATTGAGCCGCCCCCAGCCCGTGGTCCGGCGGGTCTCGCCCTGGTCGGTCTCGCGCAGCCAGGTGTGGGCCAGGCGCGCGCCGATGCGGCCGGTCAGGCTGTCGGTCTCCTCGAAGCGCACCGGCCCGCCCTCGTCGCTGCCCGACCCGCCGTAGAAGTGCTGCCAGATCAGCTGGCCCTGCGGCTCCACCAGCCAGTCATGCTTGACCTGGAACGGCTTGCCGCCTTCCAAGGACAGGGCCAGCGTCTTGGCCGAACCCTTCAGCTCAGGAAGGCGCGTCGACTGGGCCTTGGCGTCGAACCAGGTGATCTGGGCCACGCCGTCGAGATAGGCCCCCTGCTTCCAGAACCGGGTCCAGTAACCGCCCAGCGTCCAGGCCGAGATGCGGTCGTCGCCGGCGTTCGTGCCGTCCCAGTGATCGACCTTCCCCTTGGCCTCGCCATAGGCGACATAGGCCCCGGCGTGGTCGCGCTTGCCGCTCTCGGGATCCTCGGCGCGGTAGAGATCGGTTCCCATCTGCAGGGCGTAGAGGCTGTAGTCGAAGCGCGGCCCCTTGTCGCCGTAGACGCCGTTGCTGTCGCCGTCGCGGCGGCCGCCATAGGCCACCACCCTGCCCCAGGCGCCGTTCAGCCGCTCGCCATCGCCCAGGTCGCCGTCGCCCCCCTGGCGGCCGCGTAGCTGCTCCTCCTCGCCCACCCGGTCGTGCAGGGTGTCGATCGTCAGCCGCCCGTACAGCGAGGCCAGGGCCGGCAGGGCCGTGTAGAGCGAAACCTCCTCCCGGAAGTCTTCGGGCGAAGGAGGGGTCGGCGTGGGTGTGGGTGTGGGTGTTGGCGTCGGAGTGGGGGTTGGAGTCGGCGTGGGTGTTGGAGTCGGCGTCGGGGTCGGCGTTGGAGTCGGCGTGGGTGTTGGAGTCGGCGTCGGGGTCGGCGTTGGCGTTGGCGTTGGGGTGGGTGTCGGAGTCGGAGTGGGCGTCGGAGTGGGGGTTGGAGTCGGCGTGGGTGTTGGAGTCGGGGTCGGTGTCGGCGTTGGCGTTGGGGTCGGGGTCGGAGTGGGCGTCGGTGTCGGGCACGGCGGCGACGGCGCGCCGGCGGCGCTGCAATCGATCGTCGAGCGCAGGAACCATGAGTCCGGCGCCGCGCCGGCCACGCCCCCACGATGGAGGGTGTATTCGTACGGTCCGGCCACCACCGGCCGCTCGAGGGCCAGCAGCCCCGGCGCGGTCGTGCCGCCATTGATCACGTCGACGACCAGGATGCCGTTGGCCGCGGTCCGGTCGCCCAGGCCGCCCGCCCGCGTCACCCGCAGCAGCGACGAACCCGTCGCCGTCCCGGTGTCGATGATCAGCTTGTCGGAGGGCGAACTGTCGTCGGCCAGATAGGTGTTGAGGCCGATCAACCCGCCCTGCCCGGCATAGCTCCTGGCGGTGACCGACTTGTAGACGCCGCCGCTGGGCGGTCGAAACAGGACCTCGCCGGCGGTGTTGGTCAGGGCGCCGACGTTGGAGTCGCCCGTCACGTTCCAGGTGGAGCTGTCCAGGCTCAGGCTGGAGCTTCCCCCGTCTTGCGTCGTGAACGCCCCGGTGAACACCGACTGGCCGCTCAGCGCGACGCCGGCCGAGGCGTCGGCCGCGACGAAGCCGTCGCCGATCAGGTTGCTGGCGCCCGAGGCGGTCAGGGTCAGCACCGTCGGCTGGCCGCCGGCGACGTCCTGGGCCAGGATCTGAAGCGCCGCCGGCGCCACGACCGTTTCGCCCGCCAGGGTGACCAGGGCCGGCCCGCGCACCGTGATCCCCGTCGCCGCGCTGACCAGGCTTCCGTTGGTCAGGGTGACCTGGCTAATCGCCGAACTGCTGAGATTGGTCGCCACCAGGCCGGCCGCCTGGGCGAAGACAAAGCTCTGGTCGAGATCGATCGTCGCTTGCCCGTCCGGGCTGGCGTCGTCGGAGACCGCCATCAGGCCCGCCCCGCCGCCCGTGGTGGTGACGGCCACGCCGGCGCCCGTGATCGTCCCGCCATAGGCCACAAGGCCGTTGGCTATGGCGCCGGGGGTCTGGACGGTGCTGGAGTCCAGCCGGATGAAGCCGCCGTCCAGGGCCTGGGCGCCGTTCGAATTGGCGCCGTACGTCGTCACCGCTTCACCGGCCGCCAGGATCGTCGATCCCGCCCCCTCGGCGCGCAGGCCGTCGCTGGCGGCGCCCAAGGTGCGGACGACGCCGGTCCCGACCGGGGCCAGGGTGTCGGGGTCGACGTTCAGGAAAATCTCGCCGCCGTTGACGGCGAAGACGCCGTGCGACCCCGTCGCCCCGGAACCGACGTACTGGTCGGGGCTGGCGGCCATAGCCCCGCCGGCGGTCACCGGCTTGCCGTAGGTGGCGGGGTTGCCCGGATCGGTCCCCAGCAGGACGCCGGTGTAGATCGAGTCCCCCAGCGAAACGATCGTCGCAGTCGACACCAGGGCCGGGCTCAGCGCGGCGGACGCCATCACGCTCTCGACAACGGGATCGGGCGGCGACAGGTCGGGGATGATCGGCACGGAGGGATCGAACGAGCCGTTCGCCGGATCCCCTGTCTCCGCGCCCAGGACAGGGACAATCACCACGTCCTCGCCGTCGGCGAACAGGCCGTGGGCGCCCGTCCCCGAGAGGATGAAGGTCGAGGTCTGTGAACGGATCTCGCCGTCGTCGAAGGCGTGGGCGCCGTGGCTCTGGGCGCCGGCGGTGGTGACGGTCTGGGCGGCGGCCAGGATGCGCGAGCCGCTGACCTCGGCCCGCAGGCCGTCGGCCTGGCCGCCCAGGGTCGTCAGGGCCCCGGACCCGGCGATCGCCGCCCCGGTGGCGGCGTCGACATTGAGCGTCAGCAAGGCGCCGTCCAGCGCGCGTGCGCCGTACGAGCCCGCGCCCAGGGTCTGGACCGTGTCGTTGGCGGCCAGGAGCCGGGTGCCCGCGCCCGAGGACCGCAGGCCTATCGCGCCTTCGCCCTGGGTGCGGAAGGACGTCCCCGCGACCTGGATCACGGACGCCGCGTAGGCGGCCGCGCCATGGGCGCTATCGCCCCGGGTCGAGACCTGGCTGTCGTTGACCACCATCGAGGAGGCGGACGTGGCGTTGAGGCCGACGGCGTTGTCACCCGTCGTGGTGATCAGCGAGCGCAGGCCGGCGAAGGTCGCGCCGCCCGACACACCGTGACCGTAGGCGGTGTCGCCGATGGTCGACACCGTGACGTCGGTCACCTCGGTGCGCGAGCCGGCGCCCGAGGCTCGGGGACCGATGCCCACGTCGCCCGTGGTCGTGACCGATCCGCCGGTCATGAAGCTGTGGCCGCCGATATAGCTGCTGACCGCGTAGGAGCCGTAGTTGCCGGTCCCGACCGTGGTGCGGTCGCCGGTGGTCACCACGTCGACGTCGGTGAGGTAGAGCGTTCCGCCATAGGCGTAGGCGCCGACGGCCAGGCCGCCCGAGGTCGTGATCGATCCTCCGGTCATGTACATGACGCCGCCGACGTTGGACATCAGGCCGTAGGCGCCCACATCGGCCGCGTTCTGCCCGCTGGTCGAAACCGCGGTGTTGGTCAGGGTGATCACGCTGCCGCTGTTGACGGTCGCGCCGTAGGCGGAGATCCCGGAGGTCGAGACCTGGCTGTCGGCGATCTGGATCTGGCCGCCGCTGATCGCATTGAGCCCGTAGGAATTGGTCCCCCTCGTGGAGAGGGTCTCGCCGGCGATCACCGCCTTGACCGAGGCGCCGTTGGTGCGGACGCCGTCGGCGGTGGTTCCCAGCGTCCGGATCGACCCGGTCGCGCCGGTCGCCAGACCCGTGACGGGATTGACGTTGATCCAGGCCGTGCTGCCGGCGCTGGCGGCCGAGACCCCGTGACCGCCGGCGACGCCGCTGGCCACATAGAGCGCCGGATCGGTGACCAGGACGCCCGCGCCGTCCACCGGCTTGCCGTAGGTGGCCAGGGCCGGGTCGGTCCCCAGCAGGACGCCGGTGACGTAGGTGTCGCCGTTGCTGATCGCCGTGCCGCCGACACCCGTCGTCCCGGTCACGATGACGCCGCTGCCGGCGGACGTGTAGCCGGTCACGGCCGAGGTGGTCACCGTCGAGCCGGTCAGGGCCCCGACCAGGGCGCTGCCGCTGCCCAGGGCCGAGACGGGCGTGTTGGCGACGGTCAGCTTGGAGCCCGCGTTCTCGGCGCGCAGGGCGTAGGCGTTGGCCCCGCTGACGATGACCGAGGAGCCGCTGTCGGTCAGGGTTAGGGTCGCCCCGGTGGTCGCATAGACGCCCTGGGCGCTGCCGCCAGTGGTCCGCACGGTCAGGTGATCAACCCCCACGATCGAGGACGCGCCCGACGTCCGCAGGCCGAAGGCGCTGGACCCCGCCGTCTTGATCGAAACGTTGTTCAGATGCCCGCTCGCCCCGCCGTACGAAGCCCCGACCGCGTTCGTGGCGTCGGTGTCGATGGTCACGGCGGTGAGGTTGACCGTCGAGGCCCCGCCGGCGTTGACGCCGATGTTGCTGCCGGTGCGCGTGGTAATGGCCAGGTTGGCCGCGTCGACGGTCGAGGTCCCGCCGATGTTGAGCGCGTGGTTGCTGGCGCCCGTGCCGAGGGCCAGGATCGAACTGCTGACGCCGCTCAGGGGCGCGCCTGCGGCGTCGACATTGATCCGCACGACGCTGTCGGCCGAGGTCACGCCATAGGACGAAGCGGTGGCCGTGCCGACATAGAGCGCCGGGTCGGTGACGAGCCCCCCCGAGGCGTTCACGGGCTTGCCGTAGGTCGTCGGGTCCGAAGCGTTGGTCCCGAGCTTGACCCCGGTGACGATGTTCACGCCCCGCAGGTCGACCGTGCCGGCGATGCCGCCGCCGCTGGAAACCTGGACGCCGGCCGCGGTGGTCCCGGCCGTCATCACGGTCATGTTGCTGGCGGCGGCGGACGATCCGGTCAAGGCCGCCAGGCCGACGCCGCTCGCGCCGAGGGTCGAGATCGGCAGACTGACCGCCGTGACGTTCGTGCCGACGCCTTCGGCCCGTACGCCAAAGGCGCTGGCCCCGGAGACGATGACCGAAGAGCCGCTGCCGCTGAACGCGACCTGGCCGGTGCCGGTGGCGTAGACGCCGTGGGCGCTGGTCCCGCTGGTGCGCACGGTCAGCTGATCGCCCAGGATCACCCCCTCGACCGTCCGGACGCCGAAGGACGAGGCTCCGGAGGTGCTCACGGCGACGTTCTTGAGGTCGACCGTCGAGTTGCCGACGGCGTTGACCCCGAAGTTGTTGTTGTTCAGCGTGGTGATCGTCAGGTTCGCGCCGTAGAGCAGCGTGGCGCCGGCGACATTGATCCCGTGGCTGCCGTTGGTTCCGCTCGCGCCGTTTCCCAGCACGCGGATCGTGCTGCTGACGCCGCTCAGCGGCGTGCCGAACATGTCGGTATTGAAGTTCACGAAGCTGTCGGTGGCGCTGACGCCATGGGAGGCGGTCGCCGAGTTGGCGACGTAGAGCGCCGGATCGGTGACCAGGGCGCCGCCGGCGTCGACGGGCTTGCCATAGGTGGTCGGGTCCGCTGCGTTGGTCCCCAGCTTGACCCCGGTCACGATGTTGACGCCGCTCAGGTTCACCGACCCGAATTCCGCGCCCGTGACGAGCACGCCCGGCGCGCTGCCGAGGGCGGTGTTGACGGTCAGGTTGGTCGCGGCGAGGCGGGCCCCGGTCAACGCCGCCACACCGGCGCCGCTGCCCCCCAGGGTCGAGACCGGCATGTTGGTCGCGGTGATCGCGCTGCCGGCGCCCTCGGCCCGAAGACCATAGCCGCTGGTCCCCGAGACGATGACCGACGAGCCGGTGTCGCTTAGGGTGACCTCACCGCCGTTCAGGGCATAGACCCCGTGCAGGTACGAGCGGACGGTCAGGGCGTTGGCCGTCACCGCCGCGCCGCTTCCCAACACCTGCAGGCCGAAGGCGTTCACGCCAGTAGTGGTGATGCGCGTATTGGTCAGCGTCCCGGTCGAGGCGTTGTAGACGATGCCGTAGGCGGGCGAACCGTTGGTCGTCACCGTCAGGTTGGTCGCGTTGAACTGCGAGCCATTGGTGATCGACGCACCCCAGTTGTAGTTGTTGCGAGTGGTGATCGTCAGGCTGGCGGCGGAGATCGTCGAGGCGTCGGCCAGGATGCCGTAGCTGCCCGAGGCAGCGGCCCCCGCCCCCGCGCCGATCGTCAGGATCGAGCTGCTGACGCCGGGAAGCGGCGTGCCGAACTCGTCGACATTGATCCGCACGACCGACCCGGTGGCGCTGATCCCGTACGATTGCACAGCGGTGTTGGAGACGTACAGGGCCGGGTCGGTGACGAGCGCCGTGCCGGCCGCATTGACCGGCTTGCCATAGGTGACAGGGTCGGCGGCGTTGGTCCCCAGCTTGACGCCGGTGACGATGGCGCCTCCGCTCAAGTCGGCGATGCCGGGGATGCCGCCCCCGCCGGTGAGGAGCACGCCCGGGGCCGAGCCCAGGGCGGTGCTGATGGTGAGGTTCGTGGCCGTGACGCTGGCGCCGCCCAACGCCGCCATGCCGACGCCGGCGACCGTCAGGGTCGAGACCGGCATGTTGGTCGCGGTGATCGAACTGGCCGCCCCTTCGGCGCGAAGGCCGTAGCCATTGTTCCCGAACGAGATCACCGACGAGCCGCTGTCGGTCAGGGTGACCCGGCCGCCGTTCAGGGCGTAGATCCCGTGCGAGAACGAGCGGACGGTCAGGTTGTTGGCCGTCACCGGCGAGTCGCTGCCGATCGTTTCCAGGCCGAAGGCGCCCGCGGCGTTGGTGGTGATGCGCGTATTGGTCAGCGTCCCGGACGAGCTGTTGTAGACCAGGCCGTGGGCGACGCCCCCGTTGGTCGTCACCGTCAGGTTGGTCGCGTCGAAGGTCGAATTGTTGTTGATCGACGCGCCCCAGTTGAAGTTGTTGCGGGTGGTGATCGACAGGTTGGCGACGCTGACCTGCGACATGTCGGTCGCCAAGATCCCGTAGCTGCCCGTGGCCGCCGCCGCTCCCGATCCGATCGTCATGATCGAACTGCTGGTTCCGCCGATCGGCGTCCCGCCGGCGTCGACATTGATCCGCACGCTCGAATGGTTGGCGCTGATCCCGTGCGAGGCCGTGGCGACGTTGGCGACATACAGGTTCGGGTCGGTGACCAGCGCCGAGCCCGCCGAATTGACTGGTCGCCCGAACGTCGTCGTGTTCGAGGCCGTCGTGCCCAGCTTCACGCCCGTGACGATGGTGTCGGAGGTCGCGGTGTAGGGGGCTTCGACCAGCACGATCCCTTCCGACGACGCGGCGGCCGTATAGAGGCTGGTCCCGGTGGAAAGCACCGTCGTGTTGTTTTCCGCGCGGATCGCCGGTCCGCCGGTGGCGGTCCGGCTGATGACCGAACCCGCCGCTTGGATATTCAGGGTGCTGTTATCCCCGGTGAGGCAGGCCGTGGCGGCGTTGGCGCCCGTGGAGACCACCGTGCTTGGCGCGGTCACGTCGATCTCGCCGCCGTTCAGGACGTAGAAGGTGGGCACGGCGGCGGTCGAGGTCGTGAAGTTGCCCCCGGCCACCGTCACCGTCGTGCCGTCCGCGCGCGTCTGGCCGGGCGGCGTGGGCGTCGGCGTGGGGGCGCAGCTCGCGACCGAGGTTTGCCGCGCTTCCGCCACGCCTGAACTCAGCGACCAAAAGCCGCCGGCGAGCCCCAGCGCCAGGATGGAGGCGCCGGAGCACATAGGCCGGCGCCGCCTGGTCAATCCCTCGCGCCGGACGCGCGCTCGATCGTGATCTCCCGCCACGTCCGCGCTCCCATGCGACAAACGAACGAGCACCCTCGACGCAACACAACCTTAAGGAAATCCGGTAAACGCCCTAAGCCAGCGCACTGAAAGTGACCACGCACGGCGCGGCCGCGCCGCCGTCCGAGCCAAGCGCCCGCCGTTTAAGAGTCTTTTCAATCAACCATGGCCTTATGATCGTCCGGTGTCGGTGGAAGCGCGACCGGAACGTCGTCCAGAAAGGCTCCAGCGCCGTGCACGGCCAATCCTCCAGCGATCAGAGCGCCGGCTACGGCGCCTTCGACATCCTGGACGCCAGCCAGGACTGCGCCTGGATCCTGCGGCTGGACGGCTCGATCGAACACGCCAATCGCCGCGCCCGGACGATGTTCCCCGCCGAGCCCGCCGACCTGACCAACTGGCGCGAGATCTGGCCGGAGGAAAGCCGCTTCTCGCTGGACCGCTCGCTCAAGATCGCCGTCTCGGGACAGGTCGCCCGCTTCCGCGCCTTCCTGGGCGCGGCCCAGCACACCCGGGCCTATTGCGACACCACGATCTCGCCCATCCTGGACCGCGCGGGCCAGATGATCCGCCTGCTGGCGACCGCCCGCGACGTGACCCAGACCGTCGAGACCCAGGGCTTCCTGCGGACGGTCATCCAGATGCTGCCCTCGCCCCTGACCGTGAAGAACGTCGAGGACGGCCGCTACGTGCTGATCAACCGCGCGGCCGAGGACACGCTGGGCGTCATCGCCGACGAAGCGATCGGCCGGACGGCCCCGGAAACCCTGCCCCCCGAGATCGTTGACCGCGCGGCCAAGGCCGAGGCCAAGGTCCTGCAAACCGGTGAGATGCAGCTTTCCGAGGAGATCATCGGCGAGACCGCCGACGGCGCCCCGCGCTATTTCTCGATAAGGCGGCTGGCGACCTACGACGATGTCGGAGCCCGCCACCTGATCACCCTGGGCGAAGACGTCACGGCCCGCAGGGCCGCCGCGGCCTCGCTGCGCGCCGCCCTGGAGCAGGCCGAACAGGCCAGCCGGGCCAAGACCGCCTTCCTGGCCAATATGAGCCACGAGATCCGCACCCCCCTGAACGGCATCGTCGCGGGCGCGGACCTGCTGGCCAAGGCCGCGCTGGAGCCTCGCGCGCGCGAACTGGTGGACATCATCCTCAACTCGGGGCGCGGCCTGGAGCGCCTGCTGTCCGACATCCTCGACCTGGTGCGCATCGAGGCCGGCCAGGTCGTCATCGAGACCAGCGCCTTCCACC